>Ga0209367_1002462_pt1 | contig 24463 bp, 14 predicted proteins | sample WorMetLIZISLAND2_FD_187412 | JGI IMG/M metagenome (GOLD analysis project Ga0209367, IMG submission 187412) | Marine gutless worms symbiont microbial communities from Max Planck institute for Marine Microbiology, Germany - Olavius geniculatus... ... | reverse complement strand
GTTGAAATATTCTTAAAATTTTATTGTTTAGGACCATAAGTCTTTTTAATGCAGCCTTATTTGTATTAGCATAGACCTCAATACCATAGAGTAAATGTAGATAAATAAATGAAAAGTAAATCATTTGCAGTATTCGTGAATTAAATTTTACTTGTAACGTTGTTTTTATCAACTTAACATTTTTACATTCATAGCTTAATTTCGTCATCTGCGTAAACAATGTACACCAGGGCGTTGCGTTGTGTGCGTTCACTGCATTGCGTAAGTTGCCTTGACTGACATCGGCTTTACGTGGACACTACCGATGCTCGAGTGGCGAGCGTTGCTAACTAGCCTACAGAACGCAAAAATCAAATCTTTGTTTCTGACTTGCATTTACCACAGTAAATAGCTATAGCTACGCGCTTAGTTTAGTACGTCCGTGCAGATCCACAGCGTATAACGCACGATCTACGTTTACATGTCACAGGCCTAAACTTAGAGGTGCCTCCTCAATATTTTATCAGTGGTAGAATTCAATAATTAAGTGTCCCCAGCATCATGGCAGATTTCGGGGTAGATTTGCTCACGATAAAAAGAAAGTTGTTTAGAAAACTGAAGTGTGGTTGAACCCAGGCAATAACCATATTCGGTTTCGATTAATGTTTGCTTGCTTTCACGTCGAAAGACCCGCTACTCGAGAAACCATGCAAGGTGTCCGTACTCAGACAGGATGACGTAGGCTAATAACAATCGTGCCCTCTAAGTAATCGGCTAAGATTACGCCTATGCGTGCTACGACGACGACGACGATGAGATGTTGTGTTCGTCGAAAGAGGTCGAAGCTACGACTTTTCGCGAGGCCAAGGCCGAAGCCGAGACTGCGACCAACGGGCTAGGCGACCTGCGGCATGCCAGTGGACCCCGTGCATCCGCCGCCGGCGTCAGTCTCCAAGCCCGCGGCTGTGTCGCCGTTGCCCGACGTCTCATCCTGTAAACCCTGCTCGTCGACGTACGTCTGCATCAGCGGGTTGCGAGGTCCAGCGTCTGCAGTCTTGTCTTCTTGCGCGTCCTCACGCATCACTTCGTTTCTTCAAAGTTCACACATCAGTGTGCACTGCGATAAACTGTCCCTAGTTTTGTAACTCGGTTCACTTCATCACCTACTTCGTTCTCCTATCTTCCACCATAGCCTCTACAGTGTTACTTAAATCGCTCATAATCGCACTGCAGTCAGGCGTGACGGTTGAAACGTCACTCGTCTGCATATCACGCGCATGTCGGACGCAAAACACGCCGTCGATCGCAGCCATAAAATATGCATTAACACATTTCATCGTGAAGCAAAGTTTATCATGCCTCATCAAACGCCCATATTACACTCTGGACTCTGCATGAAACGTATAAAGATTAGTCTGTTTTTATCACAGTTTATTTAAACACATTCAGTTAAGCTTATAACTTTGCAATAAAATAATTACCGCTACTACGTTTAAATATCCATCATACTTAAAACACTAAAGTAAGCTACATTAGGCCTAATTCAAATGTTAACATTCGACAGATATTTAAAACTGCATAACGATATTACAATCGCTCTACTGTTAAACTGTTAACGGAATCAGCTTCTGTTCATTATTAGGCCTATTCATTCATTTACATGCCGTAATAAATAAGGTTATTATACAGACTGAGACAACATAGTCCGTAACAATTACGAAACACAAAATGTAAAATAAAAATTAAAAACACATTCAAACCACATTATGTGTATTAGGCCTATGTTACGTTTATTATGTAAACTTAGTAACAGAATATAGGTAATTGAAATCAGATCAGTCGAACAAGAAAGCGTTACTTGTCGAATGCTGGGAGAGGTTTGTTAAAGCCTTTCTTGCCATGCAGCCAGTAGGTCATCAGCGGCCCTTTGCCCTTCACACATCATCAACAAACATAGGTTCAAATCACAGAATTCACAACCCGACGGCGTTAGCACAACAGTGCAAAATGAACAGAAGCAGAGAGACAATTCCATTCCATTCCATTTATTTGAAAATCAGTCCACAAGGGACCATTGACACACACAGCAAACAACACAAAAACACAAAAACACACACATAAAAGAAATATACACAAAAGAAACAAAATGTAGTATGAACAGTAAGAAATGCATTAAAACCAGCATATGACATAAGCTGAGACAAGTACTGAACAAGACAATTACTGGAGGTAGAACACTGTTTAGCAAACGAGATTCTAGCATTGTGTAAGAGCGTGTCTAAACTAAACAAATGGCGTTACTTACTTACTCTTCGCTCAGTCGATCATATATGGCTTTAGCTTCAAGTAAGAAATAATACATGTATGAGAGACAGCGTACGACACGATTTCAAAATTAGATAGACGCCTTATTTTAGCAACAAACTTTCTGAATTCATCGACCTCGTTCCCGGCTCCAAAAAATCGATGTAGAGCCTACGCAAAATAGCACACAAACATTTGCGAAACATTTATCGCAGATTTTCGCGTGTAACCAATGTGGGAATCCGCCGCATATTTGTGTTCGCATTATAACAGCAGAACCGATCTATTCCATTATACGAACAAAATACGTTTGATCTAGTTCACCACCTGGGGAACGAGCGGAGCGAACTGGTCAAGTCGTCACCCAAATCGAAAGCAGAATCGCTGCAACGTCATCACGTAAAAGCGGATGCCTGCAAGCGCGCTCGTCCGAGAAATTGATCGAAACGCATCTAGGGTAGAAGCCCCTCAACGGCCGCCTAGCATGCCCAGATAATGTAAAGGTTTTCGTTAAATTGGGGAAGTGTATTGCAAAACATTGGAACGTTCATTTATTTTTAAGTGATCATGACAATCAGTAAACGCGTACACAGATCAGTTGTGTACAACATGATTAGGCCCATGTTTACTAAAAAAGGTAAGAAAAGCCTGGCAAATTTTTCACTACAAAATCAACATTCATATGAACGTAAAGTCAATCTTAGTTGCAGTGCATTGCTCTATTATACTTCTTTATTACTGATTTGCTAATAATAAAATTTTTTACGCGGTAACTATTTGACCGGCAACCGATCAAATAGCCTGTAGGCTATCTGACCGGTCAAAATAAAAAATCGTACTCGACACCTAACGAATAACATTCAATAAAGTGTACGCGCTACTGAGTTGAATTCGCGTGTTTACTGTGGTGTACGGTTTATGGCGTAGGATTAAGATTATGGTAAGGGTTAGCGTTTATAAAAGATTGTGACAATAATGAACACCAAAAATTAGCGCAGAATATGGGTGGAAAATTCGATGTTCCTACAGACAAGCACTGCTGAAAACTTGCAGACCGGCTATTTGTGATGGTCTACTTGCTAGGTTTGAGATGCTGGTTGGCCGACTGACGGATCGAGATGCTACGACTGAGGTCGTCAGTTGGACGGCCGCCGCCTTCCATGCGGCGGTACGGCTAGCACCCGATACCGCCACAGGTACACGGTCTTAGCCGCTACCCATCAGCATCGTGGTGCTTGCTCATGGGTAGCGGCTAAGGCTGTTCAAGGCGGTCAACAGACAAATGTCCGTCGTCATAAAGACGAACGTTTGACCGGTCATGATCTGTTAAATATCCGGCTGGGCCGGATATTTGTCCGGTCACCGGGCACGTTTGACCAATCTCAAAATTTGATCGGTCATATAGCCTATATATATATATGTAAAAAAACTTACCAGTTTACAACTGTGTGTAAGGACGATGTGATGATATCATTCCTCTGAAACAGCAAAAATCATTTTGGTAACTTAGATGGGGCTATGCACATGGCGTCCTTACAAGCTGACTTTAGTTGGTAATCACTAGCATAGTGTAAAGCCTTCTTCATTTGATATTATTTGTCGTATTCGGCTTACTTGCAATGTTTACTGATTAGTGTAGCAGCCGAAAATGTTTCTGTTAGCCTATGGCTTAGCTGATGGTAGGCCTAACAAGGAAGCGAAAATCAGACCCTGTGCCGACACAATATGCAGCTAACCGCGCACCCATAGGCCTATGCATAAAACTGTCTAACTGCACAGCACAACCCTAACCCTGATATTAGACACTTTAAAGCTGAAAGATGCTGTAGCAGCTACTGTGTCATGGAAAACATTCACATCAATCTTGGATTTTTATGCCTTATTGCTTGAGTTATGAACGCGCGTAGAATGCACAGATAGATGGCGGGATAATAACTTTATTGTCCGGCCATCTATCTGTGCATTCTACTCGCGTTCATAACTCAAGCAATAAGGCATAAAAATTTAAGATTGATGTAGATGTTTCCCATGGCACATTAGCTGCTACAGCATCTATCAGGTTTTAAGTGTCTAATGTCAGGTTTAGGGTTGTACTGTGCAGTTAGACAGTTTTATGCATAGGCCTATGGGTGCGCGGTTAGCTGCATATTGTGTCGGCACAGGGTCTGATTTTCGCTTCCTTGTTAGGCCTACCATTAGCTAAGCCATAGGCTAACAGAAACATTTTCGGCTGCTACGCTAATCAGTAAACATTGCAAGTAAGCCTAATACGACAAATAACATCAAATAAAGAAGGCTTTAGACTATGTTAGTCAAAAGTCAGCTTGTAAGTCAGCTTCCAAATGATTTTTGTTGTTTTATAGGACTGATATCATCACATCGTCGTTACACACATTTGTAAACTGGTAACTTTTTTACATATATACTTTAAAGGTCGTCCATACAACACTCACACGATCGTGTGAGGTGTGATAAGCTATTTGACTAACTGCCGGTCAAATATCTTGTGCCATGATTTAAAATAGTTTTCAAACTCTTCATAAGTTGGCTAATGTTCGGAAAGTGACGAAAAATTTTACAGTGTCTTAAACGTATAAAATCGTCGATTAATCATCACTTATCGACAACAGAAGACGGATTACATCATAGGCTACAGTGCGGAAATAGGCTACTTGAGCTGACCTTGATGTTGGTCGTTCCTCGTGGCGTCATTTCGTACAGGCCAAAATCAGACAGAGCGAGGTACGTCGCCGCACTAATGTGAACTCTCAGCGCTTGCACACACACACACAAAACTAAAAACAATGTCAGTTCAGTGCCGACATATTGTGTGGCCGTCTGTTTAGCGCTCCGCAACACTAACACTAACCCTCATTTTAACCTTAACCCAGATATGTGTAAAGAACTTACCAGTTTACAACTGTGTGTAAAGACGATGTGATGATATCAGTCCTCTAAAATAGCAAAAATCATTTGGGGAACCTTAAATGGAACTCTGCATATGGCGTCCTTACAAGCTGACTTTAGTTGGTAATTACTAACATAGTCTAAAGCCGTCTTCATTTGATGTTATTTTTTGTATTAGGCCTACTTGCCCAATGGTTACCAAACAGCCCAAAATGTGCAACGTAAAACAACAGATAAAAGCGTTAAGCCTAACGTTTAAAGTTAAGCCTAATATAGGTTTAACTAATGTATAAGTCTGCCTAATGACGATATGGTGATCTCATATAGCTGCTTTCACTTTGGACCAAAATACTATAGGCCTGCTGCATCGGACGATCATTGCCATAATAGGCTACTCAGGCTAAAATTGAGTGCACTAACAGCGAATGTAGGGCCATGACGACAGCCGGATCATTCATGCATGCAGTTAGGGCCAACAAATGGCAAGCACAGGGATATGTTCACGTTCTTATTAGACATCAACAATGTCCAATCACTTTATTATCCGGCCATCCATTTGTGCATTGTACACGCGGTCATAACTCGAACAATAAAAATCCAAGATTGGTGTGAATGTTCTCCATGGCACAGTAGCTGCTACAGCATCTTTCAGCTTTATAGTGTCTAATGTCAGGGTTAGGGTTGTGCTGTGCAGTTGGACAGTTTGTATGCATAGACTTATGAGTGCGCGGTTAGATGAATATTGTGTCAGCACAGGGTCATATTCTCGCTTCTTTGTTAGGCCTACCATTAGCAAAGCCATAGGCTAACAGAAACATTTATGGCTGCTACGCTGATCAGTAAACAGTATGCAAGTAAGCCTGATACGACAAATAACATCAAATGAAGAAGGCTTTAGACTATGTTAATGATTACCAACTAAAGTCAGCTTGTAAGGACGCCATATGCATAGCCCCATTTAAGGTTACCCAAATGATTTTGCTGTTTTATTGGACTGATATCATCACATCGTCTTTACACACAGTTTTAAACTGGTAAGTTTTTTTACATATATCTATATCATTATTGAGAGTTGCGACCGTCAATAACTTTTAAACGGCACGTCGTGCGGCTGCAAAATTTTGCATCCAGATCAATGTGTATGTATGTATGTATATTCATTCATTAGCAATGGTAACAATACATGCCAAACATTGTAACATAACAGTAACCATCACTAAAGGAATGGATGGTCATAATGACACTTACAGCCATCCCTAAACAATACGCAGATATTTATTAAAATCATAAGCATTTAACCGACATTTAAAAGAAGCTACTGAACAGGCAAGCACAGTGTCAGACTTAAGACTGTTCCATACGTCAATACAACGATTGGCAAAAAAATGAGCGCGACAATTTATACGGCAATGAGTCTTTACAGTTTCAGTTCATGACCACGAGTAATACTATTTGATAACGTAAAAAACTGAGAGCAATCTAAAATAGTTAGACCATGCACAATACAATACACAAGTGCCAAGTCAGATTTCAACCTTCTAAGTTTAAGGGAATCAACGTTTAACGTGATATATGTATAATTCCTAAGTCCAGTGAGATGTTTGGTAAATCGTCGTTGTACAGACTCAATGTTGAATATGTGGCAAACATATTGGGGATTCCATACAGGTGATCAATATTCAAGCAAAGGCCTAACATACACAGTAAAAGCTTTCATCAGTACGTCAGCATCCCTAGTACGAGAACATCGCTTGATTAGAGCAGCCCTCTGATGCGCTTTGTGAACAATATTGCACACATACTTATCAAAACGTAGCCTAGTATCTACTAATATCCCTAAATCAACAGTTTCAGTAACATTTGCTAGTTGCATACCCCTGATGCAGTATGAGGACATTGGGTTTTGCTCACCAACATGCAGAGTTGAGCATTTGTTAATTGGCAGATTAAGTTGCCAAATTTCAGACCACTCTCCAAGTTTGTCTAGTCCATTTTGCAGTCTTTCAATTTTATCCATACTGTCAATAACTACATAGACTTTCAGATCATCTGCAAACAGCTTTACAGATAAGAAGTCCCGCAAAATATCACAAATGTCGTTTATGAACAGCAGGAATAGCAAGGGGCCCAGGGCCGGATTTAGCTGGTGGGAGGCCTGGGGCCAGCTGGTGTGAGGCCAGTGCCCAGCTATTACATAACTAGAGACATCTGAATAACACGAATCCACAAACAAGCTGGTTACTAGCGCGAAGAAATTTACTAGCTAGGGAAATCTACTTAACGATACAAACGTGGTAGCAAAAGTTATGCAAGCCAGGATTGGCTATCGAATTACGGGTTTTAAAAATTGAGGGGTTTGGCGGGAGACCCCCTGTTGGTGGGGGCCCGGGGCCCCCCGCCTCCCCCTTTAAATCAGGCCCTGGAGGGGCCTAGTACGCTTTTCTGAGGGACTCCACTGCCAACAATAGCATAGTTTAAAAACAGTTGCCAACTTTCACACACTGAGTTCTATTATAAAGATAATCACGAATCCATAATAAAAGTTTACCACCAATACCAAATGACTCTAGTTTGTGTAATAATTTGGAGTGACCAACACTATCAAATGCCTTGGAAAAATCAACATATACAACATCCACAGAATAACGGTTGTGTAAAGCAAGAGTCCAATCATCTACACATTCTAACAACTGTGAGCAAGTGGAACGTTTGGAGAGGAAGCCATGTTGATGTTTAGAAATGAGGTTTGAAGATAGCAAGTAATCTAACATCTTCTGTTTAATAATGGTTTCCATCAGTTTACAGCATATGCAAGTAAGAGAGATGGGCCGGTAATTATTAACATCACTAGTTAAGCCTTTTTTGTGCACTGGAGTGACTACCGCAGTTTTCCAGATTTCGGGTACTGTGCTACTTTGCCTTGACTGGGCAGATATTAACATGAGTGGAAATGCTATACCATCAGACAGACTCTTAATAAATACAAAACTGAGACCATTAGGTCCAAGGCTGGTTTTACATTTAAGGTGCCTAACTGCCCTCACAACATCACCATATGTAAATGAAACATCTACTAAGCTGTCAGGTGGAGCTTTACTAGTTACAGGAGGCAAAATACCGTTGTCAGCAGTAAATACTGAGGAAAAGAACTCATTAAAACACTCAGCCTTATCGATATCAGAATGTAAAATGTTTCCAGTGCTGGATTTAATAGCTCCGATACCTGTTTTGTTAACAATCTTATTATTTACATATCTATAAAATTTGCCTAAATCATTACTGTCTATCAGCCGAAGTTCACAATCTGTGTCAAACTTCTGCATTTCTGCTTTACAATGTCCTACATGGCCGGGATATAGGCTAGGTTATGTCATTCATGGGTCGTCCAATTGAGAAAATTTCACTTTTTCTGAAACTTGTGCAATTATGCCTTTTCGGCCGCAGCAGAGCTGTGACGTCATATAAACGTCTTCATCATGGTGACGCATCATCAGCGGTGCAGTGCACACCTAGCGTTGTTTAATTCATCGATTGACTGCATCGATGCATCGTGATGTCACAAAATACAATGCTTCAACATGGAAATCATGAATATTAATGTGCATCGATGCAATCAATCGATGGCAACAGGGGTCGTCAGAGGAGAAATTCAAATGACACCATGGGATAACGCGGGCTCGAAAATAGGGAAGTAGATGAAAACAGCTAGCAATTATCTTTCACGTCAGCCGAGTTATAGTCAATTTTGTCCCAAAATTCGTTGCCATGGCAAAAGGGGTCGGCAGGGAAGAAATTTTAACGATATCACCGTATAGCCCGGGCCCACAAATAGACGGGGGTAGGTGCAAACAGCGCGCAATAATTTTTTACGGGGACCGAGCTATACCGCTTTGCAATCTCCATTGGCTGTAATGCAAAATTTTGCAACTTTTAAATGGTTGATATGGCAACAGGGGTCGACAGGGAGTAAATTTAAATAACGCCGTTAGATTGCCCGACTCCGAAAATATGAAGTAGATAAACACAGCGCGCAATTATCTTTTACGGGACTGAGTTATACCGCCTTGAAGTCTCCATAGGCCGTAATGCAATATTTTTTTTGAAATTGGGGGTAAAATATGGGAAAGAGTTATCATATTTTTATCCCAAACAAACTCTACTTTTCTTTTTGGGCCCCGAATCACAGTGCAAAAGTTCATCAAAATCGAATTATAATTGCGGCCGTATGACAGACAGACTGACAGAATGACAGTGTGACAGAAGTGATGAACAACGCGAGGATACTGAAGCGCCCACAATGTTGGTAAGGAACTTGAATCGAGTTGAGGCAAGGACCGAAAATTGAGTAGCAAAATAGAGTTGACTGAAATACAATATAGGCCTAGAAAACGTCGATTTTTGTCGTCATGGGCAGTGAATGTCGCGATTTTAAAGTAGAGGCGAGGTTGATAGATATGCGCGAGCGTAGTCAGTGTCGTCGTCGATTTGCTAAGAGTTGAGGCCTGAAAGGCCGAAAATTGAAGCCACAGGTCAAGTTGAGACCCGAAGGGCCGAAAATTGAGGCCGCAGGCCAATACTATGGCAAAGATCAAGCGACCTGTCCGCTTGTCATGACATACACTGCGTCTCAGAAATACGTGCCATTTTTTATTTTTTGAATAACTTCGTGAAAGATTGGCCGATTTTGATAATTTTTGGCATGCGACATCAAGAAGAAACTTGAGGTAGGCTAAATGACTGTAGTTTTGCTTACCTTACTGTCGCTACACTGTCTACGGAACTGTGATAGACAGACATAGACCGTTTAGGCTATAGGCATACGCATCTTTGCAAAATGCATAACTTGCAAGTTCCACCCCCGTTCCATGCTAATTCTGTTCATTGCAAATTTAATTATTGATTTCATTTCAAACTCCATTCCTTGCAAATTCACACGAATGCGAATTTTTAAGCATTTTCTTGAATTTTCTTTTCTGGCAATTTTCACCCCCTTTCCTTGCGAATTCCATTCCTTGCAAATTCAGCGACCCGGTGATTTTATACTCTGTCCAATGCTATGCATATTGGACAGACAATAATTAACATAATCGAATGCGTGTTGAAAGCAGATCGTGATTATGTGCAGCACAAGTGAGAAACATAAAAATATGCTTTAAACTGACATTTGGCGACGCACAAATTAGTTTTATATTTGCGTTGAATGAATTGAGCTTCGTGGACAATGCCATTCCGTTATCTGGCAGCGTGCGATTCGTTATTCGCTGAAAACGATCAACGTTCTAAGACGATGATAAGCGATGACGATGACGGCGGCAGACGATCATCACAATCAGAGCTGTCTTCGCATGATGCCGACATGCATGCGGTCGTCCGTCCAGTTGTGGTGGGGCCAGTTTGCTGTCGGTGCCGGAGCAGCCTAAGCCGGCGACCGCAAAAAGTACGTAAACTTGACTACCATTTTCTTGAGCTATTTAACGTTCGATGAGCTTAACCTTGACATCTAAATTCTGAGATGAAAATTTCCACACATGTTAATTTTGCTTTTGCAAAAAAATTGCACCAATTTTGGTTTCGTGCGCTTTCTTGTTTTCGATTTAGATGTCCGTTAGTAAGGCCTATGGGACAGACGCATTGGCAAGACGCTAAATGCGGCTGCAAAATGATCGAAGGAGCATGCGTGCAGGACTGAATGACTGATTCCGAGAATATCCTCGTAAAACTACACATGCATCGTTAATTCTTACGTCGGCCGCTGGACTCCATGCGAGCTGCCATGTGGACCGTGTCACCGAACAGGCAATAGCGAGGCATGATGTTGCCAACGACGCCCGCCACCACTGGACCTGTGTGAAGCCCTATCCGTGTAAACGCACAACAACGCCGCCGTCACATTATTCTACAGTAAACATGTATGCTGACATTGGGTGAAATTATTAATAATCGCAGCGGAGTGCAGTGCACTACTGCAGCAATCGAAACAGTTGCTAATGGGTTTAGCAAAACATTTAATTAAATACAATAAACCAACTGCAAGCATCTAAGCGATCGCCGTCGACTCGCCTTACTGCTGATCTCAAAACAAAACACGTCGTTAAAAATTTTGTAAAAAACTCTATTTAGTTTGCATAAGTTCGCATATATCGCATTGCAAATTTTGTTTGCTTTACTTGTATGGACATGTTCGAACTTCATAGGGAACTGATACACTACATGAGTCTGCCGTTATACTCGTTTTCCTTCGGCCACTGCACTGCTGCAAATTTTGCAAGGGCACAACTTCTTTGTTAGATTAGAAAATCGCTCGTATTTTGCAAGCGGTAAAAGTTATTTTGTGCAGTTTTAACAGTTTTAACACTATACCAAATTACATGCCAGCGAACTTAATGAAAGTGTTTGTTTTTAATGTTTCAGGTCTGTATTTGTAGCTGTATCGAATCAGACCAATGCGCAGTTGCAGCTGCTGATGTGGTCTGTGGCGTATCTTGAAGTGTGTCACGGCACTCAGCAGATCTAGTGACACATCTGCAATTTCGGCACTGTGCTTGTGGCCATTGCGAATCGGCACACCGCTCACAACCATGTACGCATCTCCAGTTGTCTCAACCTGAAATTGATCAATGATATATTAAGCAGTCTAGGCTTGATTAAATTTTAACAGACTGCTGTAAAAGCCATAGGAATACTCGTAACATGTGTAATTAATTCCTTCTTTGCAGCAAAGAGTATGCCTATGTCATCATTCGAAAAAGTGGCCGTGACTTTTAATATGCCTAGGTTGTAGTTTCTATTTTTATCTCTTTTATTTCCTGAGTGTTACAGTTAAAGTCAAAGAGTTTTTCAGTTAATTTTATTTCCACTAGTGTCATTTTCTGCGTTCTTGTTTGTGTTGACATCCGAACTAAACTGTGCGATTAATTCTCACAAGTTTTTATGTTGCCTTTATGCCATATTAATTTCATTCGTGTGAAAATAAATAATGACAAAGCAAGCAATTAGACGCAGTTTAATTTAGAAAGCAGATGAGTTGACCAAAAAGCATGCCACCTTGTACACGTCATGCTTCGATATGATGTCGTCGAAACAAGAGTAGAGATCGTTCAGGAAGTCCACAATCTGCAGCAAAAGAAATTCTGATGTTGTAATTTATAATAACTAGAAATACGTTCCGTGGAACGAGGTATCTATCCCATTGCCACGCTATAGATAGCATAGCAGCTGCGTTTCAGCGTTTGACGCTCTTCTGAGCCTGGAGCCAATTGTCTTGAAAACGGTTGGTTGCCATAACAATAGGGTCTTGAGGAGAGAGGTAATAGGAGTGTAGGTGAAAACCGCGCGCAACAATTTTTCACCAGGGCCGAGTTATAGTCAATTTGTGTCCTAAAATTCGTTGTCATGGCAACAGGGGTCGTCAGAGGAAAAACTCAAATGACACCGTCGGATAGCGCGGGCCCGAAAATAAGGGGGGATAAAAACAGCTGACAATTATCTTTCACGGGGGCCGAGTTATAGTCAATTTTGTCCCAAAATTCGTTGACATGGCAACAGGGGTCGCTAGGGGAAAAATTTTAACGACATCATCGTATAGCCCGGGCCCGAAAATAGAGGGTAGGTGCAAACAGCGGGCAATTATCTTTTACGTGGACCGAGTTATACCGCTTTGAAATCTCCATTGGCTGTAATGCAAAATTTTGCAAGTTCTGAATGGTTGCTATGGCAACAGGGGTCAATAAAGGATAAATTTAAATAACACCGTTAGATTGCCCGACCCCGAAAATATGAAGTAGATAAACACAGCGCACAATTATCTTTTACGGGACTGAGTTATACCGCCTTGAAGTCTCCATAGGCCGTAATGCAATATTTTTTTCTTAACTTGGGGGTAAAATAGGGGAAGGAGTTATCAGATTTTTATCCCAAACAAACTCGATCTTCCTTTTCGGGCCCCGAATCACTGTGCAAAAGTTTATCAAAATCGAATTAAAATTGCGGCCGTATGACAGACAGAATGACAGTGTGACAGAAGTGATTTTATAATCTGTCCCTTGCTGTACTATAGCAGTGGGACAGATCGTACGCACAAATAGTTGCGCTCGCCTAAGGTGATTTTCACAGAATGCTGCACGTTGTCATGCACGTTGTCATACTTAAGTGCCATTGCAAGCATAACAATTATTTCTCTATTTCTATTCCCTATTTCCCTATTCCCTATTTCTTTCCCTTTTTTGCCGTCCTCTAAAGGAATAAACGACTGAACTGATTTCAACGCATATGACACGGTTTTGCGCAAAGAAGTGCCTTTTGGGGGTTACCAAATTTAAGTTCAACTTTTTAGCCTATTTTTGCACAGAAATATGAAAAATTACAATGGCGTTTATGGGGAAAATTAAACAATGCTTTAAACCGTCATAACTCCGGCTGTGTATAACATACATGTACAGTCATAGTTTTTGGTTTTAGGGTACGGTTTTCGGGGTCGGCTAATTTAACGGTGTTGTTTATATTTACCATGGCAACAAAATTTTGGTCAAAATGGCCATAACTCGGCCCTTTAAAATATAATTGCACGCTGTTTGCACCTACCCCCTATTTTCGGGCTCGCGCTATCCGATGGTGCTATTTAAATTTCTCCCCTGACAACCCCCGTTGCCATGCCAACGAAATTTGGGACAAAATTGGCTATAACTCGGCTTATGTAAAAGATATCTGCAAAATTTTTGCGTCTATAGGGAGGGGGTTCGGGGATGAGCCATCGAATGATGCCAAAGCGAATTTTTTCCCCTGAGCGACCCTCGTTGCCATGGCAACGAAATTTGGGGCATAATGGGTTAAAACGCGGCTTACGTAAGAGCACAAATCACAGTTTAAAAATTCAAACATCACCATTACACAATGTCAGAAGAACATTGCTGACTGTGTAATGGTAAAGTTAAGTTTGAATTTTTAAATTGTGATTTGTGCTGTTTTATATCTACAACCACGATGTCACCCTTACACTGTATATAAACTTAACAGTTTTTTTTACATAAATATTGAGATGAAGCATACACACAGTAATGTAGCAACTTGTGGTTTTATATTTCGAGAAATATAGTATTTTTGGATTTTACTTTATTTTTTCATGGATCTTTCAGCGTGTGATATGACTAAACTTTTAGCTACGATCTCTCTCCCTCTTTTGCTCTATGGGCTCAGTGGCCGTTGGTGTCCATGATATATTTCACGAAATGTGTCCATTTCGTCCTGTCCATCGCCAATCTGTAGATCGTGCCGGTATCCTTGTTGCACCAGTCCACTAGGTCGTCTGTCCATTTTCTTCTACGATCAGCTAATTATATTCTTATCTTTATTATGAAAGCTGAAAAAGCTGGGTTGATGATCATTGCGGCTTTGCATTAATCTGTTAGCCTAAACTAGTGTACGGGGCGCAGTAATAAAGCCAGCGTATACAATGTGGATGACCTGCATTGGACTACTGTTCTCCGCAATCGTTGTAAATCCGACAATATCAGAGAAGTAGATGGTTGATTCGTCATAGTTTTCCGGCTGCAAAAATTTGCCAGCTTTCAGCTGTTCCGCCACATTCCTTTACACACCAACCATACACCACGATATCCAACTATATCTGTCTATCTATCTATGTTTCTATTTGTTATTAATAAATGTTCATATAACGATAATACCATGATACAGTCTCATTATACTCGCCATCAAAAATGCAACGAAAACAGATCGAGACGACGCAGTTTGTGTCCTCTGACGGTTTTCAAATATTAAGATTGTTACCGTACACAACGAACACAACAGCTCTTGTTCGTCCGCACGGAAACGATAGTTTTTAAAGCGGACTTATGTTTTAGGCCTACTGCAGAACGGCGCGAAATTTTGCACCATGATCGGAAAAAGGCCGAAGTTTATAACGCTTGTCTAATAATTAAAAGGGTCCTACCCCCCAAAAATGGGGGGGGCAAAAATATGCAAAATTTGGCCCAATTTTAGATGTCTTCAAACTTCGACCGCGAATATCTCCGAAAAGGATGGATATTCAAATCGGACAAGTACTTTGTCGACCGCGATTACGTCCACGTTTGAAGAAAAGAGATAGGTGAACGTTGGTTTACTAACTACGGAGGTCTAGTGGTGCAATCATACCCACCCATATAATTTTTTTCGGAAAACCATATTTTGGCCTTTAAGCGGTGCTGAGCCCACAAATTTCTACACGCGCTAGAGAATGACCAAGTCTTGTCAGCGCATACCCCACCGGGAACGGGGGTCATCCTACAATTTTTTTACAATGGTGGTTAAAAAGTGGCTTAAAATTCAGCAAATGAGCGCCTATAACTTTGGGGGTAGGAGGTGTAGCCCCAACAAACTTTGTCACTTGACGTGTCGCTAGGTATGATAACGTTGGTACACATTTGGGAGCGGGTGCCCCGAAAATTTGGGAGGGCAAAAATGTACAAATTTTGGCGCAATTTTGGACAGTTTCAGAGTCTGAGTACCAATATATTCAAATAAAATCGGAATATAAAAATCGAAATAGCAGCTAATCAATCACGCCCCTTCTGCGCTAAAAGCAAAAAATTGATAAACTTTGATCAACTAACAAAAAATTATGGGTGCTCATGTTGACCCACCCTAAGTGGACAATAAGCGTTCTGTGTATGCTAACTGCATTCGACTTCGGGTCAAGTGACTTTGCTACGAGGGGAATGTCAGCCCTCCAAATTTTCCCCCAGTCGGACTTACGGCTCCAGGAAGACTCACGTTGGGCTTTGCCCGAAATTTTTAATAAACAAAGAAACAACAAAAGCATATTAATATTTTCCTTGACTGTTCAAGATTCTTGACGTTGTCAATTGAAATACAATACATTAGTCCCCTGAACCGCCGCTGTATGCAGCCGCCGCCGCAGCAGCGGTCCCGGACCGCTAAGGTTCCACGCCGCCGCCTATAAGCTAGCGGTTTTGGCGGTTTAGCAAAAAATAATATCAAACTTTAAAACAGTCATAGCCCGCAAGTACCTCCGCCAAGGCAAAGCTATTCGCCAGGTTGCGTCACCATCTTCGCTTTGCCAGCGGTTCCCTTATGTCCCCTTTAACGCAATGGTAACGAAAATTTTAAAGTGATCCAGAATCCAGGATTCCTGCCGAATCACGCCCAAAATTGAATCACTGGTAGTTTATGCCATGCCCGACATACCCTCAAAATTTCAGAAAGATCCGTCCATAACTTTTCGAGTTATCTCGCTGACTCACAGACAGACAGACAAACAAACAAACAAAAACCGGCAAAAACATTACCTCCTTGGCGGAGGTAACAATGTGTTGTGTTCACACTGTAGCAAACAGAGCCGCCAGCGCGAGTACGCGTTTTCGTCAGTCGTCAGTTCTGCAGTGTATATACTATAGGATTGTCTTATAAGACTTACTGATGTGACTTCTGAAAACGATAATTTATTGTACGTTGTAGCGAATCGAGTAAAGGTTGCTGCTTTTCGTCTCAAAAATTACTAGACTTGCACTGTGCCGCCTGAGGCTGCATCTACTTTCATCGGGCAATTTCAACCCATTACAGTCTGCATACCAGAATGGCCATTCAACCGAAACTGCACTGCTCTGTGTTTTAGACAATATTTACAAATCAATCGACAGTTTACAGCTAACAACCGTTGTTTGCTTGGATATATCCGCAGCTTTCGATACCATCAGCCACAGCACACTGCTGCAGAGACTGTGTGAAGAGTTTGGTGTCGCCGGCATGGCTTTAGATTGGTTTCGTTCTTAGCCTACCTCAGCAACCGCAGTTACTACGTCAAGCTTGGTTGTCACAGCTCACCTACAGTTATCTGTACCTCTGGGGTCCCACAAGGGTCAGTCCTAGGGCCAATCCTGTTTGCTGCATACATATCACCACTCAGCCGGGTCATTTCCAGTCATGGTGTCGGTCATCATCAATACGCAGATGACACACAGGTGTTCCTAGCCATGCTTGAAGCGTGTACGTGTGACGTTCAGTCGTGGTTGGCTGAAAACGATTGACTGCTAAATGCTGATAAGTCTGAGGTGATGATGATCGGCACATCCTCTCACCTTCGCTTGGCGACAACCTTCAGGACCGTGATAGTCGCTGATTTCCGCCTTACTGTGTCCAGCCAGTTGAAGTCTCTGGGTGTCATTTTCGACCCTAGATTAAATTTTGACGCTCACGTCTCATCGGTTTGTAAGGCGTGTAATTACCACACATGGACACTACAACACATTCGGAGAGTACTGCCACAAGACGTTGCTAATACACTTGCATCCAGTATTGTCAGTTCCAGGCTCGACTATAATTGCAATGCCGTCCTCTACGGAACACCCAACTCGGCAACCTCAAAACTACAGAAGGTGCAGAACTGTCTCGCTCGCGTAGTGTTGCAACGGCGAAAGTTTTGTCACGCACAACCTCTATTGAAATCATTACACTGGCTTCCAATAACTCAGCGAATCAACTTCAAACTGGCAACTTTGGCTTTCAAGATACAGTCTACTTCACAACCTGAATACCTTCATCAGCTGATCTCCAGTCAACAGCCTGGTTCATCGACGACACTGCGCTCATCAACTCGTCCTCTGCTCCAAGCACCACGCACCCGAACTGCATACGGCAGCCGTGCTTTTAGTTCAGCCGTACCAGCTATCTGGAACAATATTCCAACTTCAGTCACTGAAGCAAACAGTTTGCCTGCATTCCGTCGTCGACTCAAGACACATCTGTTTACTGTTGCTTTTGAAAACAGTGGTTAACTGTAACGTAGCCAGCGCCTTTGTGTCTTTACACACGTTTAGTTTCATGGCGCTTTATAACTTCGTTTTTAACTTTAACTTTAACTTATCAGCGACATACGTCTTAAAGGTTTAAACTGCTAAGCTAGCCGTTAAAGCTTCAGACCAGCTGCTAAGAACTTAGCAAACAGTTCCGGGAACAACAACAGTTTTTGAATGCAGAAGTTTGGTTTGTAGACGGGTAGTAAATTAAATAGCCAGACAGGCTCACAAACCCGAGTAAAGATCAAAACAAATGTTAAGCCAAAATATATACTTTTAGTTTGAACCGTTCTGTATTACTCTCTGCATTAATTTGGCCATTTGCGATGGGTAAAACTGGCTTTAGTTCCCTGCACAGTCAACTGTTTGACGGCCATATTTAGAAACATCACGGTTTATTTTGGGCGGCAAAGCCTCAGGGTTACATAACAACAGACTCACGCAGGCAGAAGACGATAGAGCAATCGATCAGTTTTGCGTTTTTCTTCCAACAACTGTTGAGCACGTTCTTCCACATTTTCCTCCATGTTGCGAGCGTACTTTTCCATCATGTCCATGATCGAGTCCAAGATGTTGATTCTGTAATCAGAAATAACACTTCCCACAACCGTTTTTTCTACTTTCCCGGAAACCTCCAAAAAAAACTGGGAATTTAGGGTTCCGGAAAGCTCATTTACCAAGGTTTACCCCACACCTAGATATCGTGGACGGGGTTATTTCTATGAATGGGAACGCGCATGCGCTGACTGAACGGGCACCCCTTGTCATTAGGCCTACTTACTCTGGTAAAAGGCGGAAGAGCAAACGGTCGGTCTTCTGTTTCTCGCTAATTAGCAGCCGAGTTTGCTCGTTCACGCTGTTCTCCATGTTAGCGGCATATTTCTCCATCATTTCCATAACGGCATCAGTAATGCACAGTCTGTCAGGCGCCCAATTAACTCACCGTCAGCCAGTCCAAAAGAACACGACGAACGACGGCGACAGCAATTCAGCTATTTACTTCAGCATCATAAAACACAGCTCTTGTTCTCGAGTACCGGTGTCATGGGCTCAGCTTACCGCCGGGCTGAGTTTAACACAGAGTACTACTGCGCATGCGCGACCTACTTACAATGTCAAGTAAATAGAAGTGGCCCACGTAAGGTGGGCTCAGTTTACCAAGCGGGCTGAATTCACCACGAGACGAATTAATGATATTATCCACGTAATCAATCCACCATAAACTCCAGAGTCCAGATTAGTTTTCTTTTATTAGGCCGCCCGAAACGGTAGTTCCCGGAAGGCCTTATGTTTTACTGCTGTTTATTGTTACTTTTTCAACGCGAGATCTGCGAGGTCCGTGGGCCGATCTCCGCGAAAGTTTGCCACATGGTCGGAAGCATGTTCAATTACAAATGTCTGTCCAAAAATTTGAAGGCCTGCCCCGAAAAAATTCTGGGGGCGAAAAACATGCTAAATTTGGCCCCACTTTTTAATGTCGCACGCCAAAAATTATTAAAATCGGCCAATGTTTCACGAAGCTATTGAAAAAAAATAAAAGTGGCACGTTTTTATGGACCGCGGTGTCAAGGGTAATAGTGTTTTTGCATAGTTCAACTGCCAGCGGCAATAACAAAAAATATTTAACTGTTGTATTCAAATACTGACTTTAGTCATGTAAAGAATTTCTTTCGGAACATTTTGCTGAAAACCGTATGACTCTATGACGTACGGTTGCAAAATTATGGTGTCATTAACCGTGTATATCATGTAAACACAGTGTTACCTGCCACCCGACACAGGTAAACGCGCCCTGCCTTAACCCCAGACTACCTTGGAGGGATGAAAGGCTGAGTTGACCTAGGCGGCTGGTTACATACCGAGATGGTTTACCTGCCCGCAGGCAGTCACCCATCGCAGTACTAACCCGGTCGGCGTAGAGTAACTTTGTTGATCGGATGAAATGCGTTACCGCTACGCCAAGCCACCAACTTGCATGTTTGTTATACATTACACATTTATTTCATGCATGCTGTGAACATTTAAACTTTTAAAGATGATAGTCATGTTGACGTGAAAAGTTTTGCAATGTGCATTAAGCAGTAGACAACATAGCCTACGCACTGTTGTAGCCAGTTTGTCTATAGGCCTACATTAGCTATTAACAAGTTTTTGCTGGACGCTCTGGGTTTTGGGGAGGGGCTTGGCGACTGAACTGGGGAGGCTTAGCCCCCCAAAGCCCCCCGTGGCGGAGGGGCTGAGTAAAACAACTACCAGATTGTTGCGACCTGGCAGTCTACATATAGCAAAGTCTTATATACCGTGCTTGTGTGTGTGTTAACCGTTCAGTTTTCACTGGTGTATGCTATGATATATGATATGATAAATGACTTGCACCGGAAAAATAGCAAGCACATAATCAGTTTCAATCTTGAACGTCATTACTTTCACCTTGCTGTGGCTTAAATTAAGCAAGCTCTCCGATCAAGTTCTAAGCCAGTTCTGAAAAAATCGCTGATAATTCGGAAACCGGTCTCAAGAAATTTGCAGATTTTTTTAGGTCCAGCTATAAACCTGGTTTTCGGCTACGCAGGTTTAACAGAATCACGCTGGTAAGCTGGCAACGTTGTAATATAAGCTACTTTGTGGTTTGGTTGTTTAACAAAATGGTTGGAGTGAGTGAGTGAGTTAAGTTTAACGTCCCACCCGACACCGTATAGGTCATTTCGAGGACGGCCTTTCCAGGCAATGCACAAAATGGTTGCAGCTATTATACTGGGCATCACTCACTCTCCGCCAATGATCCTGCGCAGACTGGCTCGAATGTGCGCGAACGTCGGACGCTGATCGGCGGCTTCGTTCCAGCAGGACTTGATGAGTTCAACGAGAGGCTTGCCGAGTTCCGTTGTCTCCGGCAGCTGAGGACGATATGGGATGCTCTCTCCGTTACGCACGCGGTTCACAACGTCTGCAGTGACGACGACAATATTCGCCAATTTCTATTATAGGCCTACTGACTGCGTGCGATCAATTATTACTAATTAGTAAATCAGTCAGCCAGTCAATCGATCACAAAAATACGACAATAGTTTACAGAATCAAAGACCTATACCTTAAAATATGTACAAAACTATACAATAAAGCAACTAGGAAAACGCTCGAATTTGAAACAACTTAAATTAGTGATAAAACAGAAACAGTGATATTTTAAGTGCATGAAAATATCGTGCAATGCTACCAAAATTGTCCCAGGCAACAAATAAATTGAATCTCGCACTGACCTCGTCGTATTTACGGTATCAAATTTACGTCATCAATGGCTGATCCCAAAAAACAACAATTTGAGAATTAAAGTGAAATGCATTAAATGAATTAAAATAGTATGCACCGCGGTCTTGAGTCATCATTGATTTGCTCTATGAGAAGCATACAAACAGAGAGACTTAGTTACGTCGCCAGTGACAAGGTTTTGCCTATAAGCTTAATCCAAAAAAGCATTAAGCACAAACCTTTGTCGAAATATCAGTTTCTTAAATGTTTTATCTAGCGCATAATACGACTCGTACTAAAGTAATGCTTTTCGCTGAGAGACGAGATGAATCGGTGTAAAATAAAAAAACAATTTCAATCGATGACAAACTAATTCTTACTTGTTGGTGCTTAAACGACTGTGCGGATTTGACCAAAAGCATTTTTTTTCCAATTTTCTTAGAAATCTGACAAAAAGCAAACGAACAGAAAAGGCAAAAAGTAGATACCTATAGCAAAATACTTTAACGTCGTTGGGTGAACAAATTGAGACAGTTGTAATAGCTCACGTCGTAAAAATTTTAAAAGCGTATACACTGAAGAAAGCTACAAAAAGAGCTTAACTGAACTCAAGTGAACTTTGCTTTGTACATTTCGCGAAATGGATTGAACTGAAATAAACGAAACTGTCAGTTCCTTTGCTTTGTACAGTCCGCTCATCTAAACTGAACAGAGATCTCAGTTCGGTTTAGTTCATTTTTGTCGCTTTGTACACACTTTTACCTTACCTCTGGGTGTGATTTTATCAAAGTTGTATGGCTCAGTTCTCATCATAATCTCATAGCAGATGATGGCGTAGCTGTAGACATCTCCACGCTGAGTGCCGCGACGTGAAGGATTGTTTTCACGTAAGATCTCAGGCGCCGTCCACAGCTTACCTACGAATGTTGATCAATAAGTAATCAGAATCAATGTATTAGACTTGATTTTTTCACAATCTATATGTCGATGAAAGGTACCTTTTCTACGAACACCTATGACGTCTTTGTAACTTATGACGTCATAGACAGTCAAATAAAAATGATTTGCAGCATCAGTGCAAACAACCTTGAGTCATGCATAGCCGACAACAGAAAGATATAATTTCAGATATCAAAACTGACGATAGTTACTGGGGGTTTGGTCGTTACTGTGTTCATGGTGATCTTATTTTATGAAGCCAAAGTCGTCAACAGTTTGTTGGGCAATCACAGATTTGGGGTCTGGACTGCAGTACTAGATTTATGGCAGAGCGCGTGGGGCTCGCTCTCGGGGTCCTGCACATTGAGGGCCTTCAGGCAACAAGTCAAGAATGTTGCTAATCCTTTTACCAACACAACAGAATGTCATAATCTGTTAACATTTCGATAAAATTTTACCGGTAACGTTGAATATTTACGCGACGTCATTATTAGCTGAAGCGCTCTTATTTACGGTTAGCGCAGATTTAAGCTATCGTATATTCGTAGCTGCAAATGAAAAATTCACAAACGTACTTGTTAGGGCTTTCAGAAAATCAGATGCACCATAGCACCACATTGCTAAATTCGGCTGCAGACTGGAGATTGTTGTGCATCGACGTCACGTGCCTAATTCCACGCTGTTCGCGTTAGCACTTCCAATCGTTTCTGTTTAACTTGCTGTGACGTCATAAATTACGATGACGTCACATTCGCAAAAAATTATATGTGCTTGTAAAAAATGTACTTTTTACTGATATATAGATTGTAAAAAAATTAAATCCAATACATTGATTTTTTATTGATCAACCCTCGTATAGGGCAGCTTGCAAAACAAGGTAACATAGGCCTATTGCTAAAAACAGAGTGTACTTTGAGACAAAAACTGGAAAAACACGACTGAAAAACGGTCACTAAATTTTCAGTTGTCCCTACCCCCCTCAATTTAAGCAGTGGGAAAAAAAATTTAACGGAATATTTGTTTATGTTTAAGACTTAATTCAAAAAACGCCTGGAAGTACGAACTGTCTTACGTTTGAACGCTTCGGCTTCAGAGTCTTGAAAGTCTTGTCCGACGACGAAGCTCGGCAGACCATAGTCAGTTACCTTTCAACAACAATTACACTCAGCGTGTTCGGAGTCAAGAGAAGGGAGGTAACGCCGATCTCAAACAGAAAGCAGGTACAAGACAACGGTGCTAATTTTCGACTGAAGTAGCTAGAAATGGCAAAGTCAAAAAATCGGAATTCTCCCCCCCCAAAAAAAAAATTGTGGGGGGTAGGGTGTTACCCAAACTGCAGAAGAAGAATCGACAACAAAATATCGTGTGAAAAATTCATGAAGATCGCTCCAGTCAAACTTCAGTTGCATGTCGGCGAAGTTCTAAGACTGCAATGGCCGGGCAAATTGGACTTTTCGCCATTTTGAACCGCACGCCAAATTTGACCGGAATTAGGTACAAAGCTGAAACTTGGCAGTTTTCTTGACTGAGCCATTGTGTATAAGAATGCGGAAAATAGGCCCCGACGGCATTGTAACTAAGGTCGCTAAGTGGCGCCAATGTAGACATTTCGTGCCAAAATCGGCCGCCCTGACGGGTGGTTGGGGTCCCGAAAATGCACGGCGTACAAGTACATTTTCTAGACATACCACTGTGATAGCCACGCTATCACGATAGCCTATCTATATGTAACTCCGTGACGAGTCGTTCTTCTTCCTTCATTTATTTTCTTTTTAATTTATCAAACCGCCTAGGCCTAATTCTTTTACGCTCGACTTAAACTAGGGCCTTTGTGCAATACTGAGGTTTATTCATTAATTTTGTCGGGGTTTCCATTAATTAGAAATTAATTAATTAATAACACTTTCTCACCCCAGAAACATGGTTACTCGCTGCAAAGTTTGCGGAGACGGGCCGATGACGTTAATTATGTATGCAGATACGGTCAATCAAAAGGCGCAGTTTGGTACGCGTGGCCAATCACAGACATCGTTTCTAAAACCCTCGCCTATTGTTCCATATGCTAGCAAGTAACGTGAGCGATTATGTCTATGTCATCCGCAAATCGCAGGTTGTTTATTCTTATTCCGTGTACCGATATTCCTTCTTCGTGATCTTTGACTTTGTCCATGGCTCTCTCTAGATTTGCGATGAACACAGTGGGTGATATTGGATCTCCTTGTCTTGTACCCCTGCTGGTTGCAAACCAGCTTCCTTCTTGCCCACATACTCTCACT
>Ga0209367_1002461_pt1 | contig 24465 bp, 14 predicted proteins | sample WorMetLIZISLAND2_FD_187412 | JGI IMG/M metagenome (GOLD analysis project Ga0209367, IMG submission 187412) | Marine gutless worms symbiont microbial communities from Max Planck institute for Marine Microbiology, Germany - Olavius geniculatus... ... | reverse complement strand
GTTGCCTCTACTGTTGGTGCCACAGGAAAACCTCAGCTGGTACTCTGTTCTTAAAATTTCTCGCAAAGTAACACATGCTATTAAGTGCTGATTCTCTAACGATTATTTTTGTCAAAATCTATTGCTATTGAACCAGGACTGTTGGAGTTATTGCAAAAGGTAGCAGGGGTCCGGTTTTTTTTTGAGACACAGTGTATATGCAGTGCTGTTATTGTGCTGGTGGCGAAACCAGGAAGAATAGATGATAAATAATATTCTCTTAGCAGGCTTCCCACATATCCTGAATTTTTTAGCTTGTCTTTAACTGTCTTGATATAAGCATGTTTGTCCTGAAAATGTTACTAAGTTTAAAAAAATATTCACCAAGTAGCAATAGTAACAGAATTGTTAAAACGTGATAGTTTAGAGGAAACATGCAACACGTATGAATTGTTGCATAATTCTGCAGGTATCAGTTTCCTAAGTTTTTAGCACTTGTTAAAATTAGTGGGTCATCTAATTGGAAAATGTCCTGATGTTCTGAATTTTAGGTGTTTCTGGTATCCAGAAGTTTAATTTTTCATATTAGGAGGCCTGTCTTAGTTTTCAGTTAACTGATTATACTGTAAATCACATGCATTGATGAATCATGCAACTACCTCTGTCCCCAAAATGAATTACAATGTGTGGCTTGTGACACGACACTTCACTCACTTATCACCCACCCCACTATACTGTTCACTTGTATCCAGCATGGCCTATGTGTTGATTCAGTCACAGTATTGCTAAGGGTCTTGAGTAGCAAATTCTGTAGATTGTTTGATCTTAACTTCTGACACTGACCACGTATCACACACTATTATGATTTGTCACACTGTGTGCATAAAACTGCATATAGACGGTGGTGTTGTACAGTTGTTGCCAACTTAACAATAGCGAGTTATTCTTGCTTGTTGTGTTAGCTTTCTTTCCTGTACATGTATACATGTTTGAGTGAAAAATTGTGAATCCATTTATGTGTGAATCCATCTTTAAACACTGTGTCGGGAAAAAAGTAATCCCCTAGACATCGTGCAATAAAAATGTGAAATCTGAACAATGTTTCATACACTTGATGCCAAAAAAATTGCTGAAGCGATTACCAAATTTTGTTTTTAAAATGTTATTTCTTAATAGAGTTATTAATTGTTGAATACTGATAACAAATTATCTCCGTTGCCAAATATGGCATGACATAAGTAAACCCGTCGATTACTGTATATTTGCATTAACACCAACAAACAACATCTGATAGCAGCACAATTAGGAGACTGTCGCGCTGTACACACACAATTGGCACACCATAGTGCGTCCAAGGTAAATGATTTTAATGTCATTTGAAAGCCAGTATTCGACTTCCTATTAGTGACCAATGGCAACCTAGGCTCTATTTTGCACCGTTTAGCCACCGGTTTTTTAGTGGTATTGTACTTCTTTTTTTTATTCCGTATTTGTATTTGTCTTCTGCCTGAGTGGCGAATAAACGAATTAATACACCTGTTACAGAGGAAGACAGATGACGCCGCCAAGCTCGCGCCAGTCAACAATGCATCAGCGATTGGCAGTCAGAACGCCAAATTTCAGTTAAATCTGCCAGAGCAAAAATAGTTACAGTGGCTTTTGTGAAGTCGCCCCAACACACTTCATCTTCAGGTATTTATGGATGAAGACCTTAAGCTGAGGTGTTTTAGGAGTGACTTCACAAAAGCCACCGTAACTATTGTTTGCTTTGGCAGATTTAACTGTAATTTGGCGTTCTGACTGCCAATCGCTGATGCATTATTGGTGTAGAATTTTGCTAGAGTCAAATGTTGTTTGTTGGAGTTATGCAAATGTACATTAACATAGGGGTTTACTTATGTAGTACCATACTGGAGACCACTGGGACGTCCTCATATTACTTGGATGAAAACCATACAGCAGGATCTGAAATCCAGCGACCTCAATATGGACGATGCAGTTGATTTGGCTCAGAACCGTCCACTCTGGAGATTGAAGTCTACGTTCGGCGCTACGCACTTTTAGTGGTGCTTGCCAGAAATGATGATGATGATATTGGTAACGAAGATATTTTTGTCATCGATATTTAGCAGTTAATAACTTCACTAAGAAATAATATTTTTCAATGAAATTTGGTGATCGCTTCAGCAGTTTATTGCGGATGATTGGATCAAGCATACAAAACTTCATCCAGATTTGACATTTTTACTGCACAATGTCTAGGGGGTTACTTTTTTGGACACAGTGTATGTTTTAGTTCAATGTGTGCTGTAGTGTATTGCATGACATCGGTCTCTCATCATCCTTTGAGAATGGTTTTGTCATTTTTGAATCCAACATGTCTTGAACCCCTGTCCTCCAATAGACAGCATTCTGAAATTAATGACTGTCTGGAGGATAACGGAAAATTATCAGAACTACCATTATGGTTAATTACATATGCACGTGTATAATGGAGTTCTTACATTATGTTCGGTTTAGCTCATTTTTGTCTTTCTGTAAAGGTTAAACTATCCATTCCATTACTGTGTGTTTGTGTGCATTCTGCCTGAAAAGGCCATCCCCGAAATGACCTCTACTGTGTCGGGCGGGACGTTAAACCCTACTCACACACATAACACCAGTCTTGACTTACTACATATTGAGATAAATTCCAACTTTAGCCCCTCCGCCAACTTCAGCATCAGTGTTGATTTAGCATGGCCTTTATGGTGATAGCATTGTTGACGCAGTGAACTACGTAAATTTTACTAAAATGGGACACATCTTGACCGTCGCTAAAGACTAACAGTTCTCTACTGGTGTTTAAAAAGTAACTTTCTGAAATTCGGAGATTGCAAAAATGTCAAAAATTCGACAGAATGTGACAATTGTGACAACAGACATATGCTTTTAAATTACTATACATGTCATGTGGCAAGTAGATGCATATTTAGTAACATTGAGAAGTACACGTGATGAAACCAAACTATATCTTTGTCAGAATCATGTTAGCGTAAACACAACGCTTGATAACAGCTATTATATATTGTACATTATACACAGCAGACTTACAGAGCACAGCATGTGTGTATAAACTGCACGAGTTGCTTACAAAGTGAATGCCACATTTCAATGTATACATGCTACAAAAAACAACAGCAGCTGCTACTGCGGCAAACAAATACAGGTCCTGGAGGTCTACGCTAGTGAAACCTTTGTGGACTGCTGGACGAAGCAGTTTTGCAGACCAGTGGATATCCTCAAACCAGCACTGTTGATGGAGTGAGTGAATGAGTAGGGTTTCACGCCCCACCCGACACAGCATAGGTCATTACGGGGATGGCCTTTCCAGGCAAAATGCACACAGTAATGGAACAGAAAATTTAACCTTTACAGAAAACACAAAATTATATTCTTAACGTAAAACTGTAAGAACTGATCATTATGACTGTGCATATATAACAGTAATGACAGTTCTAATCATCTTCCCCATTATGCTCCAAACAGTCATCAATCTCAGAATGCTGTCTATTGGACTGGGCACGCACTGTTGCAGAATTGTGCTAAGCAAGCCGAATGCAATTCAGTATACTCAGATAAATATCAAATTTACATAGTACTAAAACAACAATGGCACAATAACGTAATGCCAAATGTGGTTAAAAAAAACACCGGTAGCTACGTTCAACCGTCAAAGTCTACACTTGCTGTAATAATTAGAGTTTTCAGTGTCCGAAGAATGCGGCAGTAACCTGTACTTTGACAAATCAACAAACTGCAGCTGTGAATACATTTTACCTCAGGTTGCCCACTCGTCCAGAAATTTGAAGAAGATTTGTACTGAAATTCTTGCAAAAATGCAAAAAATGTTCATATGGTGGAAATAACAAAACGACAGATGACATTCCCGCACATGCATAGAGGTGACCAAAATTGTCAAAAGCAGAATCACAAACTGGGACATACGCAAATATGTACAAGTCACTGCATAATTTCTGCAATACACATGTGTGACTTTTTTTGCAAGTTTTTAACACTCCAGTTTTGTAATTATTGTTGTACTTTCTGTAGCATATGACCAGAAAATATCCTAACAAATGACCTGAATTCTGAGCATTTCTGATCTCCTGAACAACCATTTTACACAGTGGGCGGCCTGTCAGTTGCACCTGGACAGATGATTTTGCTGCATTAACATGATTAAAAGAACGTTCATCACCACAAGACTGACCCAAACAAAAATTTCATAATGCAATACAACGCAATGTTTGAAAAATCCAGTGAATACATATTTACACAGCAACAAAAACAGTGCACGCCAACCTTCTATTTACAACAAACAGAAAATCTGAGCTAATGCTCATGAGACGCACAAGTTCCTGTTCGCAAGTAATTTTGGTCCATCTCTGTCCGTTTCGTCGCAATTCACTTTTTTGCAGCCAAAAATCACCAAAAAATCATTAAAAACCCAATATTTTTAGGGTTCAAGGTCATTTAAGGTCATCGATGTTGACATTTCTAAGAAGCTTGTCGCTAGTGCTTGTTATCATAAGCAGCTTGTCTGTGCATATCTGCAACTATTTTCACGCTATACAAGCCAACAACGGATAAATAACCACTTTTTAGAAGGGTACCCCTCTTTGATACCCGCTTGCGCAACCCTCCTTGAACGTAGAGGGTTCGGACTTGGACTGCTAAAATCTACATTCAATGCTGAAAATTTCATACGCAGGTTGTTTTGGTCTGTCTCCAGCCATTTTCGCACAATTCGTTCTTGAAATGCGTGTCGCAGCCCGAAATCGTGAAAAATTCACTAAAACCCGCTATTTTGGGGGTTCAAGGTCATCGATGTTGACATTTCTAAGAAGCTCGACGCAAGTGCTTGCTATGATAGGCGGCATGTCTGTGCCTATCTGCAACCATTTTCACGTTAGACGAGCCTATAGTGGTAAAATAACGTCTTTTTAGGGGGTGGCCCTCTTTTGCCTTTTCGTTCTTGGGGACCCCCTCACCCAGCGGCATGAAATTTTGTCACGAAATTAGACTCTAGGCTATCATATGGTAAAACCCCAACTCTCTATCTCACTTAGGCTTGAATTGGTACCAGGTAGTGACGGACAGACAGACAAACAGACGGACAGACTCAACTCAACTCAACTCGGGTTTAATAAAAACGATAGCCGATAGCTAAAAAATATACAAACATAAAAGTAGCAACTACACATAGGCAAACAGACAGAATTACCGTAGCTAATACGCGCTATAGCTATGCTAGCTCTCGCATGTAGAAATATGACACTGTCACAATTTTAAACTCAAAAAGTTGCAAGAAAACAATCATACATTTCGCTAGAGCACTGAAACGACACAGTGAAATAACACAAATTGTGTTTAGATGATCACAGTGTCTGTACAACATACTTCATCTGAAGTCGCCTATAACTAGGTAACTAAATTTATTTAACACTGCTGCTCGCATAACATTGCACAAAGCAAAACTGGCGTTGCTGTTTCGCTGCTGTGTTTGAAAAGGCTATAGCAGTTGATACTAACACGTGTGCCCCATGTTTCAACAAAGATAAATAGTCTACAGCTTTCACATGAAACCCACTAGGGGGTCAGGTTTTACCAGACACAGTGTATTTGGATCAAATAGAATACAAATAGAATATTTGGTACAGCCCAAGTGTCAAGTGTTACCTCTAGCTCAACAATAACAACTCTGTTGAAAATATCGTATGCTGAAATAAATACTACAAATAGCCAAATCTGTTACACTCGTTCAAACTCACAGCAGTTGGCTGTTTGGGCTTTAATGACAAAGCTATGGGGGGTGAGTGAGTGAGTAGGGTTTAACGTCCTGCACAACACAGTACAGGTCATTTCGAGGACGGCCTTTGCAGGCAAAATTGCACATACACATAATAACAAAACAAAAAGTTTAACCTTTATGAAACACAAAAAACGACCTACACCTAAAATTGTACGAACTGCCGATTACAATTGTGCATATGTAATGATAATGGCAGTTCTAATAATCTTCTCTGTTATCCTCCAGCCAGTCATCAATCTCATAAGCATGGTATTATTGACCGTGCGCTCGCACGGTACAATGTGGCACAGAAAATGATATTGACCGTGTGCGCACACATGGCCTATTCATTAAGTTGCGGTTAGGTCTAGTTTCCATGCCTATGTGTATAGGCTGAACTTTTGAACTGGACTGTATGACATCTTGGGTGGTATTACGTCATCTAAGGACATCCTGGATGGTTCCTTGAGTGGCAGGTTATTCACAGTAAAGGCCTAAAGGTCGACATGATTCGAAGCTGAAATATCAGCTGAGCAGAATCTTCAGTTGTCGACACTGCTGTAGCCAAAACAGCCTCAAATATTTTTAAAGCTAGTTTTCTGCTCATAACTAAGTAATAGCAGCAACGTTAACAAAAAAGCGGCCACACAACTCTTTACTTATATGCCATTGCTAAGCATGTACGATCTGCGCACGGTAAATAACACTTTGTGATCGCATACGGACCGTGCGTGCACACGGTAAATATAATCATTGATCTCATAATGCTGTCTATTGGAGGATTGTGTAACTGGCACAAAACCAGTGGCTACAACAGGCTCACATCTGCATTCCAGGTGCAATCCACTATAACAACTTACTCCATATGAGACTAAAGTGCAGGAGATGGAACAGCAAGCAAGGCTGCACGGCCACATAAATGCACAATGCATAGCAAAATCTGACAATGCCTAATTGCTTGAGCAACTACACATAACCTGCTTAATGACTGGTTAAAGAAAACACCCAACTACTGCTATACATCAAGCTCCACAGAAAGAATGAGTTGCGTTTAGTGCTGCAGAATGCCTAAAAATCTTAGTCACAATTAATCACACACTAATTAATGAAGAACAAAAAACTAATATCCACACATATGCTTTTGTGCTAGTTGCCTACCAATACCAACAACAGCATCTATTTAAACATTGTAGTGACTTCAGTGACACTTTAGTCATGTTTGTAAATACTAAGTTTGGTAAACTCAAAACTTTCACTTGGCAGTTTTGCAAGTAAGCAAAAATGCGTAATGCAAATACATGATCAGTTATTTTAATTCTGATTAATAACTTAATGTGTTAATCACGCACTAACTGATTAACCGATTAATATGCAGCATTGGTTGTGTTTGGTGTTCTACTTGACGCCACGCAGTTCACTTTGCAGATCTGTTACTAGTTCACTAGCGGTAATAACTACATCTGATGAATGTATGCAAGTGACAAACCAAAATACAACAAAATCTTGCTTCCATCCAACGGCTTGTCAGAAAAAAGATGAACAGATCACGGCAAAAACAGTGCAAGGTTACAATGAAGGTTACATGCAAGAGACAAACGTAACACATTTGACTTACGCATTATCCTACTGATGGACAAGATCTGGAACTGAATACAACAATGTTCACCTTATTTCTGATAAGCTGCCGTTACACGAATGGCTGTTACCGACGGTACACAAGTACATTTACAATGACATAATACAGCAAACCGAGACAACGAAAACTAAATAGCGATAAACAGTAAACACTGTACACGCAGCTGGTAAAAACGAACAGGTTATATTACACAGCCAACATTGGCTGAATAAGATAATCAGATTTAATATGAAACCAGTGAATCAAAACACCACAATAACAATAACAGCAAGATAAACTAACTTATCTACAGATTGGTAAAAATCATACATCGCATAGTAATATATTTTATAGTGCAAATCTGTTACAGATAAGCTTTAACAAACAATGACACAAACATGTACATAAAAAAACAGTCCGCATTAATACATAATCCTAAAAAATCGGCCACCGAACAACTCGATTAATGAGTGAGAAACTATACCAGGTGGCAGTCAGTTGGCCTTCTTGCATTCCGAGACCTTATTATTGTAACTACCGAGCACACGGTAGAACGCACACCCCTGCCAAGAATTACCATGTCCTTTTTTGATTGTGTACAGAAATCACAATAATAAGTAAAACATTTATTGAAAAAAGTATTCCTTAAAAATGCAAAAACTTCACAATCTGAATCAAAGTGTAAATATTTAAACTTTTCTTTGAGCTGACATCACCTTTGATTTCAGCTGGTGCTCCACCTCGGGACCCAGAGGGGGAGCTCATAATGCTCGACAGACACTTAGGTCTGGAAAGGGGACACACCCACACTGCTCGACATCCTTGATGCTGTAGACTGTCGAAGCTTCTCCCAAATTTTAATCTGCAGTGCCACCACCGACTTAGCCAATGATCCAAATGCCAGTGACGAATCAAACGACCAACTACTACCATCATCACTAATGCCGATGACACACAGTCAGATATCGCAGTCGAAAGTCGACTCTGAAAATCGGCGCCGAAATCAACGCCGACTTCGGTACTGTCTGTCATGCGAATTCGGATCCGAAATCGGTACGAAAAATCGACTTCAAAAATCGGTACCGATTACAACACTGCTCTATTCCAAGCCAAAAATCGGCCTGCACGTGACCACAGTGGTCACGTTTGATTGGTTGTGGACTTTGTTTACTTTCGTTTGTTGTTGTTGTTCCGCTGTATATAACGTTTGGTTTAATTTATGGACTCATGTGCTACGTTTTCTTTTCCTATTTTTCGATTTTTCATGTGCTAATATTGCTATTACAGTTACATTAGCTGCAACATCGTCTAACTCGTTATTGTTGTCTGCCATGTTTGTTTTCGGCACCGATTTTTCATCCCGAGTGGATTCGTTATGAAAAATCGACCTCAAAAATCGGTACCGATATTTGAGGTCGATTTTCGGAGTCGACTTTCGACTCCGATATCTGACTGTGTGTCATCGGCTTAACACTTGATTGTACATGTAAACAGACACATCACTGTTTTATGTGATTCAAGTCAAGTTTACCACGGTACTCTCGATAATTAACATTCCTAGAACGCCGCTATGCACACGTTACCACCACAAGTTACTAACGTATCGCATGAAACTGATTTTCGACGCAACCAACAATATCAGTGTTACACAGAAGTTGCAAAACTTTGTGCACAAACCACAATTTACAGATGCACAAAAAACAGCACCATGAATAATAAGCATACGTACTGTACCTACGATGCACACTCATGTATATACATATTTATGTATGCATGTACAAGCACTTACCAACACGTGGTAATCAACAATTGCACATCTCACACAACGTACAAAACACCCACTGTCAACAATGACTTATCGTACTTTTCACGGAGCATCGACAGCGGTCGATACAAAATGGAATGTTGCATTGAACAACAGCTCTTAGCAGACATCAGTGGCGCAAAGTACTAACCCATACACAGTTATTGTTATGAAACAATACATGAAGTAGCTGTCATCACAGCTGTTTACAGTGACTGATCTATGCAACAATAGTGATTGCAGCACAACCAAGTAATTTACATCAATATAAACAAACATAGTTCAGTGGCCATTAGCAATTAACATTTATATATAAATACAGCACGGACAACAAGCAGCACTATACATCTGAGTTATCGCTTCGCACAAAGGCAAAACTGCTGTACTGCTTCGTCAGTGGTTGTGATAGATATATACATACACATATATGCGATGCCCTACATAATCACACACCAGCTTCAGACGAAGAAATTAGGCAAGCGATCCGCATGAAAAATAAGAAAAAGTCGAAACTGCCTGATTAGCATGTAGTGAGTGCAGCAAACGAACGCTGGACAAATATTTACCACAAAAGCTGCCGCAGTTAATATTACTGTGGTTAATAATACCAGCATAGAAATGAATACCAGCACTGTAAAATATTGTTCCATCCACAAGAATATTCATAAAAATATTCAGGCAGTAATGGACAACAATCTGACAGCTGACAGTGATAGCAGTCTGTAACAGACATTCTAGAGCTCTGTGCTCGATAGTCGACGATAGAATGTATATGCTGCAGTCTGCTATGACGAGCAGTTTCCACCACTTGTCTGTCTAAAGACAATACAGTCGGTGATGAGCTCGAAATGCTTGTGAGATGGTACAGTACGACTGTACATACTCTGATACAAACTGCCAAATCCTGAAGACAATCGCATGATACATTAGCCAAAAGTTTGGCAGTTGGTGGACTGGACGTATTTTACGGTTTACAGTAGAGAGGCATCTGTGAGCCGTTAGCAACGACGGGCATCTGTATCCAGCCACTAGCCTGCTGTGCTTCAATCAACCGTGTAACAGTCTCGGCTGCAACCACTTCTGTTGACAATGGTATGGTGCCGGGAACGCCCGATCCAAATGCTGAGCACGCTCGCCGAGCACCGTCAGCGACCGAGTAACACGCAAACGCATGTGACATGGCTTTGTTGTAGAGGAACGTTGTCAGCTGGCCGTACTGTGTACAAAGCATCTGTACTACCTGCCCGTCCAACTGCAATTGCAACCATTAACCACTGTCAATGCTAAAACTTCTATTTTGTTTTCTAAGAATGTACGCATCTTTCCAATAATAACAATATTTATAAATATTTTCAATCTAAAGCATCATTAAGTTGTTAGTGTCAGTTGTTTTGATAACGTGGACACAAGAAACATCCAGTCTGACGAAGCAATGGCCCTGATGCATGACATTTTGTTAATGATGGAAAAAAAGAAGAAAAAAAACAGAAATGTCTTCAGCCTAGATTCAAAAGTTACTACTGAGTTGCTACTATAACAAATAACAAAGTTGAAACTTCTAATTTTTCTAAAAAAATGTACATTACCCAGTAATAATAAATTTTTGTATTATTAGTTATAATGAATTGCAACACTACCGATAGGATGTATATACTGCAGTCTGCTATGATGAGCAGTTTCCTCGACAGTGTGAAAAATTGTCAGCATTATTGTTATTTTTTAATTTCTTAAATTTTTTTCTACCCTGCTAGTATAGATCCCAAAGGTTAAAAACAAAAGCTAACCAAGTTGCTGGAGTGCCACTAGTCCAACTTGGTAAGAACTGTGAAGGTTTCTTTTAAGGCCACCAAACTGTAGCACTAAACCATATTTCTGGTGTTACTTAACTAGCCTCATTATTCACAGAAAGTACAGGTTAGGCTGAGTTTTTTTGCCAATATCGCAACTTCATTTTTTTCACGACATTTTAACTTAACAGCTGCTCTACTCAGCACACAAATACATTTGATAACCATCAGTTGATCGCCTCCATTAAAAATGTCAACTAATTTCTAAATATCTAGTAGTTGCAGTAGCTGCAGTATCATCATCATCATCATCATCATCATCATCATCAGATGCAAAGCATTTAGCCAAAGCCTCTCGCTGTTGCGATCGTTCGCCAGAATGATTTGTCCTCTGCTAGCTGCAGGGCCTCCATCGCTGTAACACCCGTGTCACAGCAGATCTGGTGGATCCAAGTAATAGATGGTCAACCACTGGCAAGTCTCCACTCCTGTGAAGGCCGCTCACCATCCCTTGCCTTGGTGCAGATTAGAAGAATCTGGTTTGCTGGTGCATCACTTCGAGGTCTGGCGACGTGGCCAAAGAGATCCAGTCTTCGTTTACGAACAATGTATGAGATGTCAAACAAGCCGGTATGACGCAAAACAGGGCGGGAGCCAAGATGCATCCCTGACTAACACCGGAGGTGGTACTGAATGATTCAAAGAGGTGGCAGATGTTTCAGTCTGTAGATTGAAGATCAGGTCCATGAGTACAGAGGGAACACCGATACCAAGCATGGCCTTCCAGAGCGCGTTTCTGTCAACGAAATCAAATGCCGCCTACAAATCCATGAATGCAACATGCAGCGGCTGTTGGAATTCTCGATTAATTTCTGACAACAGACATAATGCCAGGATTGCAAACAGTGTGGAGCGACTGCGGGCAAATCCAGATTGGTGAGGTCGACGATGCTTCTGAAGCAGGGGGTCAAGTTTAGCATGGAAGACGTGTGCAAATACTTTGCCTAGAACTGACAGGAGGGCAACTGGTCTGTAACTGCTGCACTCGGACTGGGATCCTTTCCCCTTGTATAGCAACAGCACAATACCTTCCCTCCACTCAGCAGCAGCAAACAAATATATGTAAAGTGCCCAAAAATAAAAACAAGTCAATAAGTGCAGATAAAAAGCTAATGCAAAAATTCATCAACAGCTGTTTGTAGCTACATCATAATTTTACACTAGTACGACAACTTCCAGAAACTGACCTGAGGTGGTATGTTTGATATTTTTAACCAAGGTGAAGAACCAGTGGGCTTGGCTGCAACAACACACACATAGAACATTAAAACATGACAAACATTATGCACTGGTTGCTGTAAGTCCAAAGGTAAAAATCAAAATCTGATACATGTTTTGTATCGTGTAACCATGTTTCACAGGCATAACTTGCTGTTCGAACTACGTGAAAGAATAATTTGATCTCCTTGCTCATTGCTCTGCACTTCCAGATTGGCTGTAAACTAGAGATGACCGGGAATGGCTTTTTACATTCCCATTCCCTCCCATTCCCATGCAGTCAATTCCCATAACTTCCCATTCCCATTCCCAATTTTGTAACCAATTCCCATTCCCATGGGATTCCCATTCCTTCCCATTCCCAAACAATCGTTCAGTCACTGCGGGCATAGACAATATCAATTCCCATTCCTGTGGGATTCACAGGGGATTCCCATTTCCATTGGTCATCTCTACTGTAGACATTGGAAAACAGATGAAGCTTTACCTATCCTTGTCCGAATTTCCACCTCTACATCTCCATCTTGCTCACATAACTTTTACACCAGATACAATATCAAACATGGAAGACAACAGCAAAAGCTACCAAGATGATTGATGTGTTTCACCATCGTTGCCTTAGGAGGATCCTGGGGATTTCACGGCATGATCACATCACGAACTATGAAGTAACACGCTCTGGACAAACGGTATTGCATGACATAGAAGCAATGAGACGACGTTTCATCGGACACATCCTGCGACTTCCATCAACGAGGCTAGCTAGCCTGGCTGTAGAATGGAGACCTAAAGATGGCAAGAGGAACAATGGAAGACCCAAGAGCACATGGCAAGACACACTAAAAGAAGATCTGAAGGTAATGGGCATAAACTGGAGCGATAAGATGACTGCTGCCAGCGATCGTGCCAAGTGGAGATGAATCGTCGACCAATCTTCCGCACGGAACTGGAGGAACTAAGTATAAGTAAGCTGTATAACCTAATTACCACTAAATTAAAACAGAAATCTACTGAGCAGTGAGCAATTATGCATCTTTTTGTATCTGATATTAAAATCAGACATGGAGATCGATGGCAAAAGCTGAAGACTATTGAGTATCACATCTAGCATTATTACACAAACAGATAGCATCCAATGGATCACATTTACTATACAAAGCAGTGTTATGAGAATGAAAATAAAAGACCTTTGGCAGACACAAAATAACTAAAACCAAAATGATTCTGTCAATAAGAACTGACTTGCACTGGCATCGAGTTTCTCAGACACTGGCATTCGAGGTGCAGCGGAATATTGTGGACTCCACACCGCAGATCGACCTCCAGGGCCACCATTGCTACCAAACTGCTGTACAGCTGGCCCACTGCTTCGGAGTCCTCGTTGCAGCTGGTCATGCCATCCAACGCCTGGAACAGCCCCAGTCTGACCCTGTGCTGCTGCCATTCCCATCCACGACCCAGCAAACGCTTCTGCTGCACCGGGTGAACTGTGGCCTGCTGGGCCACGTATCCCAGCAGCCACATCAGCCGCAGCAGGCAACTGCATGGCTGAGACCATGCCGGCTGCATCGGGTTCTAGTCGCAAGCGGTTCAACAGAGCTGACACATCACCGAATGCTGCGGCGTCACCAGGCATACCACTCAGTGGTGGCATTGCAACACCCTGCAGCTGATCCATCTGCCGCTTGATGGTGTCAATCATGGGATTGAGCCGTTCCAATGCCTGTCTGCGCTGTAACGGTGTCAACGTCTTGCTCTGCTGGATGCCCGAGCGCTCGTTCAGTAGCGGCTGAAGCACAGCTTGCAGCTCCAGCATCTTTTGCAGCGCTGCCGGACTCAACTGAGGACCGGCTGCAGGAGGCTGCGAGTAAGCACCAGGCCAGCCTGCACCTGCTGACTGCTGCTTGCGATGTGCTGGTGGTGGCACTGCGCTGTTGAACACTGGCTGAAACGCCGATGCTCTGCCAGACTGCATGGCACTGTCAGGAAACACAAAACCAGCACCAACACCAGCTTCACCGGTGCTCTGGCCCCGCAGCATCCTGCCTCGCTGCGGCTGCGAAAACTGCATCACGTCTTCTTTCTACAAGTGCATCACATCAGAAACTTGTATGTTCAAATGTAAAAAAAACACACACACAGTCACACACACAACCTTTTGAACTGCTAGTTCTTTGAAAAAAAGTTTACAAGTTACCCCAAACCTGCACTTCCTGTCTCTGTCATCTGCACTCTACACAGTCAATGAATGAGAACAAAATACGCTGATAGCAGTTTCGCCACTACAGGTCCTCGAGTTTGGGACACTCTGACAGCTAAATTTGAGTCCAGACATTTCTATTCAAACATTCAGATGACTGGAAAAGTTTCTGTTCGACATGCAATCATGACCTGCATCGGCGCTGGTCGCTCCACGCACTGTACGTTCTACCACTGGCAACTGCACCTTTCCAGCAACAGCTGCATTGGTCTAGAACAGTTTGCCGGAGTCAGTCCGGTCATCGCCGTCGTTGCAAGTTTTCTGCAGCAGACTGAAAACCGAACTTTTTGCCCGGTCTTACAGCCATGACTAAGAATGTTTCATTGCACTGACTACTATTACGTGACTTCACTGTTTAAGCTTATTGTTACGTGTCCTTGTAGTCTTAGAACTTAACGCCATGCTAAAGTTTATTCGTCCTTCATCATCATCATCATCATTATTGTTTGATCATTAGCTTGCACTTTATAAATGCCCTTAATGACAATAATAAAATAACAACCAGACACCATGCCACTGAGTCTTCCTCGAGAACGATGGACAATGGGCAGCCTCCATAACTACTAACTTAACTATTAACCTTCATCTCCAATAATGCACCTAGCTCAAACCATAAGCTGCTTGATTTCAATTACAACACAAAAGACATCAGAAGAAGTATGACATCGTGATGGTAAAATAACAGTCATGTTGTCTCAACGAAATAAAAGAGTTTAAATCTATACCTTTACGCCACCAGTTACTGGTGGGAACTGATGCTGATAAGCAGGCATCTACAACAATTCATCAGTCACACATCACTAAAAATGGCATACCATAAATTTTTTTGCTTCATAATTAAAGCTGCAAAAATTAAAGATTGATCGTAAGGATGTGTTTAATAATTTAAAAAATGGTAATGAATAAAAAATTCTTAAATTCACTATTAATGTTCCTATAAAGCACTGTAAAGTATAGATGACTAAGTTATTTACATTTGGAAACAGTAAAAAATGTCCAGAAAAACATGCAAACATACTAGTCTGTCTATTAAACTTAATGAAAAATGCATAGTGACAATGTACTACAATAATTAGTCGAGTACTGGTAACTAACAAAGTTTCTAAATGTAAACATAAGTGTTTTTGCACAATGATAACAGTTTAATTTCTAATCAAAGGTAATGATTAATGAATCGTTAATTTTTAAAAAGTTAACTATAAGACATGTATTCTATACAAACAGCAGACTGAGCAGTGAGCATGGGCTAAGTGGCCTGCAGGCTGGACCACGCTTTGAAATTGACTCAACTAAAACGAGCCGGGTCGGCTGGGCCTGTTCTGTAGACTTTCCAACAATTTTTGTTGAAAATCCATCTGCTTTTAAGTCAGCAAAATTGGGCCTGCTTGTGACAGATCAAAAAATCTACTGGCTGAGGGAGGGTGGATTAGATCACCTGGAAACTGTACTGCTTGAATAGACTGAGCCAAGCCAAATAATTCAAGCTCCTGTTAAGTCAGTAATTCAAAACAATAACAATCAATACCAACACGCATTGACAAACTGAACTTACAACAGGTGGTGGCTGGTTCCATAACCCTTGTCCTGGCATAGTTCCATACTGAGGATCATTCCAATTATCAATCTTCTGCAAAGATGAAGGTGGTGAGATGTGCTCCCTGCCCACTACTGGTCCAGAGTTTCCATCAGCTGCTGCAGCTTGCCGGCTCGGGTCCAGCATCTGGCTCCAGCCTGCATCCACAGATCCACGAGGTACACCATCCCGTGTACCAGTCAACTCGCGCTGCATCACGTCAATGAAACTCGCCGGTACGCCAGGACAGCTACTTGTCTCCAGCAAGTGTGATGCCAAGCCAAGTGAAGGAACAGACCCAAGAGGTGGCGGCGGTCCGGATAGAACTGTTGTCGGATCAGCCAGGCCAAGAGATGTTATGCCTGGCCATCCACCGTCCTTAGGTAACCCAGCCCACATTCCAGAATTGCCACCTTCTGGCGGGCCATTCCACACACTAATGTCATTATCACCGAAATCAACAGCTGCAGCAGGTCGCGTGGGAACATTACCCCAGTACAATCCGGCATTAGGCATTTCTGCTGCAGCTCCAACAGCAGCAGCTTTCAGTCCATCCCGGCTAGCTTCTGTCATGTCAACTGCAGAAGCAGACTCGGGCGTATCATCAACTACCCACGGGATGTCTTGCCGCACTGGACGTTTACCCCAACCATCATTACTGTTGATCAGCTTCTCAATAAGCACGCTGTTATTTGCCTCCAATGACTGCGCAGTAGTGGCAGTTGGCTGACCAAGGCTAACAGTAGAGCCCGTATCCATTGTTGACAGCGATGTTTCTGAAGCAACAACTGTAACAGAACTGGAACGGGAATGGCCTTCTGGCGGTGGATCACTGTTGGCTGATGACAACTTTGGAAAGCTGTCATTCTTACTGCTTGTGGCTACAGCCTCTACAGCGTTGCCACTGTCAACAGTGTCAGCTTTCTTCTCAGAGCCCATTACGTCCCATTTTGGTTTTGCCGATTCATTCACTGGGCCACTATTGGGAAAATAACTCCAGCTCTCACTGGAAAATGGAGCAAAACTACTGTGGTCCATATTATCCATAAGTGTGTTCCACGGAAGTCCAGTTTCAGTGGCAGGAGCTCCCATTTCACCAACGGCCTTTGTACTATTCACATGTGCACTCCAGGGAAGGGAAGCCATGCCCTCATCGGCTATGCCACGCATCATACTAGTCAGATTGCCGTCAAGCCCAAAGAGTGCATCATACGACCCAATACTTGGATGACCCCAGCCATGAGAAGAGTTTGCCACGCTGGCTGCAGGATCCCAAGAGTCTGCACCAGTTGCGTTTGGCCAAGACGAAGTAGAATGAACTGAGCTTGTAACAGCAACGTTTGATGATGCCGACGATACGACGGAAGCATCAAATCTTGACTCCATTCCCCCACACATCACCTGCCACACCTCTCTGTCTGCCGAACCAGTATCAGTTGACATTGTACGTCTGTCAGTGCAGAAAATGCTAATACAGATGCACTAGAACTGATCCTGTGATCTGCACAAACACAAACAACTACCACGGATCATACGAACAAACAAAAAAAAGATGCCACAGCTTATACGTGAATGCATATTGCATAAACAAATACAACATTTAACACTTAAACATGACTCCCTTTGAATCAATTTAGTGACCACTAACATGTTCAAATAAGACGCTGGGCTCCAACACAGTTGCATAACAGAAACAAAAAACAATTCCCATACTTTAAGTTTTTTTTATACAGTTTATCACAATTCCCATGATGCATCAGTCAGCGCAGGAGTTTCGTTTCCATTTCAGATGCATGATGGGAATTATGATAAGGCAAGAGGAATGTCTGAAGATGGATCTGCCAAACGAATGATGGTAAAAAGCGGATGTGCGGATCTGCGGATGTGGCAACGGGTAAAAGATGGATGTCGATGCAGAGAACATCCACCTTTTACCCATCGTACTCAGGCACGCCTCTGGACCAATAAGCGGTGTATAAAATGTATTAATTTGGGGCCTTTGGGCACCGGGCGTTTGGGCGCCATACTTTGTGACAGGCACCGTGGCACGTTATTGAAATTGCCGTACTTTGAATATTGTTCAAGTTAAAAAAGTCGTAAGTTGGCAAAATTAGTAGGCCTCAGTTGGCAAATCTGGGTTTACAATAGTAACTTCCTGCTGCACTTAGTAGTCATCGACGTTGTCATCCGTTGTCGTTCGTCAACGTGTGACGTCACTGTAGGCCTATACGTCGTCATTGTGCATTGACGAGCATCGTCGTATGTCGTCGTGCATCGTTGTCCTCTCATGTCGTCTTCGTATATCGTCTCTGCGCGTCTTGTCGCGCTTTGTGTCGTCTACTTACATCAATGTCGCACTTCCTCAAGCATTATTGCGCGTTGTCGTCATTGTATCTTGCCCTTGTACGTTGTCGTCATCAAGTGACAGAGCAGACTGTTGTTTTCTGAGTAACTGCCTAGACGAATTCGCGATCAGGAATTAGGCTAATGTCTAGGTCTATGCAGAGTGTGAATTGTGCAGAAATTCACAGCGGCAGACTTCTAACGAACGCCGCCTATAAAGCGTCCACTGAGCAGTTATTTACGAAGCGAATGATTAAAAAAACACAACAACTTTCATGACTGGTAATGTACGTGACAACTGTTATCAGCCAAACAACATGATTACTTACATGCAAATGTTGTAGTAATCACACCTTATTGCGCACTTCATGAATGTTTGTCATCAGAGATTTAGTTTCAGTGGAGGAAACAATTAACTTTCTGTAACAGTAAGACAGACTTTTAACAACTTCAACATAACTTCGCACAAAATCAACATAAACATCGCACTGCACCGTCACGGCAGTCGTAAACTTCCGCTAATATAACGTAACGTAACTATTCTTTGCCATCGGAAGTAAACATGCGGGCATCTAAAAACCGAGAACAACCATGTTTAAATCTTCAGACTTAGGTGTAGAATTAGGGTTAGTTTTAGGGTTAAGGTTAAAAATAGGGTCAGGGTTAGGGTTAGGTTTAGGGTTTGTAGTTGCATTCAATTGCAATTAAAATAACTAAAATCCAGTACGATCAGTGTCACAATCGTTCTTGGTCGATAGACGCTTGAAGTAAACATCTATGACGTGGAGATCGCATTGCGTGCACATGTACGATTTGTTGCAAAACAGTTATAAAAGCGTGAAACGATTGTAAATATTTCTTCATTTTCGGACTTCAGACATCTTTGGCAATTGATTAACGTGAGTGAAATCGGAAATTTGCGGGTAAGTAATCATGTTGTTTCGCCCTGTCATCCGCACATCCGCCTTTTACCCACACATCCGCACTTAACATCGGCAGATTTTATCCGCCTTTTACCCGTTGCCACATCCGCACATCCGCTTGTTACCCATAGCCCCGCCAAACACTACAATTCCCATCGTGCATCCGAAACAGAACCAAAACGCCTGCACTGACCGATGCATCATGGGATTTGTAATAAACCGAATAATCATAACAATTACTTAGACGAAGTATTGCATAGTACCTTCGTACGTACCCGCCCGGAGGCACTGGTATCCGTGACGCACGACGACACGCAACGTCAGACACAGCTTGACATTGCAACGCAAATTGTATTAAAACAAATAGCGATTCAATTAACTGCACAAAAATTATCGCAAAACAGTAATAAAAACAATAAACTCACAACATTACGACAAAAAAAGTAAAAAAAAATACCATCAACAACAACAAAACACAACGCATAGCGTCGCCACGATCAGTCGCAAGCGACTAGTAAGTAAATTTCAGTTCCCGAGATACCGAGTCTCCTTGCCATGCTAGGTACTAGTGATTGCAGTCCCGGGATCCAGAATCTGGGGGGCTGTTCCCCCTCCCCAGAAATTTTTTTGACTTTTTCTTGCAAAATGGTGCATTCTAGCGCAGTCTAAAGGGCTTCACGAACAATGCGCAGCTTATGTTACGAACGCTGTGTTGCTGCAGCTTTATAGACTCAAGAGTAGTAGAAAAGACACTGAGAGCCGTAAGAATGTAATAAGTCACTACAATCACTGCCAAATATTGATCGCACCTGTGTGCCTATATCATAGGCACATAACTTGTAGTCGATGTCAAGTAATGATATGCAATGCAATGAATGCAGCATATATGGGCACCCGCTGGATTTTTACGCGCATCAGCAGTTGGATTCGCAAACATATCACTAAAATTTCATGTTTTGGGGGTTCGAGGTCGTTCAAGGTCGGGAGGTATTAAAAGCTGAGTTTCAAATCGTTTGTATTAATACCCCCGGTTAGTTCATCACTAATGCTTGTTATGATAAGCAGTATATGTCTATGTCTACTGGCAACCATTTTCAAGTTAAACGAGCCAATAGCGGTAAAATAACGACTTTTTAATGCCTTCGTTAGAGAGAAAATAGGGAATCCCCTAACTCAGCGGCACGAAAAACTAGAGTCCGTGTGGCATCAAACAGTGAAGATTTCGTGATCCTAGCTTGCACAGTTTTAAACTTTTGGTAGGTTTTAGGGTTTGACAGACACAGAGAAACGGACGCCTAGACGATAGCTATAAGACGCGCGAAGCATTAGGCCTACACATGCTGTCGCGCTTAAATTATAAAACGAATGAAATTACTCCCACTATGTCAGCGACAGAAACGTTTGTCAGGCATTCTAGTTTCTAGCAATCTTAACCTCATGCTGATCTCAGCTGAGATTGTTAGGGTTCTCGCGCGAAACATTTGACAGTCGGGTGTCGTAAGCTCAATTCCCGCAAGTAGGCCTACCGGTATATTAGGCCTATTAATGACGAGACGCATGCGCCAAACTGACACCGTTTTCTCTAAGCGGTAGCTGAGTTTTAAATTGTTTGTGTTTCTGCTGATTGGATATTTTCCAAAAATCGGTCAATATTATTTCGTTAAAGAGTGCAGCTTTGTTCCCAACACTAATCGCACTTCAAGAAGAAGCGCGTTGCTATTAAATATGTTTATTCGCCACTCAGGCAGAAGACAAATACAAATACAGATAATAAAAAAAGTACAATACCACCAAAAAAACGCACAGTACCGGACAGACAAGACGAGAGAGAACAAATACTAATATAGGCCTACATAAAGTTCAAAGGTACACATTATTCAAACAAATGACCAAAGTAAACGTGAACGAGTTGCTTCATTCTGCAAATAGAGTCAGTATCACCAAATTTGAGCTTTAATTCACTCACGGTATGGCTCTGCAGATAATACAAACAGGACAATGTACATGTAGGCCTACTTCAACCAGTGCTTTCTGAAATTTTGATACATGTAGGGCTTAACATTATTGGCCGACAGTACTAACGGTCGAGCCTAGTCACAGGCTTCTGTCTGTCTGTTGTCTGTCTGTCTGCATGTATTGTGCCCAAACGGTTTGGCCACAATAGGCTACATGCGTGACGTGACGAACCTCAAAACTGTGTGAACAAGCAATGTTTTCGGACCGCTGTAGGTCCTGTGGTACTGAGTCGGATTTCATTCCTATATCATCATCATCATCATCATCATCATCATCATTTTATTTCGTTCATAGACACATAGCATGACATTAATTAATTAATTAATTAATTAATATTAAGCTAACACCTCCTATAACATCCCGTAGGCCCCTAGATTTATTTAGCAAATTGACAAAAATGCAAAAATAATGTCTAATTCAAGTATTCAACAAACTAGACTTCATAGGTACCATAACTGAAAGAGTATTAGTAAGCCTAGCGGTCCGGATCAACTAAACTATAGGCCCCTTCGAAGGCATACATATTGGTCACCCCTATCTAGTATCGCAAGAACACTGCTGTTACTGTCAGCTAAATATCGGCTATAGTTAAAACTATTAAAATCATGCGCAGCGAGTTAGTCAGACTGAAGTTTGAGGAAAGACTTGAGTGACACCGGGTAGGCGAGCTGGTCGACCTTAGCAAACAGTTTTCCGCCGGCTGCCATGAAGCAGCTGCGCGTTACCATGCGGCAACATTTCTGAAGACTGAGCGGCGTGGCCAGCGAAAGACGCAGATATCGGTACAGAGGCACACGGTTCCACAACACCAGAGGCACCTCGTCGAAATCCACGTCAGGCTCGTCCATGAGAAACCGGCTAAGGGTGCCCCGCCGGAAGGCAGCAAAGGTTCCGCCGAGGCATGAAGTGCCGGAATTGACCAGCCAGCTCTCGTGCCGCCATTGCCACGAACTTTCCACTATCAGACGAACGAAGTCGCTCATTCCTCGCTGACATGCCTAGCACACGTAGCGCATGCAATGCAATACAGCTAAGAAAAATGTCGACTCTAGCTTGCATGGTTTCGACATGACACCTGCGCGTGACGGACCAACGGACGGATCGAGAGACAGACCGACAAACGGACCCCCAACTACAGCTATTACAGGGCTCTGAGCAGCAAACTTATATGCTGACGCCCTATAAAATGGACAATACAATAACCTTAAGCGACAATGAACGCTCATGCTTAAGAGCCAATATATTAGTCATTAGTTTCAGTAGTCTGTAAATAGAATTAAAAGAATAGAAATAATTACGACAAATGAATTAATTAGACCTAAGTCTAACGTATCACCGCATAATATTTGTTACGCTCTGTGTGTAGCTATTAGACTATGCGCGTCAGGAAAGAATGAAGTACCGCAATGCATTAACATAACAAAGAAAAACAAAAAACAATACAGCAATTATTACGCGACGATGAATCAGTCATATTAACGCTCGCAGAACTCTTGTCTATTGGAGATAGGCCAGTCTTTAAGCATTGTCTGCAACACAAGGCGACGACGTCTGATCGGTAAGCTACTCGCAGGTGCGCCGTCTATACACGACTTGCAGATTCACCGCATTTCGACGACCAGCGGCGTATACGCCATATAAACTATAAAGCAAATGGTCCGAAAAATAATAGGGGAAGGGGTTGGAAAATTAGGGGAAGGGAAAGTTGATATTTATGGCATACTGCACCTCAGCTTGTAAGATGCTGTTCTCATGATTTACGGTAGACTATTTTGCAAGCAGAAGTGTTCTGTGACGCTAAGAATGCATCAAATTCGTTTTTCACCGGGCAACTTCCCTGGACCCCGCTGGGGGAGCTCATGACGCTCTCCCACGTCCCATAGTCGGCCGGGGAGGGGAACACAGAGCCTATACCTTCCGCATTTCTTAACCCCTTGACGCCTAGGGCACCTCGTTCTCGGCGCCTGCGGCGCCTCACCTTGAGTTAGCGAAGGGGAACTTCCTCCAGGGACTTAGGGAGATTATAGGGTGTTTACACGATCCAGCAAACATCCAGCAAACTTCCAGCAAATGTATTCAAAATATACGTGAATTGCTGGACGTCTGCTGGACGTTTACTGGACGTTTGCTGGATCGTGCGAACACCCCATTAGACGCCCTTGCCGACGGCTTGATGTCGACAACTGAACTCGACTGAACACCACCTCTACACTACTTGATACTTTCGTTCAAACTATGCCGTTATTTGGAAATTGTAACAGTTGATTTCTAGGCCGCGCCAACGCAACAAGGTTCGTCGATTTCCAGGTCGTGCAATTTGATCTGTCAGTTTAAAGCGCCTGCATTTTCCAGCTAGGCCTATTGTTATTTTGCGCTTCGCTATTTGCTGAGAGTGCTAATTCAGCGCCCAAGATTTCGAATTTGTTTTTGTCTGCGTGAGTTCACCTTGTTGAGAATGGTGACTCCGTGCGGACACTCGACGTAGACGTCGGCCTCGTACTGCAACAGCAGCGTGGCAAGGTCAATCTTGCCGAGGTCAAGGGCACGGCACAGAGCCGTTTTACAGCCCTGTAACGCTTTGGCTTTGCGACCAGGTATCAGAGAGATAGATACATCACCGCGCCCAATACGTCGTACATTTTTGCGGTGCATAATTCATTAAACAAAACTTTCAAGGTCACAGTATACACTTGGTATATCTGTCGTTAGACAGAGACGTCCGAGCCAACTAACTGTCACTCACTGTAGCTTAATGTCGAAAGATTATTGTTGTTACTGTCCATTAAAAAGCATATATCTGCCGCTGTCGTTAAAACCATAAAAGAACATCGATGTGCAGCGTTAGTCGGACTGAAGTTTGAGGAAAGACTTGAGTGACACCGGGTAGGCGAGCTGGTCGACCTTAGCAAACAGTTTTCCGCCGGCTGCCATGAGGCAGTTGCGCGTTACCATGCGGCAACATTTCTGAAGACTGAGCGGCGTGGCCAGCGAAAGACGCAGATATCGGTACAGAGGCACACGGTTCCACAACACCAGAGGCACCTCGTCGAAATC
>Ga0209367_1002460_pt1 | contig 24465 bp, 16 predicted proteins | sample WorMetLIZISLAND2_FD_187412 | JGI IMG/M metagenome (GOLD analysis project Ga0209367, IMG submission 187412) | Marine gutless worms symbiont microbial communities from Max Planck institute for Marine Microbiology, Germany - Olavius geniculatus... ... | reverse complement strand
AGACTGCAGCACTGCAGCTAAAGATAGATATGGCCTGACTTGTTGTCTGCTGCAGTGCTGCAGTCTCGAGCATGCTTGAGCCTAGTTACAGCTCGATAGGCTAAGTAAGAATGCGCGATGCAAATGAATGAAATTTATCAAATGCTAAGTTTTATTCAGCAACTTTTAATACTGTAATAGTGTAACTGACTCGCCAGAAGTCCTTTACGACGCATGACGTGATTGCAGCTTCTCCTTAGCCACGTTAGTTTACATCGACAACGACCGACTAAATATTTACGACAGGTCGCTGGAGCAACTAGTGTTGGTTTGGACGTAGGCGTCTGACTAGTGCTACGTTGTCGTTATGCATACCGACTTAGCACTACACCCGACGTAAATCGATTTTAGTTTGAATGTAAAGTTACGACATTGTTATGCATACCGCCCCTGATGTGTTGTGACACCAAGAATAAAATACAATCTGGCAATATCAGTCAATCGGTCAAAGTACATTTACACAGGCTAACAACACAAGCATGAGTGAATCATAGGGGCATAGTTAACAACAGTTAAGATGGGGAAAATTAACACAAGAAGACAGCACAAGGATGTGCATGGAAAGCAAGTTCTGTAATGATGTTAAACGAAACATCGATCTATAACAGACTGGAGATTAACCTCGTGAACCTGCAGGCATGCCCCCACCACGACCTCCTCTACCGCCACCACCACCCATCTGCTCTTTATCCATTGCTTTTTTGACTTCAATCGTTAAGCCATTGATATTGTGGTTCTTTCTCACTGAAACACAATGACATAACAACAACAATAACAATACCAATGTTACCAATGCCAATGTTAACGGTGTTCATAGCATATCCACTGGGAGAGTTCACCTGGTTCATTTGACAAATGTAGCATACGGCGCCAGGTGGCCATTAACCTTTGAAAATAAGTCTATTAAATTGAGCCAATAAGCACCATTTACTACATTTACTACTGCCAATGTGACACTTGTCAACAAACATCCTGATATAGTCAATAGTCAGAACATACATACCCTAAAAATATTCATTCACCACACAAATACAGAGTGTGCCAACAAAATGACCCAACTGAAGTGCTACAACCAGACTTGTAGTACTCGAGTCCGGACTTGGACTCGAGTCCGGACTTAAGTCTGTTTTTGCTGGACTTGGACTTGGGGTCTAAGGACTCGGACTTGGACTTGAAAGCTATGGACTTGGACTTGGGAGGCTCTGCCAGCAAGTCCTTTTTTCAAGTCCTTTGTACCTACAAGATCGATAGCACTGTAACAGACTATTCGCAGAAGTTGTTCGCAAACTACATGCACACCAGAGAACATCACAGTAACACTGCGACTGATGTTTCGGTGGCCGAGTTTTTAGCCAGATACTTACGTGCAATGGTTAGTGACTGTGACTCAGAGCCGGTTGACTTCTGGGTTCGCAATAACGCCACATATGACAAACTGATACCAGCTGTGCGCCGTACATTTGCCATTCCGGTTTCAAGTGCACCAGTGGAAAGGGTTTTCAACCATGGGGGCATTGTGCTATGCCTGAACAGAGCAAGAATGTCCGACAAACTTCTGTCTGAACTGGTGTTTTTAAAATGCAACAGTGTGTGAACAAGTTTAGATGTTGGACTGTGTAAAATTATCAAGGACGGCCAAATTAATGTCATCAATTAAAATTGCAAACAATATTTAAGGATTAGTTCTTTTTTGTGTACGATAAAGTGTTTTACTCAATAACAGCAAGAGGAATAATATTAGAATGAGATAAAACTGCTTGCAGGTTCATTTTTTTCCTACTGGACTTGGACTTGGACTTGCCTTTTCTGAAGAGGACTTGGACTCGAACTTGGACTTGCCCGTTTAAGGTGAACTTGGACTTGAGGATAGGGGACTTGGACTTGGCTGTTGCTGGACTTGTTACAAGTCTGGCTACAACTTTCTTATTTCATCAGTAAAAAATAAAATAAACAAAAAATTTGAGCTAATGCTCACAAGACGCATGAAAGCCTATAGCAGTTCCGGTTCAGTATATTAGCTGAAAATTGGGGTGTTCACGCTAAGTTAATATACAAAATACCAAATTCTCTATCTGGATCGCATAACGATAGTTCCGTGCAGCTGACGTTGAAAATTTGGTAATCCTAGCTTGCACCGCTTTTGACTGATCCACCTGTGTGACAGATGGACAAACGAACAGACAGACGGACAAACAGAACTGCGATGGCTAAAACGTGATGAAAGCAGTAGCTGTTTTCTTGCGTAAAAATATAACAAGTCAACCAATGCAATCAATCAGCGTTGGTTAGTGCTGCGCGTTGTAAACCGATTCCCGAGGTGGCAGCACCATTGAACAAAATATCACAATATCACGCTGTAAGGTATGCAAGCCGTTTCACCAAATACTGTGCATCAGAAATGTACTAAATAATAAATTATTGCGCTCACAATATAAAGAAATCGTACAACGAAAATTTCTGTCATTGTTTGAATTAGAATGGCGGGAATTTGGGATAAAATACAACACCTTTATTACAGTCATGCCAAAGTACACATAATGATAGTTTCGTGGCTCCACCTTGTGAATGATATAGATTTGTGTCACAGCCTGAAATCGCCAAAAAATCCATAAAACACCCTATTTTGGCATTTGAGGTCATCCAAGGTCATTGAATTCGGCGCCAATCGAGAGCCAGTGTATGATTTCCTATTAGTGATTAATAGTAACCTAGGCCATATCTCACGCCATTACTGAGATACAGCGACTTATTGACCAAAAATCGCAAATTTTGCCCACCCCCTCTCATTTAGCGCCCTCGTTCGGGATGACCCCCTTCAAATTTATGGAAAAGATTTACAGTTCCTGAAACTAGAGTCTTCCAGGCAGCCGATGGTGAAGATTTGGTGATCCTAGCTTGCACCACTTTTGACTGATCCACCTGTGTGACAGACAGACGGACGGACAGAATTGCGATGGCTAAGACGCGCTGAAAGCAGTAGCTGCTTTCGCGTGTAAAAATACTACGAGAAAGTGTATTCACTGTGCAATCAACTTTTGTTACTTTTTATTCATTGTTGTTAAATATTCTACGTGAAATGGCACTATTTCTCTGACGTTACAAATTGCAGCACTTCCTGTTACAAACATGGCGCCATTGAAGGCAGAAGACTAGTGCTTAATAGTGTTTGAGAGTGGGAAAAGGGTTCGATGCTTTTCAATTTCAAATGATGCACAAATTTCCGCTGAGAGAATGAGACAAATGTACTTTAAATTGTCTTATTAGAAAAATTGACCAAACCAGCTCAGCTGACCGAGCTTTGGATAGCGGTCGTCATCGCTCTGCGCGAACGCCTAAAAACATTCAAGCCGTTGAGGAATTCATGTGCAGTCAAGAAGGCCAGCCGGGAATGAGCAAAAATCCAAGGGAAATTGCTCGACAAACTGGAATATCACACACTTCTGTTCACCACATTGCTAAGAAGAACTTATGCTTAAAGACATTTCGTCGCCGACAAGACAAGAAGACTCGATGCATGCCAACAACGTCAGACAAAGTGGGTCATACATGGTTTTCTGACGAGAAAGTGTTCATTGTCCAAACGCCAACAAATGCTTGGAATGCTCGTGTATATGCCGCTGTGTCTGCCAAATGTCATGTTCCACTGGAATGGCTACTAAAGAGCCGGAAGCACTTCTCTCAAAGTGTCATGGTGTCAGCAGCGATGTTTAAACTTGGCAAGACATCACCAGCATTTTTTGATTCAAGTGCAAAAACCAACTGTGATCGCGTACTAGGTTACTAGGTGGAAACGGGCTGTTGCGCGATGCTCGTCAGTTGTCGGCCAACCGTTTCATCTTTCAGCAAGATGGCGCACCATCTCATCGGTCGCGACTCGCGACAGACAGTTGCCTTCCTGAATGCGAATGTGTCTGATTATATCGAGCCAGAGAAATGGCCACCTAACAGCCCGGATCTAAATCCGATCGACTATTCCATTTCAGGAGCACTGCTTGTCTACCGACAGAAGATTCATGACTTGGACAACCTGAAACACGTGCTACGAAGCTGCTAGTCACAGATCAGCCAAGACTTAATAAACAAAGCGATTGACCAGTGGCTGAGCAGAATTTCGTTGGTGATTTGAGCTAAAGAAGAACACATTGAACATCATTTAGACTAAGACATCGTTCTCTCATCTGTGACAAACATTACTCCAAGCAGTGTTGATTTATGCTGACGTACTTTATGCTCAAGCTATTATTACGTCATTTTATGTGTCTGTTTGTTTGCGTTTGACTTTGTAGTTTTAGAATGATATGAACACGTTTATGTACAGTTGTCAAAATCTGTGCTTCAATGCTGTGTTTACAGAATGTTCTTACGCTTAGAATTAAGAAAGTTATAGCTCTTCAAAGTTGGGTCAGTTTTTGGCACACCCTATAGATACCTCATGAGTAAAATGATCCACTACAGGGACATCATTATACCAGAAAGTAGATAACAGTCACTCACAATACAAAAATTCAAAACTCCAGACAGACAGATGCAGTAGAGACACATCCAGTTGGAAGCTCTTGTTTAAAGCTTTGTATAACAAGCTAAACTGGTAAAAATTATAAATTTAACAATAAAACAATTAACAATTAATTACACCATTAATTTGGACTTGAACTAAACTGTAATTATCATCGACATTACTCAGCAAACAGCCAACGTGAGTCAAGTCTAAGACAATCAATCACCAAGCATTTTCATCCAGCCATGTAGGCAGTCTAGAATGCCAACGATAATTAATCATGTAGTATTTCCTCAGCTCCAACGACAAGCTACGTCAATGACGTGCAAAAAGCAAATGCAAAATGACACTTACAGACAACTTTGTCGACTGAATCAAAGTCATCGAAAGTCACAAAACCAAAGCCACGTTTCCGGCCAGTTTCACGATCTGTCACCAAATCCACCGACGTAACGTTTCCATACTGCTGGAAGTATAGCTGCACATCGTCCTCTTCAACGCCGTCTTTGACACCACCAATAAAGATCTTCTTTACTGCCAAATGAGCCTCCGGTCTGCCAGAGTCCTAAGCACAACAAAAACACAACAAAAATGCTGCCTGAATAGAAGCTCAGATGTCTGTCGTGGTCCCCAGCAAACATAAGGCTGGCCATTGAATGCAGCTCACAATTCTTTCACCATCCTAAGCAAGCACCAATGCATTAGCACAAGGCTGGCTGAATACAACAGCGTAACACTTACCTCAAGCAGACCTACCGTCAGACTGATTAGCTGTTAAGTTTTTAATGTTAAACAGTAACAAGCTGACATTGTAACAACTACAACAGGTTTCACCATTTTCTTGTCACTGGCGTGGTGCATAAAAGTATCAGCATAGAAGTGCTAACACTATACTACACTCATTAGGCACAAATCTAATGCTAACTGCTGCCAAAAAAAAACAATTGTCTACAGCTTACTGGTTTATCAAAAACAATTCAACAACTTAATTTAACAGCTTATAGTATACGTTATATATAACACAAACTGGTATTTAAACAAACAATACAAACACTGTATAACAAGTAAAACAACATCAGCATACCTCCCTAGGCATTGCTCTCTTTGGATCAACTTTCTTTCCGTCAATGGTGTGTGGTCGCTCCTCGAGACAAGCATCCACCATCTCAGAAGAGCTGTAAGTTATGAAGCCAAATCCCCTCGACCTGCAACAGTGTCAGCTATATTATACCAGCCAGACCAAATAAAAAAGGTAGCATCAGAGTTTTAATGCACTACAATATGTGCAATATGTGTTTCAAGAACTTGTGCAGACAAACAATTACTGTAAAAACTTGCCCACTAGCAACTAGCGAGTTATCACAAACTGCACTAATTGCTGATAACGTAAATTCAACATAAATGTCAATGCGAGCTGATTTTATTGAGGATAAACTGAAGTTACCTAACCTTAGTCCTTAGCCCATCAGTAGAAAAGGTGTCATCCAAAAACTCCCATATATTAATCTGCATTAAGGATCCTGCTGTTTCGTGCTTCCAATTTTGGAACAGGATCACCACCAAAATTAGTGACTAAACCTTAAGCTACTCCACCATTCATAAACTTGCATCAAAATCCACTTACAACTCGTTCAGACAGACTACATAGTTTCATCTTATACAGTATCACAAAATGATGCAGAATGCTACAGAGATGCAGAAACAACAAAAGATACGACTATCTGAAGAATATGAGTGCAAACAAACCGTTTAGTTTAATTACTAATTACTAATATGCTATGTAGTACATTTTAGTGCTTGTTTCCGCAGCCATTTGCCTATGGCTTAAAGAACTTTACGGGATCAGTGACCTATGCACAGTTATGCACAACTGCTATCAAAATTATTACCTTCACCACAAAACGGGGTAGGGTCTGGGGAAAGGCCCAGGAAAATTAAAAAAATGTGATGAATTGTTTTAATAAAACATAATAACTTGGTTCAGAAAGTGCAATTTGGCAATAAATTATTCAAAACTGCACAGCCCTTATGCGGCAAACTACTTTAGCGCACAAAAGATATCACTGCGCTGTGAATGATGGCAAATTTTAACAATTTTCGATCTAAAACTTTACTCATCGAGTTGTTGTATGACAAATTCCATTGAAAAACAAGCACGTTTCTTGCAGGTTTGTACATCACCGTACCACATTCTGTCAGTTATTTAGCATTCGCAATCACCGCAAAAGCTGATCACAAACCACCCATCCATACTAAAAGGCCGTTCCCGTATTCTTCACCCGCCCCAAAGATACTGTATTGCCACCAAAATCCAATCCTTTTCACAATGGCCTAACGTAACCCTAAATGTAAATTCATCAGAATTTTTTTCATATATTAACCTAACTGACAATCAAGCAAACAAATAAATCGACAATCCACATTATACATGAAACAAATGTGCTTACTTTCGTGTGTATGGATCCCGCATGACAACGCAGTCAACAACTTCACCCCATTTCTCGTAGAACTCTCGCAACGTGTCATCTGTTGTGTCCACGTGCAGACCGCCGATGAATATCTTACGAAACTGCTCAGAATCCTGCATAATACAAATCACAATCAACTGCATTCGTGTTTTCGGTATTTAGTACCACCGATGATAATGGCTGTCACTTTGCAACACTGAAATTTGCACGGCTCTCCGTAATCACCACTACGAACGAAAGATTACAAAGAATTCGTCCATCACACAAAGCACAGTCTGACCCATTACAAATACATGTATCATTGCTCAACAAAACACAAAAACCATCAGCAAATTGAAAATATTATGAACAACAATTGAACAATAACACGCTACAACCTCCGCCATTTTGTTCGCTAAAACAAAGAAATAAGTATACCATCACTAGAGATGGGTCAACAATATACGATAACTGACAGAATATCGGAATATCGATACCATATCGATACGTTGTCGGTGAGTAAACCACAAATCATTTATAGCCAGAACCCAGAATATCCCCGTGGCGCCGCGCCGCTGCACACTCGATTGCATAGTAATGTTTTATATCTATTTTAATGGTGAATGCGTAATATGTTCGATGGTCCGCATAAGCCTATGGGTCTGCAGAGATCGAAACATATAGGCCTAGCTATACATGTAAGCTACTAGACAATCTGATGATGCTTAAGGGCGCGTCTGGATCCTCAGCGCTTTCCCTCAAACAAGAAGCCCAGCTGTCGCTATAGGGAAAGCTGGCCGCACCGCTCTCGTCCGAAGCCCAGCATCCGACTTTCAGTCACAAAGAGAAAGCGATTTCTCAAGAAATGACGCAATTCCATGTATATGCTATGTTAACGGAACGCTGCTGTTTTGTGTTCCATCTGCCTCTCTGTGTGTGTTTATTTACAAAAATATTTTGATGAATAAAGGTTGGTTGATAAGCTAATGATTATAGGCCTACCACTGAAATTGTTCTACGTAATATTAATTGCTTGTGTGCATATGTTTGGCGCTTGTGTTCCATTTGTACACATGTAGCTTTATTAAATGATTCTTTTCAAAAATTATATTCTATGCGATGATGACTGATGAGACATATGAGAGTACTCGAATTACTCGAGTAATCGAGTACTCGATCAGTCGATTACTCGATTACCACGTCACGTTACGTTACGTTATTTTGGGTTCCCGCCGTCCTTTGTCGGAACGGAACCGGAAAGAAGAAGTTTGTTTTTGTTTGTTCCCGTATGATATTGTGGTCCATTTTGTTAAATTCGCTGTGCTTAGGCACCTTTTCTTGATAAATAGTACGTATATTTTGTGCAACAATATATATCTATCAGGAGTAAAGCGTATCGGCATTTTAACGAGGAAAACGGTTGAAGCTGAAAGGGTCTGATCGCAATAGTAGCGTGGTTGGGGGAAAGACGAAACACCGCACCTGCAGCAAGTTGCCGCATTTGCTAACCCTAACCTTAATGCTGACCGTAACTCCAACCCTGATCATAACCCTGACTATAAGCTTACCTAACCTTAAGCCTAACATTGGCTCCAGCGTCTAATTTGCGGTAATTTGCTGTCGTGCGGTCGGTGCTGCCGGTGCGGTGTTTCGTGGGCGATGGTAAAATGCGAGGTGCGAGGAAGGTATAGTGTGAGGGAGCGTGCGAGGAATTCGTGCGAGGAACTGGGTAATTGTCGAGGCGGTGTGCGAGGCCGCCGGCATTGTGTAGGACAGCGGCGCACAGTGCCTGCAGGTGGCGGCGTGCTTTGATCTAATCTGTAGCGGTGACGACCGAAGTGATTAGGATCACCGATCGATGAAAATAAGGGTAATTGTTTAGAATAGCTACGCCACCTTAAACGGCTGTAAAAGTGCATATTACAGACGCCACCCCAGACTGCCTCAGAAGTGACTGAAATAAGTAGAATTAGTGTTGTTATGCCGGTTTCAGACTAATTTAATTATGGGAAACTGCAAATAATTGACTATTGACACCCGAGAACAAAGTTCAATTTTTCGGTTAAATCTATCATTCTAAAGAGGGTTTTTTTGTTGGGACCTATAAAGAAAAAAGGGGCTAGGTCTTTTTGGGGGAAGAGGGAAAAACGAAAAAAATACGAAAAAAAACAAACGAGTGGTTCCACCTAGCGAATCGATTATGTACTACAGTCAATAACGGAAAATAATTTTACAACTGAATAAGCCTCATGTGCAACCAAAAAAACGAAAATACAGACAAGTGGCGCCACCTGGCGAATAAAAAACGAACTAAATATGATGACAAAAAATGAAATTTTACAGCTGAATAAGCCGCATCTACAACCAAAAATACCAAAACAAACAGACGAGTGGTGCCACCTGGCGAATCAAAGACGAACTAAAATTAATAAGAAAAAATACTTTTATAACTGAATATGCCACATTTGAAATGAAAAATGCGAAAAAAAAAACAGATGAATAGCGCCACCTAGCGAATCAAAGACGTACTAAACTCAATAATAAAAAATAAGTTAAAAGCTGAATAAGCAGCATCTACAACGCGGAAAACTAGCCAAAACAGCTTACTACCAGCACCTACGGAATGAATATGGTACGACAAAAATATTTAAAAAAATAAATAATATGAGTAAACTGCAATGTGAGTCAAATATAAATGTAAAAACGGCCAAAAAATACCAAATTCAAACTGCCACCCACTGGGAAAAAGCAACGAACTGCAAATACTGAATAAGCAGCATATGAAGAATGAAAGAAATTATGTTATTGCTTCTCCCCACTCATAACCCCAAATTCATTCTCAGATGTCAATATGTCAATCAATTGCAGTTTCCCGTAATTAAACTAGTCTGAAACCTGCATAACAACACTAATTCTACTTATATCAGTCACTTCTGAAGCAAAATGAACAAAATGAAACAACACGCATGACGAAAAACACAGGCATACCTTAAAAATGGCGATGTCGCACCATAAAATCCAGCATATCTTCCGTCTAATCGCACATCTGACAGAACTGCAGCATCGTCCAACTGCAGGACCGACAATTAATGTTATCGCCGCAAACTACCGCCATTATCGAACTTAAAACGAGCAAAAACGACAAACGGAATAAAACTCACGTGTTTATACACACACACCGTCAAATGACCTAATGTAATCACGTGACCACACGTCTAGACCACCGCTTGGACCAGCGCCCTCAAGGTCACGCACCGGCAGCCCGTCACTAAATAACTTCTGGCTACCTCCTGTTTGGAAGCATGTATTTTGCACTAGTTACTTATTTAACGACAGTGAATCACATAAACAACGGATCGATATTGTTGGTAAAAAATAAACAAGTCGGAAAAGCTGAAGTATAAAAAATACCTAATATTGATGTAGGAACATCGGCGTACAATTTACAGCAACACTTCAACATCGGTAAGTCTAGTGCTATGCTCAGTTTGTAAAAAAAAACCACGCATTACTTGGCGTCAGTATTCTGCACCAGTACCTAAACGGCTGTGTACATATATGATACATGATATGCAGTTGTGTAATTTGCTGCAGATCATGCCAAAGACAAAGAAGGATTCTAATGTGGTCGAGAGCGATCCAGAAATCGATGACGAGGAGGGTGAAGAAGAGGAATTTGTCGTTGAGAAAGTTGTAGACACAAGAACAAAGGGTGGTAAAAGAGAATATCTGCTAAAATGGAAAGGCTATCCCGAGTAAGTATGCAGAGAGTGCAACCACAATGGTTTTATTGTAGTTTACATAAGTGTCTCCAGGTCCAAAGTTGCACCTGTTATTTTCTGTGACTTCGTGCAAAAGTTGTGAATATCTATATTAGTGCTGTGCGATACCTGAAATTGGAGCCACAATAACGATACCATCTCGGGTATCAAGTATCACGATACTTATCGCGATACCGGAAGTGTATATGAAACATTAGTTCACAGTCCCGTTGAGGGGGTAAAGTTTTACCGGGCCTCGCTACGTTTGGGGGTCCGCCATCGCTCAGAAGTATATTTTCTAGGCTTATATGTTCTATGGCAGAATGGATTATCTGAATTGAGCTAACATCAGTCATCGGTTATTTTGCGACAGTTTTCCAACAGATCTGTTTTCTTGGATGAATGAATGGGTAACTGGAACTTTCGTACCCGAGAACGAAACTCGTTCTCGGGAACGAAAGTTCCATAGGTGGAACTTTCGTTCTCAGCATCAAAATTAGCATGGAACTTTCGTTCCCTAACACTGGTTATTAGGCCTATACTGTACACAATTTTCGACGCTTTTTTTTAATTACAGCTATGCTGTAGGCATCGATGGTACCATTGTCGTCTTGTCTCTGATCCGTCCGTTCGTCTGTCTGTTCGTAACGGATGTATTGTGGATAAGCGTTGGGTCATAGAGGAAAACTTTTTTGCACGGATAATTAGTTCTGTGTCAATGCTCTCTGCGTACAAAACTTCGGGGATGCAGTGCACGGGAAACATTTTCAAATTTGGGGTTGAATAGACGGCGGTAGGAAAATGTGTGTTTTTAACGGAAAACTAGCCTTATCTCGCCCTTTCAGATGAGATAAAAATCATCGAACTTGGATGACCTTGAAGGTCAGTACTGCAACAGGAACTGTATAAACTGTAGTGCGTCTTTTCTAGCAACAGCTAGGCTTCCTTCTTATTATATTCTGTTGAAACTATAGCTATATACGTCTATCGAGTGACACGAAATTGGAGCTTTTTTCGCTTAACTATAAGCAGTACATAAGGATAAGGGGTTCAGTAATTATCACTGTCGGGGAACGAAAGTTCCCGGGAACGAAATTCCAAGAGACAAAAGTTCTACCTGTGGAACTTTTGTTCTCGGGAACGAAAGTTCTCGAGTACGAAAGTTCCATGAATCAATGAATGTATTCGGTATTCTAGCTCGCTCTGCAGAGCAACACCACCCTTATAGGGCCCCATAAGGGGTGTTTCCTGAGTTCCACTGTGGCTCTCATCAGGCCTGCTACTCAACACCCTGCTATCTGTCTTGCGCTCAGTCGGCGAAGTGATTAGGGTCACCGATCAATGAATATAAGTCGGAATTTTAGTATCGCTGATCGGTGGTTTAACCCTCTAGGCTAAAATCACCAATCGGTGATACTAGCCGTGTGAACTACGATCACCCACGGGGCGAAACTGTGATATTTACACATACTGGACCCTGTGGTGACAGATTTAAAACTATGATCGCCTAGAGTTTCAGGGAGAGGCAATGTGAAAAGGAAGAAAACAGTAACTTTCAAAAAAGCAGTGCGTAGTGTGAATGCCGCTTTACTGGTACCATGAGTGTTGTGTGCATGGTATTCAGTTGCCAACGAGCGATAACTAGGTCATCTTCTGGACTTCGAGTTTTGTAGATAATGTAAGCGTCATTGAGTTTTTAAGGTGCTAATGTTTTTTGGTAGTTATAAATAGTAGGATTATGAATATTATACAAATCTTTTAGAACCTATGTAAATGCCAAGTCAAATCTTACTTGTACTTTATTTACTTACTTTAGTTAATCACAAATGCAAACGACATTTGGCGCAGGCCTACACGTATGAGGTCATTTATTTTAACAGATCGGTAATTTTGGCATTGGTAATTAGCTTCACCAATCGGTGATTTTAGCCTAGAAAGTTAAAATCACCGATCAGTGATACTAACCTATGCTCAGTGCGAGCCCATCGCACCGCATTCACGAAATGCCACAGTGAACTAGTAGAGATGCGCCGTTCTGACAGAACACTCATCCAGCCCACTCATGTGCAAAATTATTACCAATTTTCAAGACTGGCTTTAATATGACGTGCTTTTTTTCATTGCTGTCACGTAGTGTGCAGTTGTCAACAGTAGAGCGATTGCGTGTTATCGAAACTGGTATCGTCATGTCACGATACTTGGCGGTGTCGCGGCACCATGATATATCACGATTTATCGAGACCTCTTCGTTAATGGTATCGAAACATCGATACTCCTGATACTTACCGAGGTATCAAAGATATCTCACAGCACTAATCTATATGTTCATCTTTAGTGTTTATGTAGATTGTTTCATGTTTAGAGCTAAGCCAATAGAAATCTCCATGTCCATACTTCATAGTGTGACAGCAATGTTACAGACATGCTGGGTTCAAATTTCCCATTCAGCTAGTGGATTTTATTTGTTATGATTAATTTTCTAATTGTAAGTCGTAATGAACGTCTCAGTTCGACTTAAATGTTGCAAAAAGTGTAAGTGCTTACTTCACCTTTTGCTGCATTCAATTCTGACATGTTTATAGTGACTTATGCATGGTTATGATTGAGATTAGAGTTAGACATTGATATCCGTGACTTTTCGATCTTGAGCTATCATTTAGAGCAATGGACTGAAGCACTGACCAGCTTGTATTGGTATTTTTTGATAGGATTAAATTTGTTTGTAAAAATGGAGTGAATCTAAATTAATTGTGACACATCATAGCAGATCTGCTCTACATGTTTTTTTGTATGAGCATAATTATTCAGTTTGTTGCTTCAGCAATTTTTCAAATAAATCAGACTGCGACAATTGCCCTGGCAGTAACAGATCTGCTTCAGGATTTATCGGTTAAGCAGTGAAAAGTGAACCACATATTAGTGATAATTGTAGTTGATTGACTCGGTGATGACATTCTCTGCAATGCCGAGCGTATGCTGTGCTGTTAAGCTCCGAAAACACTTGGGAACCGGAAGAGAATCTGGACTGTCCGGAGCTGATCGCTGCTTTTGAGGAGAAAGCAAAGAAAGACAAAGAAGAGAAAAAAAAGCGTAAGACAAAGGATGACGACGAAGCAAGTTCTGCAAAGAAGAAGAAAAAAACGGTGGAGGTTCAGTTTGGCTTAATTATTTGGCAAGTCGAAAATTTTCCACAAAACATTTGGACATATTTTGCTGAATATTTGGCAATATTCAAAATTTTTTCTCTGTGCACTCCGCGTAAGATTTGCCATAAAACTTGTCATTAAAGATCCCCTCATGCGTTGAACACTTTGCAGTGCTATCAGTAGTTTGATGGTTTGTTTTTTTGTCTTACTCTGTACATTGTGTGCTGTGCAGTTGCATGTTGGAATTATTCGTTTACTAGCAATTATTACAATGTTGACGATTTAGAATATTGTATAACTGAGATAGTTTGTTTCTTACCCATTTGAGCATTAAGTTGATTAACTCAATTTGTAGCAAATGGCTTGAATTTTTGATGATTAATAATATAGTGAAAATACACTGTCTCCCAAGATTAGCGGCACCCTTGTTTCAAATACGCGTAATTCAGTTTGTAGTTCATGGATTTCAACAAAATATCGTACACTGCACTACTTTAACTGTATTTACCGTCACACCCATTATGGCGTATGCACTTTACCATGTGTGCTCAATATACACTCTGTCTCAAAAAAACATTCCCGACATTTTTGACTGCAACTTGAAAACCAATTATCTGATTTTGATGATTATTGGTACGAATATTTCTGACAAAACTTGCCATCAAATGACCGTTCAGTTTCGCACCTCACCAAATGTATGCTTCTGCACTACCTAGGGAAAGCAGATCAAGCAAAATATGTGTTGAAATAAACAGAAAACCTGAAAAACATCCCTGACATTGTCGATCGTAACTTGAAGAATAATTAGCAGATTTTAATAATTTTTGGCAGAAATATTTCTCACGAAATATTTCTCACAAACTGGCTATTAAATAAGTGTTTTACTTTCCACTTCACCCATCGTCTGCTTTTGCACTACCTGGGGAAAGCAGACCAAGCATAATATGTGTTAAAATGAATGAAATAACGTCAATAAATTCCATCTGTCCCAATCTGTGAGCCGGTCTATTACAAGGTTTGACTGTCATGCAGCAGTGTGTCTACCAGATGAAGTTTAGGAATGTTTTTGAAGTCAAGAAGTGACTGGTACAGCCTGCATTGGTCTGGAGCACAACTTTATCGATACTGCTGTCAGTGAATGGAGAAAGCGTCTCCTTGCCTGTGTTCGCATAGTGGGCCAACACTTCAAGCACTATTACTACAGCTGGACAACTGGATAAAATGTCAAAGTGTCAAAATTGTGAACAAAATATTTCTTTACGCGTTATGTTAATTAAGCAGTCATATCGTATTGGATAAAAAAGTGATATGTTACTGGTTGTGTTTTCCATATGTAGTGCAGAAACAAACATTGGGTGAGGTGGGAAACTGAATAATCATTTGATGGCAAGTTGTGTCAGGAATATTCGTACCCAAAATTATCAAAATCTGATAATTGCTTTTCAAGTTATGGTCGAAAATGTTGGGGATGTTTTTTTGAGACACAGTGTAATGTCATTATGACATTAGAATTTGTTTACGTTACGGTTAAGTTTTATGCATTGTTATTGACAAAGGGATCAAGCAGCAGCGTACTCGCTTTAGACTTAGAGCTTGCGTCAAGGCCAGAAGTAACCACTTTCAGCACGAACTGTAAAGACACATTCAGAATGATTGTCTGAATGATCGTTTCAAATTTTGTAAAAAAAATCTTTCAGGTATTAACGATTTTACACTAACTTATCTGTAGGGGTGCCGCTAATTTTGGGACACGGTGTAGTATTAACTACAAATGTATTAGTATAGTACAAGCGGTCCTCTATTTGCAGTAACTGATGATGGCAGATTGCAGCATAACCCAGTTTTCATGGCATGGGATCTCTTAGTCTTTGTGGCATTTAAGCCAGTTAGATCCAATTAAGCTAGCATGTGGCAGAAATTAGTCACATATTTAGCTCTATTAACAGTCTATGCCTGCAGTTGATTTGGTTAGCAAGCTTGCAGTCACGGTATCAGGGTTTGCTCTGAAACAGAACTTGGCCATTTTGTCCCTAAAAGTGGCCATGAATGTTGTACTACCACTACCAGTGGTGTTGTGGGAATACATATATTGTGGGGGTTCAACTGCGAACAGTCAGTGGTTGATACTGTCAATTTTGTTCATAGCATGATGACGACAGCAAGCCGCGTGGCTTTGATCGTGGTCTGGCACCGGAGAGAATCATCGGTGCAACAGACAGCAGCGGTGAACTAATGTTCCTCATGAAGTGGTATGTCTGCATTCTGCACCACTTTCTCGTTCTCATATACGGACTCCTGTACTCAGCTGCTAATGCTTAGTCATTTGTGTAGTCAGGAAAAAGTTTTCTGTACTTTTGCCATTTTTTTCTGTGAGATTAGGACTTGTTTTATTTTTTCAAAATTTTTTTACTGTCACTTTGAACGTTTAGCACTAAATTTGCAATACGATGTTTGCGATTAAACTTTTCATTATCATTTAGGATCCGGACTGTTATATGAAGGCACTGGTAGATAAACACTACCAGGTATGCTTCTTGAAGTGCTTGATATTTTTGTGTCATGATCAGGGTTGGTATCTGGGCAGTAGGCACATGTCAAATAAAAGCCAACAGGTTTTATTGGGCAAACGCACCTACAAATATCCACCAGAAAAGCTCACCCCTAAATTTATCAAATTCTGGCTTCTTGTTCCACTGCAAATTTTAGGGTATAAATATTTGATGCGGATGGTATATAGTCCAAGATCAAACTTGAAGCATGTGAAAAACCAAAAGGGCCAAAACCCATAAATGTGGGGCATTTTGTAGGGGCCTTTCATTATGCTGGTTGGGCTTTTTAAGAAGACAGTATAACAGTAAGTTTAAGTTCTGTTCATGATGATGAGTTAGACAGTGCAGAGTGCATGTGGTGGGTTGTAGGAAAGACTCGGATGAAGCAGATCTGGTGCCGGCTCGGCTGGCCAACGTGCGCTGTCCACAGGTCGTCATTTCGTTCTACGAGGAAAGGCTGACCTGGCACACGCATGACGACGACAAAGATGCCAAGGCCGATGACAAATAAGCACACTGAACGAATGGACAGCGATGTGCGATAACTTTGACTGGACAGCGGACTACCGTAACAGAGTAGTTTTAATGTTGTCGCCAGTACTTTGTCTGTGTCTGCGCTAGTGGTTAATCACAACATGTTTCGTGCTTATGTCTCAGTCCTTCATTCTTGTTTCTTCTTGTTTCACTGTGAAAACATTGCAGCTTTGTTGTTTTAAAGTACCCTGTCAAACAAGTCCATTATGTTGCTTCTTTATTATTTATTCTTAGATTCATTTCACTGTAATTCTTCTGCTTATTGATGACTAAACGCTCGACAGACCCAAACGTTTGATGCATTATCTGAAATGGTACACAAGAGTGCGTGTAAATATTTGAGTTAACTTATAGTTTTGTGACAGTTGAGCTCGTGGTAACCAACTCTTGTGTCGGTGGTACTTTTAGTTTGTCCGTCTTCTCCGGATTTATTTGAAATTTGGTTAACATGATAATAATTCATTATCTGATTGAATTAGTCAGTTAGGCCGGTGTATGATGCCTGCATGACTGCATTTGTCTGTGCTGAGAGATGGTGATTTTATCACAATGTGATGTGAATGCTTGTTGTGACTCGATGTGACTTTTTGCTCGTTCAAAATGCTCGATGTTTTATGCCAAAAAGTACAAGTTGTCATTTTTCTGCTTGTGGTTTTCATTCCTAACATAGGAATCATGACTGTAGGCATCACATTTTGACAATACATAGAAGAACTAACTGGAGATAAGAAAGCCTAGCTTTCAGCTGTTTTAGACAGTGCAGTGCCACGACTACCTAGTCTTTTGCTACCGTGTTTATGATGTCTGAGCTTCAACTGTCCAAGTACTTCTTGCTGAGTTTTTTAATACATTTTCTTACCTGGTTGAAGTTGACTATTCTGACGTGTTTTTGCGTGCTGTCACTATTATGTCAGTATAAATTTTTAAAATTTTATATAGTACAGGGTGGGTGAAAAAACGGACCTGTTTGAGCGTTGATAACTCTGCGGAGGCATGTGATGTCAAAAGTTTCTGAAAGTTGTAGAGAAAAGGTCCCAACTTAAATATTATTTGCCTAATTTGCATAAATTTTTTTACCCCTGAAATTACCAATTTGCCTCTGCTCCCATGTGTCCCAAATTCATTTAACTCAAAAACTTGTTACCAAACGGTCTGGATTTTAATTCTGTAGATTTTGTTCAGTGTGGGAACATTGCAACAGATTGCATGGTCACAGAATTTCCAAAACTGCTCTGCTATGCAAATGCTGCACTATTTAATCACACACGTTTCTACCATTGCAGCCAGAAACTAGCCAAAATAGAACTCTGTTATTTGAGAGAATAAATAATTATATTGCGGTTGCAGCACTAGAACACTACTCTTATTTTTCAGTGTAGCAAGCTGATAATTTTTCATGTTATGGTTACATTCTTGCATGCTTAAACTCAGAAGTCGAACTCTATCTTGGACTTTATAATTTTGTAATAAAATTTAACTTCTTTAGTTCTTCACTGTGTAGCCACATGAGGCTCAGTTTATCTCCGAACTGCGTGAAGGACGTGCATTTTCATACAATAGATGATTTGCACTGAAAAACCTAACAGGCAAGCTACCAGCTTAGTCTAGCACTTTCTAAAACTAACTGCAAATGTGTTGAATAAAATGAAAGTGAAGTGCGTGTAAACACAATCCAGAAAAGGAACGAAATGATGATAACTGAAACAAAAAAAAATCACAAATAATAAGTGCATCATTAGCGTCAAACTAATTGGAAGCGTCTTGTCCCCGACAGTCGGTAAATTTATTTAATAATTAATTTCATAATTAATCAATATTTAATAAATAATCAAGTAAATGCTAGCCAGCAGGAACGTGCCAGTAGGCCTCGATATATTAGATAATGATATTTTCTACAATCTATACGTCAGTGAAACGTACATTCTTTACTCACTGTTGCATGACAATTTTCTAGAGCTGTCAAGGTGTTAATTTTTTTAATGCATTAATAACGCGTAAATTAACGCACCCAGTCTCGTCGAGATGGAGAGTAGGAGGTAAATTACCCCAGGCCCGAGACCTTTATGGGACCTGCCTGTAAAATATAGAAAGTTAGAAAAATGAAAAAAAGTTTTAAAAACACATATAATTTTTATTTTTAAACGTATTTAGACTATTTACTATTTAACTATTACAGTATTTTTATTTTGTATATCATCTCTTGTCCATCACAGAGTCCATCATTTTGTGATGGACTCTTTTGGGTTACGCTTACGCGAATTGCTTGCTTACTGTCTTTTGTCAGTTTCGTGCGTATGTATGTATGTCTATTTATTCACCAATCACAAATGAACAGACAAAGATTTAAAAATGTAATAAACTTTAATAAAGTAAGTTAAGTAATTGTTTATTTACAGTAGTGATGAAACAAAAACTAGTTTAGTTACTTCATTTCATTTGATTGTCATATAACCGCAGTTTAATGGAATATCCGAACTTTTGCTGCACAGAATTTAGTAACTGAATGAAATAACTTTACGCATGTGCGTTAATTTTTTTAATGCTTCACCGAAACGCACCAGAATGCACCTAATTGGAATTAGATTTTAATTGTGGCCATTAGCCAATATTCACTGCAGATTGCGCCTAGTCTATATTGTTACTGCTGATAGGCTTAGGCCTACATCGTGACGTAGGCCTACATGCACATAGGCCTACAGGTGCGCTGGAAGCTTTTACCAGATTTACTTAATACCCGCTAATGAAACAAGAATAATCGTTTCACGCATCCAGGTTAAAGGCCCACGTACAGCAGAGTAAAGTTTTGGGGGTTAAGGCAGCAAACCCCTTCTCACTCTCACCATCCAGCGCCGGGACGCTGTAAGCTGACCAGCGGGGTGCGGGTTGAACCCCAGTAGGCCTATTCTGGGCATAGAATAGCCCAGCAAAAGGCTGAAACTTTAACGAGGCAAAAAGATGCTTTCGCCCCGCTATTTTTTTCACTAAAGGGCGATTGCTCTCTCCCACCTCAGAAGCCATGCATAACTTTATAACGATATAACTAGGCCTATGTTTATGCATTTGGTCCATAATTTAGATCAAAAGCAAACTCAAAATACACTACAGTAAGCCCCCAAACATGGTCAAGTCTTGCACAGCATGTTACAACCTGTATAATATGTCCACAGAATGAACACAAAAACAATTATGAGCAACTGATGGACAAAGAAATGTTAGCAACAACAGAATTATCAGGTGCATCCAGTTTCTAGCATACAAGAAAACAATGCATAAGTCAACTAATCCATCAGTTAATGAACTTCATTCAGTTAGAAAAAGCGCTGAAAATATAAGATGGAAAGCAAATATCAACTAAAAATTTGGAGCAAAGCCCAACGTGAGTCCGCCCAGCGCCCTAAGTCCGACTGGGGGGAAATTTCACGGGGGGTGAAATTCCTCCGGTGGCAAAGTCACGTGGCGCGAACTCAAATGCATTAGCATACGCAGAACGCCCAATGTCGACTTAGGGTAGGTCAACATCCGTGCCAGTACCTTTTTCATTAGTAGACCAAACTTCACAAAATTTTTTTTTGCTGAACCCCGAAGAAATAGTTGTTGATCAAGTTTGTTTTGGATTTTTGATATCTCGATCGTTTCCTAAGATATTCGCGGTCAAAGTCGAAAGTTGTCCGAAATCTGACCAAATTTTCGACTTTTTGGCCCTCCCAATATTTCGGGGTGCAGGCCCCCAAAAAATTTGTACATAAGTGATCATGCCCACCTCATGGCCCATCATGTGGCAAAGTTTCATGGGGGTACTCCTTTTACCCCAAAGCTACAGGCACGGATATGTCAAATTTTAAGCCAATTTTAGACCCCCCTTTGAAAAAAATTGTAAGGGGGACCTCCGTCCCCGGTGCAAAGTGTGGTAGTAAGACTTGGTCATTCTCTAGCGCGTGTAAAAATTTGGGGGCGAAGCACCGCTTAGGGGCCGAAATATGGTCTTCCGAAAAAGTCGATTTGGGTGGATATGATTCACATCGAGATCTCCGTGATTAGTGGAATAAAGTTTACCAACTTTTTTCGCCGAATGCAGGAGGAATTGGGGTAGATCAGGTAACTCACCGATTTTGAATATCTTCATCCGTTTTGGAGATATTCGCCGCCGAACTTTGAAGTCGTCCGAAATCAGACCAAAGTTTGCATGTTTTTGGCCCCTAAAATTGTTCTGCGGAGGTACCCTCGAAATTTTGGACCGGGATTAGAAAATTGAACACACTTTCGAGTATCGTGCAAAATTTCGCGGCGATCAGGCGACGGAGCTCAGAGATTACACGAGACAAAAAAGGAAGAAAAAACGCCAGCGAAACATAAGCCCTCCTGAAACCTATCATTTTCGGGCGGACTAATCAGCAAACTACCAGCAACAAAGCAGACAGAAACACACAGAACTGAACAATGTGGTGTTTACAGACGTAATGTGTGTGCGTAAATACATGTAGCACGATAGCCTAAGACTGCAAGTATTACTGTTAAACTGTAAGTCGGAAATTAGCTATTCAATAAAAAATGAACTACAGTACACAATATATGCAGCAAACTGTGCAAAGCGTCATCGAAATACAGCTCACAAATACAACTTGCACATCATCAGAAAACCAACTATTAACAAGAATGATAGGCACTGCAATGCAGCTGCTATAGCTTAAAATGTGTCTCTCGACAAATCACTGACAATGAACGTGACGTTATAGCACATAGCTGAGCAGACTTGATAAAAACTATAAACACCGTTCCACAGTTCAATCATAACTTTCAGTTACTTTCTACATCACTTTACTTTTGAATGCAATTAATTGAGAATCATGGTTTCACAAAAATTATCACATCAGATCATACAATCTATACGTACAGATCATACAATCATACATAAGTTATATGAAAGATAAAAAATGCAAATTAGCACGTCATGTAAAACACAAAAATTTAAGATACACAAGTTTGAGACCAAGTTAAGCAACACAATGTAAATGTATCATCACCAACGACAAACAATCTGCTAGAATCACCACTTAATTTTAAAAAATTAATTACGATGCCAAAAAGCAATCAAGCTACACATAAACAAAAATTCATTAGTAAAATTGCACAGTGCACTATAACTGCTTTTGCAGGGCTCAACAGATTGTCACACACTAACCACCGGAGTAGTAGCAACCTGATAAGACAGTTAAAAAACTCCCGAGATTTTATCACAATATGGCTGCAATTATCAATCAAATGTGGCTGATATATGATTGTCACAATACACTATGGGCCACAAAAAACAGGATATTATGATCGGTAATAACTGAATCGAATGTTAATCAATTTTTACAACTTTTGTGCCGTTGAAGAAAGAATTGAATGTTCAACAAAACACAAGCAGTATTTTTCACCTCACCTTAAGGCTGGTCCTGCACTACCTTAGAATCGTACAACATTTTGCTGATTATGTAACATCCTGTTTTTATGGCCCACAGTGTACAACTAATACAATATATTAGTCAAGAGATTTTCATGTTAATAAAGCAAGATAAGCAGGAGGATCTCTGCAGCCGTCGACAACGGACTTAAACTCAAAACTGACCGAACTACCGTTAGCAACAACTTCTGTTGTAATACAGGACTGAGGCGGTAACATATCACAGACATTAACATTGCAGTGTGAGGGCGGTGCAGCAATTTCACTGCCGGTAACATTGTGACAGCTGCTGGCAAGCCAAAAACTGTCAGGTTTGCACAGAACTTTGTCAATGCATGAGCTAAGCCAGGCCACATCAAATTCTGCCTCTAGCCATGTAAAGCTGGTACTACCAGTAGTTTCTTCTGCCTCCGCCACAGACTCATTGTCGGTGTTTGGACCTTGAGCATCAGACTTGGTACTGAGCCAGTACTGCAAAGGTTCAGCGAACGCTGCATCCAAGTAGTGGGCTAAAACGTCCGCTGATGATGCCAAAGCCTCGGACTCAATGCAAAGTGAATCGTTCTCCATTCTGTCGATATCATTGGTGCTAGCAAGCCACAGCTCCACGGACTGCATGCCAATCTTTCTGACACAACTGGTCAGAGACGATTCCACCGACTTGTCCCCAGCTATATCCCATAAACCACCAGTACCACTGCCGAGTATCTGCGGTAAACACTCCTCCATATGTCTGCTGGCCACGCCCTGCTGCTCACAATGTGAACTGGCGCCAAATATCTGTGAACATCCCTGTAGCGTGTCCTGCAGATCCATGTCCTCTCCAGCGGGATAATCCGGTTCACAACGTGAAGCAGCAGCACTGAACGTCACTGAATCCTTGTGCTCTATGGATGTCACCAACTCGTTCAGATCCTGTAAAAAATGATCAAATAAGCAGCAGTCGGTTATCACTGCACGACCTGCATGATATCACCAGACATGTGTTCCCTTATCACTGACATTAATATTTTCAAACATTATCAATTTTGTTCATATATTCTGCCACTACCGGCATAATTAGTGCGAGTTTGATGACGGCATGGGGTCTGATGGTTAAAATGTTGTCTAATCAATGCAGTTACCCTATGCTACACCCAGTTAATATCAAGATCAGTGACTGTCTTTGGACAGCTAAACCATCTCACTATATACCACTCAGGTCTACTCAAGTCTTCCATCCCTCTGAGGTAGGTAAATCTGCTTTGCTGGGGTTGAGGCATTCATCTGTCTTGGGTGACAGGTAACATTGTATGATCCCATATACACGGTGTTCCAAAATTAGCGACACCCCTTGCTTCAAACACGCCTAGTTCAGTTTGTAGTTCATGGATTTCAATAAAATATCGTACACTGCACTATCTTAACATTACTTACGGTCACACCTATTATGATGCATGCACTTTACCGTGTGTGATCACTGATTAGTGTAACGTCATTATGACGTCAGAGTTTGTTTACGTTAGGGTTACGTTTAATACGTTATTGTGTAAGCAGAAACTTAAAAGGCTAGCTCAGAAAGACTGTCTCCAGGAACTTTTCAAATTTTGTAAAAAAATCTGCAAGGTATTAACGATGTCACACTAACTCATCTGTAGGGGTGTCGTTTTTGGAACACTTTGTAGCTCATAGATGGGTTTCCTAGAAAGAGCTATACATAAATGTATATACATATCAAACACATATGTGTATATACAGGGTGCGGCAAAAAACTGGACCCCTGAAGTTTTTCGCTGTTTTCTCAGCAATCGTTTGGAATTTTAATTTGAAATTTTACAGATTTATGTACTAAAACCTTCTACATCTAACTGCTAAGTAAAATTTGATTCTGTTGAAAAACGATGAAGGTACAGACTTTTTGACATGACCGCCTACTGATTTTTCAGCATTCAAAAATGTTCCGGCTACAACACCAATTTAATAACATCTTTAAATGACACAGTTAAATAATGATCAAATGCCAGAATTCCATTGTCACTGCAAATGTTCGAAGTGTTCACCACCAGCTC
>Ga0209367_1002459_pt1 | contig 24467 bp, 17 predicted proteins | sample WorMetLIZISLAND2_FD_187412 | JGI IMG/M metagenome (GOLD analysis project Ga0209367, IMG submission 187412) | Marine gutless worms symbiont microbial communities from Max Planck institute for Marine Microbiology, Germany - Olavius geniculatus... ... | reverse complement strand
GTTCCCAGCTGTTGCATGGGTGGGCCGACCATACCCGAAAGCCAGCGTGCCTCCACCTAGAGGGAAAACGAAAAGGCCTACGTATATGAAACTTGGTAGGAAGGGTCCCTGGGACACCAGCACCCCGTGGACCAATTTCAAGGTTCCCAGCTGTTGCATGGGTGGGCCGACCGTACCCGAAAGCCAGCGTGCCTCCACCTACAGGGAAAACGAAAAGGCCTAAAACCTGGGCTGGGAAGACTGTTTTTATTACATATATGTAGACAGAAGTTAATATAGAGTGCAAAGAGAAAAATTTAATGCCACTACATTATATCAGATACGACGGGAAATGACAAGGCAATGCAAACTTATCAACTACTGACTACACTGCCAGCGACGTTGTGGGTTAAACAAAGTAGCTAGGGGCAGTAAGTTGTAATTTCCCAACAAGGAAACTACAAGTGCTCAAAATTTTAATTCACCCCTAAATCTCTCCTCCCCAAAAATGGTGGCTTCTCATTCCAAAATTTTAAATTTTTTGAAAAAAAATCTCTGACAATAAGACAATTTTCTGACAGCCCAAAATCTAGGGCGAAAGGGGGCAACTGGTTCCCCTGCGTTTTCTCTGACAGAATGCCACTCACACTGCGAACTAATAAAAATGAGATAAACTGTAGTTAATACTGACATGGTCCCACCAGCATTCACTAAAGTTGGGCAGCTGATGTTCAAGCGTGTATTCGACGACTTCAAACATGATGCTGATCACTGTACAGAGCCACCAGTCACGTAGGATCAACGTCTGCAACATGCACCAATCACTCAATTACATGAAACACTCGCACTCGGCTTTATCGCACAGCCATTCTAATAGGCCACATAACAAGTTTTTATGAGCCAAGGCATCTTACTAATTTCCTCACATCTGACTTACTGTCTGCTGAAGCGACACCTGGTGGACAGCTGTTCCGTAGAAAACAGCAGCAGTTGCCAAAATGTCAACAAAAACAACAAATAAAAATTGTATTTAGATGAATTTCATTTCTATAACTTACATTACCGCTTCAACCTATAAATATATTCAAAAAAATTATCGAGTTTTGCCCGTACATCTGCTCTTAACTTGAGAACAGAAGTGAAAAACCAAAATCAGCACGAATGTTCCCCAGACATGAGTAAGCATATCTCATATGGACATGGCTGGTGCGATGGCAGTATAAAAGTGGACTTTCAGTTAAAATTCAAATATTAACGCTAATATATCTATACTATTGCTATCATTATACCAGCGGCACAGTCCCCCAGCCCACATAGTTTAACAGCCAAATAAAGATACTGTGAGAAATCATCATCATCATCATTTCTGGCAAGCACCACTAAGAGTGCGTAGCGCCGAACATAGACGTCAGTCTCCAGAGTGGACGTTTCTGCGCCAGGTCAACTGCTTCATGAGAAATGCTCTTAAAAAATATGCACAATGTTTTACCAACAGATGCACAAAATCTACAAAACTCACTGACGGCATTTGACAAGTTATGTAAATTCATCGATAATACAACCTTCTTATTCTATTATTGTTGACGTTTCGGCATTCAGCTATGATTGTCATAAACCTCTTAAGAAGTCTATGACTATTGTTGAGGTTTCAGCAACCGATGCTGTCTTCTTCGGAACTAATGTCCGCCAGGTGTCACTACGACAGACAGTAAGCAATCATAGATGTGTGAAAGGTGATCGACAGAAAAAGCAACAGGATAAACAGATGGATCGGGGAAGCGATATGCATCAGAAAAGAACAAGACGAGTCGATGAACAGACACGGGGGGTCCTATCAACTTCCACACATCTATGACTGCTTACTGTCCGCCGTAGTGATACTTGGCAGACAGTTGTTCTGAAGAATGCAGCAGCAATTGCCAAAACCTCAACAATAATCACAAACCTCTTAAAAAGTCTATGACAATAATAGAGCGAAAAGGTTGTACTGTCAATGAATTTTCATAACTTATTAAGTTATTGTTTCAATATACAGAACGTACTGCAGCATACAGAAAATTGCTGTATGTACCTTGAGCCACCAACCAAAGAAATGAGTGGCAACAAAGCCATCCATTTTGTCCTACACACACAGAATCACCGACTGCTATAACTACACACATTCAGTGGCATCGTATGGGGCAGGGAGCAACTAACCATCAAAATTCTTAACTGTTGGAAAATTGTTAGAAAATCTTCATCCAAAATGCAAAATTTGGGGCCAAAAAAACCTCACTTTCAGAAAATTTATGGGAAAATTAATATTTTGAGCACTCATAATATCCCGTGTTCAAAATTTGCAGCATCTGTCAAAAAACTGCAATTTCCTACCCCCCACCTACATTTTTAACCTATGTTTTTAACCCACAACGCCACTGCACACCTCTCAAAATAATCCACGCATTCTGTCAACACACCTAAATCAATAATATGTAAAGCATGTCGTGTTTGTACTGTTATCCTATGACAGTTATGCCTTAGCCAGGTTACAGGGTGGATAACAAAAACAGTTATAGCAAACTCTGGTGGTGGAATGGTGTACTGGTTAACATGCTGGTCTCAATCAGCTTAATGCTCTATGCCAGGTTTGATTACTAGTTACTACAGGGTGGGCCAAAAAAAAACCGCACCTGTTTGAGCGTTGATAACTCAGCGATGGTTAATGGTAGAAAGACGTGTGATACGTCAAAAGTTTCAGAATGCTGTAGAAAATAAACGACATATTTGCATAGTGAAGCATTTAAATATTCTTTGCCTAATTTGCATAAATATTCGTCATTCCCGAAATTCTGCTAAATTTGACTGTAACACATGGATTTAACATGGATATTCAAGCTTTTATAACTTAGCAATGTTTATTGATGGAAAGGCCTGTAATATGCCAAAAGTTTTGAAATTGTGTACAGAAGAAGTGTGCAACTTGCATGTCTCAGCATTTAAATATTCTTTGCCTTATTTACACAAATCTGCCCCACCCCTAAAATCATGCCATAATGGCAGTAACACATGAATTTAAGTTAAATTTAAGTTGACTGTCATTCAGCATACAGTGAAATATCGACAATCATTAACAGATACGTTGAGTTTAGACAAAATTCGACATAGGCGGTTGCCCAGCTTTTGCATTCATAACTGTCATCAGTCCTTTTAGGCAGCTGATCGATCACTGAAGTTAATATGTACAGAATCAGCTGAGCTCAGCATTCGATTAGCACACGTTTTAGCTGGGCAGTTACTGAAATTTTGTGACCATGCTATCTGTTGCAATGCCCCCCACACTGAATAATTCACAGAATTTAAATCTGGACTTTTTGGCAGTGAGTTTTTGAGTTCAGTGAACTCGGGCACATGGGAGTGCAGGCAAATGCTTAATTTCAGCGGTAATGAAGATTTATGCAAATTAGGCAAAAAATATTTAAATGATTTGCTATGCAAGTTCGGTACTTTTTGTCCGCAACATTCTAAAACTTTTGACATATCACACGCCTTTCTACAGGTAACCGTCGCTGAGTTATCAACGCTCAAACAGGTCCAGGTTTTTTTGGCCCACCCTGTACATGGATGGGTGACTGTCCACATAGACAGACAAACTATCTCAAGCAACCACTCGGATCAACGTGGCCTTCCATTCCTCCAGGATAGGTTAACTAGTACCTGGCTGGAGTAAAGGTGGGACATGTTCACCCGTGTCTGGCAGCAGACAACACTGTGTGATCCTGCATGGGATCATGGAGATGGGCTTCTCAAAATATGCTCAATACGCAATATCTTTCTAATCTCTTATCCCCGTCTTCAGCAGGATATAGTTGCCATTAACAAACAGCAGCTAAAAACAACGTGCATCAGTACCCAGAAATTGTGATACGGATCATCGGGCCTGTCTTTATCATAGATCAGACAGTTTCCGCCGTAGCTTTTTTCCGGCAGTGGCTGACCAAGCTCGGGGTCTACATGTCGCATTAGCAGCCGGGCATCGTCGACGGTCTACAGACAATGCAGACTCACTCATGACAAGTACAGAATACAAATGACATAATCAAATGATGGAATCAAAATTCTGGACAACTTTCGATGATCTTAAATTCAGATAATAAACAATAAACGACACAGAAAACAACATAGCAGCAACACAGAAAAAAGTTCGAAAATACATATATACGTAGTACACGGTCCACAATGATGACAAAACATATAGAACTTCATTTAACTTAACAGTATCAAGCTGAAACGATGCACAAAACATTACCCTGATAAAATTAACTCCTACGTTTTCAATCAATAAGCTGGGTAGCGCAAAGTTAAACATAATGTTGTGCAAACCCGATTACTTCCATATTGCTGGTTTTTCGATACCTATTCCATGACCCATTCCATCAGTCTAATACAAGCATGTAAGTAACGTTAATATGAAAATGTGACATATCAAATCTAACATATCTCACTCAAGCTAATATTTACTATGAAGCTCAACAAAGAATTCAGAAATTAGTGCTACAGTGTCATTCAAACGTGAAAATTTATGTTGGTGATTCAACTGCTTAGCTTTTCTACAAGAAATCAGCTAAATTCAGAACTTTTTCAGCACCTACATCCAATTTCAGGATTTTTCAGGTCCTGGATTCTTGGTTAATCAAAACTCCAAATTCAAGACATTTCAGACTTATAAGGACAGTGAAAACCCTAGAAATAGGAAATATACCAGAATTACCACACCATCCCTCTTTCAGTCTTCTCTCAATCTGTCTGGTCTAAATGTTGCATGTCAGTTACACTAGAGCTGCGTTTTTCATCAGCGAACGGGGCGGGGCTGTTCACTGATGACGTTATGTTCATTTACATATTCACGAAAAACGGTATTGGTCCAACGCACAGAAATAATTGAATATTTTAATCCAGTTCAATGTTACAGACGATAAAAGCCATATTGAACTAAATATTATATGTAATTATTATATAATATTTAGGCCGAGGTCCATGATAAAAACTAAAACAACAACAGACAGAGTCATGAGACTACCGTAGAACAACTACGACCAGTTTTGTCTCGGTAGGCAGATCGCGTTAGTGGTTGACATAGTTGAATAATGAGCATCCAAATAAGGCAATAGGTGTGGAGTCTGGTAGAACAGACACGCCCTGTTAGCTGATGAAAAACGCAGCTTAGGTCTTAACATTAACATATGGATTTAGTGCCATAATGCCAAAGCTTAAATAAATGAATGAATGAATGAAAGAAACATCTTTATTGTGTGTTGCAGCCAATAGCTGGCTTATAACATAAAATACAAGCTAAAAACAAGAATAATGTACATTGAATTAGTAATTTAAAAAGTTGTACAAACAATATGGCAGTGGTGTAGACAAGGGGGAGGGGTTCAGGGGCCCAGGTCCCCCCAATCCTCCAGACAAAACATAAGCTGTTTAAAGTGCACTAAATTTGCCAATTTGGTCAGTTTATTCTCAGAAAAAATAATTACAATTTCTGCTACCAGATCTCAACTTTTAAGGCTAAAATGCACCAAATTTGATTTTGACTGAGGCTCTGCCACAGACCCTGCTGGGGGAGCTTACAGCGCTCCCCCAGGCCTCCTGACTGGATTTTAGAGAGTCTTACTTCTAAGGGAAAAGAGGGGAGAGGAAGAGAGAAGGACAGGGGAAAGAAGGGGAGAGTTAAAAAAGCAGGAAAAGAAAAGGAGAGACGAAAGGCGAAAGGGGAGGGGAGAGGAATGGAGATGAGGCCCCTACCAATTGAAATTTCTGGGTACGCCACTGCAATATGGTAAAAAATTTTCTTTCTTGTTGTATTTGACATTAGTTAACATTACACAAATAATACAAACTGACCAGGCAGAACATTTCTAAGATTTTGACAGCTTTCAAACACTGTCCAAGTTTAAAAAATAAAATAGAAACATCAGCGCACCTGAAACAAGAGAAAAACGAGAAAGAGTTCATAAACGATGCTTAATACAAGCATTAAACGCCACAGCGCTAGCAAAAACACACAACACAGTGCAAAATATACAACATCAAAATATATCAATCTCAATTGTAATAGACATTTATAAAGCTTTCTAAAATCTTTAAAATCTTTTTATGAGAAAAACAGTTCAATGTTTTTTCTTCTATTTCCACTGTTTATTTTTGTTAAATAATAAACGTCAAATAGTCAACGTGAAAACACTGGTGATTTAAAATCTTTGCACAAATACATATTTACAACAATATAAAATTAAACAAAATGATATTTCATCTTTAACAGTAACATATGAAAAAGCTAAAGAGGATAAATGTGTGGTACCTGGGTGAGGTCTTAGAAATGGGCCATCAGGCATGTTAGTAACTCCGAACAGCACAAATGCCAATATAACAGCAACAATGCCTCTGTAAACATTTCAAACACACATCACATGCCACATCAGTATACATAGCAATCAACTCATTGCATAACTTTTTTTACCATTTTCCCACAACTTACACAAACTGTGCTAGCTATTGCAGTGTTGCTGTTAAAATGCATGTTAGTATGATCAATCATACTTTAGCATTCATGAATAATATTCGTTCATTGTACATGCAAGATCGACGGCATATAAAAGTAATAAAAATTTGATATCAAACATTTTTTGTAGCAAAGTCCTCAACCATCATAATATTTTAAATCCATCTATATAGACGTTATAAGATAGCTTGGGAGAGCACAATTTAAGGTCATTGCTTTTAACTAACAGGCAACTAATATTATGTGCTTAGTTGGTCACTTACAAGTTACAAGAATGATCACACACACAATTGTTACACCAGGTGCTAGGGAGTCATTCGCTCTTGAAAGCGTTTCTGACTTGGCTCAGAAATTCGTTTAGCTCTAGAGCCAGCCAATTCCACAACAAAAGCTCATACCAATACTCAACTTTAAGAGCTCAGCTCAGGCTCCAAGGCTGAGACTTCACTAATAACTGACTAGCAATGAAACACGCATTACACCACTGCCTCGCCCACTCCTATTTGTCTAAAGCATGCTGTTTTTCTCGCAATTGCATCGTCTCCAAGCTGGTCATTTGTTTGTGTAGCCTAGCAAGAGAGTCACGCTTGACTGACAGTGCGTTCCTTAAAGCTGACAGTGCCTTCCATGAAAGCAAAAACCTGCACCGTCGTTTCAAGAAAGCACGGTCAGTCAAGCATGACTGCTGCTAGGTTACACAAACCACGCCCAGCTTGGACACGATGCCAGCGCGAGAAAAACAGCCAAAAAGCAACAAATAATAAAAATCTAAAAAGAACAGCTTACCGGTCATGTCCGTGGCAGTGGTGTAAGTTTTATACTGAACTGTAGAGCTTAATTTGCACGCTTTTTCCTTTATTGTCTTTGTCAGCCCATTCATCTCGTCTGACCACTTTCAATGCACAGCTGCAACTGCGAGAACAGCTATGCCAGCTAGCTGGCCTGGCCTAGGCTGGCTGTGGGATAGCCACAGCCAGTCTACGCCAGGCCAGCTAGCTGCCGCAGCTGATCTCACAGTCTCAGCCGGCATTCACAGCATTCATGATTCGCTGTGCCAGCCCGACAAAGACAGTTCAAGAAAATCGTGAAAATAAGCTCTACAGTTCAGTATTTAACACGTAATGACTGGGCAAGTATTTGTTGGCATTGCACAATTTCAAACCTGTAATATCTTAAACCCAAGTCCAGCACTAGCATTCTGTAACTAAAGCAAAATATTATGCACAACTTAACGAGTGCTGTAAAATAAAAAAAAGCAATCAATACATCGATAACGGCATAAAATGATAACAGTTTAATTAATATTGTTGCATATGCATTAGCTGAGAATACTAACCGTTTTGTATTATAATCCGAATCACGTGAAACACCTTCCCATAATGCCTCATACACCAGAACCACGACAAATAAAATTAACACTGTCAATCGATGGGCTCGCCTGCATAAACAGCCATAGAATAGATACAATACATTACTTGTACTGACACAAAGTAAACAAAACACATTTCAACATTAATCAAAATAAAAAAGGGGGTTAGGGCAACTCATATATTAACCAGGCTATTACATGTATGGTCGCATAAGACAACCTCAAAATAAACAATATGACGATGACGACTCCCCAAAGTAAATTAAATTGGGAAATTGTCATGTTGCAGTATTTTTAAGACGAGATTATGTTTCTGTTATCCAACCAATGACGTCAAAGCATTGAAGAAAAGTTATCAATAAACTACTCTGAGTCGGTTGTGTGCCCAAAAATAAGAACCGACTTTAGTAGGATTGTTTTATGTCAAGTTAATTGCTGCATTCAGTGATGTTAAGATCTGAGCCTTGGCCATTAGGCAGTAATTTTTGGACTAAGGACTTAAAATATCCATGGCCATCCAAGAGCAATGGCTTTGGTCTGGGTCTTGGCCTCTGACCTTGTTACCTTAATATCACTGGTAAATATCACTAATCTCCATAGCTCTGTGATGGGTTTCCTATTGAGAGCTATACATGAACTTTACTTTTTAATGAACGTCATAACTGTTACATTCTCTTGTGAGATTTTGGCGCTATATAAATTGCTTTCTTACTTACTTACTTACATCTTAACACACAAATCATAAATCAATCAATCAATCAATCCATCAATGTGTTTACCGGTATTTCAGGTCAAAAACCCATAAAACAGTGACAGATGGAGACAGACAGACATCAACAAACAGCATAAAAGGAGATAAAAACAAACACAAAATGACACAAATAAAACAGATAGAAACAGTTAGCAATGTGTGATACAATAGAATACAATACAATACGATACAACAGAACTGGCATATGAAGTCAAATAATTAAGAAATAAATTATTCATGACAGTTTTTAAACTAGGCAGACAAATATCAGAAAGCATAGAAGTTACACTGTCAAACTGACTGTAACCAAAAAATAGATTTAAAAATTGATTGTAATATAAACGAAATTAATCAACCAATTTTGAAAAGTAGTGAGTCCACTCTCTTAAAGCAAACAATCTCAACAACTAATCATACAAATAAGTGTAATATATCAGATACTTCATACGTACCAGAAGAATGTTATTGTTCCATCATCATAGAAATCCTTATCCATTGTTTTATATTCCTGCCAGTCATGAGCAGTTTCGTGCCTGCTTCCAGAAGCCGAGTCACTGACAACATTTGATTGTGATGTGACTAGTCCATTACAATGTGCATGAGCAGATAATTCATTGTCAACCTTATCAAACTCACGTTCGTCGTAATCCGCTGAGTTCACTGCCATTGTAGCCAATCCTTTGATGTTTCTAGCACCTAAAGACATCTCAAGATGCACAGAATAAGCATAAAACTGCAGCCATGATGTATCAGCAAGTCGGTAGACACACAGAGACTAATGCTAAGTCTGGTGGCTGAGAATGAACTCTGGTGGAATATACCTATAGTGCTGCTAGTATCTGCTGAGTGCTCGACCCTTGAACCCTCAGCCAACCATACAGCTACCTTAAATTTTCCAACCTCACGCTGCTGACCCAACACAACCAGCTAGACATACTAGACGAAATCCATTCTGCAACAACAAATATATGAGTTCAATAAAAAAATGTGTACTAATTACTAATTACTTAAGATGACCAATGTCCAGGTGACCATGGTACTGTGATGCAAAAAAACGTACACAGAACAGTACTACTGAATCTTCATGTAGTTACGGGACGGTATGCCAAGAGAGCACGCAAAAGTGTGTACTGTAGCGGTTGCTATGCAGACCCTGGGGTACAATGGACACGGTATCCTGGGAACTCGTGACATGGAATGGAAAGAAAGCTTACGCGTATGCCCATGGCATAAAAATCCTAGTACACTGACATTCTAATTAACTAGCGCATCTTAAGCGTAACATTGATGTACAAATATCAAACGGACGCTACACACCAACAATACAACCCAGCAACAACCTCCAAACAGCCCAGAATCCAGAAATAAACATAAACAAACAGTACACACGTCGTCGTACGATATAGTGATGGGTCAATATACCGAAATCGAAAATATCGCGACATTATCGCCGATGTCGATGTTCTTGTTACCGCATCCGTACCGGTAATCCAGTATTACATTATATTGACATTTTAAATATCGTTTTTATACATACGCTATATGTATCAACAAAAAATAAAATACTGTTGTTTTCGAATTTCGACATAATTACCTTAATTCTTTATCATAGCAGAGCGAGAACCATAATCATGGCTAACATAAACAGCGGCCCCGCCTAGACCGGTAGACGAATCTCCAGAGCTGGTTCGGCCGTAGGGCTAAGCGGACCGGTTACCGTTAGTCCATAAAGAAGCCCATCGAAGTCTTTCTTGTGTGCTCGAGACCATTTTTGAAACATTTCACACTGGAGTCTATGACACTTGCTGCAAACGATTCCACCGATCAATCACCCTTGAGGAGAAAAAGAAACGTCTAATGTCCCCTGCAGATGGCATCTGCATTTTGCAATCTTGGCAGTGTGTCCACGTGTTGTAACTGACGTACTGATCGAGCAGTGGCGTATTTAGGGGGGAACGGTGCGATGCCCCCCTTTGGCCCGACCATGAAAATTTTTTACAGGCGACTTTATATGAAAAGGTGCGTTTTTTGCCATTTTCAGCAAGAATTGCAAAAGTCAACAATGTTTGATGGTCTTTTGCGTTTCCGAATTTAAGAAAAATGGGCAAATTTGCGGTTTCCATTGAACATTCAAAACCAAAAAATGTTTTAGCTTCAGGGGGGGGGGCTTCGCCCCCTAGCCCCCCGACCAGGGGCTCCGCCCCTGGACCCCGCTGGGGGCTCCGCCCCCAGACGCCCGTTATAGGCTCGCGCTCCGCGCGCTCGCCATGGCCCCCCCTTTGCCAAGTCCTAAATACGCCACTGTGATCGACAGTAAAGAAATCGCTGAACTTAGCTGAAGAGTTGTACATCTTGAAAACTTGCGGCAAACCAGCTATGTTCCTTCTCTCTTCCAAGGTCCACAAAACTCAACTACCGTATTTTTTCATCGTACGATAATTTTCTATTCAGCTCTTACTTCCTTTCTTATGAATTGGAGTGACATTTTATTTAGCTACTTTCCAGTCTGACGGTATGATTCCAGAGTCTATTGACGAGTGCATGATAGATTAACTGCTAGAGGATATCATATTTCATCCTTAATCTTATTCAGAATCCGTGGTGAGAAATCATCAGCTCCCGCAGCCTTGTCAGATCGCAACTTGTCTAGCTATTTTTTCTAGCCCCATCCACACTGATATCAACCAGCTTTTCAGTTTCCAGTCCACTGAAAATCTTATCTCGTTCGGGGATGTTGTCCAACTCCTCGACTATGAACAAGCAAAATAGGCATTAAATTAATCTATCTACCATATCCTGTGGTTGTGCACTATAGTATTTCCATGATCGTCTACCAGTAGCCCTACGGTGGGTCTTGATCTGAAGCGATCTCGTGCATAAGCGTAGAAAGACTTCCTGTCCTGTCCCAGAGCTATAATTTTTTTATGACAATCAGTCTCTCTCAATGGTCTTTACTTCAGCTTTGTTTATATGCACCATACGACAACTTACAGAAATGACTCTAAATCTGAACGTGCGCTCAGCGCTGTCTACAGTTGCCCAACGCCGCAAAAGTCGGTGAGAAAAAATTTCCACGATTCAAGCGCGTGACTACTGAGTAGGCATATCAGCGCTGTCTGTACAGCAGGTGCAAATGGTCTCGTAAAGAAGGTTGCGGTTCGGATCTCATCTCGGGCACTTGCAAGCAATAACCTGCAGTGAGCGTGCTAAAAGTTAACCCACTATGTGTTTAGATCAACTCAGCCCCCTACCATCAGTGGGATGAGCAGCAATAAGCAGCAGCTTTAGCTTACAAAGTAAATAAAGGCATCCGATAAAGTGTACGTGTTACTGGCTCGCATAATTAATGCATCTTGAGCCGGTTACAAGTTTCATGTATTCATGTACTGTTTCATGCAATGGTTTCAGGAAACCGTTTGTTTCACGTTTTGCAGAAAACAGCCGAAACCGGCAAAACTTGAAACCAAACCGGTCTCAGATTCGATTCCGTATTAAAAAATAGTGAGGGTTAAATTTGTCCAAATCGGTTACTTACTTACTTGCTTTCCAAAAAATATTTCTTCTGAATTATTATTATTATCCTTTGTTTTTGTTTTGTTTTTTAGTTGAAAATATCGATTAAAATATCGCTGAACGGAATAAAGTACTATACTGATTTATACCATACCATATCTTGACCGTAGCAGTGTTCGGCTTTGGTATACTTTTTGTATGTAAGCTGTAATTTTGGATTATTAAGCTTTTCGAAGTGTTTACGGTACCATCAAGACGGTACTCCAGCCATCAGCAGTCCGGTGCCGTCAAGTAACCTATACCGATTCGAATATCAATAACTTTAGCGGTAGATATATATAGAAGGTCTATTAACCATGCCACGACACTATAAGGTATTTAAATTCGGCTTATTCAGTCTGTAACACTAATTGCTGAATCGGCGCCGATGGAGCATACTAGTTACTGATGGAGTCACAGTAATCAATGAATTGTCTAGTTTTATAGGTTCTTGATGCAGCTTATTCAGTTATAAAATTATTGCGCTCCATCGGCACCGATTACTGAATCGGCCCACTGCTGCGTTCACGGCCACCTGAGTCGTCACGCGGCACTGCACGCGTTGGCTGAATTGGCGCCGATGGAGTAACAGTAATCAATCATTGGTCTAGTTTTATAGGTTGTTGACGCAGCTCATTCAGTTATAAAAAATTATTGCACTCCATCGGCGCCGATTCAACCGCTTAAAGTTGCACCATAGGCAGCAGTAATTAGTATGCTCCATCAGCGCCGATTCAGCAATTAGTGCTACCCTATTCAGTAGCTCAGTGCTACGGTCAGTTCGGCGAACTGAGAGATTGGTGACTAAAATTACTATCGTCAGTTCGCCGAACTGAGTTGCAAGAAGCAGAATTTACTTAAAGCAGTTCAGCAATCTGAAGTGCAGCTAATTGGGCTACAAATCAGTTTGTCTGCATTGCTGTTTATTTCACACCCCCACCAGTACTGCATTCAGTGGCGTAGCCAGGATCTAGTTGTAGTGGGGGCACTTGAAAGGTGAGGTATGGGGAGGGGTCTTCCCTCCCCAGAGGGAAGGGATCTGGGGAGGGGCTGTGCCCCCTCCTCAGAAAATTTTTGGATTTTTTTGTTTGTGAATGATGTGTTTTGGTGCATTATTGGCACTATTTTGAGTACGCAGTGACTATACACACACCGGCCTATGTATAGACAAATTAGGCATGCGCACACGGCCAATGGAAAAATAGTACTCAGACGCAAACAGTCATGACGAACAAAGACTTTACAGAAATTTCCGTCGTTTGGTCATTGTTGCCACATTTTGCACACAGCAGTGCACAAAAAAACTGCACATTTATTATATTTAATCCATTCGTTCATTGTAAGTTTGACCAGTGAAGAATTTGAGAATGAATGGTCGTGAATGAATGTGCAGGCACCAAGGCATTGACAACATGAGTGACGCCAGTAGGAACATATTAAGCATCTCACATTCTCACTTATTTGGTATTTGTGACCACTATTCGGTGGTTGTACATACTGGCTTAGTCTTGATGGCACTGGAGTGCTGATGGCTAGAGTACCGTCTTGACAGTACCGTAGCCAGTGCCTAAGCTTTTTGTTTCTTTTGCTGTACAGTAGGCTTTTCTGTTTTGGATTATGCTACTTGGGCGGTAGGCGTGGTGTAGTGGTAACGCGTCTGATCCGATCAGCAAAGTTACTGTATGCCGGGCCCAGATTGCGATTGGTGACTGCCTGTAAACCATCTCGGGATGTAACCAACCGCCTAGGTCAACTCAGCCTTCCATCCCTCTGGGGTAGGTAAATCGAGTACCGGCCTATCTGGCTGGGGTTAAGGCGGGGCGTGTTCACCTCTGTCGGGTGGCAGGTAACACTGCGTGATCCCATATGACAAGTTACACTCCGTAGCTCTGAGATGGGTTCGCTCATTAGGAGCTATATGCGACCTTTAACCTTTTCTTTAACTTAGTCGGCAGAGCCCCCAAACTGGGGCATCGCACTGACGGACTGTGCTGTATGAACAACTTGTCCAAGGTCGTTACTTGACAGTGGAGTGGCCTGGAGTCAAACCCCCAACCTCGGGATCATTGGGTTTTGACGTGCTAACCACTAGACTGTCAAGCCACACCAAGCTTCTGGTAAACTGGTGGGTGGGGAGTAAACTGGGGTCTTCTGCTATTAAACAATTTGCGTCGTATATGTTTATTTTTATTAGTATATTATTATCATATTTTGCTAGCTATAATGCCCATTATATTGTATGTGTGTTAAACTATTTATCGTATTGTTTTGGTTGTTATGTTATTGCAGTCAGTAAGCAGTGTGATGTCTGTGCCGGCCGGAAGTAGTTTGCCACCGCCAGGCAAACGCAAGGAGATCTACAAGTATGAAGCACCATGGACAGTCTACAGCATGAACTGGAGTGTTCGGCCAGACAAGCGATTTCGTCTGGCACTCGGAAGTTTCATGGAGGAATATAACAACAAGGTAATTTGTTGAATTTGTGGGTGGCGGTAATGTGGTGTCTGTGGCTGAAGATTTGAGTAATAATGTGTGCTGTTAGTTGACTGGCTGGATTTGACTGAAATTTTCAAGTAAGGTTACATCCAGCAAAATCCCCCTGGATTTAATCCACCTGGACAAAATCCTGTAGGACAGAATCTTCTGCATAAGTGTAAAATGGGCAAAATCTCTCCCAAGGACTTAATCCACTAGACAAAATTCCCTCTGGACAGAATCTTCTGGATAGTTGTAAAATGGACAAAATTCTCCAGAACATAATCCCCTAGATTCATGAAATGTTGCACAGGCATGGCTCATGGATAGTACTTCGCCTTAAGCAAGGCTTGCTTATATAGTTTGCATTATTTGTAACATTGGCAGGTGCAGATTGTATCTCTTGATGAAGATACGGCAGACTTTGTTTCTCGGAACACGTTTGATCATCCTTACCCAACAACAAAAATCATGTGGATTCCTGACAGTGTAATTATTCTCTTTAGTATTTTATATATAACAGTCGCAACATTAGTTACATTTGCTTTTACATGCACATCATTGTGAACATAATTTTGTTCATGTGTTGCTCACTGCTTGGTACTTTGTATTTGGATGCAGAAATAAATAATTATGTCACATGGCATTTTTAACAATTAATCAAATTAATGAATCATTAGATATTTAATTACGGTATGGTCTTTTGACTGAGAAGGCATGATAAACAAGATTCCATGATAAGCATTTGCAAAATGATAATCATAAATGTAATGTGAACATTTTAGTTTGTTTACTAGTTTGGAATTTCCATACAGTTAACTATTATGAAATTTTCAATTCTTGCCAGTCCAGTTTGATAGTCACTTGTTTTTGGCATTGCAGAAAGGTGTTTTTCCTGACTTGCTGGCCACCAGTGGTGATTACCTGCGTGTGTGGCGTGTAACTAGTGAAACTGAAACAAGACTGGAATGTCTGCTAAACAATGTATGTGATTATCTTTATGTTTGCTTAATGCTTCAGTTGCTGTTTTCTTTAATATACAAGTATTTTGCTGTTTTTACAGTTGTTGCATGGGCTGAAAATGATAGCAGACATAATTAGCTAACTTAATACAGTGCTAAAATCATTTTTGTTTCTGAAAGAGCTAATGCCTTGAAACAGTGTTGTCCATGTTGTCAGCACACAGTGTGGTTGTTGATGATTCATGGTATTTAGATATACAGTGCACTTTGTGAGCTTTGACTGCATAGTCAGTCTGTGTATTGCATCATCATCGTCATCATCACTTTTGCTATAGTTTGCAAAAGTAATAACGACCAGTAGTTTAATTTTGCAATTTTCATGCTCTTCTGTTGACTATAACTTTATTAAAATTAATGCATTCAATTTCCATTTATTCTTGGAGATTAATTGATTAAAAAATTTTAATTGATACCAGCCCCGGTGATTTTGCAACAGTAAAATAGTAGGAAACATATTTAGATTTGATTAAATACATGTTTGTTACGTGTGTTTATTTTTGGTTGTTGCTTTCTAGCTGAACTGTTTGTTTTGCAGAACAAAAACTCAGACTTCTGTGCTCCACTGACGTCTTTTGATTGGAACGAGGTTGACCCAAACCTGCTGGGCACTTCAAGCATTGATACCACATGCACTGTCTGGGGACTGGAGGTGTGTCCTTGGTAGTCTTTTTCATAAATATTCTTAGAAACATGTTTGTTTTTGTTTTTTATATGTATCTGTCAACTCTTATGTAGGTCAGCACGACAAACCAGCGACCCAGTGAAGTCTGTCTGTGACTTGGGCATTTACGTTGACGGTGACCTGATCATGAGGATGCACGTTAAAAGAACCGTGTCGTGTCGCGTTGCTTTGCAACTCTCCGACAATTACGTCAGATCCACCGCTCAGTACCGCCAGCCACGTTCCAGTCTTTGGTGGTCACCTTGGTGCTGTCCAGACTGGACTATGGAAACGCCATACTGACTCTCCTTCCAGCTTATCTGTACGTCATTTTCAGTCAGTAATGAATGCGGCAGCACGGCTTATCTACCACATCAGATCTGCAGACCACATCGCCGACACGCTTGCCAGTCTTCACTGGCTGCACGTCCCGGAACGGATTGAGTACAAAGTCACCGTACTGACAAACTAAGTTTTTCACGGAAGTGCGCCGTGGTACCTGGGTCCACTTGTGTTCCTGTTGCCGATCTGCCCGACCATCGGTCATTGCGCTCTGCTGGTACCAATCGCCAGCTGGTGCCACCTGTCAGACTCTCAACTGTCGGTAACCGGGCTTTCACGGTTGCTGGACCTCGTGTCTGGAACACTTTACCGGAGGATGTAACAACATCTCAGTCACTTCTAATGTTTTGTCTTCGCCGTAAAACCTGGCTCTTCAGAAAGTCATATCCGGATATCATCGTCTGAACTTTTCTGTTATCTGTCTTAACCTTGAAGTAGCTCTGCTGCTAAGACAACACTGATTGATTGATTGATTAAAACTCATGGATAGGATACATTTTGTAACATCATGTCCCATAATACTAAGTTACATTTTTAACATTTTGGCATTATGTGGAATAATAGGAAGGAGGATTATTGCTGAGGATGAAAAGAGCCTGCAAATGTTAAAATTGCTGAGCACCAGAATAAGCAAAGATTCTGAAACTTTGAAGTGGGAAGCTGAAGCATGTGGTAAAAGAGATTGTCATAAAACTGCATTTTTTGTGGGAGACTGAAAGACTCTCTATAGTGACCATCATATGTGTATTTTAGGCTGTGGAAATTAACAGTAATCGATTAGTTCGCAAAAAGATAACACCAACCAGTAGTTGAATTGTGCAGTTTTCATGGCATTTCTGATTGACTGCGGGACACAAAATAATGAAAATTATTTTACAAATTTAGATTGATTTTTTTTACATTAGTCGATTAAAAATAAATTAGTAGGAGCACTGGTGTATTTTAGTTACTGCTGTGGCTTTGTGCAGACAAACCAGGCATTGGCACGTGTGGGAGGTGGTGGATCACAGTCCCAGGTCCAGGGTCATGTGAAGACGCAGTTGATAGCGCATGATAAGGAAGTGTATGACATTGCATTCAGTCGAGCTGGCGGAGGACGTGACATGTTTGCTAGTGTCGGTTAGTTTTGCCCTATGTTGTGGTTGTTTCTGTACCGTTGCTTTGGCATGTGATCACGGATGGGTTCGACACGAGCGTTTTCAAGGCCAACGCCAAGATCACTAAGTAAAAAAGTTTTGACATAGGTACAACGGTTTTATGTTGCGCATCAAAAGCCAGCTTAAAACATAAAAATGCTTGGACAAACAAACATAGTTTCAATGTTTCAGACTTGTCACTTTAAGGCTAGTTGTATGCTAAGAGTCAAGTCGGGAAAAAGTGAACTGGTTTCGTTGTTACTTCAAGACTGGTACTAAAGGCTACTGTGTTGAGGTCAAGGCCAGACCTTTTCAACTCCGAGGCTGCGATTCTTTTTCGTCCTCGAGCTTGGGCATTGCGCTTCATTACACTTACCAAGTCAGGCTTGAGGAAATCTTAGGAAAAACTGATTTTGGAAAATCTTAAGAAAAAAATGCAATTTGCAAAACTTTAGAAAAAATTAATTAGGCCTGTAAAAACTTCAGCAACAATCTCCATTCTCCGCAGATGCTTTCCCATGGTATGGCTTGTTTGTAGTAGCTAAGAAAAATAAAGTGGTTAAACTAGCACTAAATGTATGAATGACGGTGGCAGCAGTCTTGGTAATATTGCATTGCGCACATTTAGTTATTACAATGTCTTTTGCTACTGAAGTCATACGACATACTGGCACTATGCTGCAAATTTGTTTTTTTCTATTATCAATCACAGTTATTTAGAACGTACATTGTAATGCAGGTGCTGATGGCTCTGTGCGAATGTTTGACTTGCGACATCTGGAGCACTCGACCATTATCTACGAAGACCCGCAGCACCAGCCGCTGCTGCGCCTGGCTTGGAACAAGCAAGATCCCAACTACCTGGCAACAATGGCGATGGACGCACTCGAGGTCAGCTGCTGCAATGATTTTCTGAGTTTTACTCTTAGAGCATTTGTCTCGCTATGTGCTGTGTGTTGTATAGAGAATGATGCATACACGTACGTGCGGGAATGTCTATTATACTGTTTATAGGGTGACCACTTCTCTGAGAAAAATCTGGAAATGTCAGGCAATTTTACAAATGTCAGGGAGATGGCGGGGATATCAGTAAAAAGTCAGGAAAATGTCAGCGAAAAAACCTTGTCAGGAAAAGTTGTCGAAACAAATTTCGATAAATTGGTTCATCACGCTTTTTAGTATCATGCACTAGTATCATGCCAATTATTTTATGCCATTTATTGTTGTATGTTGCTTACTTATGTTTTAGTTTCTAATATTTATGTTATTTTTTAATTTATAGTAAGATTACGTTACCCTGGTTGAGCACAAGTTTTGAGTTAAAATGGCCAAAAGTGCCACAAATCATTAGGGAAATGTCGGGGGGTCACCCCGGGTTTACTTGCTCAGATGACAGGTGGACATATGAGTCTGCCAGTGTGCTGACTACCATGACATCCTAAGTCAGTGGCTTACCGGCTTGCCAAGGAGTCATGGTAAGTCTGTCTGGGTGCCTGCTATCAGTTGTTGTCAAGCCACATGGCCGTTTCGTCACTGAAACCACCGGCTGATGTCAGATATGATGCTATGTAGTTATTGATAGCATGATGTCTGGTTATCCCGCTTGGTGCATGTTTACAGACCAAGCCATGAAGTATGGGCAACACAGACGCTACAGCTCGGATATAGAGCAATTGCCACAATGATGCTGTCTGTTTGTTTATACTGCAGGTAATTATACTAGACGTGAGGGTGCCGTGTACACCGGTAGCACGTCTCAACAATCACCGCGCCTGTGTCAATGGCATTGCATGGGCGCCACACTCCAGCTGTCACATCTGCACTGCAGGTCAACATTCATCTTTGTCAGTCGCGTTGTGGCAACGGGCAATTGCCCCTCCTCTGCTTCCTAAATTTCAGACTTTTGTCCAAAAATTTTTTGTTCAAGAATACAAAATTTGGGCTAAAAACCTCTAACAATTCAGGGAATTTAGTGGCAACATTGAAATTTTGAGTACTCGTAGTGTCCTTCATCACAGACTTGCAGCTGCTTGTCGGAAAAACGCAACTTGTTTCTTTCCTATTTTTTAGCACATTGTCATAGTGGTGTTTTAAGCTGTGTCCAGTTCTTCATGGAATCTGAGAGCTAAGGAGCATCACCTGCCATATGGGATTACACAGTGTTATCTGCCACACAACACAGGTGAATGCTTAACCCCAGCCAGGCAGACTGGTACTTAATCTGTTCTGGAAGCTGACCTGGATGATTGATCATATACCAAGGTGGCTTGCCTGTACAAAAAACAGTCACTCGTCCAAGTAGTAGCCACTTGATAGCAACCCAACTGGGAGTTGAACCCACGATCGCTTGGTCATAAGCTCAATGCCGTATGCCACTGGGCCACTCTCAGTGAGTCTGAATGAGCTGTGTGTGATTTTTGCATGTTTGAGACACCTTAGCATCGCCCTTAGGGTTGGTGGCATGGTGTAGTGGTAACGCGTTTGATCCGATCAGCGAAGTTAGTGTATGTCGAGCCCGGTTAATAATGCAATGGGTGACTGTTTTGGCCAGGTAAACCATCTCTGTATGTAACCAGCCGCCTAAGTCAACTCAGCCTTCCATCCTGCAGGATAGGTAAATCGAGTACCAGGCTATCTGGCTGGGGTTAAGGCCGGGTGCGTTCACCTCTGTCGGGTGGCAGGTAACACTGCGTGATCCCATATCACAAGTGACGCTCTGTAGCTCTGTGAGGGGTTCGATTCTTAAGAGCTATATTTTGACCTTGACCTTCACCTTAGCACGTAACCATGCATTATAAACTATGATAAATGAAGAAATGAATGACTAATGATTTGATTGTGTACAGCGGACGATCGGCAGGCATTGATCTGGGACATCCAGCAAATGCCACGTGCCATCGAGGACCCGATTCTGGCATACACGGCTGCCGGGGAGATCAACCAGATTCAATGGTCATCTACTCAACCGGACTGGATAGCCATCTGCTACAATAACTGTCTAGAAATTCTCCGTGTCTAGCCGCTGTTGACATTCATCAGTGCTGCATGTTGTCGTGTCTCATGAGCTCTGGCCGTGTGTGCGCACTGCCCAGCTTGTATATACGTTCCAGGTGGCCCAAAAATAAGCTTCTAAATTTGAAAAAAAATGGTTAAATATCCCGTCACATACTGAATAATTTCTTGGAATATGAAACCTGTAGAATACTGAAATGTTCTCTTAAGTAGCTCACCCATTCTAAATCTGACCGTGTTTCTGTTATTTCATTATTGACACATTTTGGATACGATGGGATCTTCGGTGATCAATTATTGCAAATTTGCTGTTGTCTGTTTCGTTGAAAGGATTTTTAAAATAATGCATTTGAGGTGGTTATTTAACATTGTGCTTTATACACATTTACGATTTATTTACTTGCCTATTAACTTTAATTGCAGTATTAGTGCTTATTTTGTTAACGTTATGCACTATATAAATTCATATCCGCAGTTATGTCAGAAATGTAGGAGCTTATTGTTTATTGGGCCACTATGTATGACTGTTAGCTGGCAGTCTATGCGCATCCATTTTGCAATGTGTCCTTAAATGGTGTGCACTGCCATTAATTCACTCTGACTGTTGGCAGTATCAATGATTCAATGTGTACTATAGTTAGTGATAATTAAGCAGACTTTTGTGTGGTTGTCAGTTATTTCGCGCAACCCATTTAGTGTTGTTTAGCCCAAGCCATCGACTTTGCACCAGCTACATTTCCATTTTTGAAAATCAAAATTCCTGACTATTAGCTTATTGAACAGACTGTTGTCATGTGAAATCAGGCAGACAGCCATTGGTACAAAGTGCTCTTTTGTGTCTAACATTATGAGTATTTGCATGCTTTTCATGCTTTGTGGTTGTGGATTCGTATGTTTCAATTTGTCAATTCTTTGGCTTGTCTCAGCCCTTAGAGTTGATGTCTAGGTCTGGCTTGACTTATCTGGTCCATCTTGTGCTAAGCTGGTGTTGTTATCTGTCCTGTTGGGACGGATTATGAAATCACTTGCTGTCACACTGTCTTTTGTCTGTACGAACTCTCTGCATGCAATTTTGATTCAATTTTGATGAAATTTTGTTCAGTTATTTGGGGCCCAAAAAGTAAGATCGAGTTTGTTTGGGGTAAAAATTTGATGGCTTTTCCCCCTATTTCTCCCAATTTTTAACCCCCATAATGCATTTTTTTCTGTGGATGCTCTTTTTGTACGAGGTATATATGGCTGTCTTTAAGACGTCCATGATACGAAGCAGTAACTCTTTTAACTGCTAAATTTTTCTGTTTTGTAGTCCTCTCGAGTCTTAGTCTCGAGAGGCCTCTTGGACAAAAAATAGACTTGACCTTGGTCTTGTGCCTCTGATTCGCTCGTGACACATGGTGCTATGCAAATGTGTTTTGATTGATTGATTGATTGATTGATTGGTCTTAAGAAAAATCTCTTGTCTTCATGTGGGAAATTTCAAGACTTGCCATTTAATATTTTTAGAGAAGTTAATTATGGAATCAAATAATAATAATTTTATTATAGTTATCACTGCTTGTCATTCAGTGGCATTCATTGCATACTTTATCTAGTCATGTATTTTTGAAAAAAAAATTTTCAGTCACTGAATGGCATTAATACGTTAAAATTGATGCTGCATTAAATGAAAGTTTATTCTGTCTAAATTGTTTGCTTGAAATTGAATTGGTGGCACCAGCTTCAGCTTGTAGAGTCTGCTTTCAAGGAAAGTATGCTGATGGGCTGCAGATCAGTCTACCTCAAAAACGTGCTGAGATATTTGGATGAAAAAATAGTCTCAAGTGTGTTAGGTTTTCACTTTATGTGGATGTGTGAAGTCATATAGTTGTAATAAATGTTTGCAAACGTTTTTTTATAAAACACATTTATGGGTTTTCTTTCAATTAGGAATTTTTTTGAATGTTGAAACATCAGTGTGGAAATTACAGTAACTGGACTAATTTCTCACAAAAATCTCGGTAAGTTCTGTTGATGAAATAATAGAGTTATTTTGTATTCAAAGCAGCACCATTACAGCCTATTACTGGCATTTAGTAATTTTAGTTAATGACATTATGACAAAGTAAGGAAAAGGGGGTGACATTTGTTCCTCACATTTACAGACGTTTAAAATTTTTTAATGTTGTTTTTGATGTTGCAGGAATTTTTTCTTAACTTTTATTACAACCTGCATGAAGTTGTACAGTTGTAAAATTGATTGATTTCATGTGTTAACTAGTTGCTTGTACAAGGTGGTCTATAACAAAGTAAGCCCTCAACTCTATATATGTTGAATAATAACGGATTATAAAAAGTTTTTCAATCTTTACATCAGTGATAAATTTGAAATACACTAACGATCACATCATAAACACATCATACAATTTTATCATATTTAGAATGTATTAAAAGTTAGAAAGTTGCAACTTGCTTATTTTGAGGCTAACCTTTATTCACAAGGTAATGTAGCAACATATTTTGGAGTGTGACGGGATCTTGAATAGCCACTTAATCATAAATTTACTGAGGAGTATAACCATAGAAGAACTATCGATACAGTCCCAAGTATCAAAAACTTAGGGGTTTGCTTTTTTATTGGGCCACTCTGTAGTCATTAATAATTGTCATGTACAGTATTGCATGGCTGTTGTCTCTCTATCTTTGTTGATGTTCAGTCTTATATAGCTGTGCAAAACTTGCTTGTGGTGTGCAGCATGTACAGAACGGCTAAATTATGAATTGCCAATATGTAGCTTTGTAGTTAGTTTTTTAGTCCCCTGCAATTTTTGCACATGTTGCAGTCTTCTTATTTTCTACCCTTCTAGACTTGCTTTCCGTTCTCTTCCTCCTCTCTTTTCCTTTTGAACAGGGGTTTCTCTCCCAGGAAGTTTTGTAGCTGTGATTGGTGACCTTCAAGTATGCTTAAGCCTATGCCTTTCTTTTCTGGCCCCAAATTAGAATGGAAGCATGTGTACTCTCAGCACAGATGTTTTACACCAAATTTCCATCATTTTGGTTAGGCCTGTTCAGTGACGGCTGTTGCTAAATGGACTAGTTTGGGGGCTCACAGAAATTGCAGTACCAGCATGTGAGCCCGTGTTCAACAGCAAAACGCCTTCTGTCGTTTGGTGACGATTGCTGGCAACATGAACCAGATGTGCGTTAAAATTGCAACGATTGATGTAGATTCAAATTAAGCACATGAATGATAATTGCGATTAAAAGAATAATGATCGGACAGCTCTTATTTCGTGCATTTGCTTGGAAAGGCCGTCCCCGAAATGACCTATAGCCCCCATTATGTTGGGCGGGATGTAAAACCTTACTCACTCACTCTTAATTTCGTGTCTGTTTCTACACGGTGTGTCATAAAAAAGAGGCCCCTTTTTGTTTTTCTCATAATTCACTCAAGTGATGATCAATTTACACAAAATTTTTATCAGTTGTAGCTAAATAAATACTATTTAAAATATTGCAACAAAATATGGCAGTTGATTAAATAATTTTTGTTAGTCATGACGTAATGCTGACGTCATAATGTGTCACGGGTACAAGCTTGATAGTCTCAACTGGTGCTGTCAGTTGCTACCCAGCTTCGATTGTGAACTC
>Ga0209367_1002458_pt1 | contig 24473 bp, 13 predicted proteins | sample WorMetLIZISLAND2_FD_187412 | JGI IMG/M metagenome (GOLD analysis project Ga0209367, IMG submission 187412) | Marine gutless worms symbiont microbial communities from Max Planck institute for Marine Microbiology, Germany - Olavius geniculatus... ... | reverse complement strand
TTGACAAGCGAATTGTCACTAATCTGCAATGATCGCCATAGTGAGAAAGTCAATTTACGCATATTTTCCGGTAATGATGAAACACTGTTAAAAACAAAAAGTTTAGAAGCACTACACCATCGTGGCGAACTCCATTATGTATATTAAAATTATCTGATAGAATTCCAGCCCACTGAATTCTTGCATAATGATGATTATACCAATTCCACAGAAGATGCCTCACGAGCCACAAGTTTACGAAATAATGTGGTGTAGTTAACATGGTCAAACGCTTTACTAGCATCCAAAAAACACACAAACATAGTACTACCATGATCACAATAAAACTGCAATAGTTCTTTTAAATGTAACAAAGTTATGACATAAAGGCAGCATAAAAACAGTATAGTTATCCCAGAGTACAGATGACTAGCAAACAAACAGTTGATGTCATGCTCTGAGTCTTGCAGTGTAAGCTGGTGTATGTGCTGTATGTGCTGAGGCTGGGGAGGTCCACCACCAGGCATTGATCCCAATGTTTACCAGTGGTTTCTAACGGTTGATGCTGATCGCTCGGGAAGGATCAGTGTAACAGAACTACAGCAGGCTTTGGTCAATGCCAACTGGACTCATTTCAACCCTGAAACTTGCCGACTTATGATTGGTACGACTCGGTCACTCTAGTCACTCGAGGCATTCTGATCTAAGGTGCTGCAATGTGTGAGTTCATGTCTGGTCAAGAAGTAGAATTATCTTTATTTTGATCAGTTGGTCTTAATCTGACATCCACTAAGAACCAAGTCCGATTAATTTTTTTATCCACAGTTAAAAAGTGAACTGAAAACTGATTCGAAAATTTATAACCCTTCAGGATGAAGAAAAACACTTATTCATTTGCATTGTGCTGTCTAGTATTAGTCGGTAATTTTTGGATTAACTTTGGTGTTAGCTGCTGTTTTTGATTATTTTTTTCTTATCTGGTATATAATTGCAAATGTTGGTTCTTAGAAAAAATATAACATAGAAGTTAGACTTGAGTTCATGTTTGCGATTACTGGTACTTTGGTATTTATTTTAGGAAAAAGTGTCGATTATAGTGTTAATCCTACTTCTCGACGAAACATGAACTGATGTAGTGTCAGGTTGAGTGAATGGCCTGATAATTTGTGACTAATGCTTTTTTTGTTGCATCATCACATGATATTCTACAGGCTACAAAATGTCTTGGGTTGCAAGTTTGCTTGTAGGTAGACTATCATTTGAGGGAAGAAATCAAAATGTTTTTGCATCTGTCCCTTTATTTGTCTGTCTGTCCATCAGATTGCTCAAAAAATTATGAGCAGTTTTATCAGGATTTCTTACATGAATAGATGAGTGTTGCTGAAGCAATAATGGATTAGATTTTTTTTGTGGTAAAGTAATTGCAATCCAAATGCCATAATTTTTAAAGGATAATATGCATATGCTCTCTGGGTGCTTTTAGTGATTACTGATGTATTTTCACTGAACATTATTTTCAGTGTCAGTAAATAGAGCCATGGTACAATGTCTAGGAATGTTTGATCGTGATCAGAGTGGAACCATAGAGCTGCATGAGTTCCAGGGTCTGTGGAATTACCTGACACAATGGAGGACGCTGTTTGACCAGTTTGACCGCGACAGATCGGGAACCATTGACGCTGGCGAACTTAACACAGGTGACTGCTTGTGGTTGAATGGATTGAGCTACGGAGCATTACCTGCTATATGGGATCACACAGAGTTCACTGCCACCTGACACAGGTGAATGCGCCCCCATTTTAACCCCTAGCAGCCAGACAGGCCGGTACTTGATTTACCTACCCCAGAGGGATGGAAGGCTGAGTTGACCTACGTTCGTTATATACCTAGACGGGTTACCTGTCCACAGACTGTCACCCATCCAAACAGTGACCACTTGATAGCGACTCGACCGGGAGTTGAACCCATAACCTTTTCATTGTAAGTCCAATGCCCCACTGTTACACTATACCTGGCCACCATGCAGATATACTGTGTCCTAGAAATTTTACTAGTTTTTAGTTGTTCACAACTTGAATACTTGATACATTTTGGAATTTGCTGTTCAGACGTAGAGTTATTTTTTCTGCTATAGCAGTTGTTTTGTTTTTTTGCTTTCTCGGTTGATGCTGCAGCCATACCAGTCAAAGTTTGTGTGATTTCTGTGTATACTGTAAAATTTTAAATAAAAACTCCTACCTTCCAGTACAAGTTGCCTGTATCCAGGACCCTGCTTTTAAATGGGACGATTTTTGCTTATGAAGAACTATGTGGATTAGATTAGACTGTGTATATACAGTAAGTAACTGCTGTTCGTCTTTATATTTAACCGTTGGCAGTCTTCAAGCAGGTTCTGGAAAAAAACATTTTGATGGTTTTGGAAAGTCCTGGAAAAGTCCGGAAAATTTTTTGTCAGTAGAAATATGGGAACCATGTCAATTGGAAGTTTTATGATAATTGTCTGCTGCTTGGTATATGGTGCAGCATTTACACAGCTGGGCTACAGACTGTCTCCTCAGTTTGCTCAGCTGGTGGTCTCCCGCTACGACCCGCAGGCCAAGCAGCGTCTGACCCTTGACAACTTCATTCAAGCCTGCGTCCTGCTCAAGTCCGTCACCGACACTTTCAGACAGAAGGACAAAAACATGTCCGGCGTTATACAGATCAGCTATGAAGATTTCCTCACGATGGTACTCTGCAACAAGCCCTAGCACATCACACGTTCCTTACAGTGATGACACACTGGACAGTTTTTCTGGTGCCAGTTGCCAGTGCTGGTCGACTGGTACTAGATTTTTACTGCATGTGCCAGTCACTGGCATCGGATTAAACATGTTCAATTTCATGCTATTCACTGGCACCAGAAAACTGTCCAGTGTGTCATCTTTATTACATTTTGCCAACATTTCCATTTGCCAGATTTCTTCTGTTTTTTTTTGTTATACACAATGTAGCACTTTGAGACATGGAACAGTGATGCTCTATGTGGATTGAGCAGTTGGACAATTAACCTCCAGCATTGCAGTCAACGCTGCTTATGTAACATTGAACCAGGGTTAAAACACCTGGGCAGATACCGTAAAATACTCACCGATTTTTGGGGTAAACCCACCTAAAAACTGCTAAAAACCCACCCAACAAACACACCCTAAACTTATCCAATATTAAGTTTTTTTTGTTCCACCAATAGTGAAATATTGTGTTACGGCTAAGCTTTTTAGACAGTTAAATCTACGAATTTGCAAATATTTAACTTGATGTTCTATTTTTGTTAATTTAATTTTTATTAGAGCACTTGCTCAAATTAAAGTGTTCTTGAGTAATAATCAAACACTATAACTGCTATTACACACATTTATTTGGTTTGGAGAGTATCGACATAACTGTGTGCTCACTCTAATAACTGATAATCTGTTGCAATCCCAAAACCCATCAAGTTGGGGCCTTTTTTACAAAGACCGGTATAGATCCTAACCTTAATTTTTTTTAAACTCAAAAACCAATAAAACTAAAAGAAATGCCGTGTTGAGCATTTTGAAAATTTGTTTTTCTTGTTAACATTACGAGGGTCATCCCAAAAGTTTCCGGCCTCGACATATTTGACATTAATATTTTCTACAGTCTGTACATCGCTAAAACGTACATCCTTTACGAACTCTAATGAGTCGGTTGCGGATATGACGTCGTTGTAATGTATTACATCATATAGCCCTAAACCGAAACGATGTGGACCGCTAACATAAACAGCATAGAATCAGGCTCATGGTTTCCAGTCTGTAGCTATATATATCAGTAAAAGGCACCTACCTTGCGTATTCGTGTGAGCAGATGTGGAAGTGACGTCATTGTAATTTATGACATCATAGAGCATTAAGCTGAAACGATTTTGTGCACTAACGCAAGCAGCATTTGAATCAGGCTGATTGTTGCATGAACCTTATATTGTTTGTAGCTGGATTTACCAAACTTGGGCTTCTTGGTATCTGATTTTACGAAAACCCTGACACCTACGTTTATGAATTTTTCTTTTGGGTCTGTGAATATACTATAGCCTAATTTGTGGTAGCTACAAATCAAAGCACTTTGGTCAAAATATGGTGCAATGCCAATATCTGATGATATCAGAAAAATTTCAGTAAAAATTCAACTGTTAATTATATCAGTTGTGTTAATGAAAGGCCAGTCAGAATTTGTGACTAGTTACATGGGCTGCTGGTGGGCAGGGGGCTGAGAGGGGCCCGGGAGCAAGCCCTGCACAATTTCCCCAAATTTTGGCGCTGCAGTCCAGTCCAAAGTCTAGAGTTATCCAGTTGGCTGTTCATGACTATGACTTTTTGCACCAAGACCACTCTGCATACAGCAACGATTTTACCACCAGTGACTGTTATCTGTTTTGAAATCTGATAATGATGATGTCCGCTATCCATGATGATGAATGACTCAAACCTCTTTCGTTGACGCTGGAAATTGGTTCTATTCAGTGCTTTGTGACGTCATAAATTACAATGACGTTATATCTGCAATTGACTCATTGGAGTTCGTAAGGGATGTAACGTTTCACTGATGTATAGTTGTGGAAAATATTGTTGTCTAACATTTCGAGGCCGGAAACTTTTGGGATGACCCTTGTACATTAAACACTTGATCACCCTTCGATGCAATGATTGAGACAGATCGTTTTCAAAACTGTTCGATTGCACAATCTGTGTTCCCATTTTTATGTTCCACCTTTTATTTTGATCTGAATACTGCGTTTGCATTATTAGCTAATGTTCTAACACGCTTGAGTTAGGATTGGGATATTGTATTATTTTTAATTATAATTTGGTTAGTGGCTATGCAACTGGATCGGATTGAGCAGGTTAATTTAGTCAGTGCAATGTAAATGAGCTTGCATTGAGATTCCTTCATTTTTCGCATGATTGCCTTGAGTGATTGTGGTTGCCATACAATCAAAAGTCGACCCTTCAGTACTTCAGCAGTGTTAGCTGACACTAAGAGCACATGTCTGATTTCAACATGTTTGGCTCTGACCATTTTCGTTTAGCTCCAAAGAATTACATGTAATTCATTTAAGTCTCTGGTTACGTTACAGTGACTGCAGGAAATGGCTGTTTAGACAAAAATTACAACTAGTATATGATCGGGGTTAAACAGTGATGCTGTTGAAGATTTAGAAGTGTTAACAGTGTACATAGGCTACTTGTGAATTTGACATGGTGTTTATGTATTTGACCTGATGCTTATCCATAATTACACCTGCTGCATTTTTTGTATTTTTCGTTGGTTAATGCGCCATTTTGTAATATCTGGAATGCCAACAATCAGCAGTGTCATCGATTAAAAAAAGTAGTCGGGCAGGAAATTGCAATTTTTGAGCAGACATTGCAAATTTTTGACAGAATTCCAACAGACATGTACAAATTTCTGACAGTGGTGCTTAAAATTTGGATTTTGCCCCCAAATTTTCCCCATATTGTTCTAGCCCCAAATTTTGCATCTTTCGGATTACAATTTTTATACAAGAAGAAGATTATTCGACAGCCAAAAATTTAGGGGGTTTGCCCCCTGTGCTCCCCTTGGTGATGACGCCACTGCTGCTAATGAGCACAGTTTGTATGTTTCAGTATATTTTCATTTGTTGTTGTTGTTCGTCGTTTATAATTTTGCTGTGTACATTGCAGCCTACATGATGCATTAAGCGCCACGTTAGACCAGCAATACTTTATCATGCAACAAAGTTTTTGTGCGATAAAGTTGCTTGACTTTGTTGCGTGTCTGGCGTGCCAGATTTAATTGGGGGTGAGGGGTGGTCGCCCCCTCACCCTCAGTGACTGGATGGATTTTATATACCAAGTGAAAATTTTGCACACAAATGCATTAATTCTGCATAAAATTTTTGAAAAGTTTCCAAGGTGGGGCACAGCCATTCTGGATCCGCCACTGTGTGGGCCTGGGTTCAGCTGATATTGTGTGTACATCTTTCTCACGTAGGCTATTTTGCTCGATGTTTATGCACTGTTTTTTTATTCTGGTAATTGTAACTTAAGTAATAAAATAGGCTACATCGAAATGTAGTTCATTCGTTATACTGTTGATAAATGTATAAAGGGGACATTGGTTGCTTTTATACTACATTGCACCTAAAGAGATCAAGATTACATTGGTTGCGTTACGTGTGTTGCTTCAATGAAACTTGCGCTGTCTTTAGCAAACACTTGTTGCGTTTGGGAACTTAAAAACCCAGATGCTTATAGGCTAAGTGAGTTTTTTCGAACTGCAGGTGGCCAGGGCATCTTTCAGATGGGCATCATTTCCAGCTGGCAGTGTGTTGTCAGTGTCACACTGGGGCGCCCATCTTCCCTCAGCATCAGGAGGTAACCTTCCCCCCAACTGGATGCTCTCTTCTTTTCCCTCTTCTCCCTTCCCTTCCTCTTTCATTTTCCCTTCCCTTTCCTTCTCTTTTCCCTTCTCTTCTGTGTTTACCCCTGCTCTTCTTTTTCTCTTCTCCCTCCCTTCAGAAGTAAGACCCCTTGAATCCAGCTACAGGGTTTAGAAGAGCGCTGTAAGCTTTCCCAGCCGGGTCTGGGGCGATGCCCCAGCCGAAATCGAATTTGGTGCATTATAACCTTGAAAATATGACATCTGGTGGCAATAAGTTTAATTATTTTCCGTATAATTAACTGACCAAATTCAGTGCAGTTTAAACAATATAGGCAAACAAGCGTGGCGTGACACCACAACTTTGAAAAATAGGCAAAGCCGTAGCCAGAACTTTTGCTTGGGGGTCTGACCTTCCCTCCCTTTTCTCTTCCCCCTACCTTTTCTTTTTTCCCTCGATTTTTCCTTCGCTCTTTTCTCCCCCTTCCCTTCCTTTGTGTTAGAAGTAGTACCCTTCAAATCCAGCTAGGGGATCTGGGGAGTGCTGTGGTCGAGCTCTCCCAGCAGAGCCCCAGTCGAGATCGAATTTAGTGCATTATAGCTTTGAAATATGACATCTGGTGGCAACAATATTTATTATTTTTTCAGAATCAACTGACCAAATTTGGGTCCTGCAGTTTAAGTCATAAAAGCAAACAAGGGCAGCGGTACAAATTTAAAGTGATAGTACAAATAATCTGCGAGCGAAGCCAGCAGCAAAAAAATTTGGAAGTGTTGTACGCATAATTGTCACATTAACTTTAAAAAATTCTGGGGAGGGTTAAACGCGCTACCCTCCTCCCCCTCGAACCCTACAAGTAGTCTGCGAGCAAAAAAAATTGGAGCGGTTGTACGCAGAACTGTCGCATTCTACATGCTTTTTATACAATTTGCCACCGAAAAAAATATTCCCCCAGTTTTCTATTTTTTTATTTTTCCCAAACTTTTTCCAGAGGCAATTTGCCTCCACCTGTCAATGGAGTGGACGCCGCTGGTGTCACAGATAATAGTGCATACGTGAAGACTGCAGTTATCTGTGATGGGAACATCATGAAATCACTATTGCCAGAATTACGGACAAGTTAGGACAACCGGAAAAGTGCCGCCGAAGACAAGAGTAGTTTGTGGCACTATATGAGCATTAAAACAAGGGCAAATCTGGCGTTTGCGACCATATGTAACTAGAATGAAGTGCACTGACACGGGGACAGAGAGTAGGAGCCGAAATAGTTCGCATAACGTCTTAAAATGTTCCCCAGGTTATTAATTTGTGAAATTTTCATACAGCGCGAAGGCGCGTCTTCGTGCGGTTTCATTGCGCGGTACAACTAGCTTCTTATCCTAGCCTGACTTGCAGTGCAGTCTGATTTGCGTATTCCGGGCACAGTGTTGCTGCCGCAACATCCCACAGGCACAGGCAAGTTGTAAATCTGTTAAATCGAAGCGAATGAATATTTATAAGCAGACCAGCCCAGCATGGAGAGATGGGATACATCTGGTGAACGCGAGAGCGCATCTGCTCATTCCGACCGTAGGCCTATAAGCTTATACTGAATGCTCGATAGCGGCTTTAGCCTATACTGCAGCCGTATTTGAATAATGTTCACTCGCGTGATCTTTGTATTAACTAAAGATTTTTTTAGATTTCGAGTTTTGTTGTTTCCTGTGGTTGCTTGCTATTGGATTCAATATGGAATGTCATTGAAAACCTAATAGGGCTTTGAAAGTTTTGATGAAACCGGATCTTGACATTGAATTTCCGAAGTTCCTATTATCATCATTAGCATAATGTGACGATGTTTTGGGACCACAATGTTGGTGGCACTAGCAACATCATGTTAGTAACAAACAGCAGTAGGCTAAGCCTTACTGCTGTGATGCAGGCTACTTGTTACAAGTATTCAGCTTACTCTGAAGACCAGAAAAAGAACAGATCATATGTGGTTGTGGGTAAGAAAATGAAAGCTCGGAGTGATGATGCTTTTAAAGGTTTTATATGATGCCAGAAACATTAAATACTTTTTACATCGCATGGTAATAGGTCGCTGGAAACGTTTAGATAGAACATGTAGGCCTACTTGAAAGTCGTTGAAATTTTTCCCCGAAAACTGATACAACTGGCCATTAAATGACTGTTTAATTTCCCACCTCACCCATTGTCTGTTTCTGCACTACCTAGGGAAAGAAAAAGAACAAAATAATGCATTTTTAACCACTGGTAATATTGCTTAATCAAAAAACACTCATAACACACATTTTCTCCATATTTTTCATTGTTTTAGCTGAGAGTTTATCTAATTGTCCATTTTTAACTGCCTACAAAAATGTTTGAAATGTTGGTCCACGAACATAGGCTCGGCTCGGAGACACTTTCTCCATTCGTTGATAGCAGCGTTGATAACGTTCTGCTCCAGACCAATCCAGACTTTATCAGTCACTTCTTGAATTCATCAATCTTCCTGAATGTTATGCCTATTTAATAGACACGCTGCTGCACAACAGTCAAACCTTGTAATTGATTGGCTGTTGGTGGCCACATATCCGGAAAGATGAAATTTTATATAGTTTTTTTTTGCTGATTTTAATGCATATTTTGTCTGTTCTGTTTTCCCATCTAGTGCAGAAGCAGATGTTGGGTGAGGTGGGAAACTGAACGGCCATTTGATGGCCAGTTGTGTCGCGAATATGCATACCAAAAATTATTAAAACTGGATAACTTTTCTTCAAGTTATGGCCAAAAAATTGGTGTGTTTTTTATGCCCCACAGTGTATGCTGCTTCGGTGCACTTTTGGAGAAACTGGTCATTGGATCGGGGTCTTGGCTGTGCCACTGATTACAGACATACAGTACATAGCATATGGATAGTATAAATGGTTCTGTATTGTGCAGTGCACGTTGCACATTTTACGTCAATTATCATGGCCTAAATGTTACGAAATCAGAGTGCTGAGTATACCGTGATCCGCAGGAACAGCGTCGCTGCCTGCCGGGACCGGTCTGTCGGCTGGCAATCGCTGCAGACTGCAGCTATAGACAAGGCCTTGCCGTGGGCCGTGGCAGCGTCGTTTCTGCTCGTCGTTTGTGATCACCATACGTTAGCCGGCACAGTGTGCAATTAACAGCAGGCGCGACGATTTATGCGTCTCGTGCGCATTAGTTTTTACAGCAGCAGCAACAGCAGCAAAGACCCGGTCCAGCACCTGATGACGTCACTCGCAGACTCCGCAGCTTAAGCTCGGCTTACAGCTGATGCGCTGACAGACCATATAGTCGCATGCACCAAATTTGATTTCGGCTCGGAGCTCTGAACTCTAGCTAGAATTTAGGGGTTTTATTTCTAGGGAGATGAAGGGGAGGAGAGCGAAACGGAAGGGAGACGAGAGAACGGGATGGGAGGAGACACTGTTGTGCGCTCTGCCCACTAAATTTTGAACTGTCGGTAAATCGTCGGAAATTTTTCTTCTTGTCGTAAAATTTTTGTCCAGAAATGCGAAATGTGGGACTGAAAAACCCATTCTGAAAAAAGCAGAATTAAAATTATGAACGCTTATAATCTCTTGTCAGAAATTTGCTGCTTCCTGCTTCGCCTACTTTTTACACGCGATAGCAGAATGCTTTGCGCGTCTTAGCCGTCGTCTGGGCGTCCGTCTGTCTGTCCGACTGTCTGTTCGTCCGTCACACTGCGGTATTGTGTCAAAACGACGCAAGCTAGGATCACGAGATCTTCACTGTGGACTGCCTCAAGGACTCTAGTTTATCGTGACAAAATTTCGTGCCCGTGGGTGCGGGGGTTCCCCTCGAACGAACGCGGCAAACAGGGGTTTCCCTAAAAAGACGTTATTTTGCCGTTATTGGCTCGTATAGTGTGAAAACGATTGCAGATACGTACAGACATGCTGCTTATTATAACAAGCACTGGTGACAGGCTTTTTTTATCAACATCGATGACCTTGAACGACTTTGAACTTCCCCAAATAGGGGTTTTAAGTTCATTTTTGCAATTTTTGGATGCAGCGCACATTTCAACACTGAATTGCGGCGAAATGGCTGGAGATAGACCAAGACAACCTTAAACTTAGATTTTAGCAGTCCAAGTCTCGACCTAGGTTCAAGGATGCCGGCGCAGGCTGGCGTCAAAGACAGCTACCCCCTAAAAATGGTGATTTTACCGCAATTATCTCGTGTAGCGTGAAAACGGGTGCAAATAAGCACATATATGCTGCTTATCATAACAAGCAATAGTGACAAGCTTTTTATTGGTGTCAACGTCAATGACCTTGAGTGACAGTGAATTCTTAAAATAGGGGTTTTTACTTATTTTGCGATTTCCGGCTGCGACACACATTTTAAGAATGAATTGCGCCGAAATGGCTGGAGATGGACTTGGACAACCTGCGTATGACATTTTTAGCATGTATCGTACACTTTTAAGAATATAAGTTTAGATCTCTTAAATACGAGGAGTCTCAAATTTAAGTACTTTTTCAAGATGCGTTAATATCTTATTGCTGTAGGCCTACACTGATTGCCAAAGTAGCAGGACCGCTGCTATCGCGCGTCACGTGAGCTTTGCTCAAATTACTGGTAAAACTTACGACGTTGCTGACAACTAGCCTACATGGTGTATTAGCAGCTATGAAGCGAACGCAAGCAATGAATAAACCGTGCAAGCGTACACAGGAAGCGGAAATGATGCAAATGCAAACAGATAGTACGATGGTCTAGGGTGCAGTATTGTCGTTCGCTCTCTACTCGGACTCTTGCGGTTCATCATCCCCCGTCTGTTCCGAGGCCGCCTCAGCGTCGCCCGAGGCCTTTGTGTCTTGCTCGTCAGAGTCGCCTGTTGGAGGCTCGTTGGCCGATTCCTCTCTGTCAGCCGCCGTCTCCGTTTCAGTTTCGGCCTGAGTATCGGCATCGGCCTCTTCGGTCCCTTCCTCGGACGCCGGTGACTCGTCTTCGGTCGAGCACTTGGTCGCGACGTTGGCCGCTAAAGCTTCGTCCTCATCAGCAGCAGAACTTTCAGCCGTTTCCTGTTGCTCGTCGGCCTCATCTTTCTCTGCTGCTGTGCCGCTGGTCTCGTCCGCCGCTTCATCATCGTCTGGCTTCGGGTCCGTGTCCTCAGTCGACTCTGTAGTCGACTCTGTAGTGGCCTCTACTTCGGTCTCCGCTGCAGCTTCCAAGTCCGACATCAGTTCGTTTCAACTGCACCATGCACAACCATTTCTCATTTTTCTTAGAATGTTCAACTGTGCTCTGTGCACACTGTTCATTCACATTAGCATCTGCACGCCGGATAATAATTTGATGTTAGAATAATGAACTAGTAGCTACAGTGGCGTCGTGGCCGGGAGGGGGGACAAGAGGGCAATTGCCCCTCCTTTAATTTTAGGCTTTTAGAAAATTGTCGGACAATCTTTTTTGACAAATTTTCGTTCGAATATGCAAAAATTTTGACTACAAATTGTTATTTTGTGAAAACTACCGGGATTTCTAGTGTATTGTTTTTTTCCGATTAGGCCCTACAACTGTTGATAACATAGACTAACGTCTGCGCATTAAACTGTGACTGTCCTACACGTTTGCCGCCGCATTCAACAACGCGTCATCGCTGTCATTCATTGATTGACAAGGCGCGTGCACGACACAATGCTAAAGCATTCGTGCGTGCTGGTGACGGATATGTGGGACACGTGTTGTAGTAATATCGTGAATTAGTACGCATAAACATAATGTTCGACAACATGATATCTTTATAGCCGTTTACTGTGAATAAACGACTTTGCATCACTTTTTGCCGACCGTACTTAAGTAACGATCGAGCTTTACGGTTGTCTGTCCGTCGTCGTCCGTCTGTAACGGTTGTATTGTGGCTAAACGGTGCGAGATAAGCTATTGATCACTAATAATAAGTCGCATATTGGCTTTCAAACGACATGAAAATCATTGACCTTGAATGACCTTGAAGAGTCATAACGCACCATGATATGCCAATTGCGAGGTATTGTGGTTAACGGTAAGTCGTAGAGGGTCTGCGATGATACCATCGGATAGGGCGCTGGCGACTTCCTATAAACTGTCAATAGTAACCATGTCTCCATCTGCATTTTCAATGGAACGTTTCAAGCTATAGATGGCCGTATCTCGGAAATGGTGAGAGATATGCGGTCATGGTTAGGCTACTATTAATCATTAATAGGAAGTGACATACGCCCTTTCAGATTGCATGAAAATTATTGATCTTGGATGACCTTGAAGGTTAGTACACGTCATTGTGGCTAAATGGTGCGAGATAAGGCCACGACTCAACGGCCTTGGACGACTTTGAAGGTCACTGGCATCCAGTACGGTCGGCTATTCTAGCAACAGCTGGGCTTCTTGTATACTAAACTATTATACTACAAAGTTGTGCAGTTGCCAGTCGACATGCTAATAATTATGTTCATAGACAAAATACACTCATCAAACTTATGATTTATCAAACTTTGATCACTTTGCATGCATAGCACGCCCGTTGTGAATCATAGTAGGCTAAACGTGAAATTTGACCTTCCGGCTGTTGTTTTAGCACAATGATCTCCAGTACTCTCACGCAGGTAACTCAGCCATTAATTTCCCAGGAGGTCGCTTAGAACAACAAGGCCCAGAAATGTTATTGGTAATTGCATGTTTTATACGGAAGCGGAAACCGGGGTCCGTTGCTAGATGTAATATTATTATTGATGGTTTGATCAGTTGGGAGAAATGTATTTGGAGATAATAAAAGCAAAATTAAACTGAAAAGTAGCACAAAAACATTAACAGACATTGATAAGCCCTACTAGCAAACGCCGAAAAACCTAGGAGGCCTAAAATGTCTCTGTGCTTTCGGTTGCCGTCCGTCCCTAAAAAGTAAAAACCTTGCGTTCTTAACATGTTTATTGGATCCTTGAAAATATTTTTGCAATTTTTAGTTTGTTTTTGAAGTTTTGCTAAAAATTGTTTGCATCTAGTCTGTTATGCTGTAGCATCTTTATTTTAGTTCTTACGAGTACTAATTAGTATGTCGTTTTTTATGAGTTGTTGAGTAAGAACATCATATAACGTACATGTCACGACGTACATGTAAAAACCAAAATAAAAAAAGAAAACATTTTTTTTCAGTCCGCCGTTCTTACTTTTCTTCCGGCTGCAACCGAAAACGCAAGAATTTATTAAACTTAATGCATGGTTGTGATAAAATGGCGAACTATCCAGCACTATTAACAAGAGACGACTAATGGCTACAAACCTTTCAAGAATCGAGCCTGTCGGTGCGTAAAACTGCTTGACTGTCTGTACGGTTGTTGTTTCGGCGCCTTTAATACGAAGTCATGCCACATGCAGCGCAGCAAGCGCCAGCAACAGCAGCATTCAGAGCTCAGCGCTATCATCTGTTGATGCTGGATGCAGTTGACAGTTTTCATCGTCACCGACTAGCAAAATTAATCAACCTATTAGTTAGCAACTACTTTGCGAGGTGGAACAAAAAATTGCACCATTAATGGGACTGTTTTTTTTAACACAGTATAGTTGTTGAAGAAAAATTATTAGGCCATTCCAACTTCTGCGTATTACTGTAACGTAAAAGCGGCTTTGAGCTCTCCGGCTGACTTGCAACGACATGACCTTGTGCGATCCAGATGAGCTAACCGGCTTAGCTACTGAGCGTCGATCTTCTATCCCACCCTGAGATTGTGTAGCTAACTGGACAATGGGTAGTTCCTTGTACCGTACCGTATCTTAGAATAGGATATTATCCGGACGAGAATTGAAATTACTGTCCGGTTCATCCTCTCCGGCAATGTAGTTCAATAAATTGGTGATGCTCCTGCCGGTGTTTCCCATTTTTGCTTAGACCAGTTGCCGGTCGATAAAATTAATGGAGCCTGTTTTGAGGTGGGACCCTCTCGGAGTGGCTCCGCTTACCGGGATATGTATGCCAGATATCTGGGCCGGTATTCGGGGTTGCGGATATTTATACCGTGTCTGGAATACAGTGTACGGGATAGAAGCAGTCCGTCTGGCTAAGCACTGACGCTCTTCCGCACCAGTCGTATACTGCGTACCACCGGACGACTCTGCCGACCCTTTGCAGACCCGTAATAGCCTATACAGCGTGCACAAGAACGTTAAGGTTCGTTCTCACTGCGCGCGTTAACGCGCACGGCGCGTGACGCGCGTTAACGCGCGTGGACGATCTCAATTGACTGTTCAGTCAAGCTGTAATCCAAGCGCTACCTCATCCTAGAAAAGCGGATACATTTGAGATCGTCCACACTTGACGCGCGTCACGCGCGTTAACGCGCGCAGTGAAAACGCACCTTTGCGCAGATATATGCGTTGTTTTCGTACATCGATGTCAATTTTATTTAAGAATTAAAAAAAGTAGAAATTTGGGCAAAGCCCAACGTGAGTCCGCCCGGCGTCTTAAGTCCGATTGAGGAGAAATTGGGGGAGGGTAAAATTTCCCCGGCACCAAAGTCACGTGGCCCGAACTCAAATGCATTGGCATATGCCGAATGCGCATTGTCGACTTAGGGTAGGTCAACATGAGCGCTTATAACTTCGTTCGTGGTGGACCGAAGTTCACCAAATTTTTTGATCAACGTCGAAAAGATCGTTCTCGTCAACGCCGTTTATATTTTGTCCCTATCTTCATCGCTTCCAGAGACATTTGCGCTCAAACTCGAAAGTTGTCGTAAATCGCACAGATTTTTGAACGTTTTTTGCCCTCCCAAATTTTATGGGGGCGGCGCCCCCAAATGTTGTACTTGCGTTAACACCCCAAGCTAAAGACACGTCAAGTGCCAAAGTTTTGTCGGGCTACATCCCCCAACTAAGTTATAAGCGTTCATTTATTACATTTTAAGCCAATTTTTGACCCCCTTTAAAAAAAATTGTAAGGGGCCCCGTCTGCGGTGGGGGATGCGCTGATAAGACTTGGTCATTCTCTAGCGGGTGTTAAAATTTGAGGGTGCAGCACCCCCTGGGGGCCGAAATATGCTCTTCCGAATAATGTGCTTTAGGTGGGTACGATTTCACATCGAGATCTCCAAGGTTATTGGTCCAAACTTCACCTGACTTGTTTCGCCTAACGCAGGAGGAATTGCAGTAGATAAAATATTTATCCGATTTTAAACATCTTCTTCCGTTTCGGAGATATTCGCCGCCGAACTTTAAAGTCGTCCGAAATCGGGCCAAATTTTGCATGTTTTTGGCCCCTGAAATTTTTTAGGGTGTGCCTCCCCCGAAATTTTGGACCGGCATTATAAAATTGGGCCTAGTACTGACCACCGTGCAAAATTTTACGTTGGTCGGCCCACGCATCTCGGAGATCTTGCGTTTAAAAAACATTTGGGGTAAAACTATCGTTTTCGGGTGGACTAATAATGCAATTGTATATAAACTTTTAGATTAGTTCAATTTAATTTTTAAAGCATTTTCTTCGCTAGGCTTATGCCAGACGTTAAACATGATAAGTGTACGGCCGAAAAAGTTAGACAGACAAACAGAACGGTTTAGCCTATGGCAGAGAGTTTAAAGCGTGCGCCTCTTGCGGTGTGTGTTGTTATTGACTGTTAGGTAGGGTTGGCGTAATCTTAGACAAGTCCGGGCATGTCCAGCCGTGCAACACGCACGCACACACACACAGGTGCGCGTATCGATCTGACGATCAGTGAACCTGCCCAGCAGTAGCAACGACAACGTCGCCAGGACTTGGCAAGCAAGCCTTACCTTGTCAGACAGACAGTCAGGCCACCTGCATATTCACTCGTCGATGACACATTAACAGGACAGTGGACCTAACCTAGCCTAATCCTAAAGCGTTTCAATCATACGATTCTTAGATAAGAGTCGTGTATAACAAGGCTTGAGCTGTGCGACGTATCGTCCAAGTAGAAAGCTGTGGCTTGCGGCGTCGACTCATCACTAATGTTCAGGAGACCGGGTTCAGCGTCTGGCGGCGGCGGAGGTAACTTGGACCGAGGCGGTTACATCACATTCACCTCTCCGTCTGCTCTGACCCGCAACAAGCACCACGCCACGGCTGCCAGAGCAGCACCCCCGCGACCTATCTCAGCCATCACCGGGTCCATGGAAAGCGTCCGGTCTGGCGTCAGTGTCAGGTCGGACCCTGGAAACAACCGGATGACGTACGGCACGGATAACTCCGGCGTCTGCTTTGACGAGAAAGTTCTCAAACAGATCAGGTAAATACTAAAATACGACCTGCAGCCTACAGCGTTGAGTGTGTAAGTATACGTTAAGTTATTTGATTTTTTGATGAATGGCGTTTTTTGTCTCTTTGTTGTTCTTCTCCGGTATCGATCTTACAGACGACGACTAGCCGCCACATCATAAATTAGTACATTACGTGATTACGATATATTGCACTGTAGTTTTTAAAGCTTTTTCTGTGCTATCTTTACCAGTTTAGTTTCTGTAGATCTGTTTTGGCTGGAAGAAATCTTGAAGTTACTATGTTACCGTTGACATTTCGAGTTACACTAGCACCAGACAAATGAAGGACGACGTTGAATGCTATTTGTGGAATTGTGGAATACACATGTTTAAACTCTTGAATTTTGTTTCAGTCAATTTTGGTCGTCTTTTGGCTTTTGTGTGTAGTGTTGTCTGTTTTGTTGGGTCATTTGGTAGACATTTTTTGGAGGGGGCATGACAGTAGGTCATAACAATCAGAACCATGTACCGCACATACATGTGTCTCACATAACTTGTGTACTATAGACCTAATGCGCATGTATAGGCCTAATCCACGTCACATCGGCTTGTAGTTTTTTCAGCTTGTCATGTCACTATAAACAAAAAATTCATCTCCGTCAGCTGTCTCAGTTTTACACTCAACACTCTGATGTGCAGTTGTTCTCTGTCTATCCTTTCTGCTTTTTGAGGTTTAGACATGTTTTTATGTTTTTATGTCATTATTTTCATCTGTTTGTCTCTTTCTGTTTGTTTTTATTGGCTGTGCTGCGTGAATTAAACTGAATGAATGAATGGATGGATGAATGTTGCAGCTACAATCAGACAAGATTTATGCAGGATCGAATCAGTGAAGTCGAGAGGCACTTCGGCGACATGTGTGACGGGTTCGGAGGCTACGCACGCGGCTTCGCCAAGTTGCGAGATAAAGGTAAGATTAATGGAAAGTTTAACCTGTGATAAAATGAATTTGGGCTGGACAGCCAAAGTTGGCAGCATAACTGCCAAAATGTGCATTGCGTCTCAAAAAAGTAGTGCACCAAGCTGCGACACAATACAATACGATATAGGATTTTCACTTGAAAACTGACAAACATGCTGTCAGTTTAATCTAGCACATAAACATTGTAACATTGTGTAATGTTTTTCAGTGTTTTAAGTTGAGTGGTAAATACATGAAACTTTTGACTCTATATCGATGTGATAGTAGAGACAATGTGTAAGCTTATTACGTGAAACTCTGTGTTGAGAGACATTTTGCCGCTTTGACAGCCGGTAGTAATCGTTAGTGTGTTTTATTGCTTTTATTTGGTGTGTTTGTGTGTGCTAGGGTGACTGCATGTGTGCTTGTGTTATTTTCTTAGTTTACTGTTTTCTTTGTGTTGCTTTTCTGCCGTATTGACGAATAAACGTACTCATAAACTTTAAAAAAACTGATTTTTTGACATAGAAATGAAATGAGAGAAACTAAAATAAAAGTACAGTTAGGTCTATAATGTAAAACATTTAAAAACTGTTTGAAATTTAAAAAAAAACTAATAAGAAACACAGCCGACTTTAAGATGGACGACCGAACTGCCTGGCAATTTGCGAGGCACTATCGCTGTTTGGTGGAGATAGGAGGGTCGGCAATGAAAGGATAAAACAGAGCATTGGTAGATTAATTTAAGATTTTGGTGAAGTTATGGATCACAGTTCAGACCCACACTTTTGGGTGGATATGCAGGAATTGTTTAAAGAATGCTTTGTTTATACCAATAAAACACACTTCGTTGTAGAAATTTGAAAACTCTGAGTAAACTTGTTTTTAGTTGTGAATGTTTCTGCTGGTGTCAAAATCACGAAATGTCGTAATTTTTCTGTAAAATGTTGTTCTAGGCGATGTAATTGCTTACGCTTTGAGGAATTATGTCTTTGACGAGAGACTTAACCCAAGCAGCAAAAAGTCGTTTTGGCGACTTAGCGAAAATCTTTCGGCCGTTCAAGATTACCGAGAAACAACGGTAAACTGCATCATAATGTCTTATCTACTGGTTCGCTATATATGTCATTATATAATAGTTATTATTGCCTGCATGATGTAACAATATAAGTGGCTTGGAAGTGTAAGGGTTAGGATGTAGGACTTGCCATTAAGAAACCCTAGGTTCGACTCCGGTCGGGTGGTTACTACTTGAATGGGTAGCTGTGTGCGGACAGATAATTATATCGGTACATACACAGCACCAAGGTTAACTCAGCCTTTCATCCCTTGGGAGTAGGCAAATCGCATATCGACCTCTCTGGCTGTGGTTGAGGCGGGACGCGTTCACATGTCGTGTCGGATGGCAGATAACACTATGTGATTCCATATGGCAAATGACGCTGCGTAGTTTTGAAATTAAAAATGTGACTGGTTCGAATGCACCCTTTTTATCACTCTGGGGTGGCTAGTGTAACAGAGTCGAGTCAGGCACATAATAAAATTACACATATTATTCAATTGCATTTTTTAGTGTTTTCAGTATATTAACCTTTATTTTCTACTATTTACTGGTATTAATTGCATAACTAATTATAAGTAGGTGCGTTATTATTGTTCGTCAGGTAAAGCGATTTGAAAATAAAGTGGTTCGGCCGTTGGCCGCCTACGGCACATCTTGTAAACAAGCCAAGGTAAAAGCATCATTAATATTCTTTTTATTCTTCTATTAGGTTATACGCTTTTCGTTTTGGATCACTTTTTTTGTTTTTGTTTTTATTTTGCAATTTGCAGCATATTTGCATAATTTGATATTTATTCGTAAATTTGGACGTTTATTTTATGTCCCGTAACTCAGCCATTCGGTTGGTGTTTCACAGGTTATCACTAGCACATCCAAAATGGTTCAGTTAGTGATGTGAGCAAGACCAAAGTTTCAAAGTCTCAGAGTCTCAAAACCATAACAAAGACGAGACCAAGAATGTCAACCATATTAATGTCAACAATAAACTACATAATAAATAAACCCTATGATATGGAGTGCGCTGCTATTCTAAACTTCTAAAGTGAATAACAATAATATTTTACATTAACCTACTTGACAAGTGCATGTAAGCGTCATAAGCGAAGTACCAGCCACAGACCAATAACAAGAGACCGGTGATGGTGATGTAACAGTAGAATGTCCGACTTGCGATCGCAAGGTCGTGGGTTTGACTCCTGGTCGGGTTGCTATCAAGTGCTTAGTACGTGGATGAGTGACTGTCTGCGGAGAGGTAAACCGTCTCAGCATATAACCAACACCAAGGTTAACTCAGCCTTCCATCCCTCTGGAGTAGGTAAATCGAGTACCGGCTTGTCTGGCTGGGATTAAAGCGGACACGTTTATCTGCGTCGACTGGCAGGAAAAACTGTGTGATTCTATATGGCTGAAAACGCTCACTAGCTTCTAGGTGAGATTTTTCTAAGAAGTTATACCATTAACCAATTGGTGTGTGATAAAACTACAGGAAAGGCTCAGACTGGCTTGTGCGACACGAAAGAGAGAACTTGATCAGAAGAAGCTGATAGAACGCTCTACATTCAACAGTCGATCAGTGGTAGGCCCTATTTTTGGCTAACTGGCTTTTGCGCAGTGCGGTAAATAGTCATTATACACTGTGTCTCAAAAAACGTCACACTTTGTTAGTTCTATGTCTTCACGAAATATTAACCGATTTTTAAAATTCTTTCACTAGCACACTCACTTGACAATTGGCAATAAAGTGATTATTAAATATCTGACCGCACAAAGTAGTGTAGCAACACAGTTAAGCTGTGGTGAGATATTTAATAACTACTTTATTGCACATTGTCCACAGAGTGTGCTAGTAAAAAAATTTTAAAATCTGTTAATATTTCGTGAAGATATGGACAATGACAAAGTGTGACAGTTTTTTTTGCGACACAGTGTAGTATTAGGCCTAGTAGCAGCAACGGCAGCACGGTTTAGCTGTAACCCGGCTTTCTCAGTCATGTCATGGTATGGTTAAATGGCGGATTGCCGAACTGCTATGAATTTGATAATAGAATGACCTAAAATGCTTTTAAAAAATTAAGATTTTTGCAGCACCGGTACTTAAAAATAGCGAAATAGGTCGTCTTCGTCTATATAATATTATTCAGCCTGAAAAAGAACAATATTATTCAATCTTCGAAAAATTATATTGGGATTTTTTTGTCACTAATAATTAAACTCCTTACGTTACTTTCAAATTTTGTTACTTGCATGTTGCTTATATTTAATTGGTAATTATATGTTTTCTAGTTGTTACTAGATTACAGGTGCCTTAATTTGAAAAGATATAAAGTACTTTGAGTTGGTTTGTGGTTTCATGCAACAAATTCGACAATATTACAGTCTTGTTTGCTCGGTTAACCGTATAGCAGTGTTGTTTGTTGACTAGTCGAAGATGGAGCATCCACAGACGGCTAACGTGGACACGTCTCACCACGATAGCGAAGTCGAACGAGAGATTGACAGTTTCGAGCAAAACAAACTCAAAGATATTAAGGCAAAGTGTCACGCATTTCATTATGCTAGACTTATGTGGTGTTTTGCGAGGCTGATTTTAACAGTTTATTTGGTTATTTGTCTAAATCTTTTCAGTTTTCAAATGCTATGAGCTGCTAATTTTCTAACTCCTTGAGCTGACAGCTCAGTATACAAGAAATTTGAGCTAAGGCTCACGAAACGCGCGAAAGCCTATAGCAGTTCCTGTTCGCAAACTGTCTCCAGCTGTTTTCACGAAAGACTGGCCAACAACGGTAAATAACGATTTTACGGGGGTATCGCTCTTTGATGCCCTCGTGCGCAGGTTTCCTTAAACCTAGAAAATCGAGCCTTAGACCGTCGAAATCTACGTTTAATGCTGAAAATTTTATACGCAGCTTCTCCATGTCTATCTCAATTGGTTTAAGCGCAATTCGCTCTTAAAAAGTGTCTTGCAGCCCAAAATCGCCAAAAATCTATAAAAACCCTTTTTTGGCGTTCAAGATTATTCAAGGTCATTGAATTTGGTAGCAATCAAGAGCCAGTGTACGACTTCCTATTAGTGATTAATAGTAACCTAGGCCCTATCTCGCACCGTTATTTAGATACAGCGACTTATTGGCCAAAAATCGCAAATTTTGCCCACCCCCTTTTATTTAGCGCCCTCGTTCGGGGTGACCCCCTTTGAATTTATGGAAAAGCTTTACGGTTCCTGAAACTAGAGTCTTCCAGGCAGCCGAGGGAGAAAATTTGATAATCCTAGCTTGCACCGTTTTTGACTGATCCACCCGTGTGACGGACAGACAGACGGACGGACGGACGGATGGATAGACAGACAGACAGACAGAATTGCGATGGCTAAGACGCGCTAAAGCAGTAGCAGTAGCTGCTTTCGCGCGTAAAAACGAATAAACGTCAATACTCAAATTTATAGCTACTGCGTCATTCTAGTTTTTAAGCGGCAAGAAATTCCGCCTATTTCTACACATTTTTTTTCGTAGCGTGGTCTGTCTGGCTGTCTGTCTGTTACATTCGTGCACCCAACTTAAACCGTTTGACAGATTTGGATGCCATTTGGCAGGTGCCCTTGTGGGGTCCGATAACACATTGTGTTAAATGTGACCCCAGGGACGTCGAGATAAGAAAGGGGAGGGGTTAAATTTCCTGCCAAAACATCGAATTGCTTCCGACTTTCGAATAGTGATGATTTATGATTTACCAGGTGGCTGTATCGATTAGCGATGCCGCTTTTTGCCAAACTATCTTGTTTCTTCTTTGTTTTAGAAAGTTGTCCGCAGTAGCGCACGCAGAGGAAATGCGGGGTTTAACTGCGCATTGGTCATAGCTTTTTATACAAAAAATGCACTAGTCGGCGTGTGAAATTATGTCTCGTTCCACTGTTTTCGTGTGCGTGTGTTTATTTGTCTGTTTATTTCATTTAGGCAACTTGGCTCATATAACACACATGAATGCTAAACGATTAACATTAAAAGAAAATACTAAACATTAAAAGAAAAGGAAAGAAAAACACAAACGAATTACTTAGTTGAAAATTTAATTTTTTTAACGATGCGAAAACTGTGAAAATCGGTTAACATAAAAGTTATCACCGATTACGTAATAAATTGTTTTTATGGACTACGATATATTATACTACGTACCGGTAGTAAAACTATAACAAATGAAACAATGTCCGGGATTTTAAAACGCCAGTTACAAATGACGCTCTAAGCTGTAGCTTATTTGCGCCATTTGCGGTATTTGTAGTCTATATTGTGCTGTTAAATACTGTTTGTCGTTGTAGCAAATTGTACGAGATTTCGTCTCTATTGAAATGATGTTTCACGCCAAGGCTCTAGAGCTACTGTCTCAGTGTTATCAGAATGTCGAGGAAATGAATCATCACGATGATTTAGAGGTAGTGTATTACTTTCATTTCATTAGTTTTAGTGTAAATTTTCTGCCGCGTGTACTGTGGCAAAGGCAATTTTAAAAACAGTCAACAATCAACATGATAACGAAATGTATTTTTTATTGTCAGCTTCTTTCATTCTTGAATGTTGACTCTCTACTCTGCATTATATACTTGCTTCTTAAGTGGGAGGCCTAGTAGCATAATCTTGCCACTGCAGGGACGTAACTGGTTATAGCCAATTTACACCTACGACGCCGACGCAACTCAACTGTGAACAGAAATGACGACGCGACTCGACAGTCGGCGACAGCTGAGTTGAGTCGAATCGACATCGTAAGTGTGAATTGGCCATTAGTGTGTATAATTTCTGTAGTATTTCCGCAACGCGCTGATTCGTCAGGCGCCGTCGCAGCATCAGCAGCAGCGTTTAGCGCCACGACATACTCACACTGTGTCATCAGAGGATGGTGGTGCCACTCCACGATCCATGCCGGCACAGTCGGTCATGTCGACAGTGACCAGTGACGAATGGTCGACTACTGGACCAGCTCGACCACCTCACACTACTAGCACCAGATCACGTCATCAGCAACCACAGCACCAGCAGCCACTGCAGGTCTGTTCTACACTCTGTCTCAAAATGCATCCCCGACATTATCGATTGTCACTTGAAGTAGGGTTATCCAATTTTAATAGTTTTTGGCACGAATATCCCCGACACAGCAGGCCATCAAATAACTGTTCAATTTCTCACCTCACCCAACGTCTGTTTCTGCACTACCTCGCACCACCAGACTGCATCAACAACAGCAGCAACAGCAGCCAGTCTGCACCAGCTCACTACAGGTTTGTTCTTCAAGTTTGATACTGTTGTGGTTGCTAACCTACTTTGTGCTTAGGACAACTCAGCCTCCTATCCTCAACGAGACGGAACTGACACAGGCGAAAGAGCCTTGTCATAGCCGCAGCCAAGCAGGTACTCGATGTACCTATCCCAGAGTGACGGAAGGCTGAGTTGACCTTGGTGTTGTTTATACTGAGATGGTTGACCTGTCCGCACACAGTCACCCATCCAAAGCGACCAACGAATCTTTTGATCGCAAGTCCGACGTCCTTACCGTTACAGTGCCAAGCCACCTGCTGTCAACATCATTATCAAATTGACATCAACTGGTACTCATGAGAACTAAAATAAAGATACTGCAGCATAACGGGCCGGATTCTAATTTTTTTCCAGTAAAACTTTAAAACTAATGTTGATTCATCATCATCATCGACAACCGTGGGCTCAATGCCCGTTGGTGTCTGACGCCATTCTTACTATCGCTGCCCACCGCTGCCTATCTAGGGCAGCGTGGCTTAACTCCTGCAGGGTTGTCCCACACCA
>Ga0209367_1002457_pt1 | contig 24476 bp, 18 predicted proteins | sample WorMetLIZISLAND2_FD_187412 | JGI IMG/M metagenome (GOLD analysis project Ga0209367, IMG submission 187412) | Marine gutless worms symbiont microbial communities from Max Planck institute for Marine Microbiology, Germany - Olavius geniculatus... ... | reverse complement strand
CAGCCTTCCATCCCTCCGGGGTAGGTAAATCGAGTACCGGCCTATCTGGCTGGGGTTAAGGCGGGGCGCGTTCACCTCTGTCGGGTGGCAGGTAACACTGTGTGATCCCATATGACAAGTGACGCTCTGTAGCTCTGAGATGGGTTCGCTCATTAGGAGCTATATGCGACCTTTAACCTTTTCTTTTATTTGTAAACATGACTGAAGATCATTGTGTCACACTTTTTATTTTATACTGTGACATGAAATTGATCTTGTGTTGCAGGGCATTAAATAATGCACCACAAATTGTGATGCGATACCGCTTATTGGCAACACTGTCAACAGCACACAGCATTAAAAGACGTCACTCACTGTGTGCATTGAATGTTTGTAGTATAGTCGACCAAACAATGTAGCTCTGTCATCGTTGTCATCATCCAAGTTCTCTGCAGTTTTGTCTGACAACAGTGATTGTCGAGTTGCTGTTGCCGAGAGACTTTATTACAACTGCGAGTTTGATGCCTGCTACAAAACTTGCTGCAAGTAAGTGCTACTACCTTCATTTTCTAGAGTTTTTTGTCATTACTTGGTATTTATTTTCGACATTTGATGTTGGTGATGATAGATGATAGGGCTGCAACATCATGTTTATTGCTGCAGTGGAATGAAAATAAGACTTCATCTATCTTTCCCTATTTTGTGTGTATTTCTTGTAACTAAGGGATGGCTGGAGTTTGTGGGTGTTTAGTGGCACATATTTTTCTCTACTTCCCCTTTTCACACAAGACAATGATTTGAGCATGTTTACTTTTTGTCCTGTTATTCTCTGACTCTTATTAGTTTTTCTAACAACATCCAGTGCATTTTGTCATTATTTTGATAATATAGTGATAGAAGAATCATGGCCGGTGGTATGATTGTGACCTGTATTAGGACCCGGTCACTTCACTTTTTCGGTGCCATCTTTTTTCGTCTGTTGTACCCTTGTCAGATGATGTGAATTTTTAGTGCACAGTATTTCTTTACAAAGTTTTTAGCATTAAATTTTACTGGCAGTGTTTGTGAGGGTGTTGAGTTACTGGTGGCTTTCAGAACAGTATACATTTGCTAAGATATGTGGCAGATGAAATATGACATTATTGGTAGTTGTTCAGTTAATTTGATTGAGTGTATATAATGTGCAGTTGCAAGCAGTGGTGTTTGTTGTTGTTGCTAAAAGGTTGCTGCAGGATGACCCTTACAACAGTCTATGTCTGCCGCTGTACATATCTGTGCTCGTCGAACTGAAAAAGCACAACGGTGAGCAGTGACATACTTTTTTGCTGACACTTAGGCTGCATTCACGTAGACACGAGTACGAACGAGTCTGGGTTTTCTGTTTGTGGCAGAAGCTTCACTCCTATGAGTGGAGCGTTCACAGTCACTCATCACTTGTTCTAGCACGTAACACAACGCGTTTCGGTCGTATTGAAAATTTGCAGTGAAATCGAATCAAGGAAATACTTTGCCATCAGAAGAACAATGTTCCACTACGTCATTACTGCTTTTACTAATTGCACATCTCTAATAGACAGCATTATAAGATTGATGACTGTCTGGAGGATTACAGAGAAGATTATTAGAACTACCATTATGTTAATTACATATGCACATGTATAATGGGAGTTCTTACAATTTTAGGTTTAGCTCTTGTTTCGTGTTTCTCTAAAGGTTAAAGTTTCTAAATTTCTGTTTCTTTATCATAAAGGTTAAACCTACCGTTATGTTATTATGCGTTTGTGTGCATTCTGCCTGAAAAGGTCGGCCCCGAAATGACCTATACTGTGTCGGGTGGGATGTTAAACCCTACTTACTCACTCACTCACTTCTAAAGATAACAATTTTACAATGACATCAGTTCTGACGTCAAATATGTGCCACAGCTTTTATAAATTATATTAATGCTGTTTACAGGTAGTTTTCTTCGCACTGGTTGGATAAAATAATTCTTTCTCAAATTGATTTTTCTCTTTTGGTAATTATTGGAGCCAGTTTTTTTCGTGAGTTCAAAAATAGGTGGCTATACAAAAGCTGAAAGTGGTTTAACCCCGTGTACCGTTTGTACGATGTTGCCTTCAGTGCAGACTGCAATCTCTAAGTTGTTTGTCAGATTGGCTTTCAGCTCGCCTACGAAAATACTACTAAAGCAATTGACAGAGAGTGCTTGGAGACTTTGGGATAACCGGCCAGTTTACTAATTGAAACGTGTGCATGGGTTAGGCAGTTTGTTGGCTGGGATCTCCAAAGCTGAATTGATCTAAGGCTAAACTTATTGCTTAATTTTTCAATAGCAGTTTCTTACATAAGATGCATTTTAATTGCATAGACCACTGTTTGATTGTTTTCGTATGATATTCATTTATCATATGTCAGTGGTCAGCTGTGGAATTCTGAGTTGTGAAAAACGGTAAATTGGTAATGGAAATCCGACTGGTGTATAGTCAGCAAAATAGACCAGGCAAAAGAGTCAGTTAACCAAGCTAGGTGACAAGATAGAATAGACTCTGTCAAAATTGTTTGTTGAATAATTTGCAGCTAAAGTCAAACCTAGTTGTTAAACATGTTTGGTATTGTGTAATCTTATTGTTCAGCCACATAATTTCAGTTTTGATAGCAATGACTGTAATGATTGAAGTGTTCTTGCATGTGTGTTTGGTGCAGAATTGTTCCATATCGCTCACAAGCTGGTCGATTTATATCCCACTAATGCTGTATGTTTTGTCCCATCTGTTGTCTGTTGTTGCTTTCTCTGTTTCTGTTGGGGAAATTTGGGTGATTTTATTTTTTATTGCTTTGCAGTATCATATTAATTTAGGTGCTGCATTAGTCCTGCATTATTTTACTGCTATATTTGCTGCTATAGAAATTCATTATTATGCCATTGACATTCATGATGTGGGTAATAGTGAGTGATGTCAGGTAGAGTGCCACAAAAAGTCTAGAAATGTTTGGGAAATTTTGTAATCCTTGCTTCACAGAAGTGAAGTTGTTGTTTTTGCTTGTGCAGCACTGAATTGTCTGTAATTGGAAACTTAGAACTAATGACACACTTTGTCGAAATAGCCGTAGACTATGTTTTATGGTAGATTTACCAACAATGTTGCTGTATGTATTATATGTATATATGTTAGGTTATTGAACTGTCAGCTGGTGTGCATGCCCAGGTATCATGGTTAGCAGTCGGCTGCTATTACCTCATGGCAGGTAAGCAGGAGCTGGCAGGACGTTATCTGAGTAAATCAACATCATTAAACCGTGTCTTTGGCCCGGCATGGCTTGCATATGGACACTCGTTTGCTGCTGAAAATGAACATGATCAGGCCATGGCTGCCTACTTTACTGCTTCTCAGCTCATGAAAGGGTGAGTGAACATTCTGGAACATTTGAGCACAAAACACATTTGGTTTCAAGCATGTTTGTTTTCAGTGATGTAAAGGCCAGCACACACTGGTTGATTTTCTCACGATATTAGGTCTAGCTGGCTGTTGTGTTTCAGCTCTTGGTAGTATTTGGATCGTATACTAGGCTGTGTATTTGTCAGAGTGAATTGGCAGCTAAAGTGAACGTATGATATATGTCTTTATTGCTGCTAGTTCTAATGCTAATGCAGCAGTGCACTTAATACTTTTGCCTTATTCTGTGGCACTATCTATTTTTTCATTTTCACTATGAAGTAATCATAGTGAGATTCTGCCGCTAGCATGCTCGTGACTTTAACACTTGGTTACTCGAGCCTCATGCGTGAAGTTTAGGCAATTGTCTGAGCAGGACTTTTTCATGTGTTCGATGCCATAATGTCAGCCATATATCATTATAAAAGAACTTGTGCATTAAGCTTTGTCTATTATCTCACACTCGTTAATGTACTTTGAAGTATGTGAGTACTGAGTAGTGCTAGTGTTCAGTATGCTGTTGCACCATAATCTATACCAAGTGGTTGCTGTAGATGATATGTGATAAGCAATTAGGGGACTTCTGAGTAGACACTGATCACTGATCAGTTAATGAAAGATGTTGTGTGATTTCTGATATTGTGCTACAGATGTCATTTGCCGTTGTTGTACGTCGGTCTCGAGTACGGACTCACTAACAACTCAAAGCTTGCTGAGCGATTCTTCAACCAGGCATTGACAATAGCTCCTGATGATCCGTTCGTTCTGCATGAGATTGGAGTCATTGCTTACCAGAGCTTCGAGTCTGTGCTGCTTTTGTGCTTCCCTACAGTTTACTGCTCAGTTCTTAATCAGTTAGCATTCTATGTTTTAGCATGGGGAGGGGGGGTACATGAACATAGACATTTATTCATTAACTGATCTACAGCAGTTTGAGTGCATGGTATTGTTATTGTTTGGCTGGTTAATTCACTGAATGAGTGCATGAGCAAGTTAGTGATTGTATGTTATTTCGCAACATGTCTGTGCTTTGACTCATGATATTTAGGCATCAAGAAGCATGTGCTATCGAAGTTTCTGATGTAACTTAATGTGCATGACTCACATAAATAGTATAGTTTTAAAAAACCAGAAGTAGTAGTAGTTTAGTGGTAACAACTTTTCACTGTCATTAATGTAAAAAAAACTCAGCTCATCAGCATAATCTGAAAAGAATATGACTGGTTTCACGTAATCTGTTATCTAGTTTAATCAGCATAGAAACCGGAAACATTCGGTCGAACAACAAATCAGTGCTTGTTGTGCAATGTGCAGGTATGAGAAAGCAAAGGAGTATTTCTCATTGGCATTGCATAAGATGAGTTCGGTCGGTGAGCAGTCGGTCATGGCTGAGAAGTGGGAGCCACTGTTGAACAACCTCGGACATGTCTGCCGCAAACTCCGGTAGCCTATCTATCATCATGTGTTTTATGCATGGTGACGTTCATTTTACCTGTGAAAGTTGTGAGGATATAGCGATCAAAATTCCTGAAAATTGTCAATTTCTGGTAATAATCAAAATGTGTGTGTGACTGAATTTCCTGTTAGCAGTCAGTAGTGAGCATGGTCATGTCTTGCATTGTTTGTGTCTGTTGATGATCTGCTTATGTGCACATTCTGTACAGTCTGTCATGGCTTTGAGATTGTTCTTGTGTTCCATTGTAATTGTTTTCTGACCACTGTGACCAGCTGCATGAAAGTTGTCAGCAATCTTATGAGATGCTTTGCATTCTTTATACAGGTTGGGCCCAAAAACCGGACCTGTTTGAGCGTTGATAACTCAGCGATGGTTAGTGGTAGAAAGACGTGTGATACGTCAAATTTTTCAGAATGCTGTAAAGGATAAACAACAAATTTGCATAGTGAAGCATTTAAATATTCTTTGCCTAATTTGCATAAATATTCGTCACCCCCGAAATTCTGCAAAATCTGATTGTAACACATGGATTTAAGTTAACATGGATATTTGAGCTTTTGTAACTTAGCGATGTTTATTGATGGAAGGCATGTAATATGCCAAAAGTTTCGAAATTGTGTACAGAAGAAGTGTACAACTTGCATCTCTCAGCATTTAAATACTCTTTGCCTGATTTACACAAATCTGCCTCACCCCTAAAATCATGCTAAATTGGCAGTAATGCATGAATTTAAGTAGATTTTCATTCAGCATACAGTGAAATATCAACAATCACTAACACATACGTTGAGTTTAGATAAAAATTTGACATAGGCAGTTGCCCAGCTTTTGCATTCATAACCATCATCAGTTTTTTAGGCAGCTGATCGATCGCTGGAGTCAATCTGTTCAGGATCAGCTGAGCCCAGCACTCAATTAGCACATGTTTTAGCTGGTCAGTTACTGAGATTTTGTGACCATGCTACAGCATGTGGCCAAAAGTGTGTCATAATGGCGGCGGTGCAAACGCTCGATTCGTTTTTTGCCAGTTAAATTTAAACATCGTAAACAACATTATTTCAACAGAAGTGCTTACCTAACATTTCTGTATTTTGTTATAAATCTTTTTTGCGCAATAACAGAACAAATTCGTCACGGAATAGATGTGTAGAGCTGACATATAAATAGAGGTTTAATGAACTTTGCTTCAGGTTGTTAGAGCAGACTTGATAGGGTCCTGTCGAGAGTTAATAGCTGACAATTTCTTCTGCGCATGAGATTTTATGACTTTCCACATATTTTTGATAATATTTTTGTCCAGTGATTGTGCTGACCATGTAAAACCCAAAATGTGATTTTCTATTTTCCACAGATGAGTAAATACTGGGAGATGTATAGGGGCTATCATCCTGCTAAAAGAAGTGCTTTCCAGCAAAACGTTTGCACACACCTGGCCACAAATTTGCATCGAGTGCATTCACATAATTACAGCAGTCAATATTTCTGCCAATTGGCACAAAAGTAACCACTTTTTCGTAGCAAATACAACTCCAGAACATGGCGATATATTTCGACTGTTGCTGCCTCTCAAGACTTTCAAGATTCCAGACTTTGTGTAGCCTTCTCCAAACGCAGCCTCAACTTTTCTATCCTGTTCTATTACTATCTGAGTTTTGTCTATAAATTCAACTGATTTCCAGTTATCTGCCTTCCAGCTCAGCTTCTGTCTACACCAATACAAAAGGCGAGGCTTATTCACCCTGCTTGTTACAGTTTGCTTCCAAAATTTTCCGTCTGGTTAAACCACAGGAACGCAAACGACGTTGTACTATTCGTGGTGATAATCGTTGAGTCAGCATATCATTTACATAGTTTATAATTTCAGCCGATGTCTTTTTTCTGTGCGCTTCAACATGACGAATTATTCTCCAATCGCTCCTTCAATCAGATTCGGTGGTCTGCCAGTCCAGTTTGAAACCACTTTTCTACGCTTTGTCAACATTTCCATCACTTCAGAAACTTCCGCATGCAAGCCTGTCTTACATTTAATGTATTCGAAATGAATCCTTGGTTAGAATTACTATTACTTAATTTTATAATAATTTTCTTTTAATCCCTTATAAATTTTTTTGCTTGCCATATTCACTGCACTTCAATCGCTTCGTTTCTCAAAATTTTTGATTTAAATGACGTCATAAATGACGCAATGCATTTTACATAGATAAAACCACGTGACCATAAATATAAATTGGCTAGAGATGCGCTCAAGTTCGAAATTTTACTTATTTTACTTGCGGTGCGCTTCACGACTTCCTGGCATCATCATCGCATTATGACACACTTTTGGCCAATCACTGTATCTGTTGCAATGCCCCCACACTGAATAATTCACAGAATTTAAATCTGGACTTTTTGGCAGTGAGTTTCTGAGTTCAGTGAACTCGGGCACATGGTAGTGCAGACAAATGCCTAATTTCAGGGGTAATGAAGATTTAGGCAGATTAGGCAAAGAATATTTAAATGACTTGCTATGCAAGTTCAGCCCTTTTTGTCTACAACATTCTAAAACTTTTGACATATTACACGCCTTTCTACGGGTAACCATCGCTGAGTTATCAACGCTTAAACAGGTCCGGTTCTTTTGGCCCACCCTGTATATAGCTAGTTGGGTGACAGAAGGGACATCTGGCCTGTGCAGTTTTGCATTGCATTTCAACCAGGCGTTAACAATAGCATTTCATTTTATTTGCATTTCATTGCATGATTATACCATTACTAATTTTTACGCGCGAAAGCTCCTACTGCTTTCCGCATGTCTTAGCCATCGCAATTCTGTTCGTCTGTCCGTCCGTCACACGGGTGGAGAGTCAAAAATGGTGCAAGGTAGGATCACCAAATCTTCACCGTTTGCTGCCTGGAAGACTCTAGTTTTAGGAACCGCAAAGCTTTTCTATAAATTTGAAGGAGGGTCACCCCGAACGAGAGCGCTAAATGAGAGGGGGTGGGAAAAATTGACGATTTTTAGCCAATAAGAAACAGTGCAAGATAGGGCCCAGGTTACTATTAATCTCTAATAGAAAGTCGTACACCGGCTCTCGATTGCTGCCGAATTCAATGACCTTGGATGAACTTGAAAGCCAAAATAGGGTTTTTTTATGGATTTTTTGGCTGCGACACAAGTCTATATCATTCAAAAGGTGGCACCACACAACTGTTGTTATGATCCAGAATTCCATATAGTGAATTTGGTATTTGTATGTTAACTTAGCGTGAACACTCCAATTTTTAGCTAAACTACTGAACCCTAAGTGCTATAGGCTTTTGCGCATCTTGTAAGCATAAGCTCGAATTTCTGGTTACATATAGCCATCACAATTTTGTCTGTTTATCCATTCGTCTGTCTGTCCGTTTGTCACACGGGTGGATCAGCCAAAAATGGTGCAAGCTAGGATCACCAAATCTTCAACTTGGCTGCCTGGAAGAGTAGTTTCAGGATCCGTAAAACGTTTCCATTAATTTTAAAGGGGTCACCCCAAGCGGGGGCCCTAAATGAGAGGGGGTAGAGAAAATTTGTGGTTTTCAGCAAATAAGTCACCATATGTCAGAAACAGTGTGAGATATGGCCTAGGTTACTATTAATCGCTAATAGGAAGTCGTACACTGGCTCTCGATTGGGGTTTTTATGGATTTTTTGGCAATTTCGGGCTGCAAGACCCATTTCAAGAGCGAATTGCACCGAAATCACTACAGATCGACAAGGACAAGCTGCATGTGAAATTTTCAGCATTGAATGTAGATTTCAGCGGTCCAAGTCTTGATTTTCTAGGTTCAAGGAAACATACGCATGAGGCATCAAAGAGCGGTACCCCCGTAAAAGTCGTTATTTTACCATTGTTGGTCAGTCTTTTGTGAAAACGGTTGCAGATCACCATGGTCATGCTGTATATCACAACAAACACTTTTTAGTCGTATCAACATCGATGACTTTGAAAGACCCTGAACTTTCACATGATTTTTGCGATCTTCGTCTGCAGCGCACACTTCAAGAATGAATTGTGACAAAATTGTGACGAAATGGCTGGAGATAGACTAACAGTTTGCAAACAGAAACTGTCATAGGCTTTCGTGCGTCTCGTGAGCATTAGCTTAGATTTCTTGTTCGAAATCTTATGCATTGGTATGCATGACAATGGTACCGCAACTGCAGCATTTGACTGCTGCAGTCATGGAATTGCAACAACATCATAGTTGCAACATTGCTGTTAAATGTTGCAGGAGATATGAAGAGTCTTTAGAGTACCACCGCCAAGCACTTGTTCTGTGTCCTCAGACAGCATCCACACTGTCAGCGATGGGCTACACTCACGCCCTCACTGGCTGCTATTCGGAGGCTGTCGACTGCTTCCACAAGGTTTCACTACACCCTTTGCTCTTCATTTTTTTTGCTCATGAATGATTGGCAGTTGGTCAGTGAGAAGAGTGGCTTTTGGTTATGTGATAGGAATGGATTTTGAAATGGAAATCTCGGTGGCATGAAGCCAATTGACAGACTTAGTCACATTTGCAATTTCTGTCGGAAAATGGACTGTGTTGACCCTGACAGTCAGTGCACTGCCAGGTCAGGGCTATGAAATATACTCAGTCAAAATGGGGCGGGTCATGAAGTGAGCGGGCATCTGGCTAGGTTGGGTAGGATAATTCAGGCGCAGATCAGATGTGATCTGTATTGTAATCACTGTACCATAACTACCATAGTAACAATTGTCGCCATTGCCACTGGTCATTCTCACGTCGTGATGATCTGCTTAATGCACGATGTGATATATGCATGTGTGACAGGCACTTGGTCTGAGACGAGACGACACGTTCTCGACAACTATGTTAAACTACGCAATAGAACAACTCATCAGCGACATGCAGCCTTGCGCAGGTCCTGTCTATCACGCATTTGCTGTTTTTCGACATTTTGTGACAGAGTCAGAATTTTTTTTACATTTGTTTTTACATTTTTACATTGTTTTTACATTTGTTAGTAGTAATCGTCATCTTTTTTTGTAGATTAAATGAAATGTGTGGTGTCTTAAATATCCAAAGCAGTTGCTCATTTTGTGATGGGAAGTTGAATCAAGTAATTGACATTTGCAGAAATTCACCAAATTCTGCTTTTATGTATGAAATTAAATTGTGACATAAAATTAATATTTTTTGCCATCTGAAGTCTGATACAGTGATTTATTGTTTATATAACCGCTGCTGTGTTTCCTTTTTTGCAAGTGGTTCTGTAGTCGTATATTTTAACGAGTTGACTGCATCGGTTCTGCTTCACCCTGGGGCTTGATAAACAAATATTTTTGAGGAAAAAGTTTCAGTTTGGGGGCTAAGTGTAGTGTGCAGAGAAGATTAGATACAAAATTATGACAAGGAAAAACATTCTGTGCACTATTCTTCCTGGTCACTTCGTTTTCTTTTGTTCAGTGAAAAACGATGTTGAATGGATGACGTTATTTTCATGCAATCAAAACTCAAAAATCATAATCAAAGGATGAAATTAAGTATGATCTGTATTAAATTGCACAACAGATAAAAACCTAAACTAGGATGCCTTCTTTTTGTTTTTTTTTATTTTAACCTAGTTTTTTGGTACCAGTTTGCCGTCCCTGAGTTTGCGTGAAGTATGGTAATAGGAGACTGCATTTGTAATACTGATATGCTGTGCTTTTAGGTCTGCCAGCTGAGTTGCCGCAGTTTCAGTCCAAGCGACAGTTAGGTGAAGTAACAGTGTCTATGGCAAGCAGTGCACAAGACGTTGATAACGCCGATTGTGTTTACATTACACCGGCAGTGGCAGCGGCGTCATCTGAAGCTGTAGTGTATGCCACACCCTCATCTGCTGATGACAGCTTAGTGTTGGACATGGACATGGACGAGACATGCTAGCTGACATTGTACTGAGTAGCATGTCTTTGAATAGACTATAGGTTGACGCATTAACTACGAAGGTCGTTCCTAAATAAGTTTACAAAGTGGCACCATTCCATTAATTTTTAAAATGGGAAAAATTTGAAATATACGTTTTGTGTGGAGTTTAATTCTAACTTATGTTGAAATTTTTTGACAATGACGTCATTATTGTGACGTCGTCTGCTAATAGAACACAGTCTATTTCTGTATTATTTTCCCCACCAGTAATGTACCTTGACTCACAAGTACAAACAGCACAGAAAACAAGAACGGAATAAACTTAACAAGTTAATGTCACCTTTTTAAACACCACATTAGTGCTTCATTTTTCAACATATTGTCCAAGTTCGCTCAAACATTTGTCCCTACTGTCAAAAAGCTTTTGAGTGTCCCATGCAAAGAAAGATGCTGGTCGCTGTCCATGCCACAGACGAACGACTGATTGCACCTCAGTATCTGATGCAAATTTTTGCCCATCTGGCATTGTCTTGCACCAAATGTGTAATGTTTGCATTGTAGAACACTTGTTGCCATGCATTTCACAGTGAATCTGATTTGCATAAAGTCTTTTGCCCACAAAACAAACATAATAGCATGTTGTTTGTTATGGGACAAATTCAGTGGTAACGTTGCCTTATTTAATGTTTTTATAAATGATGTCATAGTGACGTCATCATAACAGAACTCACACCTGGTACTCAGAATTAAATGTTTTACAAAACGTATTTTTTAAATTTCTCTTATTTTAAAAATTAATGGAATGGCGCCATTTTGTAAACTTATTTATTCAACGACCCTCGTATATAAATTCAATATATATAATATGTATATTATATACATGTGTGTGAATTATATAACTTTTTAATGTTTTGGCAAATGCTGTTTTCTTCTGCAGAACGATTGCTCGAGCAAACTAGATTTAAGTCAGTGATCCATGTGAAGGGGTTCTACCAACCTTCTCACACTTATGAGAATTTGTTTGTTGTGGCAGAGTCTAGCACCAAACGAAAATCGTTTAAAACAACACATTGGCCATGGCTGACACGTCAACAACTTAACAAATCATGATTGCAATCTGGTGAATTCAATTTGTATAGCTTGCAAAGGCGCTGTCCCCTTTCACACATTCTTTCCCCTGTAAATTTCAGGTCATCAGAAAATTGTTGGAAAATTTTCTTGGAAAATGTTTATCCAAAAATGCAAAACTTGGGTCGAAACCCCCCATTTTGGATTAATTTAGAGGCAAAATTAAAAGTTTGAGCATGCAGAATTTTGTTTTTAGAAATTTGCATCTATCTGTCAGAATTGTCTGAAATTTGTAGTGTCTGTCAGAAAATTGCCACTTCTTGCTCTGTCTACTTTCAGAACCCACGATGCCACTGATAGCTTGTAGTAGGAAGTCTTGTTTGATGTCGGTGTTTTATCACATTGTCCATCATCATTGTAAATCTTTGTTAGGCTAGCGTGCCGTGGCATCGTGGTCGTTACATGTTGTGCAGTATACTGTGTCCTTTTCACACAAATTTCAGTGTTTGTTTTATTTTAATTTTTTTTATTGTATTGACTGAACACAGTAAGTTATGACTTGATATATGTGTGCATAACAGCTAGTGCATTTTTTGCTTAATCCCATGACCATCTGACTATTTAGTATGATATTAGTTTATTCCGTGAGCTAATGGTCAGGTATGCAGCTTTTGATTTTGAGAAATGGTAATTGACATGCATCTGGTGTGAAGTCAGTGAAACTGGTTGGAAGGTGTGTGGAAATCAGGTTGCTTAAACGCGCTGGTCTGCTGGACTTGGTTGAGAAGTCTATGACTTGGGCGTCTCTTCTACAGTGCATAGATATTTAGTTTTCTCAGTCTTTCAGTGTATGATAACTTCTTAATACTGGTGACTAGCTTGGTTGCTCTCATTTGAACTGATTCTAGACACAATATCCTTAACCAAATATGGTGACCAAACCTGGATACAGTATTCTAGGTGTAGTCTAACATAGCAGTTGTATAACAACTTGAAGTCTTCCTCGTCAATCCTCTTGAATGTTCTGTTGATTAATCCCAGGATGGACATATATAGCTCTTGGCTGACACTGAGCACTGTTGAGATGGTTTTAGGTTGCTGGTGATTCCGAGATCTTTTTCTTTATGAGTCACTTCCAGTAAATTCCTACCAGTACTAGACGACATCGTGTACTGTGCTGGAAGAGAGTGCCCAATGTGCATGACCTTGCATTTTTCAATGTTGAATCTCAGTAACCATTCCTTGGACCACTCGACCAGTTTATCCAAGTCTTTCTGCAAGCTCGAGCTGTCATCTATGCTTTGACGCTGAGATACTATGGAAGCTATTAAACTCAGTCATTAATTTTGATGGCGATACTATAATTATATAATCGGTTGTCTCAAAATGTCCTCTGCAGTTAGTTAATGATAGAAAATTTCTGAGAGAAATATTGCAATATGTTTATGCTACGTTACGTCACTTCGAATCAAAAATATTTATTCTATGGGATGTTGTTATTTTTCTTCCAATAAAAAAGTTCTAAATAAGTTGCTATGCTTGCTGATTAGTGAAAATTGTATATCTGGTGTAAGTTGCAGGTAATTAACTATTATCAGTAAGCATGCATATGACTTTTATTTGGCATCTTTATACTGGTTTATAATTGGTAACGTACTGTTCGGGGCTGTGGGTAATAAGCGGATGTGGCAACGGGTAAAAGGCGGATAAAAACCTGCGGATGTTAAGTGCGGATGTGTGGGTAAAAGACAAATGTGCGGATAACAGTTGTCACGTACATTACCAGAAAAAATTGCCAGTCATGAAAGCTGTGTGTTTTTCAATCATTCGCTCTAGCTTAGTTCTATGCCGTCCGTACAATATGGCTCTAGGCTAATATTTAGGACGAAGTTCTTTGTCTACATTCGCTCCATAATTAACTGCTGACGCTTTATAGGCGGCGTTCGTTTGTAGTCTGCCGCTGTGAATTTCTTCACAGTTTACGCGCTGCATAGGCCTAAGCCTAGACAATAGCAGCTAATTCCTAATTGCAAATTCGTCTAGGCATTTACTCAGAAAACAATGATCTGCTTTGTCACTTGACGACGACAATGTACAACGTCAAAATACAACGATGACAACGCACAATAACGCACGAGAAAGTGCGACGTCGACGTAAGAAGACGATCCAGTGCGCGATGACACGCAGAGACGATAGGCCTATACGACGACGACACGGGATGACGACGTGTCGTTAAGAATATCGTTAGATGATGGTCGAATTACTAAATTTCAGCATTAGCTGTTGCGATATTTGCAGATCCGCACATGTGAGATCCGCTTTTTATCAGTAGGGCTGTAGCCCTTCTTTCAAGGCTGTTTGGCTTTCTTCAGACGGATTCACGTTGAATCACGTTGAGTCGGGAAGGTGTACTTTGCAGAATGTGGAAATTTGAAAAGGTGTATTTTGCGGAATTTCACCTGTGGAACATTTCGCACATTACACCTTAGAGTTTTTCTGCATTCCACAATCAAATAATCAACTTCACGTAGGCTTAGGCTTATAATTTGAGTCTCAAGTCAACTTAACTCTTAAAATGCCTTGAAGTCTGTTTACTCATGAGCCTAGCCTAAGCCGGCACATCACACACGAATGCAAGTTCAACTCAAGTAGCCCAGGCCCAATCTTTTGAACGATTCCTGATGCGGCGTAAAGACCAATTCGTTGGCTCAGGTAATTAGGTAGCCTACTGTGTTGTTTCATCTGACCGACCGACTGCCATGAAGGCACAATCACAGGTGGGCCGACAGCTTCAGAAATCAACTCAAATAGGCCTACTGAGAAAAAGGTTGCCACTGCGGCGATGGGCTGTCGTCGGATTAGGTAATGCACAAAGACTGAGTTACTTGCTCAGCTCAGGTAAATATTGCTTTAAATTTGTAAGCTTCGAGTATATATTCTGTGTACAGCATCGTCATCAATTTTTTTCTACATTGCATTAGTTTCAGAAACGTTTATAATCTAAATTTATAAGTAAAGATGTTAGAAGATAACTGTCAACTTGATAACAAATACTTGCATTTGGGAGACATTAGAGATAAAATGACTACCAGGTAGATGTAAAAAATACAATGCAGGTCACTTGTTACCTTGATACTAAATCAAGTTTACGTAGGCCTGCCAAAACAATGATAAAAAGTTAGCCTACTATTTCCTCCTGCAAGGCACAACGAAACTTGTGGGCATGGTGGTTAAGCGCTCTGTAGGACTGTAACTTATTCAGTTGACATAACTCAACAAGAACATTTCCCGCACTTTTAATTTTGTAAAATACACCTTGTTCCGCAAAGAATTACCGCAAGTGAAATTTCGCAAAATACAGCTTTTCGAAATTCCGCATTCCGCAAAGTACACCTTCCTCGTTGAGTCTGTTGTTATTATAATGTTCTTGTTTGGCTTCGTAGTATTATGCTGCTGTTGTGTGTTTGTGTCATCAAGTGGACTTGCCAGCAACTTCATGTGGCTATGAGGCACCAACAGCGATGCTTGCTTTCCTGCAGCACGTCATCAGTGATATTTCTGCTTGGCTTTGTGCTTGGATGTGCATTTTTTGTGTTAACACGATTTGCTGTTATTCCATGTTTCTGGTCACTGGATCACAGTGTGCCTAGTGATGGGTGGCAGAACGAGCATGCTGATCTGACATCAGCCAGTACGACTGATGAGAATCTTGTTCTGGTAGGAGTCATGTCAGCAAAACAGTTTCTCGAGTCACGCATTATTCCTATCTTTGACACATGGGCTGTGACTGTACCTGGCAAAGTGAGTATCTGTGTCATTTTTACGCGCGAAAGCAGCTACTGCTTTCAGTGCGTCTTAGCTATCGCAATTCTATCGGACCGTCCGTCCATCTGTCCGTCTGTCTGTTCGTCCGTCACACGTGTGGATCAGTCAAAAACGGAGCAAGCTAGGATCACCAAATCTTCACCGTCGGCTGACGGGAAGACTCTAGTTTTAGAAAGGGTAAAGCTTTTCCATAAATTCGAAGGGATCACCCCGAATGAGGGCGCTGAATGAAAGGGGGTGGGTAAAATTTGCGATTTTTGGCCAATAAGTTCCTGTATGTCAGTAACGGTGTGAGATAGGGCCAAGGTTATTATTAATCACTAATAAGAAGTCGTACACTGGCTTTCGATTGGCGCCGAATTCAATGACCTTGAATGACCATGAACGCTAAAATAGGGTGTTTTATGGATTTTTTGGCGATTTTGGGCTGCGAGGCACATTTCAAGAGCGAATTGCGCCGAAACCAATTGAGACAGGCATGGACAAGCTGCATATGAAATTTTCAGCATTAAACGTAGATTTTGACGGTCCAAGTCTCGATTTTCTAGGTTCAAGAAAACTTTCGCACGATGGCATCAAAGAGCGGTACCTCCGTTAAAAGTCGTTATTTTACTGTTGTTGTCCAGTAACTGCTATAGGCTTTCGCGCGTCTCGTGAGCATTAGCTTAAATTTCTTGTATTACATGTGTCATTTTTATGCGCGAAAGCATCTACTGCTTTCAGTGCATCTTAGCCATCGCAATTCTGTCTGTCTGTCCATCTGTCCATTACATGGATGGATCAGTCAAAAACGGTGCAAGCTAGGATCATCAAATCTTCACCATCTACTGCCTGGAAGACTCTAGTTTCAGGAACTGTAAAGCTTTTCCATATATTCAAAAGGGGTCACCCCGAACGAGGGCACTAAATGAGAGGGGGTGGGCAAAATTTGCGATTTTTGGCCAATAAGTCTCAGTAACGGTGCGAGATATGGCCTAGGTTACTATTAATCACTAATAGGAAGTCGTACACTGGCTCTCGATTGGCGCCGAATTCAGTGACCTTGAATGACCTTGAACGCCAAAATAGGGGGTTTTATGGATATTTTTGGTGATTTCGGGCTGCGACACAAGTCTGTATCATTCACAACATGGCGCCACGGAACTATCATTATGCGATCCAGATAGAGAATTTGGTATTTGTATATTAACTTAGCGTGAACACCCCAATTTTCAGCTGAACTACTGAACCGGAACTGCTATAGGCTTTTGTGCGTCTCATGAGCATTAGCTCAAATTTCTTGTTCATCCTTGCTACATCATAAATTTTGCATGTAAATTGTGCATGGGAATGAGAATTTCGAAAGACTTGTGGTCATATTCATATTATGCTGCTATTAACATCAAAAAGTAAGAAATGTTAGTTATAGTGTCTGCTTTGCCTTATTTTTTGTGTGGATTTATGTGTCATGCTGTGTGGGTATATAGCCTAGCCTTATGTTTTGTCATGTGCATACATCTCAGTTTAGTGACGTTGGTAAGGTTTCTATTGTTTTGCTATATTCATTAGACAGCTGTCGTGCGACTAATTGTCTTATAGCACATCACTGGTGTTGTAACTAGGTGATAGTATTTTCATCCGAAGGTTCGTCACTAGCACGTCGTCCTGACATTCCACTAGTAGCTTTGCCTGGCATCGATGATTCATACCCTCCACAGCGCAAGTCATTTGCTATGCTCCAGTATATGTACCATCACTACCGTGATAAGTTTCGCTTCTTCATGCGAGCTGATGATGATGTTTATATCCATGGAAATGTTTTGCGGCCATTTCTTCACTCGATCAACTCAACCAATAGACCTCTGTTTATTGGCCAGGTACTGGTTAAACTTAGTTATACTGTGTTTACATGCAAGTTTACACTGTGTATGATAGATTTTACTTTTGACTGCTGCTATAATATTATTATTATTATTGTTATGCACGAAAATTATTATTGGATTGAATAAGATGGGTATAGGTTTTAAACTCGAATAAATGTGTTTAAATAATGTAACAAATTATAGCAATTAATGGTTTAGATGTCATTTATAATTTAACCATAATTTAAACCAGTCTTCCCTACAGTGGGTGACTTCACTTTTTGACTTAGACTTTCGATGAGCCTTTTTGCTGAGCCAAAGCTAAAGCTGAACGCTAAAGTCTCTACTTAGACCAAAGTTCAACTAAACTTTGGTCTAACTCTACTGACTTAGACCAAAGCGATAAAAAAATGGTGGAAAACTGGTAAACCTAACAGAAAATAAATTAACCAGTTACGCTTGGACTTGCTTATTTAATTGCGCCGCGCATGCAAATGACATAATTATGTCATTGTGTAGCCATTGTGGCCATTATGGCATTTATTTTTGGTACCAGACTGTTTTAATTTACTAAACTATCCAAGTTAGTTGCCATGTTTTCGCTCACCGAAATCACTTTACTTTTTGACTTAAGTAGGTACTTAGACCAAAGTTTAGGCTTAGTGAAAGTCTAAGTCAAAAAGTGAAGTTGCCCAGTGTCTGTTTTTTGTTGCTAATGAGATTTGTGATATGTTTTGTAACAGGCTGGTCTTGGCACGAAGGAGGAGTTGGGACAGTTGAGTCTGAAGCATGAGGAGAACTTCTGTATGGGTGGGCCTGGTCTGATACTGAGTCGAGACACTCTTGTCCGTGTTGCTCCTCAGGTGAATTATTGCCTACAGAATCTGTTGACAAGCCATGAAGATGTTGAGCTTGGTCGATGCATTCGTCAGTTTGCTGGAGTAACTTGCTCCTGGTCTTATGAGGTACACGAAAGCCATGTGTGTGTTCATTATGATTTGGTCATAAAGTTCAGTGTCTGTTATTTACTAATTATAATAATACACGTATTTGTAAAGCGTCATATAGCCGTTGCTTCGGAGGTGCAATACTACTCAAGTCTGTGCAACAGGCATGACTGGCATGTTTGTTTTGCATGTAATGATGGACATGTGATTGGTTTCTAATTAGCTTAGTTACACATGTGAGATCCTGAACTGTTTATTTGGTAAAATTGAATTGAATTTTTTTGTGTAAAAGCAACTAGAACAGACTGAACTTGGCTGGAATTTAAGCAGTAATATGGAATGAGATGAAAAATTAACTGGCCAGACCTGGAAACCAGTTACAAAAATGGGCTGGCTTTTGGCTGAGTAGTGAATGGGCTGATTGAGTGAGTGAGTAGTTTTATTCTATCCCACTGGACACGTTATTGATTATGCATGTACATTACTCGATGAGTTTTTTAGGCGATGATTTACACTGTTACCGGTACTGATGGCAAAATTTCAAGCGAACTGACAGAGAAAAATCTAAATAACAGAAACAAACTGTGTTTACACACAATTCAGTAAGCAAGTAATTTTCATAGCATGTTAACTGCATATAACCTCAAGTTTTCTCAGTGTGCTAGTGGAATGGAAAGTAGAAATGTCTGAGCTGCATGACGTGCATGTAGAAATAGTCGTAGAGTGCGCTGCTTTTGAGAGTCTTCCTATGCAGATGTCCGTCTGTGTGTTTCCATCTGTGTACCAGATGCAGAAGATAATGTACAACAACTATCGTGAGCCTAAGGGATCATTCACTCACTCGTTGAAGGACACTGACATTCACCTGGCTGCCACTCTGCATCCGGTGAAGAATGCCTCGTTTCAGTATCGACTTCACAAGTACTTTCTGATGCGAGACTCTTTGCATCTGCTGCGTAACAGACTGAGTCAACTGCACAGGCAACTCAACGACGTAGCCAGTGCACTGAAGGTGACTTAATTTGCAGTTAATAACAGTATGGTTTGTAGTTACCAAGATTCTAATTAATATGAAGTAATATTATATAATGTTTCTTTTATTGCTTGTGACATGTGGGTATTGTGGGATATTTAGCCCACATTTACCTTATCCATTCATTCCATTCGCTCTCAGTGACTAAAATTTCTGTTTATTGTAAAGTTTAAACTTACTGTTCCATTATTATGTGTTTGTGTGCATTTTGCCTGAAAAGGCCGTCCCCGAAATGACCTATACTGTGTCGGATGGGACGTTAAACCCTACTCACTCACTCACTCACTAAACTTATTTCTTGGCATGTTGTATTTTTTTCAAAATTTTGAATTTTAATGGTTTTTATCTTATGTGTGGTGTATTGGCCTGATCTGGGGTTTAACTGTAGGTGGACTATTGTAACCTGATTCAATCAAGCAGTTATGCTGGCATATTGTTAGGCAAAGTTAACTGATCGACGATTGTTTGATAAAAATCTGCTGTAGCAGTTGTGAAAGATTCTGTTTGGAGACTTAACCTGCCACTGGATGCTCGAAAGTTTCCAGTGATGTGTGCAAATGCTATTAAGCAAGTAAGTTTGCAGTGGCTTGAGTGATGATGCTGTTGTGAAATGGTGCTAGGACCCCAGTGTGAAAAGTCGCTACGGGCTGCATCCGTCACTTATGAAACCTCCACGTGCAAAGTCTCGCCATGAAGTGTTGACGTGGGACTTTCTCAATGCATGGACAATTTCATCGCCTCGACACAAGAACCCAAAACGGTCTCTGCAGAACCACTTGAAGCTTGGTCTGGCGGACACCATCCGACAGGTATGTTAGATTATCAGTGAGTTGTTTTTGGTTGTTATATGCTCGAATGCTGTTGACTGGATGTTCTAGTCTGATTAGACCTTGTATTGTATTTTTAGATAAAAATAATGATAATAAACCATAATTAGTGCACCATAGTGCCATAGTATTTGTATTGTTAGTCATGCGTCTTGAAGAAAGTGTTGCACATTACTTTTTAGTACTGTAAATACATCACAGCTTTATTTGAAATCAGTTGGCAGAGGGCACAGAATAAACATAATAAATGCTGCATGTTCTGGTGAGTTCATGTGTCTATGCGTGTTGTGGCAGGTGATGACGGCTATCAATGTGAATGCTCGTCAACGAGGCCGTGTCATCGACTACAAGGATGTGCTGTATGGCTACCGTCGAGTTAACCCTCTGCATGGAGCCGACTACATGCTTGATCTCCTGCTGGTCTACCGCAAGTTCAAAGGTCGACGTAAGATGACTGTGCCAGTCCGCCGCCATGCTTACCTTCAACAGGCATTTCTCGAGCCCGAGTTTCACACTATCGGTCCTTCGACAGATCCACTTAGCTATGTCCCAAATAGCATTCAACATTTTCCATTGGAAAGTGTGACGGTCAACCTTATCCTGCCACTGGCTGGCCGCTATGAAACATTCCGTCATTTCATGGACAGTTTTGAGTTGGTGTGCACCATTGATGATGTAGCATTACTAATTGTGCTGTTCAGTGAAGAAGGTTCCACGTCTGAGGTTGATCTCATAACTTCACGAGTATCCACCAGTCAGCTGCGTTGTCCGCATGCGTCCATCTCAGTCATACGTGCAGCCGGTCAGTTTTCCCGTGGTGCTGGTCTTCAGCAAGCCGCCCAGCTTCTGCCCCAACATAGCCTCATGTTCTTCGTCGACGTTGACATCCAGTTCACTCCAGAAGTTCTGCGTAGAGTCCGTCTTGCCACATCACTAGGACGTTCTGCCTATTATCCGGTAGTCTTCAGTCAGTACGACCCCAGCATGACGACTGGCAGTGAGTTCTCAGCCGGTGCTGGCTGTTGGCGTCAATTTGGCTACGGTATTGTTGCCCTGTATAACACAGACTTTACAGATGTGGGTGGGTTTGACCTTGACATTCGAGGCTGGGGTCGTGAGGATGTTGACCTTGTTGAGCGACTGCTAGCTAGAAACATTTCGGTGTTCCGTGCAGTTGACCCCGGCCTGGTTCACGTGTTCCATGCTAAGCATTGTGACCCAGGACTTGAACCGGCCCGCTATCAGATGTGTCTTGGCAGCAAGGCATCTTCACTGGCGTCACTCCAAACTCTATCCAACTACGTCAGACAAACCCCGGAGATTTACCATCGTGCTGACACAAACAGTGATAATAGTGACCTAGACTTGCCTGCTACAGTGCCACACTGAGTACATACCAAACCTGTTTTGTGCATAGGGTCGGAATTTTGTTCCAATTTTCTCACGAAGTGTCAGCTATAGGCACAACTACAACATATCGGACCATCGGCGACTAGTCAAATCTGGAACATACGGTAAAAATTTTCTGCATGAATACTACCATAATACTAAAACTGAACTCAAATTGTTGAACTTTGTTATTTTTCACTGTACGCATGTGAAATTAAATGTTGGCTTATCTGCTAAATTTACAAACTCTGCTGTTACCAACGTGTGGATGGATTCAGTCCAACCAATTTCCTGCTTATTTCAATGATTTCATATACTAGTTAAGTGTGTGTTATGCAGCTGAATTATATCGCTTCAACCAAAAAGGTTGAACCTTTTGGTAATCACCATACTGTGTGATAAGCTAGTGAGAAGAATTTCATGATAGCAACAGTTAATGGGATTAGCAATTTTCCCGCCCTATGGGCAATTCCACTCTGTTACCTGGCAACTCAACTCCGTCCTCCCTCAGGCTGCCTGTGGGAGCAGGTGTAGGGTAAGGTTCAAGGCTCAAGGACTCAGACGTCACAGTTGGGGTCCACGACCGTGCAACACAGAAGGCACCAAAGGGGTGTGACAGATGTTAGATGCACGAGCTTACTGACTGAAAGCAGTACAGTTGCTGTCTGTATTTCTGAAGTTATGGACCTTTGTAGCGACTGAAAATTAATATAGGGTAATCATAGTAATCATGTATAGTTTTGATAATTGAATGTACCATCATGTGTGGCACTGTACATAATTGTATTATTTTTATTTTCTTGCAGTTTGTTGTTATTGCTATTTTTATTGTTGGTTTATTTGATGACTTTGGACAGTGCTGGTTGTCATAAGCTGTGTTGTATTAGTAGTGTATTAAATTGCCATTTGACATGTTTGTAAATATATTGCTGTATTTTGTGCTCTCTGTCTCTCATTCCCGGTCGAGGGGGCAAGTCACCGCCCCAATCCGTTCCAGGAAGTCCCAGAGGCGTTGTGGATCAGTTACGAACAGATGCCTGTGATGAACTCCCAGGAATCGGATCCTGGGGGGTTGCGGCACTTTGCTGGGCTGGTGAGGTCGGATGACATCAGGCCCAGACGCTTCCACCACAAGAAGGTAGCCGCAAAGGATTTTGTATTTTGAGCTCCATGCACAAGTTCAAGCTGCTACATGTATTTGGTGTTGGGAATCTGTGTCCATTAATTGCATTTTTTTGTTTCCCATTGAGTGTTCTGTTCACTTTTTAACACTTTTCATTGTGCTATATTTCATTTTTCTGTTGTTTAACCCTTGTTAGTCTTACTCTATAGTTGCTGGCGTATAGTATGCAAGTGAAGCTGGGGAAAGATAAAAAGACATTTTTTGGAATTTCTCTAGACCACGATACCCACACTGCATATAGGATGGCTTTAGTGTGCGTTGATATATTATGACAATATATTGCACAAAAAGTGTATCTTCAAACAGCTCTAGCATGACTTTTAAAAATAATTTCTGATTAAAATATGATCATCATTTGTTACTTCAGCATAATCTGATATTTGTATCAATTCTAATAAGCCACTTATGGATGCACAAACTGAAGACTTGAATCTCTGGACCGCAATATTGGACCAAATTAGAGTTATTCAAAGTACCACAGGGATCTGGTTTTGTGTGATGCATTGATACTGTTATTAGATTTGTTGTATATAGTTCACATAAAATCTCGTTTTATCTCAGACATCTGTTGAATTGCATGCAGTGTGTGGCTTCATTAGTGCATCATTTAATGATGTTCATTGTTTGATGTATGAAGTCATGTGCCTTTGTCTGTGTGTGGACCAATGCATGTATTTCTATACGTTTCTTAGTTGTTGGACAGAACTTTGTGAAACTATTTCATGCATGTTTCAGTGCATTATTTTTTTACCTAGTTGCATCATTAGCTTAGTGTTGCATGCTGGTTATTGTATGGCATAATATACACATGGTGCTATTGTACACTGTCATTTCAGTATTGTTTCATGCTGTTCTTCAGTCATTCATACAATAGCTGAGCTTTAAAGTTTGTATGTGCATGTTTCTGACAATATTTTTCTTACTTTCACTATACTAGGAGTTTTATACCATGATTTTTGCTGATGAATTTGCAGTTTTGATAAATATACTGTAAGATTTATCTTATGCATATAACCTGATAGACCAAACACTTTTACACTTGTTCGTAAAAACATACCACCTCTGTTGATGCTATGGACCATCAGACAGACGGTGTTTGTTAATAAGCAAATTTTGTTGAATGTTAAATTAATTTGTTAAATGCTGATTGTATGATGTATATGTGGTGCTACTACAAAATTGTGCCTTTATGTTCAAACAATCTTTCTTGGTGGTATTTATTGAACTTGAGCTGGAGAGTATTTATATTCACGTAACCAGTATTTATATCTTTTTGTGTACAGCTATGTGCCAACGATGCTATATTATGTTGTGTATACTGTTGCTGTATTATCAGTGGCAGTTCTAGCCCACAAAATCTGGGGGGCACGGCCCCATGGTCAGCGCAGTAGCGCAAGCCTATAATGGGGGTCTAGGGACAGAGCTTCCAGTGGGGTCCAGGGGCAGAGCCCCTGGTCAGGGGTCGAAACCTCCCTGAAGCTGAAGCATTTTTGGCTTTTGGACGTTCAATGGAAGCCGCAAATTTGCCTACTTTTCGAAACTTTAGAAACACAAAGATATCAGATTTATGTTATCTTTGCAAAAAAAATCATGGG
>Ga0209367_1002456_pt1 | contig 24481 bp, 15 predicted proteins | sample WorMetLIZISLAND2_FD_187412 | JGI IMG/M metagenome (GOLD analysis project Ga0209367, IMG submission 187412) | Marine gutless worms symbiont microbial communities from Max Planck institute for Marine Microbiology, Germany - Olavius geniculatus... ... | reverse complement strand
TATATATATATATATATATATACAGGACATACCTACACCGCCGTGTAACCGTCACATTAAACCTAATCTGCTTTTTTCTGTGAACAATACCTTCGTTAAGTTTCGCACCAAAACAAAATTTGGCGAGCGAGCTTCCTCTGCTCTAGCCTGGAACGCTTTGCCCACTGCTTTAAAAATTATTACCTGCAAAGACAGTTTAAAGCGACACCGTAAGACTTATTATTTTAACTTAGCGTTTTAGACTAGTCTGTTCCTATCATTTTAAATGTTTTTATTGCAATTTGTGTATTTCATTAGGCCTATATGCATGTTTATCTTGTTTGCACCACTGGGCATTTTGTAATTGGCGCACTACAAGTGCCCTAATATTATTAATTTATTGATTTATTATAAAAGCTGTTCTACTGGCTTAAAGTGTGAATTATCCTGCGGACCTTATTGGTGGTGATAAAGATATTTTAGACGATCGTTTCTTTGTTAGCAGTTCTATTGTGTTGTTATTTTCTGTTTATTGCCAGATATTTCACAAAATCTAAAAAACAGTGCACGTTATGTTTGCAGCATTGTCTGCGACGGAATGTGAGATGCCAGTTTTTGAATTAAGCTGCATGTTGCTTTACAATTGTAACGTTCATTTAGTCTCATTAATTCAATGATGACATTTAATTTCTCAAAAATCTGATCTATTCGACGCAATAAATAAGCTCGTTGTTATTGATGGGCTGGCACGTTATTTCCTTTGCATTATTAGGTCGATAAATATTTGAAGTGCATTGTAAAGGCACGACGGCAGTATATTGATGCTGCTGCTGTTGTCGTTGCTGCTGGCGATAACAATAGCCGATTCGCGATGCTATTTATAAACTGTAGTGGTTCAACGTGTGTCCCGCATGTTATTGCAGCGGCTATGCCCTCTCGAAAGTATTGGAAATTTACAAAAAAAATGACCAGTCTGTAGCATGTAGGATAAAGTAAATAAAATATTATGCATTAATCCACGTAACGTTAAGTTTATTTTAAAAGATACAAATAGCTGATTAATTAGTAATTACTGTGGTGCACAAACACAAACAGATAAATTGCATCAGAATATTACACTTGAAACTGGTGCAAAATTTTGTCAATAACAAAACAAATAGAACTTTTAAGTCAAGTGGAAATCACTACTAAAGTTTTTTTCTATTTTGACACAGCCGTAATTAAGGTGGTAACGTACGTAACGAATGTTATTGCGTAATCATATAAACACATATAATGTGTAAGCTATCAACGAAAAAGTTAACTATTTTAAATACGTTAAATACGAAAATTATTGTAACTTTTAATCGACCGTATGGCACGCGTTTACCGTTGACACTGTTATTTGTCACGTCGTAAATAGTCTAATTCGCTTTTATGGTAGATTGAGGCAAGGCTGGATATGGGACAAAAAATTTGAGCTAATGCTCACAAGACGCGCGAAAGTCTATCGCAGTTCCTGTTCGCAAAGTGTCAGTTTATCTCCAGCTATTTCGTCCCAGTTCATTCTTGGTGTGTGCGCCGCAGCCGAAGATCGTAAAAATCAATAAAAACTAATTATTTTGGTAGTTCAGGGTCTTTCAAAGTTATCGATGTTGATACGACTGAAAAGCTCGTCACTAGCGCTTGTTATGACACGCAGCATGCTTATGCCTATCTACAACCGTTTTCATGAAAGACTGGCCGACAACGGGAAAATAACGACTTTTACGGGGGTACCGCTCTTTGATGCAGTCGTGCGCAGGTTTCGTTCAACCTAGAAAATCGAGACTTGGACCGTTGAAATCTACGTCCAATGCTGAAAATTTCCTATGCATTTTCACCATGTCTATCTTAATTGATTTCGGCGCAATTCGCTCTTGTAATGAGTCTCGCAGCCGAAAATCGCCAAAAAATTCATAAAAACCTTTATTTTGGCGTTCAAAGTCATTCAATGTCATTGAATTTGGCGGCAATCGAAAGCCAGTCTATGACTTTCTATTAAATTTAAATCGCAAATTTTCCCACCCCCTCTCATTTAGCGCCTTCGTTTGCGGTGAACCCATTCGAATTTATAAAAAAGCTTTACGGTTCCTGAAACTAGAGTCTTCCAGGCAGCCGATGGTGAATACTTAGTAATCCTAGCTTGCACCGTTTTTGACTGATCCGCCCGTGTGACGGACAGACGGACAAACAGAATTGCGATGGCTAATACGCGCTGAAAGCAGTAGCTGCTTTCGCGTGTAAAACTTGCAGGATGAGATAAATTTACGACGTCGGAAATCGTCGAGGTCGACGTCGCATCAATGACGTCCGGCAAGAAGCTGAGCCGAGCCTGGTTTCTGTTCGTTTCCTGCGACCGACCGGTCATCTTCCTTTGCTCGCCCCGGCCCAGGGGCGTCTACATCCATTGAGAATTACGCTAAGAGCATATTACATTTCTCAAAGAGGGCAATTTTGGAAACTTCAGGGTGGGACAGTCACTGTTCCACCAGAACTTGATTAAAAGTGTTTTCTGAGGCTAAAAATGCGCCAAATTCATTTTCGGCCGGGACTCTGCCCCGGACCCCACTTGGGAATCGTACGACGCTCCCAGACCCCTTAATAGACTGGGAAGAAAAATACCCTTTCTCATTCCTCTACTGCCTCAGACTCTTTCCCTCATGAAAAATTTTTAAGGGCACCCATAAGTACAGATGCCGTCATCTGTCATTGAGGGCAATGCAGCACTTGGCCAAACTTGATGCGTGAAAGTTGCAAGTGACGTTGAGAGGGGAAAGAGGTTAAACATTGAAGGGGAATTGGGGGTTGGGCTTGTGAGCTTTGCTTACTGTGTCCAAAGGGGATAGACGCCCCTGCCCTAGCCACGCGCGTCCATGGCGCTAATTCTGCGCATTTGCCATGACTAGTCACCTAGGAGCACCAAACAAGCGCTTTAGTTTTTCAGTCGTTCGTCCGATACAAAAATAAGCATGGATTACGTCGCAACTAAATTTGAAGTCTGTGACTTTTCATTACAACAAAAACCGTAACTACTGAATACTGATTGCACAAGCTGCTGCGCGCTAGGTTCGTAATAATAGTCTGCATTTGTAAAAAAGTGTGAAGAAATAAAACTATTGCCAAACTGCAATACACTAGTGTAATCTCAGGTTGTCTTCTAAGCCATTTCCCCCCCCCCCTTCTCTCGGTCAAGTGCCTCCAGTAAACTGTCCCTCTATTTTTGCAATCTTGGTAAACGCCTCTTAGGCCTAACGCCCTTTTTCGGTTAAATGTCTCTTGCCTGTCATCGGAAGTCTTCAGAAATAAAAAGAGTTGGGGTGCTTGACCGAAAGAGAGCAAATGCCCGGCGACCGTCTTAAACTACAGTATTCCGGCAGCAGACGTACGAAATGACGGGAAATGAACTGATGTCAGTTTGGGTCGGTTACGAGACTAGATGCCCATCTATGGACGAAGTCAAGTCACGCGCACCTTGTCAGTCTAGCCAACGCATCTGCCACTTCCGCCTGCAGCTCACCGCCAATGCACTGCGGTGCAGCCAGTATACACGGCAGAACACATATTCGCGCCGCCGGTGAAATGTAGCCACAGGCACGGGCACAGGCCTTTATTAAGCATCGACAAATAATGCACTACACATCCAACTGTGCCATCTGTTCACACTGCGTCCCGGACTCCCGGTTAATATCCGGCCGGTTCTAGGAATAACCCGACAAAACCCCTCGAAAGATAATTTTACTCTCGCCGGACAAAACTCACCCGGACAACACTCTTTTCCTCTAATACAATTTTTTTTACAATGTTTTAATGCTATCTTCTTATAATTTGTGCTATAATGGTACTGTATTTCTGTTTTCTTCGATGGTGTTATGACCAGTTCACACCTACCTCGCCGACGTGACTGAACTCAAGTGTATGCCTAGTAGACTCGCGTCTGCGTCGTGGTGTAAACTGACCGTTACTGAGCGTGCGTTTTACAAAATATTTTTTTCATTACTTGTTTCCCGTAAAGAGAATAATGATGTATAATAATTAAACAGCTGAGCCCTCTTCCGTGCAACACCTTAGTAATAAGCTTATTAAATACTGTCTACCATATGTTACCTTTTCTGCACGCATGTGCACGTGCTAAACAATTATGTGGATGTGCCTAATGTTGTTAATCTCTCACATCTGTACAACATTAATATTTTTTACTCTTCGCGCGCTATATATACGTTCCTAACGTAGCGAAGAGGAGTATATAAAATCAGTGTAATGTTAGGACTGACCGACAGACCGACCGACGACCGACCACCGACCGACCTCTGTTCCTGGAAGAGCCTTCCTGGAAGAACTTCAAACGGCCATATCTCCATAACGGTGCTAGATAGACGCATGGTCATTATAGACCAAGACCACCAATAAAAAGTCGACCCCCGCGAGTCGAATGGTCACGTGACCGATGACGTCACGTGATCCCAAAAGGTCAAGGTCGTGACTCCATTATCTTCGTTGCCATGGCAATGAAATTTGGCTATTTGCGGTGTGAAAAAAAACTAAAAAGCAGTTAAAAGAATACAGGAGAAAATAATGCGCGAGAGGAGTGCATTAGATTGGTCACAATCTAAAATTTTTTTTTTAAATGTTTTTACCTGCTTAGTTCAATAAATTTACCGACCTTCAGTCTACTTGTAGATGTCGCCTTATTTTTGTCATAATTTTTCGCATACAGCCTGATAAACAGATGCAATCAACAATTATTTTTTAGATTTTTGGCGTGCTTACTTATTTAGTTCTTGCTTTGTTCGCCATAATCTGTTATTTTTCTCTGTTCTAAGTCATACTGGCGGTACACTATCACGTTTTGTGCAGACGACTTAAAATCAAAATAATATAATGTATAGGCCTAAACAGAGAGTACGAGAAACTGCACTGTGACAGTTTTACGTCATGATGTCTCGTTACTCCGTCAGAAATTTAATGCAGCAGCAGTTCAGCTAATTCTTTCTTTAAAACACCACACGCATCCTTTGATTTTATTCGTGACGCAGGCCAACGTCTGTATCTCATTTTGACACCCTTTTCAAATTACTGTACGCATATTTTCGTTACGACACGTCTATGTTACATTGTTTTGTGCGGAAAAAAAGAAAATAGCTATATTCCACTTGTTCGACAGTCTCTTGTCACAGACTAAACGTTGCATCTCAGCATATCTGGCGCACATGGGCATTTTGTTTAAAGTGCTTATTTGTAAGCACATTAATCTGCACTTTACAATTGTGTAACTCGTGTAATGTACGAGGATTCTACACGGCATGTCCAGTAGGGTGATGATGATGATGAACGATGGTGCATAGACGGTGTGGGTGATGACAGGTAGAGGTTGACGCCAGTCACGGATGAGTGGACTTGGCGCGAGGCGATGGATGACGTCACGCGTCCGCAGGTCGCGGTCACGTGACGAATGACGTCACGCCGGTCGGGCGCTAGAGCCGTTAATTGGATAGTGCGGCGCTAGCAGCTTGCTGTAGCTGGCTGAACGATCGCTGTCAGCTGCTGCAGCCGGTGGTTAGGGCGCGTGGTGCTATGTCATCTCGTCTGAACCTCTGCGACTCAGAACACGACCTCTGCTCGCGCCACTGTACTTTGGCCCACCCGCTCGAGACACATATATAGGGTTATGGTCGACGTCGGGGACGCAGATTAACTGGGAGGCAGGATGTCCTGCGGGGGACGTCATGGTTGTCGCAGAGACAGATCGATAGCAGCAGTAAACTGCCAGGCAGGCGTTCCTTGTCGCAGACTCACAGCTGAACGCTAATTGGTCGTTTATTGACAGCGCGATCATGCCGACCGTCGCCCATTTCACCCCTGCACCGGCCGAATGTAAATGCCGCGAATACGCACGACGACGGGATGCACTAAATGACGGTGGGAATCACAAAGCGGCAAGGAGCGTACAAAGCGACAAATGTGCACTGAAATAAATGAACTGAAATTAAATGAAATGAAGTCGTGCATTTCGGTTCAGTTCTGTCGCTTTTAAAGCCTACGCTTCTTTAAATGTACGTCTAATTTCATCGACACAGAATCACATCTATGCCAACATTATTCTCATAATGTACATTTTGCAGACAAAACGACAGTTATTTGCCACTGATAAAATAACTAGATCCAACCAATTTAGCTGAGATTATTTGTGGTAACTTGTGGAAAATTTTATCTGTCGATGTGTTTTCTGCTGTAGACTGCCAGGCGGACAAAACAAGGCCAGGTACACCAGATCTGGCAGATTTTGCATAAGCCAGATGATGCCGACACAAATCGTTATAAGCCGGAATGGCACTACGAGCAGCGTCAGACCGCATACCATTGACCCCGAGTTCCAATCCGAGGCATCAGTAGGCAAAGACCCGCAGCGATCAAACGTTCCTCTGGTGAATAATAATTCCAGCACATCGTGATTCGTCCAAATCAGCACAGTGCGTGCGCCGACGCTTGCGCCTCTTTGGTCACGTTTCCGCTTAGTCGGCCACGAACGGACGTTGATTACGTAAGTAGACTAGTGCACATGGTAAACCGAGTGATCGTACTCCTTAAATCATGACGGATTAGCTGCGTCAATCGCCGAGTAGGCCTAGGCCTATGCAAGTATAAATATAGTTCAGGCTTACAGTTCACAACGATTTCACCTTAGTTGGAAAATGGGTGACGCCCTAGTCGATTTCATAAATAAATTTTACGCTAATAAGACGAAAATCTCTTAACTTCAACTTACATCTTACTGACCTTGAAATGAGTTACTCATGCCGGCTTAGGTCAGTTATACACCAGAAGACCAATTTTCTACGAGACCCAAACCCGCTACCTTTCGTTTCTAATTTCTCGGTTCTACATCGAGTCTCCAAAAAACCACTAATTTTTTTTCAAATAGCTCAGTGAGATATTGATTTTATTAATTTCTGGCATGCAACATCGCGAAAAAAACTCCACGTAAATGACTACAGTTTTGCCCACCTCACTTCAGTACTGTCGCTACACTACCTTGCAAAATGCAAAAGTAGTAGTTTTAATAGTTTGGCCGTTTACAACAATGAATAATCGTAGTGGGTAGCGCATGCGTTCTGGAGTAGAACTATAGCGAATGTTTTCGATGCCATCGAAATGACAGTAGGCCTGAAGATGACAGTGCGATTATGTCGCTTAGCAATGCACACCATGACCCGTGTGGCGACTAGCGAGCGGCGACGGAATAGCGGTCGCCAAGATTGGAACGTCGTGTTACATGATTTAATATTGTAAATTGTCAATGACCAAAGCCGACAGAAGACAAAACAGCAGTAATCCATTACCGTAGTCTGTATATAGCGGTCCGGGCTACCGTTTTCATTTTACAACATCTCAAAAAACCAAGGCACTTTTTAAATAGCTCCGTGAAACATTAGCTGATTTAATCTTTTGGTTTGCGACATCACAAAGAAACTTGACGTAAATAACTATAGTTGCGCCCACATCACCTTAATACTGGCGCTACACTACATTGTGGAATGCAGAAGTCGTAGTTTGACCATTTACAACAATAAATTGCGATCTTGCATGCTAAAAATTATTATAATCGGCTATTCGAAAAATACAAGAGGCTTGGTTTTTACGCACGAAAGCTATAGCTATAGCGCTTAATAGCTATGGTAATTCTGTCTGTCTTGGTGTCACGTCCCGGTACCGTTCCAAGACCATGTGAGATAGAGACTTTGGGTTTTCACCGTAGCTTAGTGTCTCTAGTATTTCGCGACAGAATTTCATGCCACTGGGTGAAGGGGGTCCCCACGAACGAGGGGGAGAAATAGGAGCACACCCTTAAAAAGGCGTTATTCTACCGTTATTGGCTCGTCTAACGTGAAAATGGTTGCAGATAGGCACAGACATGCTGCTTATCATAACAAGCACTGGCAACGAGCTTCTTAGGAATGTCAATATCGATGACCTTGAACCCCCAAAATAAGGGGTTTTAGTGAATTTTTCACGATTTCGGGCTGCGTCACGCATTTCAAGAGTGAATTGCGCCGAAATGGCTGGAGGTAGACTAAGATAACCTGTGTATGAAACCTTTAGCATTGAATGTAGATTTTAGCAATACAAGTTCGGACCCTCTAGGTTCAAGGAGGCCTGCGCACGCGAGTGTCAATGAGGGTACACTCTAAAAAGTGGTTATTCATTTGCTGTTGGATTGTCTAACGTGAAAATGGTTGCACATAGGCACAGACATGCATTATAACAAGCACTGGCAACAAGCTTCTTAGGAATTTCAACATCGATGACCTTGAATGACCTTGAACTAATACGGGTTTTTAGTGATTTTTTGGCGATTTTTTTGCTGCAAAAGAGTGAATTGCAACGAAATAGATGAAGACAGACCAAGATTACCTGCGAACAGAAACTGCTATAGGCTCTCGCGTGTCTCATGAGCATTAGCTCAGATTTCTTGTTTTAGACACGTTGCGTTTACTATTATATATTCAGGCCAGTTCTTTACATGCGCTAGATTAAGCTGGCAGTTTGTCTGCTAATTTCTTAGCGCAAATAGTGTATCGCATCATACGTTTATCGTATCGTCATGGTTTTTATCAAATGTGTAGTTGTAGAATGTTGACGCGCATTTTGGTGTTGAACCCTGGATGTCCGACATGCGACTTCTTTCAGTAAGTTGTTGACACGTTATGTCAGTCGCCTGTGCGGAAATCAGACATCGTCTGGTCTCCTGGAGATGAGACTTCCGTCAGCTCAGCTCAGCATTATACGGTCATCAGCAATCATCACACGTTCTAGTGGCCTGGACTGTCGATTGTCCACGCCTCCGTGCGCATCAAGTGACTCGCAGACTGTGACTGAGTCGATCGAGACGTCAACAACTCCTCATCTCTGTCACTCAAGACGAGCTCTGAAGTATAGGTCGCTTAGACGACAATAACACTAAATGCTGCTCGCAAACCGTTGAATATACGACTTACAGGCTATCAGAAACTGAATATCAGGTACAGCGGTTCACCCCCAGGAAAACGGCTGTTTGAAAACCGTAGTCTAAATACGGTCCTGTAGACACAGTGAGGCCTACAGATTACGTCGTTACCAATGAAGCTTGGATTTTCACTTTGGAAACTTGCTTTCTACTAAATCTGGGATCCCGAGATGTGACCAATCCAGTATAGGCCATATGAAGTTATTTACATTCATTTCAAGAATGTGATAAACTAGCAGGTTTTCGACAAATGCGACCATTAAGAATGCAGAAAAGCCAGAAAAAAATGAATGTTGTCAACATAATAACAAATGCGGCAGACAAATGCAAAATGTATTTAACACAATGACAACAAAGACAGATTGGAAGATAACGACTTGACAGACAGCCTCGAATTTATGACACTGCTACGTTATATTCATCATATGAAAAGATAAGTCATGAGAAAATCAACTGACTGATTGTCACAATTCGTTTACCATCAACTAACACAACCACACGTTGAACGTTTCACCACAGTGACTAACTTATGAATTACAAGATAATGTTCATACGAACACAGAGTCTGTCCAATGCACTTCGATAGTTTACAATATATGTCCGTATAAATATAAGCAGTGAGCTGTTTAAACTGGTAGAAAAAAAATCAAAAAGTAATTTTAAATTGCACATCAGCAATGTTACTGTCATCCTTCACTATTATTATAACTAAACAATAAATATTGTCAGTCACGTGACCATTTGATTCGTCGCCAGCGCTTTACTATAAACGGTCCATCGTCACCATGTGTATATCTCGCATCATTGTGAAGATATGGCGCCTCAAAGATAATGGGGTCACGACCTTGACCTTTTGGGGTCATGTGACGTCATCGGTCACGTGAAAATTCGACTCGTGGTGTTCGACTTCCTATGGGTGGTCCATAGTGACTATGCATCCATCTTGCACCGTTATGGAGATATGACGCCTCAAATGTTGGACGCACAAACGTGGACACGGAAAGAAAGAAAAAAGAAGGGAAAGACAAAGAGGAAGAGAAAAGGGAAGGGAAAAAGGAAGTGGAAGGGGAAAGGAAGGAAAAGGGGAAGGAGAAAGGGAAGGGAAGAGACTGTAAAGGCAAGAGAAAGAGAAAGGGAAAGAGAAAGGGGAAGAGGAAAGAAAAGGGGGAACGGAAAGGGGAAGGGAAAAAGAAAGAGGAAAGGGAAAGAGAAAAGGGAAGGCGAAGGAAAAAGGGAAGGGATAGGGGAAGGAGAAGAAAAAGAGGAAGAAAAGGGACGGTAAAGGGAAGGGAAGCGGAAGGAAACGGGTAAGGATAAAGGAAAGGGGTAGAAAAAAGGGAAGGGAAAGGAAAAGGGGAAAGAAAAGGGGAAAGGATGGGGAGGGAAAGGGAAAAGGGAATGAGAAGGGGAAGGAAAATGGGGAAAAGGAAAGGAGAAGGGAAAAGATAAGGGAAAGCGAAGAGGAAGGGAAGGTGGAAAGAAGATAGCTTAAGAAAACTTGGGACGCACGTATGCACGCACGCACGGAAACTCGGGTGATTTTATTCTTTGTCCAATGCTATCCATAGCATCGGACAGACAACAAGTGTTCAAAAGTGACAATAATATTTCACACATTAGTAGTGTAGCAACTGATATCTGGCAATTACAGCAACAAAGTTATGAAACTTGATGACTTAGGCTTTCTATGGACCACCCAGTGTTCGACAACAGACTGTGTGTAACAATATCCAGCTACAGATGTTAATTCCACTAGTGCACGGGGCAACACATCACACATTATTATGCAACAAACAGACGCCAGCAAACAATTTCTCAGTAGAATGAAACGTGAACATAACAGAAGTAATCAGTAGCCTACCGCACACTCACACACCTGTGAACGCGACCATTAGCCATGAAATAATCACTTTCTGATAAACCTGTCAGTAAAACTGTTTTTCTCAAGTGTTTGATAACACACACAGAACTAATAATCATCATCGACAGCAGCACCATCATCACCATAACATAAAATCTCGCACACACACATACAAATATATATTCATATGCAAAACAAAAAAAAAACGAAAATCAGTGGTTGACTCTGAATACACTGTAACAATACTGCTACGGTATAGCAACAGACCTAGTAAACAAAAAAACACAATATGCCACTAAACCAAGTCAATAAAACTAAACTGAAGTAAAAGCTGACAGATTTGCTCAAATTCTGCAACAGAGTTTGATGCTAACATTCCACCAAATCTCAAAATGAGAACCATAAAACACTTCATTTCAACGAAAACGAAGAGGTTTGCTGACCACTGGCAGTATTTTACGATAACAAGAGTGAGAGGCTGTAGTCTTTCGATCTGATCTTTCTATGTGCTACTATATATCACACAATCTTCCTTTAATATTGCACACTTTGCCTGTAAGTAAAACACACTTCACTTAAATATCCATGAACGTCGTCACGCAGTCAACAGTTCTCAAGAAAAAAACACATGTCCTCACTGGCTTTTCACACTTTCTGCGGTTTTGTCTCATGCATTTCTCTCATTCAACAGTTTCTGCATATACTTTAGTCATGCCACTTCTATCGCAATTTTACCACCATGGTTTTTAGCACAATTCACAATGCACCCCGATTCTCTTCTGAGATTTTGGCGCTACATAAATTAGTACTAACTTACTTACTTACATCAAATACTATCCTGCCAACAGTTGTTTCTGTGTCACTTCGTCTGCTTTCTAGTGCTTTTAACACCTTTCAGTTCATAATCTGTACGCTCCATTGGCCAGTTATTCTCATCTGTTCTCAGAACACAGTCATCATATGATTTCGATCCAATATGCATTATGCGCAATGACAACAATCTATTCACTAGAATATGCTTGACTGAAACAACTCTCAGCATTACAGCAACAAGGCACTTTCACACAAGGTTTAAAAACCGTTTTAAGCAGTCCAACCAAGTAGGTTTCATAGCTTTTTTGGAGAAAAAGGTTAAATCCGGTTTAAAAAAAACAAATATGATGGTTCTTGAATTTTCATAGGTTACAAGTTATTAGAATAAGCACTGCTAGATACTGTCCAAAAATTTGCAAATTCATAAGTTGAACTTGACAACATTTTTAATCATCGGTAGAACATAAAACTAAAACTGAACTATTTAGGACAGATTCTTTTTAAGCGTTTACCCAATAAAACCAACGGAGTTTTCAGTGTGTCTTATTTGCTCTGCATCAGAGCACAGTGCATTCCTTGGACATAATAAGCATTGCCATTGCATCATTACAATTTATACTAATTTATACTAAGTCATTTTGCCCATCTGCTAAAAAATATCCAAGATCCACAAAAAACTGAACCTCTCCAAAAGTTAACCAATTTGTCCCTAGCACAGAGGCATTTGTAGGCTTTCACCACACCACCCTCTGTTAGCAGGCGCAAATGAAGGCATTACGTTTCTGCAAAACATCATCACAATCCATTCATAAATTTTGAGACATTTTGCACAAAGCCTGCAACAAAAACATAAACTTTCTGGTGCAACTAATACATAACCTGAAGATTTTTTTACTAAATTTACTTAGGTTATATACCAATAAACAATACGCTGCCAGCAAAATGTCAGATTCTAACAAACATCAACAGATACTAGCTTATCTAGTGAGAGAAGAAAACAAACAGTTCCTGCTCTGCAGCACTTTTAGTTATCATAAAACAAAAAAATACTAGAAAAACACTCAAAACAATGCAAACCTTCGCTAATTACTCTGCTAACAGAATGACAAACCGATCAATGAACAAACCATTATACAAACATATCCTGCATGCCGGGGCAAAAACAGCTGTGTGCAATACACAACAGGCACAGCGCGAAACAGTTATTACATAACATTTTGCAACTTTCCCAAATACAAGTAGAGCAAAAGCTGCTCCAATGAAATGATAAGATGCAAATTAAGTTTTAAATGTGATTTCTGAAAGCAAAACAAATAAAGCTAAAATCAAAAATTTGCGGTAATCACGTTAACATCAGCCAGTTTTGTACAAAAGTACTCATTCAGTTCGTTAACTTTGTTGGTATCTGATCAGGAAAGACAAAAAAAGGAACCAAAAAATCTTTATACAGCTCTATTGGAACTGCCCATACATGTTATACATTACTGTGGACAGATTGTTAGTGGTATAATAAGTAACCAAATTGCATAATTATACAAAAACATGTGATAATAAAAAATTTTCTGCAGGTATTTCTTGGATAAAGAGTTGATGCAAGATCACCAGAAAAATGCAGCAATAAGAGGCACATCAACTTGCAGGTAAGCTTACGTCGTCGGCCAATACCCTACATGCGTGTTCATATTTAAACACAACGCCATACATCTCACCACCAAGCTGGGCTGCCAGCCAGCAGTTCTTAATGACTGCCATTTTGAGCACATCGCAGGCAAACGGTGCGTAGAAGTTAGTGTGTATGGCACGACCCATGCCTTCGAGAACAATGAGATCAGCTTGAGTTTCTTTCATTCGCTCACTCAAATCATAATCAATGTACCTAGAACACACAGCATTGAAACGCAAGCTAGTATCAATCAATTTGATCAAAACTACAGCAAAATTTATCTTTATCATATTTTACAGACATGGTCATTTAATACATAAAGTGTCTAAAGATGGATACTAGCTGACAGGCGAAAAATCTACAGACTCAGGCAAAAAACCCTAGAGTCAGCCTATCGGAAAAATTAAAGATAAAAGGTGGTGTTATAGCTCTTGATGGAAGCCATTCTAGAGCTACGGAGCGTCACCTGCCATATGGGATCACACAAGTGAACGTGCACCATCTTAATCCCAGCCAGATAGGCTGGTACCCCATTTGGCTACCCCAGAGGGATGGAAGGCTAAGTTGACCTATGTGGCTGGTTACATACTGAGATGGTTAACCTGCCCGCAGGCAGTCACCCATCTAAGTACTAATCCGGCCGGGCATAAATTAACTTTGCAATGCTTGTCTGATTGTTCAATCCACGTAAAGCATGCATGAGCGATAGACCACCATGTACACTGACAGTTGGCAGTACAATCAAAAATGTGTCAATTAAACTCAGTTGTATCATCGTAGCATGCACCATGCAGCCAACCAAGTTGTACAAAATCAAACACTGAAACAATGATGATACAACTGAGTTTAATTGACACATTTTTGATTGTACTGCCAACTATCAGTGTACACGGTGGCCTATCACTCATGCATGCTTTACGTGGATAGAACAATCAAATAGTTTTGAAAATGATTAGCCTTAATCATTGCAGTGACTAAGGCTACTCGCTTCTGAGAATGTCCAAGTGCTCAATATACACAAAGCACATATGCTGAAGCACTACCAGGTGCAATTTTACCTGAGATCCAGACAAGGTGAGCCTTGGCCCGACTCCATGACAAGCAACCGTCCTTCAGTCAGAGCAGAACTAATGTCATCACTGATGTCTGCAACACGCCGTGCAAGAATTGTCAGCTCGTTGTACGTGACATCATTCAACGCTGGACGAGAATTGGCACACAGAACCACCTTAACAACAATAACATGCATGAGTACCAACATAACACACGTCACAACAATAACATGCATCGTTGTCATTTACTTCCCAGAACACAGGCAGATACAATGAGAATAAAAACAGTTTTAGTTACCAACTAGTGAAAAAATACAAAGCATTGTTGAGACTTTTTTAAATAAAAAAATGTAATATGCAACACATCAAACTAAACATCACATAAAGTGTAATACTATTACATTTCCACCAAAAATGATTTCATTTAATTAACGGCTTGACTTAGTATAATATAATACAATACTATACATAATACTTAATACTGTAACAAGTGCCTGGCGTAACACACTTAAAACAGTAAAAAGCACACAGCAATGTAACATGCACAAGAACAAATGCTTCTGTGACCAAAAGTTATAGGTTAATAAAAATTGTTACAATCTACTAAGCCAGTGTGGGCTATTTCCCATTGAACTGTCATATGGCTGGCAGAGTCAGTAGAGGGGTATTCCTCAACATACAGTCTATTGAATATGGCCTAGAACATGGCATTTGTACTCACTGCATTTATCCACAAATGTATAATCAGCCTAAGACAAACAAGAGGCTTGTTAACCCCTTGACTGCCACATGCCGGATATTTCCGGTGCCTGCAGTGTATTGCTGCACCACATGCCAAAAATATATGGCAGTACGCCTATAGGATGCATTGGTGCCTGGGGCTAGGAATATTTCATGCTTGGCGTACTAGTTATATTGCAGAATGCTCAGCGTGTATTGGGCTACTTTTGAAAAACTTCTTGGTCACATGCACGGCAACATTATTGTTTACATTATAGTTATGAACAACTACTACGGCAACAAGTAGTAGACTGACTACCTAGTACTGCAACTGCTACTACAGCTATAACAATGACAGCAACTACTAAAACACCACCAAATATTACTGCAAAAACAACAAAAACTATTACTACAGGATCTAGTAGTTTTACAATTGCTACTACAACAGACACTGCAATTACTACTACAACTAGGACTACCACAATTATAATATGCAACTAGAACAACCCCTACTGGGGCGCAGGGAATTTCTAGGGGCTGGCAGTTAAAGGGTTAAATATCCACAAATGGTTACTGATATGAATGTCATACCAACTAGCCATGCATAATGTACAATGTAAAGAAACTTCACTGGTGCTTTCAAAGTTGTTACCTTAAAACAAGATTGTCGGTATAAAAGAGAAAAAAGAAAGAAATTAATAAGACGAAATACTGACTTGTGTTCCATGTTTAAGCAGCAGTCGCGTGAATGGAAAAATGCCCAGGATAATGTCGATGCCACTGTTGTCGACAAAGATGAAAGCACATTTGTGAGGTCGACCTTTCAACCGCTTCAGCCACTTATCAAAGTCGTCATACAGCCATGGTCGAGCTACAATAGCATAACGTATGCCGGTCAAGCTCAAAAGCTATAAAGATGCACACTGCACAGAAACAACAACAATAATGATAATAATAAGACTAAATTTATCTGTCTGTGACATAGCTATTAAATAAAAATAGACACCATTTTTAAATGACTAAATTTCATAGCACCACACAGTGTGACTTCAGAGAATGTCAAATCAGCATTCAAAAAATGACTGATTGAATTAGTAAGTTTTCAGCTTACAACAGTGAGTCACTCATAAGAACTGAAGAACTGCTCGTAATAAAAATAAATAGTCCCAGATTAAATATAAATATGAGGTCTTTTCTAAATTAAATGTACATCTGCACACACAAATTTTGCAAATTATCTTGAATATTAAGCTGACATAAGTTTTATTTTTGTTACAGATGCCCATCTTTACCATAAACTGCTGTGAGTAAACATTTAATGTGTAGCTCTAGTTTATTGTGATGCTGCTTGTTTAATGTCATAACCATGTCTCAACAAACAAGAAATTTGAGCTAATGCTCACAAGATGCGCAAAAGCCTATAGCAATTCTTGTTATCAAACTGTCAGTCTATCTCCAGCCATTTTGTTGCAGTTCATTCTTGGAGTGTGCTGCAGCCGAAGATTGCAAAAATCAATAAAACTCCTTATTTTGGAAGTTCTGAGTCTTTCAAAATCATCGATTTTCATATGATTTTGACTGATTTTGATTTTCACTAGTGCTTGTTGTGATAGGCAGCATGTCCTTGGTGATCTGCAATTGTTTTCACGAAAAACTGGCCAACAACGGTAAAATAACAACTTTTACGGGGGTACCGCTATTTGATGCTTTCGTGCGCAGGTTTCTTGGACCATCAAAATCTTTGTTCAATGCTGAAAATTTCATATGCAGCTTGTCCATGTCTATCTCAATTGATTTCAGCACAATTCGCTCTTGAGATGTATCATGCACCCTGAAATCAGTAGCTGCTTTCACATGTAATAAAACAGACAAAATCAGAGACAAACATAGATAAGCTGTCAATATGTACACTGTAATTTAGAAAGTGCTTGTCTGAAACCAAATTCCGTTGACTCCATCAACGCTGCAACTTCTTTTGCTCCCCAGTCAAAAACGTTGCCTCCGAGGACTCCCTGGACTACTGCAAGGCACTGTTCATCGTGTGACATTGCGTCTATCTCGGCCAGTCGACCAAATAGCAGCCTCAGCGCTTGTTCATTCTCTTGCTGTTTCTGCTGCTCTCACGCAAACACACACATTCACCTTAACATTTTGCTGCACATAATGCAGACTACAACACAGTGGTAATATGCAACGGGCAGCTAAACCACCACTTACACAGCACATAGAACATTAGATAATGATACACAGATTCATACTCATCAATGATTACTCAGGTAGAGACTAATGGAATTGAACGAATTCAAAACTATGAAAAATGGCTTTAAAAATCGTGCACACCCCTTTTGAAGTACATGACACCCACCCATGTAAAGTAGTTCTTCCAAAGCAGAACAGAATAAAGTGGATTTCTCGAAACAGCACCAGCAACTCTCAGAAATATTTCAGAGAAACCGAACCAAGAAGTCAAGCAGGCGACAGTAGTGCACTACTTTAACTACTGCAACGCAGACTAAACCTGAAAATAGCTGAATATTAAACCTGTGAGTATGGATCAACAAAGTGGAATTCTTCAAGGCAATGTTCTCGTGTGTCGAGCAGACTTCGTACTGTTAGTGAGCCATAAGCACTACAACACACAACCAACACTGAAGCATAATGTCTGCAGGAGAGCACGCCCCTTGCCCCTACAACAACAAGGTCACAGCAGGCTGTCAGAAATATGTGTTTTATTTTACCAACATTTTTATGAAATCCAATTCTTTGCAAATGTTATCATTGAGGTAAACTACCATGAACTGCTATAGCCATAGACCTCTTACAATAAGACGTCTATGGCTATAGCAGATCTTGAAGGTGCTGCTAAAATACGCCAAAAATTCAGGTCTTTAGCTTCAAGGTAGCATCTTTTCTCAGACACTAACAGTGCAATGACTCTAGAAAAACTCAATAAAAAGAAAGAAAGCAAAACTGAACACTAATTATCTTAACACTCTATAGAAAAGAACATCACAATCACCACGGATTGATCTTGAGTTCATGCAAACGGCGAGTGTACTTCTCAGTGAAGTGCCTGGCTCTTTGTTCAGCATCTGTTTTGCTTGGCTGTGACTTGACGGCTCTCTCAGCAAACTGCAATTACACACCATACATACAGCTCAGCCACCGCTGTTACACTGTGCTGCTGCAGTAACCAAAGTATTAATGTATATAAAAATCAAAAAGATTAAAGATAACTACTACAGCTCTTCACGAGAATCCATTTCAAAACTATGGAGCATCACCTGCCATATGGGATCACACAGTGCTGCAGATGAACATGAATGAGTTAAACTGAGCAAGGTACTTGCTTTCTCTATCCCCGAACGATGAAAGGCTCAGTTAACCAGAATGGATAGTTACACACCGAGATGGTTTACTGGTCCAAAGATGGCCACACCAGAGCTAGCATAGAGCCAAATGCAATTTTTGATCGAGACCAACACACTAACTATTACTGCAAGTCATTACAGCAACAGCAATTACTTCAGCACGCTCAAGTGAAAACACATTCATCTACACATTTTGCCTACATCAAAGTTAAGAAAATACAAATAATTTTCTGCCAAAAGTAATGTATAAAACACACACAGACAACTCTAGCTGTCATAAATGATAAGTCACTATGTCAACAACATAGGCAAAGCATGAAATAGTTGTTAAACAACCTTCTGGAACTGTCCCAAATACAAACATAGCAAAAATGTGCTCTAAAAATGAGACATATCAATTAATTTTCACAATAACCTTTTCAGTGGCATCTTCGAAGCACTGTAGCCAGTATTCACGGGCATCTGCGTTCTGCAGTAAGTCCTCAGTGTCAGGGTAATAACTGGCAGAGTCCAGTAGCAGCGGACAGCTTACCAACGGTCTAATAAACCGATCCAGCTCCAGAACATCAAACTACAAACAGTACTGTCAATGCTGCAATGTGATATGATCACATCAGACTTGGTGTCTGTTTGAAAAGCAAATTTTACTGGAAATCACAACAGCTAAAGTTCACTTTACATAATTCTGTCATCTTGGCCATCTTTGTGCCAAAAATTATGAAAATTGGTGGAAATTTAACAAAGTTATGACAAAAATAATTTTGACTGTTTTTGAGACATGGTGTAGAACAGTAAGAGAAAACTAAGGCAGAATTAGCAATGTCATCAGATACCGGGGCAGTGTTGCTGGTGTCTCGCACAAAATGCAGTGGATTGAACAACTTCGGTGAGGCAAGACCCGAGCTTCCTGCGTAGTTCTCAGCCCAGGACACACTACCACCGCTCCAACAGTACCTTGCTGCATCTGCCAACATCCACTAAACAACTGCAGACTGCCTAATACACACTAACACGATAGACTGGTTTTTCAAAGCCTCAAACAAGTAACACAGATGTACATTTCATAGTGCAACAGTTTGCTATATCAAATCAGACATCACAATATCAACCATTCTGTAATTCATGCACAAGCTGCTCCATAATTGACAAAGCACAGGCATAGACACAATGCAAAATCTTAACACATGGTACTAATATTTAGTCATTCTCAGGACAAAACAGGTACCTATAGCTGCCTTGACTGTTTTACTTCTGATGTCTTTTCGTTTTTTTTAAATTTCAGAGTGATATCTCTGACCTCTCTCAGCCAATCACTATGAAACTTTGTCACATGATTGAAAATAAGTGTTATTTTAAAAGACCCAAAATTTTAGGACCTTCATCATAAAAATTATTAGGTAAATTTGGTAAATTTGACACAACTTTGACCTTGTTCATAAATACAGATATATCAGAATGAATCATACATTGATAGTGATAGTACTAGGCATTACTAACCTTCTTCCTCAACGACCTTCAAGAATGCACCAATAGCACCCAAGTATCCTTCATGGCGCAGAAACAAAGCCTGTATTTCACCCTAGACACATCACAGCATAGAAGAATAATTACATAAACATACTAATTACTAATTAGGCTTACATGTCTTCATGTTGCAGTGAAGCACCCAAAAGACGCATCCACTCCACTGTGCTTAATGGAATTTTTCAGTTCATTTCTTACTTTGTAAATAACAATGAAACAAAGTCTGTTTTTTGCTACTTAGGCTGATCAATATGAATACTTTGTGCGACTGAGAGTGCGAGTGACTGACTGACACACAAAAATCTCACTGGCTTGCGCATGACTGAACATACTAGACAGCATTATAAAACGGATTCTGTTAGAAGTTCAAATGCATTGCTACAACTGTCGTGGTACATAGCTTACAGATTATCATTATATATTCAAATTACTGCCAATCTTAAGTAAGGAACGCCAAGTTATACAGCATATCAATTCCAAAGCACACCCTAATGTGTTCTATAAATTCCTTTATAAGTATATTGAAAATCAATTTTTCCAACAATAAGATGCAAAATATTGTACAGTTTATGATAGCTAGTTGGGAATAAAAGTGTTGCTGACAATTCAGCAGGCATCATCTGATATGTGTATGTCATGTGAGATACAAACAATAAATGAACAAGACAGTGAGTGAGTGGGTGAAAAGATAACTGACTCACCTGTGACCAGTAGTTGATAGCATATGTAATGGTGTGCATCGTCAAGGGATGGCCGCGAATGAAGTACCCGCCAAAGTAAATTCTCGGCAGCTGGTGAAGCTTTGCTGTGAGGTACGCAATCTGTCCAATGTCATTGCTGATGGAGATTAGCAGACTCTTAGCAACGTCTGCATCAGTGAACGGCACTTCTACAACCAACCAGCAAACACCGTGACAACGATAAGAAATGTACATGGAATCGATTCGATGTATAATGTAAATTAAAGATCGTAAAAATGCAATAAAAAAATGCAAACTATTAATGACTAAATAAAAACATTTTATCAAAATATTTTACAACTGTATAAATCAGAAATAAATATGCTTAGTTTATAACCACAAAACATATGATAAATTTCAAATATTTTTACACGTACATTTTTAAATTTCAAATTCACATCACAAAAAATAGTTCAAAATTTCATATTATGTGTAATAGTCTCAGTTTTACTTCAGGGATGATTTCGAATATTGACGCTAATGATTTACGCTGTCTTTAGTTCTCTACTAGCTTTCAGTATTATTGCTATAAGCCTATTAGTATAGCAACTGGTACTAAAACATTACAAGCAACAACGACAACAAGTAAATATACCAATATTGCCTCGGGGTGATCTTGCAGCTTTACCAAAGCTGCTTGCAATAAGGTCAGCAGGCAGACCATGTGCTCCATGACTGCCGCCATAGATGTCACACACGAGCATATCAAGCTTACGATGATCGCCTTGCTCAGCAATGTGTAGCAACTCGTCAAAGTCCTACGACAATATATAGAAATATGTACAGAAAGAATACACAGACAATAAGCATACACATTACACAAACAGTATATGTACACAATATTTCAAATAAGACAATGAAGCAACAGTATCTTAACTACCGGATACTCAAATCTCTAGTATCACAGATACATTAGTTACATATCTAAATCTACACCAGCAACCTCAATAATCCAATAATTCACAGTCCAAACAGCCTGCACGTGATCACACAGACATCTACTTTTAACGAAAATGAAACTAACCTTTGCCTTCGTTAACAGTGAGCCAAGACCCCAGAATGTCCCGCCACCAATTGACGTTCCTCCTATTCTAACATAAGAACTCTCTGATTCAACCTATCCAAGACACAACAGAAACTTCACATTTAAAGGTCTTGGTCAGTGGCGACGATCAAACTCACCTGTGCAATTTATGTAGCTCTTAATTAGACATTTCTGTGACGAAAATATGGCTTTACGTTGTTATGCCAAAAAAATCATGGCACTAGCACAACCGATGACGTCATCAGTCTAGCGAAAAAACATCATGAATATTAATAACCTAGCCAGTGTCATCATTAGATAAGGCTAGGTCATTAATTATTCATGCATGATGTTGATAGGCCGCGCTGACGACGTCACCAATTGTGCAGCCTAGCCAAAATGGCATCGCGTTTTTAGATCACGTCTGTAAATCGTCGACTTTAAATGTCCATGGACATTTAATGTGACACTAAATTTGGCAATACAATCAGTGGTGTAGCAAGGCTCTGGGTGGCCCTCGATCAATCGTAAATCATGAGCTCTCAGCTGCGAGGCCCAAACGACTAAAGGGACTGAAAGAGATATCGAGCCACTCTCTGCCAGTTAGAAAGTTTGGGGAGTCATGAGTGCTGAAAGTTCCCCAGCCACCAAAATCTTGCTACTGTGTTGACAGCGAACATCGCAACGTTTATACACCTTACAAGGTTACACCTTACACCTTACAAGCATGTCAAGCTTACAATGATCGCCTTCTGCAGCTAAAGTTGTTTACATGCAAGAAAAACTGACTTTTTGAACAATACTTTATCAAGCTTGAAGTAATCCATGCATGTTTCATGTGGAAAGAACTGACCTTTATCAGACTGACCCCTGAACCAATATTGACAAGCAAATATGGAAAAACTGCATCCGTGTCAGTTATCTGGAACCTGTATTCTGGACAACCATGACGCTGGTAAATAAATGCTTCATCTGGAATGTTTTTAAGAAGAAAATTGCATCCTTTGATCAAACACTGCAGCTCATCTTCTTTGTCAATTCTGAAACACCACAAACTAATACAGTTTAACAACAACATTACAACTGTCAATAAGTATACATTTGCACTAAAAAGTTAAATGTAACTAATAATACTTACACTAAAATAGTCCTTTTGACTTCTGGTTTACTTCTAGATGCCAAATGTTTCATAGTTACGCCAAATTAGTCTAAGACCCCTTAAAGTGAACTTCTGGGAATTGTGATGAGACGATCCTCATGCCACGCAACCAACAAAATCAGAGAACTGAAAAGCAGTGATTATTCTAGTCCTACAGCCCTACAGAATTCAGCCTCGAACACTCAAGGAGCAATGGAAGACTTCTACAGAACAAAAATATCATTATCAGTTCTTAACAGAACTGCGCACAACAAAGCACTAAAATGTGTACGTACTGAACTCCAAGTTTATTGCTAAGAAGATTCTTGTATTTGTATGCACCTCCTCCAGTCACTTTTATAAACTTGTCTCTTGACATCTCGGCCGAGCCAACAATGTTTTGTTGGATAAAGTCAACACAGGTTTCAATGTATTTTGTTTCAAATTTGATAAAATGCAGTCGATCTCTCAACTCTTCTTCTTCAGATACGTAATATATTTCACCATCAGAATCCTGGTTAATTCCAAAATATGAATACATATCACTAATAAACAGCATCAACGACTAATGTGAAACTTCTAATACAAAGCTAAAAACACCATGTACATTACTGGTAAGCCTTGAAGATAGCACTACAACCTTTGGTGGTATAATTTGGTTATGATTATGCAGAAGCATTAACAGTTCATAATTCTATAGAAAACTCATACTTACTTATATCTAAATGAAACAAAAGTACTAGGCTACAATTAATTACTGAGAACTAAAACAAACTGAATTTGAAGTAAGCTTAAATTTTAAAAAAGCAAAAATGTCACAAAAAGTTACTTGCAATGGCAATTGTCATTCAACTAATTCATTATTTGTATTAAAGTTCTTAACAGTTAACTGGTTAACCAGCTAACTGGTCCTGCCCTCAGGACCGAGCCTGAATGTGTTGGTTCGGTTAATTGTAATGAAATGAGCAGTGCCACAACTTTTTTCACCTGCCCGGTCCTCTGGCCTCAAGCATTATCAGCTGTGATCAAAGCTGAGGTCGCCTGCAGCGATGTACGCTCAGGGTGAGGAAGATGAGGCTTGGCACATTGGAATGAATGGAAAAGACCATGGGCGAGTTGCTAATTAGTGCTGGACAGTGAAGAGATGTTTACTGCACCGGCAGTGCTGGTGATGCAATAGGTGAGGTAAGCTATTGGAAAATGAGAGGGGCAGACCTGTCCGGCCCAATGGTTCACGGGCTTCACTTAATCAATGTCTGCCATCTCTGTCCTGTCCACTGCGACAGGCAAGGCAGCAGCAAGAGTAGTAAGGTCAGTCACTGTATGTCCAGGGTTTAATTACATGGCATCCAGTTACAAAATGCTACAAGGTTCACATTTACACTGAGCTGTGGACAGAATGTTGTTAGTTTAATGTCAATACTTACTACTTAAGGTGATGATTAGATATTCTATGGTATGGCGGATATCACAATCTGTGAAGTTTTGTGTTTTATCTTTAATAAGTACAGTGTGTTAGCGAAAACACAACTGAAGTCAGTGCTAGTTGGTTTTTATCAAGATGATGAACTTAC
>Ga0209367_1002455_pt1 | contig 24483 bp, 10 predicted proteins | sample WorMetLIZISLAND2_FD_187412 | JGI IMG/M metagenome (GOLD analysis project Ga0209367, IMG submission 187412) | Marine gutless worms symbiont microbial communities from Max Planck institute for Marine Microbiology, Germany - Olavius geniculatus... ... | reverse complement strand
ATAAATCGTTTGATATGGGCAGAATAACAAAGGATGATCGCTGTTTGATCATGGGCTTACGAACTGAGAACTGTTTTGCTAGGTAATGTGGTCACACAATAAAGGTGCGGTGGGTGGAAGAACTTCACGTTTACGCGCCATAAATTTCTGCTTGTAACAGTGAAAGAATGGTTAAAATCGGTGCTGAATTACCGAAGTTATCCCAAAATAAAACTGGGTATCCGTTTTTTTGGATCACCCTGTAGGTCTCTATAGCGGGCTCGTTGCACACTAGTGCTTCAGATCAAAGCGATGTCGGCCGTTGGCGTCGACGTGACGTACCGTGTTCGCGCTGTATCAATGACAGCCTGTATTCACCGTGGCATAATAATAATAATGAAAACATACAAACGAGCCTTACTTTGGTTGAAATCTTAACTATAGGCAAAGGCTTACACATCCATGTAGCGACTATTTCAAGATGGGCCAAAATGCATTTATTCCTACTTCAGTCACAACATAAGGCAGATAAAAACAACTTACGACAAGTAATCCCAATGAAGTTTAACAGTATCAATAACATTTGTGTTGACCAGGTACACGAAAACCTACTGAAGTCTGGATATTATATTCAGCAGACACACTAGTCTTCTGAACCATTATATCAACACATGCTTTTGATATCATGTAACGTAATCTCTTCAGAATGATGCTGCTCTGCCTACGTTGACAAAAATCGCATTCGCAGCACAATGAAAAGCGTCTAGCAAACTCCACAGAATACTTGAAAACTCTGAATTTTTATGCTTTATCGGTTCAGCAGCAGAAAAGACATCTGATTTGTTTTGCCGCAAAAACACAAAACAGCTAGCTTGTGGGGGCCGCCCTATAATCTGGACTAATTTTGTTTCGTGCAGCGACAGAAAGAAACAAAAAAACTTTATTCGCTAGAAGTTGTGCAAAAAAAGCAACGACAAACACGTGAAAATGTACATCAGTGATCGGGCTGAACAAAAGGCGAGCGCATGCAGTTGGCTCACAAAAAAAAACGTGTGCACATTTTTGGTTTTGTTTTTTCCACTTTTATTGCTTTCATTGCTTTTACTATTTTGCCTGTGTTCTATGGACGTTTCTGTCCGAAATAAACTTGATTGATTGATTGATTGATAATTACCTGTTTCTTTGTAGGTCTATACGCAAAAATAACCAAACAATGTGACACTCAAAGAGTTAGTCTATAGGCCTATCCGGTGCACCGTTAGCTTTACTGAGTGGACGACGCGTCACTTGCATGCATCCGGAGAGTAATGATGCTACATTGAGCGTAGCGTGTATGGGCCTACGTCGTATACACAAAGTTCAAAGAGACCGGCTACTGGCGGCCCGGCAGCGGCCGGGAAGTGAGAAGAACAAACGGCTCGCTAATTGCCAATTGTTGTAACAACTAGGCTACCAGTAGTCTACTGTGTTTTGATCTTTCTCGTTCGTCCCGTGCATGTAGCGACTGCCATATGTATTCCCGGGAAACGCCGTTAGCTAAGCCACTCGCACACGAGCAACAAACTTGAACACTGCGAGATAAAACCACAACAAAACAACTTATTTTGTTGTATTGCAGTTTATTATAAACTCCTCCGATGAAAATTAAAATACAAGTTTTCTGCAAACCTGCATAGAAATTGTGTAGCAGTCGTAACTTAGGCCTACTGCACGGTTTCTAAGTGCTGAATAAAACGGCAATAAAACAAAGCAAAATTTTTATTTTTTATCTTAGTTACAGTACACACGTTAGTGACTGCTGCAACATTACGTGGAGTCGACGGCTAACGCCTCCAGTTTGTTGCTTTTAGTTTGTTTTGCATTACCGATATGTTCTTGAATGTGTGCGAGAGGCTTTAGTGGGAACGAGCGCCTCGGGTTGAGCGCCGGCTTGTGACAGCAGCAGCAGTAACCGCCTTGGGCGGGCTGACTGACGCTCACTAATTACTGCCCACTTCCTATGACAGCCGACTGTGATCAATGCCGCCCGCAGCAGCGCTATAGCCACGAAAACGTCAGGCCGGGTCACGTTGTCGACATTGTTTGGACCCTGAATTCGATCTTGATCTTTTAACTGTCACGACATACAACCAACCCACGTGTCGCATACAATAATTACGGGCGACTTGGTGGCGTAACGGCTACGACATCGGACTTAACGATCGAAAAGTGGTAATTTCGACTCACAGTCGGGTCGCAACCAAGACTGGTTACTACATGAAAGAGTGACTGCCTGCGGTCAGGTAAACAGTTTCGGTATAGGGTCTACACGGTGTTTCATAAAAATGGCATCCTTTTCATGTCTTTCACAATTTACTCATATGATGATCAATTTACACGAAATTTTTACCAATTGTAGCTAAACAAATACTTTAAAATAATTTAACATATTTTAACAAAATATGGATGTTGATTAAATATTCTTTGTTAGTCGTGACGTCACGCTAACGTCATACTGTGTCGTAAGTAGGCCTACAAGTTTGTTCGTCGTTCAAATGTTCATCGTGACAGCGCTGAGCAACATAAGCTTAGGCTGTAGTCAGATGTTTCGTAAGCCAGAAACTCAACCATTTCGAAAGCTATGCGTGCTGGTGCACTGTTTTGCTCGAACATGTGAAAGTTAAACTATCCCCACAGACACGTAAATGTGATCGCTTTGCGCGGTTTTTGTGGCTGCAACTGTAAAACTTCAAGAATTTGTCATCAGCGAACCAGATCAAGTTCTCCATTAAAGCAGGGTAGCAACTGACAGCACCAGCTGAGACAAGCAAGCTTGTACTCACGACACATCATGACGTCAGCGTTACGTTACGACTAGCAAAGAACTTTTAACTAACTGCCAACCGTTGTCGAAATATTTTGAATTAGTATTCCGAGCTACAAACTGGTAAAAAATTCATGTAAGTTGATCATCATTTGAGCGAATTATTAAAGAAAGAAAAAGGGTGCCTTTCCAATGAAACACCGTGTATAACCATGGGCGTAAGAGCCGGGGAGCATCGGAGCAGTTGCCCCCAGAGTTCTGCAAAACGCCGTAAAAATTCGGGCAAAACCAAGAAAAATTTTTAAAAAAATACTGGACAAAGAAAGCAAAAAATGTCCAACGAGTATATTGCAGAGCCGCTGCAAACTGAACGAAAATTCCTTATTTTTCAAAGTTGAAGCCTCCGATTGCAGAACTCTTTGAACCTAAAAGGTCGAAACTCAACAGCTAAAATCTACGTTTTATGCCAAAAATTTCATACGCAGGTTGTCTTGGTCTAACTCCATTCTCTAGCCATTTCGTCGAAATTCACTCTTAACGTGTGCGCCGTAGCGGAAAAATCGAAAAAAAATTACTAAAACTGTTTATATTAAAGGTTCAAAGTCGTTTAAGGTCATCAACGTTAAAAGCCCGTCAGCAGTTCTTGTTACGGCAAGACTTGAGTCTATGTCTATCTGCAACCGTTTTTGCGCTAGACGAGCCAACAGGGGTAAAATAATGACTTTTTAGGGGGCACCCATCTTTGATGCCTGCGTGCGCAGGTTTTTTTGAAGAGGGGTTCGAGACTTGGACTGTTGAAATCTACGTTTAATACTAAAAATTTCATATGCAGCTTGTTCTGGTTTAACTCTAGGCCTATGTGATTTTGGCACGATTCACTTTAAATGGGAGTCACAGCCCGACATCGCAAAAACGAAAGTCAATAAAAAATCTTTATTTTGCGGTTCAAGGTCATCCAAAGTCATTGTTTTCGGTACCAAACGAAAGCGCATGTACGACTTCCTATTGGCGATTATTAGTAATCTTGGCCTTATCTCACACCGTTTTTGAAATACGGCGACAAAAATCATAATGGTTAAAAATCGCGAATTTTTCTACCCGCTTTCCTTTATTTAGCTCCATTGGTTGGGACGATCCAGTTCGAAAAGCTTTACTGATCCCTAAATTAGAGTCTTTTACGAAGCTTAGGTGAAGGTTTCGTGATGTAGCCTGCACTGTTTTGATACAATCGCAGAGTGTGACGGACGGACAGGCGGACGGGACAGATGCCTCGACGACAACTAAGACGTGCGGCATTACAGTGCTGTCGCGCGTCAAAACATTGGCAGTAATGGTAGCGGGGGCACTCAAGGCGTACACTTCTTCCCAGAATTTTTTAAAAATTTTTTGGCGTCAACTTCGTGTGTTTGGATGAATTTTGACACTATTTCAAGAAAAAAATAGCTTAAAGTTTCACACTAGATGATCGCCATTTCTCGTCTCCTGAGAGGCCATTTTTCCAGTGCTCCTTAGAGCCACACCATGACTGAAAAATATTTGCAGAGGCGGATCATCGATGAAGCTGGTGAGACTGAAGTCTTAAGGCCCGGGCCCCATATAGCGGACCGCGAAATTTATAGACAATTGCGGTCTGCCAATTTTGCGTAGGGCCTACAGCAGTTCATTTTTTCCTGTAGGCCTACTTCCACTTCTAAATTTGTTCCGCCGCCTTTTTTGCTTTTTTTGTTTAAGCAAAAAACGTTGCAGTACAAAAATAGCTAAAATAGAGTCAGTATTGCAGTGTACAGTGTACGAGGGGCCCTCAGTCGCTCTCAAGCCTCAGGGCCCGAGGGGACCATGATCCGACTCTGAATATTCGGGCAAGTTGCCTTCAGATCTCTGCCCCCCTCAAGCAAAAAAGTCCCCTTACGCGTATGGTTATACTGCTTTCAAATCTCTATTGGTCGTAATGTAAAATTTTCGGTGCATGGTTGCTGTGGCAACAAGAAGCGGTCGGGGGTAAATCTTAATGACACCGTTAGATTGTTCGACCCCGAAAAAAGGGTGGTGGATGAAAACGCGCGTAATTAGGCTACTTTTACGGAGACTGAGTTATACCGCTCTGAAGTCCCCATACGCCGTAATGCAAATTTTTAAAAACTGGGGCGTAAGAAGAATAAATAACAAAAAATAATTAAAACGTATAAAAATGTAATAGCCCTCAGGACGCCTCTTTCGAGCCATTATTGGCGTCGGTCGGTCCAACAAGCTGACCTGTACACAGTGTACAGTGTACACTCTAAGAACAAAGTACAGATGGTGCCAGATGGCACCTTTTGGGTGCCAAATCGTTGTTAAAAAACGGCACCCCCAAAGGTACCCTCACGTAAAGGTGCCACGAGCCGGCACCCTTACGCGACGGTGCCACGCGGCACTTTGAGACTTGGCACCTTAGACACCCTCATACGGAGGTGCCAAATGGCACCATTTGGGGTGCCATTTTTGGACACACCAAAAATTCCGTTTTTCGGGATTTGGCACACCAAACGGTGCCATCTGGCACCATTTATTACTATAATAATAATAAGTGAACATTTATATAGCGCACTATCATTTCGAAAAAATCTATAGTGCGCTGAATGCGTTATCAGTACACCTGAAACAAAAATGATTTAAGGAAACGTTTAAAAGAATCCAGATTAAGTGTGTGATCATTCAGTTACGTCGGGAGACTGTTCCATGCTGACGGGCCCACGAAAGAAAATGCCCTTCTGCCATCTGTCGTAAATCTGTAACGAGGAACGGCGAGTTCTCCACGGACAGCAGAACGCAGATGACGACGGCCAGGCAACGACGAGATCGGCAAGCACATCTCCGATAGATATGGCGGTCCCATTCCATGCAGACACTTGTAGACAGACAAGCATAGTTTGGACGTGACACGCTCTGGTACATCCAACCAGTGTAGGATTTCATGTCGGACGTGCGACAGACCGTGGTCAAACTTCCGTGTGTTTGTAATGACACGCGCTGTCGAGTTCATTACGCTCTGCAGTTTGTCAGTTACCACCTTCGATGCACCAGCCAACAGATCATTGCAATAGTCTATACGACTAGCGACAAATGCGTGGACTAGAGTTGCCACAGACTCATCGTCGAGTGACAGTCGAACTCGGCGCAGCTGACGCAACTGGAAGAAGCACTTAAAGCTGACGGCAGTAACGTGCTTATCCAGACTCAGATCTGGCGTGACGACAACTCCAAGAACTGCGTATTACAGGTAATTTCATTGTTAACAAGGAGCTATCTGGGATTATGGAGCGTCACGGTGGTGCAATGACATTCCAAGAGTGAATTGGCACGAAATGGCTAAAGATAGACCAAGACAACCAGCGTATGAAATTGTTTGCATTAAACGCTGATTTTAGCAATTCAAGTGTCGACCCTTCAGGTTCAAGAAGGCATGCGCAGGCGGGTATCATAGAGGGGTACCACCTTAAAATGGTTATTTTATTAGCTCGTCTAGCGTAAAAGCATTTGCAGATAGACACAGACATGCTGCTTATCATAGCAAGAACTAGTGACGAGCTTTTAAATGGCGTCAACATCGATGACCTTGAATGAGCTTGAACCTTGAACGATAAAGGATTTTAGTGCTTTTTGCAATTTTCGGCTGTGGCGCACATTTCAAGAGTGAATGGCTAGAAATAAACCTAAACAACCTGCGTAGGCTTATGATATTTTTTGCATAAGACGTCTATTTTTACCAGTCTAAATTTCGACCTTTTAAATTCAAGGAGTCTTCCGTACGGAGGCCTCAAATTTGGGTACTCCTTTAAAACGCATTATTATTTTATTGCATGTTGTACAACATTTCCCAGTAACAGGACCGCTACTGTCGCACCTTACGTGAGCTTTGCTCAAATTATTTGTTTTATTACTGCTCCAGACAATAGTGACGCCTTACGTCAGAATTTTTGGCATTGGTCTTGTCGTGTATAAAATACCTTGCTCAGTAATTACTGCGGCATTGTTAACATCATTGTTTCTGTAACGTATAAGGCAAAGTAATGTTTAACATTCAATAAACCTATTTTATGAAACTGATAGCCGTTGAGTCTAGTAATCCGCGGAGATTGCATGCCAGGGTTTACTGCAAGGCAGTACACACTAAACACCCAAAACACTCTAAAACACGGTCTCAGAGGCTGTTTACATTGCAGCGTAAAGTAACGTCGAGCACCTTCGGCGACTTCAGGCACCAACAGACACCTACGTGCAGTGTATTGGCACACATGCGTGCCAAATGGCACCATGTGGCACCCCCGTGGCACCCGTAATTCTAAGAGTGTAGCCATGCGCAAAAAAAGAAAGAAAAAAGAAATAGACGCCTGCGCATGCGCCACGCCCAATTAAACCCATTATAACCAGATTTTGCATGTGAAGTCGGGTGGGCGATGTGATCTCTGATGCCAAGTTTTTTTGTAAGTTGGTTATGGTGTTTAAAAGTTACAGCCTCCCTCCCCCAAATGCCATTTTTATACTCAAAGCTCATCGCTCTTACATCAGTGTCAGCACTACGGTGCTGCACTATGATGTTTGAAAATGAATGCGAAATAAAGAGATAGCAACGTTTTTAGTCCATAATTTTAAACAGAAAAAAAACTTTGTACTCAGCATTTACAAATCGTTAGTTTGTTCTACATAAACGTGTTATGATTGTTTTGTCAACATTTTTTACTCGTCGCGCGCCCCGCTCCTAATGTAGCAAAGAGGAGTATATGAGATCAGTGTAATATTGAGGACTGACCTACGACCGACCTCCGTTCCTGGAAGAGCCTTCCTGGATGAACTTCAAACGGCCATATCTCCATAACGGTGCCAGATAGACGAGGAGACAATTTCCAATAACAACTTCGCACAGTCACTATTAGTATAATATTAGTCCGGTCTGGAATTGACGCCGGGTCTCTAATACAAATTGAACTAAACGAAAAAGCACTTTAAAAAATACAAGACAAAATAATGCGCGCGAGGAGTACATTATATTGGTCACAATCTAATAATTTTTCTTGTTCTAACCATTATTACATCCATGCTATGTTGATCGAAGTCTGCGTGCAGGGTGATCAGATCGCTGTCGTTTGTCGTCAATTGCGTTTTATTTCGTTTTAATCTGAACGCCCGCACAACGCATAATTTAGCCGGCGACTACTTGTTGACATATTTAGATCACTGACTTGCCAGCCAGTCGCACGTGACGTTTTGAGCTATGTGGGAAAATGCCACGCACGCAACGTGACCATACACTGCGGTAGCACCCAGCATGTACAGTATATTATTATACCTAAACGACCCTAGCTGTTATGCACGTCGGTAGTTTATTATCGAAAGCGTGAACTTTGACAGCCGACGCCGTTATGCCACTTTTCACCTGTCCTTGAATACTTCGTGTAGGCCTCTAGCTCATTATTTATAGGCCTACAAAGTGGTCCGACTAACGAGGGACTAAAGCTTATTGCCTGGTATAACAGTTAAATGCTGACAGATTTCTTATTAAGCCTACAGTTTTCACTGCCACACTCGGCAGCAATTATCAATATAAGAATAATCGACGATTGCATTACACCTCAGACATGACACTACTCTTACCGTACCTTCTGAAATATTGAATAATGTCAGCTTTTCAATAGTGGACTGATTGATATTCAAAGGCAAAGTCGCCGCGATCCAAACAGTGAAGCACGGACGGACCGACGGACGGACATTCCGACTACGGATATTGTCCATATCCTCTGCTGTCAAAAATACGTTCTATCGCAAATCTATATGGGAGCGTCTATCCATTGTATTTCTTCACAAAACACCATGCACAGTATAAATTAATCGGTAGTGATTGATCGCCATTTCTGGAACTTTATTTTAATGCGTGAATTGCCGTTCTGACCGGCGACGTGAAGCGACGTTTCTGGTGCGAATAAGCAACGAACTGCAGATCGCCACGTTTAATTGTCAGTTATCTAACTTGATCTGCCAATATTCGGCCATCAACTTGATGGGAGATTTGATGGACGATTAGTCGCTAATTGGCGATGAAAAAGCGGTCATTGTGATGATCTCCGATGTAGTCTGGAAGTTGATCGAAGATCAATTTGACCGGCCATCAAATGTGCATGGAAAAACGGCCCTAAATCAGAGATCAAATTTGATTCGATCGGCGATGGAAAAACCGGACCTTAGACGATAAAAAATATGTAAGGTACACTCACTGTCCACCTCACTTTGTTTCTGTCAGCGCACTACCGTGTAAAACGCAAATGCTCTAAAATTGTTGCATAATGCTCAGTTGTTGACTCCGTAAAAGTTCTAGTGACATATCAAGCACACAATAAACTGAAATGTGATTTATTGAGCAAAATTATAAGTTTTTGTAACAACTTGCTTTCAAATTATCAGAATTTATGTCCAAAGTGTACACAATGGCTTATACGTGATGCAGGGGCGTCATTTAGAAGGGGGAGGGGGCTGGAAGGGTCTATAGACCCTTCCAAGGATTTACGATTTTAGTTTCTTTTCTTTGTAAATCGTACCTTTGAAACAGTGTTACTGCTGCAAAAACAATATGATACGCAGATTTAAACCCCACAGGATCACTGAGATCCCAACGATTTACTGAAATGACGCCCCTGATGTGACGCCACGGCTGACAGCGGCATTAACAACCAACTGACCAAAATGCACCGCACTCATTCATTTATAAGATGTGTTTTAAGCTCATCAATCAGTTATTTTGTTGTGTCCTGTTTTTCAGCGTAAACTGTTTAATACCACAAAATTATTAAATTCCATGGTGTCCTTTGTGGAATTGATAATGCACAAGTGAGCAATCTTCTACTGATAATGACCGTGTGATGTAACAGTTTTGAGCATCTGCGTTTTACACGGTAGTGCGTTAACATAACTTATGTGAGGTAGACATTCTATCGTGTTGGCTATGTGTATGCCAAAAAGTATCAAATTTGGTGGAGATTTGACGAAGTTTCTACCAAAAATAACTTGGATCATTTTTGGCACACCCTGTATTCCTAGTCAGTGGAAACCCTAACCAATTTAGAGGCGTGACTCGCCCTGTATGTCCGGCTTAACCGGAGCCCACAGGAGTTTCCGGTTATCCCAGACCGGGATTATTTTCCTGAGCACTCAGTGCTTGTCTCCAAGCCAGCGAACCGACAGGTGTCTTCACCGCAGCCTTAGCTTAGTCAGCAATAACGTCGGAACGACTAGTAGCTTGGAACACCTTGGTGCTCTCACCCTCATCAAACCAATATACTATCACCGAGCTTAGGTGCTTGCACCAGTTCTTGGTGGTAGTTATCGGTTGAGTAAGTCGACTCTATACGAGGTGCGTTCTCTTCGGACTCCGCAAGCAGAATGACGAAGCGAGTGGCGTCACTCGCTTTTAAAGGGACGGATGATTCCATTTTCTGAACCGTCCGCCCTAGAAAATAGGGAGGGAAGGGAACGGCTCATTATGTAGGGTGTTTAAATATGCTTAGTTGTAAGAGGTATAACGACTGCACCGATTTGGACGCGGTTTGGACCCTTAGAAAGCTAAAATTATTATTTGGAACCGAGTGGTAACAATGCCCAAATTTAACGGTGAACGTGGGAGACGTAATTTTGGCTACAAAATCATAAAAAAGAAAAAGGGGTCTTTGAAGCACCGTGTAGTATAGCCAGCCTTAATTAATGTTGTTCAGGCAAACGCAATATTTTTTACTCTTTGCGCACTACGTTCCTAACGTAACGAAGAGGAGTATATGAGATCAGTATAATATTGAGGACCGACCGACCGACCGACTGACCGACCAACGACCGAACGACATCTCTAACTGGAAGAGCCTTCCTGGAAAAACTTCAAATGGCTATATCTCGATAACGGTGCCAGATAGACGCATGGTCACAATGGACCACCCATAGAAAAATAACCTACCGCACTTAGCTTGCACTGCTACAGTTTTCACACTTTTCGACTGCAGTCGTTCGTCATAAAGTATCTTGGGCAGTCTGAACGTGGTTGAATTACAGTCCACTCGACTACTGCAATTCGCCACTGCACGGAGTTCCAGAGTCGACTATAGGGCCTAAAGAAGTTGCAGCGAGCACAAAACAATGCAACTCGTGTGGTACTGGTAGTACCTCGTCGGTCTGATGCCAAGCCATTACTTCGCCAGCTTCACTGGTTACCGGTGCGCCAACGTGTGCTGTACAAGATGGCTGTACTGACGCGGAAAACTCGCACGTCCGGTGTCTCGACGTATTTCAACGAGCATGTGGTTCCACATGCCGCTGTCCGCTCTACATGTTCTGCTTCACTGCCTCTGCTGACTGTACCAAAACTGATCACCGACTTCTCTAGACGTTCATTTATTTACTCTGCACCCATTACTTAGAATGGCCATCCCGCAAATATTTTAATGTGCAACTCAGACTCTGTTTTCAAAAAACACTTGAAAACGTTTTTGTTTAATACTGCCCGATTGACTGCCGTCCAGCGCCTCGACCTTTGGCATGGGAACACGAACAATATCTGACACAGCTTACAGAGGGGAAAATAGAGACAACTTTAGGGTCTACTGGCACTGCTACTTGTATCAGGCAATCGGCGTCTGACTCAAAAAGTACGACCTTACGCACCCCCTGTCGCAAATTCCTGGCTACGCCACTGGCCTCTGTAGCTCCGCATATGGCGCTATATAAATGCGATTAGCATATTACAATACTGCACTGTCTGGAGTGGTAAAAACTTGGACTGCGTCCTCGCTTACCCACTACAACGGCGCGATATGTAGCAATTCAACAACGGCCTTATAAACTCATGTTCACGGAACGTCGCGACCACACCACTGTGTATTGCGAAACCTCACGCTAAAAAGACAAATTCAACAGTACGGTTTCGTATCGTCTTAGATATTAAGCATTCAGGCATAGGCCTACTCTGCTACTGTCCTTCACTAACAACTGAAAGACACAAGTACGTATATGGTGAACAGAGATGAGACCACACGCATTCATGCACTGAACTATAGTTCCAGCCTACTTCCATTCAATGCATGCCACTCGAAGACTTCTTCGAATAGTTATAATTTCATTCTCAGTGCTTACTGGCATGACACGGACAGACACGAGTGACAAGTGGCTGATGATGGCGAACGAGATAAGCAGCTATCCGTGACACTATGTACAGTTGTTTTTCACACGGAAAATTCATTCTTAATTTTGCGTTGTCAAATCTACATCAGCTTAGTTCATACCGAATTCTAAAAACAATCCATTACCACACTTAAGCTTATGTCACAGTTATTGACACTGAAAATTGTTATAAACGTTTTATTTTGAGGTGAGACAAATGCCGTAGATTTTCATCTCGATTGTTCAAACTGATAGGTAGGCCATAAGTAAGTAATGTGAGCAAAACTCACGCGATGCGCGACGGCATCGGTACTAAGACCTGGGAAATCAGTGTAGAACGTGCGATAAAATAACAATGCGTTTCAAAAGGGTAGGCCTACCCGAATTTTGATGCCTTCGCCTTCGTACACTAGACTCCTTGAATCGGAAGTCGAAACTCAAACGGTTAGGATCTACGTTTTATGCAGAAAATTTTATACATGTGCATGGTCTATCTTCAGTAATTTCGGCGCAATCTACTGTTGAAATATGCATCGTAGCCTAAAATCGCTAAAAATCATTAAAACCCGCTTTCTGAATTTCAAGGTCATTCAAGGTCATATATGTAAGTACTTCCAACAAACTCATCATTTAGTTACAATAAGCAACAAGTCGCTGTCTATCACTAACCATTTTTAATTTTTTTACGCTAAATGAGTGACAGGAACAATCGCGTATTTTGAAGGGGTGCCCAAATTTGAAGTCCCCGAACGGAGAACTCCTTGAACCTAAAAGGCTAAAACTTAAACTGTTAAAATTTACGTTTAATGTTAAAAATTTCATATGCAAATTGTTTTCTACAGCCATTTTGGCGCAATTCACTTTTGGAATGGTGCGAAATAGGGCCTAGGTTACTATTAATCACTAATAAAAAGTCGTACACTGGCTCTCGATTGGCGCCGAATTCAATGACTTTGAATGACCTTGAACGCCATAATAGGAGGTTTTATGGATTTGTTGGCGATTTCGGACTGCGACACAAGTCTATATCATTCACAAGGTGGCGCCACGCTATTATCGTTATGCGATCCAGATAGAAAATTTGGTTGTGGATATTAACTTTGCGTGAACCGAAACTGCTATAGGCTTTCGCGCGTCTCGTGAGCATTAGCTCAAATTTCTTGTTGAGATAAAGCGACTTAGTGGCTCAAAATTGCCAATTTTTTGTACAGCCTTCTCATTTAGCGCCCTTAAAAACATTCGTTTCTCAGCTTTCTTATTTCTTGCCTGTGTTGTGGAAGACGACAAAATACAGTCTAGGTTCGTTAGAAGCGTGAAACTGGACAACGCGTGCCGATCGCGGCAGGCCATGCAGCTAATTCTAGGAACTGAGGTATATTGAGGTAGAATACATTGGGTCCACGACGATAAATAAAGAGGGTAGGCCAACTGACGGACGACTGAGCACCAATAATGATCACTTATCGACGACTGGTGTTGCTGTCACGTGCTGTGAAAAGAAGTATTGAATCTGCAGACTGCATGCGCATTGATCGCGATTCGATGATAATCCATTGTAGGCCTACGTACAAGCAATTAGTTACCTACAAAACAACCACTTCCTCTCACAGCGATCGTTCCGCTGGCTTTCTATATATAACACGAGCAGAGTTGAATTGGGTGCATGATATGACTCCTTACGTCATTCGGTCACCGCTGCTATTGACTTGTCCTTGTGTCCAGACTTGACACATAATTTCCCCATAAGGTCTCCTTTCCCACGAAACGAGAAGAGTAAGTTATGAAACTCTTCACACAAACGCATCTAATCAATAAGTCTGCTCAGTTACAATCTAGATTCGATTATACCTGGTGGTCGAAGAAGTATTCATAACTCCACTACCGGGTAGGTATCCGGATTTTTGTTCCGAAGCGGATACTTTAGATTAAAAACCTGTTTCTTACGTAAAACCTACTAATAACTAACCTACTAATAACTAGACTTATCACGATATTGTAATTTGCTATCCAATCTGTCGGTGTTATTACAGTTCTGAAAATCATTTCAGTTTCAGTTTCTATAAAGTCTGAGTTCAATCATTACGGTAGGCACCGTCAGCTGTCGTGGATCCGCAGGCAGAGATGTGTGAAGTTTGCCTTATTCAGCCACGTGACGCCCAACATGCGCTTGTGCCGTGTGGGCACCAACGCTTCTGCACGTCGTGCGTCACGCATATAGAGCAGCAAGGCAGGTGCCCCATGTGCCGCAGCAGCATCAATCTGGTTTGCGCCTTTACTAGTGACACGTTGCACATCCTGTTTGGACAGTACATTGACGTCATTTTCGTCATTTTGCCTACCATGGCATTGTATTCAAACGTTTCAGTCATTTTGATAACACAGGTTTACTTGATTTTTTTGCATTTAGTCATGAATATCGTTAGAATCGTTCGAGATTATATTTTCCCTTCGTAATAAAAAATTGTTGACTGTTGAGCCTAACCGAAGTTTTGATTCGCGATAGCCCTATTTGCATAACTGTAATATGTAATATGTGTAATATGTAATATGTGACATTTATTAAAATCAGGAGATTGTGTGTTTTAACAGAACAGTTTTACGTGTTTTTGCATGCAGTTATAGCATTAGACGCATATTTCATTTTGTAACTACATTAACCACACATGTAGGCCTCTAGTTTGTTTTTCTCGCATTTTCCGGCCCTGCATTTTTGCTGCTCCATTTTCCAGTCTCGCATTTTCAGCGCCCCCCACGTAGAGCTGCTTGCTTCCAGCAGCGTTGCGCGCCTACTCCACTATTGAATACACAAGTAACGATTAGCGTTATCGACCCGTGCAATCTTTGCCGGTGCGTGCTCGTTCGGAAAATTGCGAATGGCCGCTCGAATCGTGCAGTAGGGAATTTCAAGTGATCGAAGTTTGGACGGGTCGTCTATTGTGAGCGGGTTTTTACTGACTGCGTCAACACTCGTCCAATCAACGAATGCCGCATGCATGTGTTTAGTTTTCATCCGGGAACACTGTGGCGACTTCCAGCCACCCACGCAGCTGCTAACCCTTGTTGACCCCGCAACTGCACAGTGTGCATTATCGACCGGTTTCCCAGAAACAAACCACGCGATAACGTAGGCTAACAAAGTAACACTATGACTAAAATATAATATAAAAGAACAAGAATAAGAAATTTATTCGGCTCAAACACAAGTACACAAGTATTTTGTTCAATATTATGGTATGTCAGTACGTAGGACTATAAATTAAGTTCAAACACAAAATTTCGTGCAGATATGTGCAATAGTAAGCGAGTTATGGGCGATAAACAGAATTCAAAATAGCGACCGCCTTGAATTTAAAACTTTTGCCAATTTTGGGCACACCGCCTATTTCCGGCTGTGATAGTCTAAACTCCTGCAAAATTTCATTAATTTACCTCCATCGCCAGTTGAGTATAGTGTCTGTGCAACAATCCAAGATAGCGGCGGCCGCCATTTTAAGTTATTATTTTGTGACGCTGGACCACCCACGAAGCCCGTTTGTGAACCTAAAATTGTTGTTCAAATTTCACGTTAATAGAGTTAATACTTTTCGAGATATCGCGAATTAAAAATTCAGCAAATTCGGCTTAAAATTCCTATTCATGCCCCCAAAAATCAAGTTTTGTGGAGTTACGAGCGTTACTTTTTTATCATTGAGACTCCAAAAAACACTTCCTTGCGCAAAACGTGACCCCATTATCTTTGAGGCGCCATATCTCCATAACGGTGCCAGGTTAAGGTACAACAAGACAAATGGCAACTGGCGTCATCGACCATTATTGGAAATTTTTCCTCTCAGTTCCTCAAATCGGGCAATATTTTATGAACTTCGGAGAGACAATTTCTAATAACGACCTCGATGACAGTCACTATTAGTATAATATTAGACGGATCTCAGATTGACGCCGGGTCTCTAATACAAGTCGTAAGGAGCGAAACAGCTCTTAGAAGAATACAAAAAAACTGATGCGCGCGAAAAGTACATTAGATTGGTCACAATCTAACAATACTTCTTGTTCATATTGTAAACGCGTTTGTTAACTAGCCCATAAGTTGCGGTAAATACGCAATTCAGATAGGCCGACAGTTCACTTACACATGGAAGCATAGCAACGTTCAAAACCGCAGCGGAAAATGTCAACGTTGCACCCTACATACAGATTGTACGCAGTTCGTTAGAAACTTGAAATTATTAGGCTATTCCTGAGTCGGACGACCTGCTAGTGCACAATCGTTACAACGAGCAGTCGATACTCGTTACATTGCACTTACGGCTGCCGAGTGACGCGGCGTTTGCTGCAGCAAGCTTTGACGCGGGGTACCCGTTCCCACATTTTTCCAGCAAGAGGACGTGTGTCCATAATATTACAAAAACCAGCTATAACAGTGCAGTTGTGTTTAACACATTTTAACGTAAGCCAATGGATTTGCTCTTTGTTTCCACGTCTCTTGCTTGTATATTGTATTTTGTAATTGTTCGTGTAAGCCTATAGCTGAGAAAATTAGATTACAAAATAATTTTTAATATGCGAAAGTTTAAGCCAGATTATTTTTCTTTCACCGCCGAATTTCAGGCGCCCCCACTTTTAGGCTACAACCATAATCGCTGTAAGGGCGTATTTAAAAAGTTAAAATTATAAAGGCCAGGGGTAGCCCATATACCCACACACGTTAAACCTGGTCTACTCTTCCTGTTACGATTACGTTTTATCTATTGTTGAAGTTACCGCTCTCAAAGGTAAGTTGGCTAGGGGCTAACAAGTGGACCCCCTAAACACGCCCTCTGGGTCGCAGCACCAAGCTTCCCGGTGCGACGCAATTGCATCCAATTATCTGTAGTTGAGAATGCTGTTGTTGAACTTACCGTTCGTTAGTTCGTTCGTTCGTTCGCACGCATATAGACGCCGTGCAGACTATCATTCTCAGCTGATCACCTGCTGCCGTGAGTCGCTGCTTGCTACGCCGTGTGTGTCACGTCGCACTATGTATGACGCGCGATTTAAAAGCCCTGAGCCGCCGAGTGCCACGCACTGCGACCACACGCAACACAAGCACATTGCATGCGGGGCGACTGAAATAGCGGGAGTCGACAACGCGGCACCAAGTAGCAAGGGTGGACATCGTGGGAGTGGACATGGCGGGAGTGGACATTACGGGAGTGATTGGTAGTAGAAAAAGTATGTGCGCACAGAAAAGTTTCAGTTATACACTTAGTAGGCCTATGTGTTGCAGTTATTTTTGGCAAATGCGGCACAAAACGAAAGCTCTCGTTTAGCCTATAACCATGAAACGGAACGCTATGTTTTTTGGACATGTTAACTCAAAGAATGTGAATAGTGGAGATTTTTGGATATTTATGATGCTACTAAATACTGATAAAGTCAAATGCAATAAAAAATACGCATCGCAAACGTGTGAAATAAAGCACTCAAACAGTTACAGTAGCAAAGTTCACACTGTCTCTAGTGAAAATTACGAGATCCTAGCCCGCAGTCAGTCTCGTGTACGTGTAGCCTATAAGCACCGTCTCTAATGAAAAATACGCTGCTTATTGCTGTTTCGCTACTCCCTGAATGTCCACTCCCGCGATGTCCACTCCCGCGATTTCAGCTCCCCCATTGCATGCATGTAGGTCTAGGGGCGCCGCGCTACCCGCAGATCAGCGCGTAGTCAAAGCGACGCCGCACTGCAGCGTTTCACACACCCGTACGACCGTCTCTTTACATTACGTAGGCCTATGCATGCGCCGACCGATAGCATCGGTCGATCAGTCTTTGTGTGCAGCTTTTATTTCGCGACCGACCGTTTTCGCAAACTGCCTATCTTTAGCAGTATGTCTGCCGTGGTTAACAGATTGATAACTCCACGTCTGCCTGCTCAATAGTTCCGGAACTGTTTACAGTAGAAAAAAATTAAGTCGAAAGAAGACTGGCTACTGACTAAGCTTCTTCCAGATGTAAAGAGACAGTGTGTTAATGTCAGTTTTTGCGATGCGGTTAACAGTTTGCCGTTATACTGCATCGGCGCTCATTCTACCGACAGGTCCGTGCTTCCCGAATACCCCGTTTACACGATCGAGCAAACATCGAACAAACGTAGAGCAAATGTATTCAAAATGCACGTGCTATTGCTCGACGTCTGCTCGATGTTTGCTCGATCGTGTAAACGGGGTATAAAGTTTTCTACAGACTTTTCACCGTAATCGCCTTCCTTCTTTCTTTTTCCCTTATTCAGCTGGTTTTTAGTTTTGTGCGTGCCGCAGGTTGGCCTTAAATTACCACCACCACAGCAGCTTATGGTGATACTAAACTACAATGCAATTAACATTTTTGTTTCTCTGTCGTAATTTCTATTTGACCATGCTGTTTCGTTGCGTTGATTCAACAGTTTATATACGCGTATATGGATATGGATATGGAATTCATGTATGAAGAGTATTTCTGTAAGCAAATTTGTTAGAAGTGCTTTTAAATTTAAGAAAAAAACTTAACGTAGACGCATCAACATGTTTTAAGCGAGTACTGTATAATCGCTAGGAATTAGAGCAATCGGCGTCGTTAGTTAATGAGACGAGAACGAGCTCGCAAAGAACGACCGAACGCTGCGTACTACGCCGACCCGTATATTTCTGCATCATGAGTATAGTCCATTCATTCGAGGTTTAATCGTTATCAGTAGCAGCAGCAGCAGGAGTTGTTGCAGTCCGTTTTAGACAACATTATCAACTCAACAGTATTCACTGGCTGCCGTCAGAAATTAGCCTACTTCAAACACTGGAACATTGGCTATATACGGACGTGCTCGACTATTCATCGACAACGACTCTAAATCCACCGCTTAGCTGTTCCGCCAGTGGACATGCTGACAACGGATCCGCTGCAGGTGATCGTGTGAGATACTGTTCTCTCGTGACACGCGGCACACAAGCATTTAGCAGCACCAGCAGCAGCAGCCGTGTTCCTGGCCCAGGTCCGCAGCGGTCACTGCCTGAGCTTCAAGGCGTATCAGCATCTACTAAATGCAGCAGTCGACCTAACTTGTCCTAGATGTGGGGAAAGCCCACATACTCTGGAACACTGGTTCCTAGAATGTGCCGGAACAGAGTCAACACGACTAGAGATTTTTGGTGACGTGAATCCGTCGTTTGAGGTTCTGACGGATCAACCGGGAAAGGCGGTGCTGATGTCACGGCGCACCCTTTAGGGCAGCCGCGTCAGTCCACCAGGCCTCTGTCAACAACAACAACAACAGCAGCACCAGTAGCTGTAGTACAGTAGTCACTGCGGCGCGAAGACAGATTTCAATGATTCGTCAGAAAATCATGTCTCCGATGTCATCATCTGACTAGCTGTTTGACTGCATATTTGTATCACTCTAAATGTGATACAATTAAATCTGAAAGTTTATTTCAATCCAGGACGAAAGTTTACTTATATAATAAATTATATACTGAATGAAAATATGATCAATAGTTTATAAATGGCATGTTGTAACGGATTAATTTGGTTTTGGCGTATTGTATGTGATATGATTTAAACATTTTAGGTAGATATACTCAGCATATTTCTGTTCTGTATGTTTTTCTGTGCATGTATTGCATTTTCCTTATTTGACTTTTGGGTGGCCAGCTTTGATGGGCCTGTGCCCTTTCTGGCAGCATGGTTGCTTTTTTCCAAATAAATATTGTTGTTGTTGTTGTTTACTTATACTGCATCAAATTAAGCAATTACGAGTAACTGATTGATTGATTTGGTACTCGTATTATAACCGCTGAAGGTAATGAGTATCGTCAGAAATAATTTACAACATGATCGGGATTTGGTATTTACTAAATCGCAAAGTTACTCGATCGTTAGGGGCGAGATTTTATACCACACTGCATTGTAAAATGCAGAAATCTAAAATTGTAATCTTTATGTTCGTTTTCACGCGCGAAAGCAGCTACTGCTTTAGCGAGTCTTAGCCACCGCAATTCAGTCTGTCTGTCCGTCCGTCAGTTTGTCTGTCACACGGGTGGATCAGTCAAAACCGTTGCAAGCTAGAATCACCAAATCTTTATATCGTCGGCTGCATGAAAGACTCTAGTTTCAAAAAGAGCAAAGCTTTCCATAAATTCGAAGGGGTTCGCCCCGAACGAGGGCGCCAAATAAGAGAAGGTAGAAAAAAATTTGCGGTTTTTAGCCAATAAGTCGCTGTATCTCAATAACGGTGCGAGATAGGGCCTATGCCGTTAATCACTAGTAAGAACTCGTACAACACTGGCTATCGATTGCCAGCAAATTCAATAACCTTGGATGACACTAAATGCCAGAATATGAGTTTTTATGGATTTTTTTGGCGATTTCGGGCTGCGAGACACATTTCAAGAGCGTTTTGCGCCCAAATTAATTAAGATGGACATGGAGCAACTGCATATGAAATTTTCAGCATTGAACGTAGATTTCGGCGGTCCAAGTAGCGATTTTCTAGATTTAAAAAACCTGCGCACGAGAACATCACAGAGCGATACCCCCGTAAAAGTCGTTATTTTCCCGTTGTTGGTCAGTCTTTCATGAAAACGGTTGCAGATAGGCAAAGGCATGATGCTACCGATCACAACAATCACTAACTGACGAATTGTTTTAGTCATATCAACATCAATGACTATGAAAGACCCTGAACTTTGAAAATAAGGAGGTTTTATTGATTTTTGCGATCTTCGTCTGCAGCGCACACTCCAAAAATGAACTGCGACGAAATGGCTGGAGATAGACTGTCAGTTTGCGATCAGGAACTGCTATAGGCTTTCGCGCGTCTCGTGAACGTTAGCTCAAACTTTTTGTTTACGCTTGTTGAAGTAGTTAATTAGCTGAGTGAGTGTTGGTGATTTACGTATACGTTGTAATCTGATACTTGATGAGTTGCATCGTTTCAACGCGTTGTTGTTCCATGTTAGTAACCAGACCGGCATTTTATTAATTATCCCAATCACAACCACCGAAAAAGCGCTCGAAATACCGTAGTATACACTCGTATTGCATACACAAGAAGCACACATCGCTACGCAAGGTTTCAAAACCGAAAATTCATTTAAAAAACAGATTTCACTGGCCAGCACAGTTGCAATCTCAAGTCAAAGAACACATAACACCTTGCATTATCCCATATTTAAATTGACGCCACATGGCTCTGTTCTGTACTGTGTCTCAAAAAACATCCCCGACATTTTCGACTGTAACTTAAAAATCATTTACGAAATTTTGATAATTTTTGGTACGAATATTCACGACACAACTTGCCGTCAAATAGGCATTTAGTTTCCCACCTCACCCGACGTTTGTTTCTGCACTACCTGGGGAAAACACATCTAGCAAAATATCACTTTTTATCCAATGCAATATGATTGCTTAATTAACATAACGCACAAAAACACATTTTGTTCACATTTCTGATACTATAACTGACAATTTAGTTGTCCATTTTTCAACTGCCTGCAGTAGCCTAAAATTGCTGAAAGTGTTGTCCCACTATGCGAACACAGGCAAAGAGACGCTTTCTCCATTAATTTTATTGACAACAGTATCGATAACGTTCTGCTCCAGACCAATCCAGGCTGTACCAGTCGCTTCTTGACTTTACAAACATTCCTAAACTTTATCTGGTAGACACACTGCTGCATGACAGTCAAAGGTTGTAATAGACTTGCTGTTGGGGTCCACAGATTAGGATAGAAAGAATTTTTCGACGTTTTTCATTCATTTTATGCTTGCTCTGCTTTCCGCAGGTAGTGCAAAATCAGACGTTGGGTGAAGTGGAAACTAAAACATTTATTTAATAACCAGTTGTGTCAAAAAAATATTGCCACAAATTATTAAAATCTGTTAATCTTTCTTCAAGTTACGACCGATAATGTCGGGGATGTTTTTTTAGGTTTTCTGTTTATTTCAACACATATTTCGCTTGATTTGCTTTCCCTAGGTAGTGTAGAAGCATACATTGGGTGAGGTGGAAAACTGAACGGACATTAAATGGCAAGTTATGTCAGGAATATTTCTACCAAAAACTATCAAAATCTGTAATTGGTTTTCAAGTTACGGTCAAAAATGTCGGGGATGTTTTTTTGAGACACAGTGTAGTTCAGATTTAGCTATGTTGTTCCTTTTGTTTTTACTACTTATTAATTACGCGGTGACTATTCGTCGGGCAGCCGTACAAATAACCTGTAAACTATTTTCCCGTCAAAACGAAAACGACATTGAGCCTCGTTTTCGATCTGCCAAGTTTTAGCTACAATGCAATTCAATTCAAATCGTTAGGCGGCGGCACTATGGTGTCGGTCGTTGTAACATGTACATTAGTATTGTGTGTGGTCACTAGGTCTACATTTTAGCATTGGCACTTTAGCGTTTAGAATTTCGGGTTTAAAGTTAAGATTATGGTTACGGTTAAGGTATTTCAGAGACTTATGTGACGATAATGCACATCAAAACTGAACGTGTAACAATTGCGCTCGCCCAAGGTGATTATCCCAAAATGCTGCACTTTGTGATATACTTAGGTGCCATTGCAAGCAAAACAACTACATGTACATAGTGTCTAGATCACATGAGGCTTGGGGGCATTTTCAACAGTGCGTATTTTTGAAGGAAAAACTACTTTTATATTGGCCAAAAATGTTCAAAATTTTACTAAAATATTTAGTTACTTATTTCTTGTAAGGCCAGTTTCAGTGAAATGTCGCGTTTTCAGTCTCGGTTTGGCCACTGTATGGCATGGCAACGGTTGCAAATAAACTGTTAAGTGAACTTTTGGTTTGCAAGTGTTTGTTTTAAGCTGTTCTGGCCGACGAGCAGCCGTTCCATGTAGTTGACCTGCTTGGTGAGAGTCAGTTTTATGCACCTGCAGTGTCCTGCAGCGAGATTAATTAGCAGAAATGTGTGATCTGTCATGTCAGCGAAAAACTGCAGAGCCCTGCTAACAGAAGTAGCCTAACAATAAATGTATAGTTGAAGCTGACTACCCGGTCCAGTACGTTGATTTTGCCAGCAAGTTATAGAGCTTTTTCGAGTTCAGTGCGTGCTTTGGAGTTTGGACCTGTGTGGACTTTGTTTGGCCAAGATATTCATCCGCAGTTGTGTTGAAACAAAGCGCTGCTAAGTGGCATCGTTCGTATTGTCTGAAATACAACCAGACCGAGCTGAGCCGCGCCAAGAAACGTAAGGGTGAAAGTGATTTGTTGGCTGCTGACGTTGAAGCAAATTAGCAAGTAAATGCGCAAAACAAAACACACATTGCAGGCGTGCATGTGATGCTGAACAACAGTAAGCCGCCTATGCAGTTGGTCTCTGGGGCCGGACAGTCGGTCTCTGGAACTGGACAGTCGGTCTGTGGACCAGGTGGTCAGTCTCTGGTGCCGGCCAGTCGCCCTCTTGGATGGACAGTTGGTCTCTGTGACCGGATGCTTGGTTTATGGGGCCAGTTTCTGCAGCCGGACATTCGGTCTCAGGGGCCAGTCTGTCGGTCTTTGAGGCTGGACAGTCGGTCTCTGGAGCCAATTGGCCAGTCTCTGGTGCCAGACAGTAGATCTCCAATGCTACACAGTTGGTCTCTTTGACCAGATGGTTGGTTTATTGTTTTGGCGCTATTCCTCCTTTAAGTTGCTTGCGTGGTTTTACCGGCTTTCGTAAATAACGCTTTAATATAACTTGTAAAATAAATGCGCATCGGTTTGATTAACAGCAAATTACAAGTTATAATCAGTCAGTGTGCAAATTAGGCCTATGATAAATTCTTGCGACATCGTTTTTGATAAGACGTGATTTAGTAGTCTCTCGCGTCAAGTTTCAGACTTTTTTTGTCGCCGCGGCTTCGTCCGACTTGTCGCAAACTCCAAGTTTTAGTCAAGACAGAAATTAACAAGAAATATCATTAGATTGCGACCAATCTTATGCACTCCTTGCGCGCATTATTTTCTCCTGTATTTTTCCAAATGTTTTTTTGTTCTTTTCGGCTTGTTTAAGAGACCCGGCGTCTATTTGAGACCTGTTTAATACTACAGGGTGCGGCAAAAAAGTAGCCCCCAAAAGTTTTTCGCAGTTTTCTCAGCGACCGCTTGGAATTTTAATTCGAAATTTTACACATTTAATTGCAGAAACCCGTTACAGCAAACTGCCAAACAAAATTTGATTCTGTTGAAAAATGACAAAGTTATAGACTTTTTAACATGACCGCCTACCGATTTTTCGGCATTCAATAATGTTCATGCTAAAAATGCTATTTAATTTTTAAAAACTGGTTACACGTTACTGCCGATGACGGCACAGTAACATTTTGACAAACAGCAATTTATATTGTTTATAAATTATCATTAAATTATCCTTCCTTTAAAGCAATCGCCGGCTGCCCACTGGATTCATCTTCCAGCAGGACGGCGCGCCAGCACAGAACTGGCTGCGGACAAATTATCCAGATTTCATCACCAAAGACCAGTGGCCTCCAAATTCGCCGGATATAAACC
>Ga0209367_1002453_pt1 | contig 24497 bp, 13 predicted proteins | sample WorMetLIZISLAND2_FD_187412 | JGI IMG/M metagenome (GOLD analysis project Ga0209367, IMG submission 187412) | Marine gutless worms symbiont microbial communities from Max Planck institute for Marine Microbiology, Germany - Olavius geniculatus... ... | reverse complement strand
CAAATTTTAAGGGGGCGGTGCCCTCTAAAAGTTGTACCCGCGTTATCACCCCCATCTAGCAGCACGTCACGTGGCAAAGTCTCATGAAGCTACTCCCTTTGGCTCTAAAGATCCTTCATCTAATACGCTACATTTTAAGGCAATTTTTGACTCCCCTTTGAAAAAAGTTGTAATGGGGTCCCCCGTCCCAGGTGGGGGGTGCCCTAGTAAGACTTGGTCATTCTCTAGCGCGTGTAAAAATTTGGAGGTGCAGCACCCCCTAGGGGCCGAAATATGGTCTTCTGAAAATTGCGCTTTAAGGGGGTACGATTTCACATCAAAATCTCCAAGGTCACTGGACCAAACTTCACCGTACTTGTTTCGCCTAACGCAGGAGGAATCGCCATACACGAAATGACTATCCGATTTTGAATATCTTCATCCATTTCGGAGATATTCATTGCTGAACTTCGAAGTCGTACGAAATCGGGCCAAATTTTGCATGTTTTTTGCCCATGAAATTTTTTTGGGGTGCGCCCGCCAAAATTTTGGACCGGCATTATAAAATAGGGCCTAGTACTGACCACCGTGCAAAATTTCACGCCAGTCGGCCCACGCATCTCGGAGACTTCGCGAGGACAAAAAAAAACATCACGCGTAAAACATAAGTCCTTCCGAAAACGATAGTTTTCGGGCGGACTAACAATGACCATTGACCAAGTTTCAACAGTGAATCACTGGAGTTAAATGTTAAAGAACAATAGCAGAATAATGTGAACTGAAATTTCACAGACCAATCTATTACACTACCCATTTCATATACCTGACAAATTGTTAAACCAGGGAGGTTGGCACTGTTCTGACAAGCACTGTTCCGACAGGCAGTATTCACTGCTAAGGGCCACCATAGCTAAGGCTTAAGTCATGTTAGAGTTAGCAGCATGGTGTTATGGTTAGGGAATTAGGGTTAGGATTAGTATTAGGGTTAGCTACGGCGGCCCTTAACAATGCTTGTCAAAATACTGCCTGTCGGAACAGTGCTTGTCGGCACAGTGCCTGTCGAAACAGTGCCATGTACCCGTTAAACCAGCATGGCATCTTCCTTCTTCTTGTACATTACGTTATTTACAGTGCGTTGTTAACAGTCATGTAAGAGCTTAAATTCGGAATAAAAAATCGAAATACTAACTTTGTAGGATCACCAAATCCCATGTTGTCTTCCTACAGAACACAAAAAAATAGTAAAAAAGTTAGGCATCTCTTCAACAGTGACACTATATATTTACAAGCATACACAAATTGAAAACATGGCATGTCAAGTGTTCACTGCAGACCACTGAGTACTTGTATGCTGTTTATCACGTTACAGAAAAGCCATCCGAGCTGTCTACTTCAATGATTTCCAAATGTTTCCTTTTGTAGACTCCACCATAAGCTGGAGTAAATTCAGAGAAGTCTTAGGTCTGACTAAACAAAAATCAAAAGCAGTAGTGGTAAGTTTACTAGTTAATGAGTTACCAAATGTGACGCAAACAAAGTTAACAAAATACGACATCAGCATACATACAGCAGTATGCCAGCACACCAATACTTTCAACTTTCAAGCACTTTTTGTGTCTTTTTGGTTGCTATTATTACGGTTTATAATTATCACAGCTATTACAGATTTTCTCCACAGTGGCAGCCTGTTATTGTCTGAATTAATTTTGCGCATGAATTTGTTGACTGGTATGGTAAATAAACTCTTCTCTTTCACGGAACATAAAGCAACATGCAACAAGCCAAATTTCTAACTGAGTATACCAGTATGCCCACATGACTGTTGTTCATGACTTGCATGTGTTTTGGCACAAAATGAAAACAACATACCAACAATACAGTTATATGCAATTCATAAGTAGACTACAAAAATACAGCTACAGCTTTAATGTATCAGTAACATTAACAAAGAATTTCTTGTTGAACATGACAGATACTTACTGATACAAAATAAGGACCAGCAAAATCTCGAATAATGCCCTGCATTGTGCAGATACCCATGTGTCCAATGAATGGAAAAAACCACCTGCAGAAAAAAATCAACAGCTGTAGTTAATTACGATACAACCATGCACCAAAGCAGAACCAGTGACTGCATACTTCTACATAATGTCAGACTGTCACATCAATATGTATTTCTATGCTATTTCACAAAGCTCACTTCAACTCATAAGAAAGACAGAAAGAGACATAAGAAAGTTAAAGAAAGACAGAGGATTAGCACTGTGCACTGAAACTGGCAGCTAATTAGATAACTAAATTCACAAGTCATAATTAGATGCAAAAATAAAAGAAATCGATATTTGCAGGATTCACAGGGCATGTTCGAATATTATATCCGACATATCTGAGCGCTCGCTGAAGTCAGATATGCATTCGTTAATCCACTCAAAGCATGATCTCGCGCGTTCAGAAACTACCGCTCCAAGCAATCGGAGCATGCTCTAAATGCTCGGAGTAAAGACTGTGAGTGTTTAGATCTCCAATGCCTGGTTTTTAAAATGAAGGGTAAAATAGGAGTAACTCTCGATTCGAGGGTTACCCCTGGCTTAAGCATGCATTTCAGCAACCACTAACTCTGGTTGAAAGTAGGGGTAACTTGCCAAAAGCTAACCCCGCAATATTGGAGGTTTAAACCAGAGGTAAACATAAAACAAGCAAAATAGCTCACTTCAAAAACTTCAATGACAATTCGTTAATCTGTTTGGCTGCCTATTGATATTAATAACAAATTTCAAGTTGCAGCAGGTGTTCTGATTTAGCTGATAATGAAACATAAATATTTTCTTTAACAATCATTTTATGAAGATGTTTAATAGATACTTTTACGCTTATTTTGTTTAACATCATTTTTGCTTAACATCATAACTAAGCTTGACATAATGTCTGCAAAACATTTTATGCTTAGCAAATTGCTGCCTTTAACGACGGAAATAGCTTTTTGTATCAAAGTCATTTGTTAGGTGGCAGCACTAGAAATGACCAAACGATAAATCTGCAATAAATCAATCCAACTTTCGCCATGTCACGTGGTTGTTATCGAGCAATCAGATGCCTGTTTATAAAGATTACCGAGTTACCCCAGGTTTAAACTTAGATCACCTAACCCCAGGTTACCCCTCATTGCAAAAACGCAAAAAGTTACACCAAGATTTAACCCCGAGGTAACCCTCCGATCTCAGGTTTGCTAATCCGAGGTTTACCCCTCGTTCAAAAACCGGGCACAAGTGGGTATGAGCTTGTTTACATATATCTGGACATAGTATGTCCTGATAACAAAAGAAAAGAAAAAAACAATGAGCTCCTGATTTGTTTTGTTAACAGTTACATGAACTGTATATGTTGCAGAAAGAGTATAACATTTGTTTTTGCTATGCTAGCATAAACGTTTCCCACCAGCAGCGGAGTCGTGGGTTAAAAAAGTGAGACAGGAAGTTGCAATTTTCTGACAATCACTGGAAATTTTTGACAGAATTCCGATCAAACATGCAGTTGCATGTTTCAGGCAGCAGAGATTATAGGTGCTCAAAGGTTTAATTTTGCCACTAAATTTTGTTAAAATGGAGGGTTGTTAACCTCCAATTTTGCATTTTTGGAAGAAGAATTTCGAACACAAAGAACATTTTTTAAAACAATTTCCTGACAGCTCAAAATTTAGGGGGCAGCTATCTCCTCTCCGGCCACAATCAAAGCCACTGCCACTAAAGGTATGATTATGTAAGTGCAAAAAAAAACGAAAAAGAATTTTCTTTTAGGGTTTGCTGGCCATTAAATTTGATTGTTCCAGAAATTTCTATGCATATAATGCACACTGCTGCTGCATTGGTTCATCTTTGTTTACAGACGAGGTGGTCATGATGGCATTGTTAGGCCTAGTTGGTTACCCATCCTGTGTTCATTTACCAGGGCAAATCGCAAGTGCTCTGCAGGTCACGCCCTTGATCTGTATCTATTTGCTCCTGAATTATCGAACGTGCTCACATTTACATTATTATTAGCATCTTACACTGAAAAACTAGCAGTCTATATGTCAAACGATAACGCAGAAATAGCACTACTATTGACATTCTGGTCACACAGCGAATTGTAATTTCGATGTCGTTGATGCTACATCTGTCAACATGTTCAAGAATCACTTGGATACTTATTGAAGGGATATGGGCATTTAAAGCGACAGCTTTCCAGCCCATCAACGAACAAGTAAAAGTAAGTACAAGTAAAGGGGACGTCAGACGAACGACAAAATCAGCTGACTTTATCTGCCGACAAAATCGCCCGATTTTGTTGGCTAAGATAGAGCATGTTCTATCTTCGACGATTTTGTCTGCCGACTTTTTGTATCGGACAACAAATTTTGTTTATGTTGCCATGGTGATTGTTTACAACAAAAGATGAATATTTATTTTAGTTATTTATTCTGTTTGTTATTTATTTTCGTTCATTAGATGCAGAAAAAAGTGATGAAAGTATTATTTTGCGATCTGCATTCGGCTGTTGTGCTAGCTGATATTGTACAAAGTAGCAGACGAAAATATCGGCCGTGTGTCATGGTTCACCGATTTTGTCGGCCGATTTTGTCGGGCAACTAAACCACACCCAGAAAAGTCGGCCGACTTTGTCGTTCGTCTGACATCCCCTTAAGTAATGTAGTTACAATTATCCGGGAGTGAACGTGTCACATACGTCAGACACGGAATAGGTGTCCACACGATGCAGTGGGGATAGCGAAGACGCTGGTGGTCAATATTATCATCAACATGCGCAGGCATGCCAAGCGCCATCGGAGATTCAGATCTATCTGACAAGGTTTCGCTAATATCAGCAAATATTCTATTATTCGACTCCATCAAAACACCAATAACAACAACAGAAACAACAACGCATGGTTAATCTTTTTATCACATTCGACAGGTATCTGTTAAGTTATGTTTTGTAAATTATATCAATTTTGACTGTTGAAACAAAAAAATATGCACATATACAATTGAAAATATGAAAGGAAAATAAATAAATAGCACGTTAACAACAGCAAACAAAATAATTTTATTAAAAGTTACGGGCATAAATAGGACTGTGTCAGTGGCTTAAAGTTAAAAGCCTAACCATTGTACACTACAAAACGTAACGTAACTTACCTTGGTGAGTTAATAAGTAAGCAGGCGTTGACATGGTGTGAAAAAGTCGAGCTCATCCTCAGAAAGATGTATTGTCATTCAACACAGCCATAATCACGTTCAAAATCGCAAGAGATGTTGCAAAGGATATTGCAATGATGCTTTGCTTATATAAAGAACTGTACAGACAAATAATTTTAAGAAATGTTTTTGCTATTATTTTCTTCTCTTCCATCAGCTCTCTTAGACTACAGCTAACCACCTGCATGCATCTTGCTGGATCGAATATTGATGATAACTTTGTGAAATTGGATTTTATATGATCAGACAATTTCTACTAAAATCAAAATACTGTTACACACAGAACCTGTAGTGATAAACTTCAGAGACTTCAAATATGCTGATTGCTGAAAGCCTGAAAGTTGGAGAATCTAGCATAATCTAAGTAACTCAAACTGGACAGTTGAGCAAAAAATTGGAAGGAGTAGTAGGCTTATATGCAGCAGTAAAGTCTGATCATAATCTCCAAAGTTTGTGACAACATAAGCAACAGCAATATGACATCAGGTTTCCTTGAACCTAGAAAATCGAGACTTTGACCTTTGGTAGGCCTATCTACGTTCAATGCTGAAAATTTCGTACACAGCTTCTCCCTGTCTGTCTCAATCAATTTTGGCGCAATTTGCCATTGAAATGTGTCTCGCAGCCCAAAATCTCAAAAAAAATCCATAAAACCCTTATTTTGGCATTCAACGTCATCCAAATTCATTGAATTTGGTAGCAATTGAGAGCCAGTATGACCTCTCATTAGTGATTAATAGTAACCGAGACACCGTCATTGAGATACGCAACTTATTGGCTAAAAATTGCAAATTTTTCCTACCCCCTCTCATTTAGCACCATCATTCAGGGTGACCCCTTCGAATTCACAGAAAAGCTTTACAGTTTCTGAAACTAGAATCTTCCAGGCAGCCGATTGTGAAGATTTGGTGATCTTAACTTGCACTGTTTTTGACTGATCCACCTGTGTGACAGACAGACGGACGAACGGACAGACAGAACTGACGCTAAGATGCGCTAAAGCAGTAGCTGCTTTCGCGTGTAAAAACCATTAACAACAAATCACAATAAGAGGTGTAATCCCTGTAATGATTGTTGCAACAACTGCTCACAGTATAACGTGTTTCAAGAGACTGCAAAATGCAGTTTAACTCCATGTATCACTTTAACAGACAGCACTCAAGAATGACAGATTCAACCAAAACAGCAATGGACATCGAATACCTTACACAATGTCATGAAATAATAAACCATGAAATCTTGTCATTACTCATTTCAATATCAACAGCAGAGAACGTTATTAAAAACGTTATTAAAAGTGAAAAGACTAGGCAAATTTTCAACTCAGCTGAAGCATTCATGTGACTGTACAAAAACAAAACAATGGATATAGCACTAAAACGACAAACCACAACCATCAGTCATTAATATTCAAAAAAAAGTGTCAACATACAAACATCAACAGTAGCATACCCTTTGTACTTCTTATGGCCTAGAAAAGCAATGGAAAAAAAGAAATAAATAGCTATATGGGACGGGATAAAGTACAATCTGTTACGGAAATGGCACTGATGATGTCAGAAATAAGTGCAGAAATGAGCTACATCATTCAGAATTAGGAAAAAGAGGCAAAGGTTAGGAAATGTTAAGATTTCTCAATGCTAGGGTCAGATGAGGCTTTCTGTTGTATGCCTATATCTCTCTGCATCTGAAACAAAAAATACATGATTAATTGATGGTAACAATGATGCACAATGTCAATGAGTGAAAACTTAACAAATGAAATAAAACACAGCAAGCTATAAGGCCTACGTCACTACATCACTGCACTAATATAGTAAAATACTGTATAAAACATGCACACTTTTGACCTAGAAATGTTAAGCCCAAACCTTATGCAGCAGTGTACAGAGTATTCACAATTTTACAGTAAATTAAATAGCTATACTATGCACATACAGTCAACTAGAACATGGAGAGAACACAGGCTAAACACGGAATCACACATAACATATGCTGTTCTAATCAAGAATCACACCAAGTAACAATCCTCTAGTCTAAGTACTGTGACAGGTCACTTCAGCAATGCAATAGACAGTGATAGCAGCAGCTAGGGTAGAATCCATTCCATAGCACAAGGCTCAGTATTCTATGCTAGCTTAAGTTAACAGTAGCATCATAACAGCATTCAACAAAGTGCGCTCTGACACACTGAAAAGTCACGGAAAAAGCAGATTCAACTGAGATAGTAAAAGATTAGAGCTGCTGATGCATTAATTTATTTAACGCATTAATTAATGCACTATTAATGCACCCAGGCCCGTAGAGAGAGAAAGTAGAGGAAAAGTTACTCTGAGCCTCGCGACCTTTGAGGGCCCTGCCTGTAAAATCAGCACCTCAGATTCAGCTCGCTGACATTGAGCGCCTTACAAGTAACTATATTATCATTATTATTATTTAATTTTTTACCCTCGTTAGAAAGCAAATAAAAACACATTTACAACAATAACTGACGTCATCGCTAGCATAAAAATCTATCAGCCTGTCATCCAAATAATACTTATTTATAGTCATGATGGAAAGGCAACTACAGTTTCGTTAGGGATACGTGAATTCATTTGATTGTCAAATAACCGCAGTTTAACAAAATATTTGAACTTTTGCTTCACAGAACTATGTAAATTAAAGAAATTTACGCATAAGCGTTAATTTTTTTAACGTGCGTTAATTTTTTAACACACACTAATTTACTAATGCATTAACATGCTAATTAAAGCATTAATTTGACAGCTCTATAAAAGATGCATTAAATTATTAACAATAGTTCAGACATTTCTACCCGCCATGCACAGCTTTGGCCACAGAAGTAAATCAACTAAGAAACTTATGTCTAAACTAGGCTAGCCTTAGACTCGCATGCAATACTTGACCAGTTTGGTACATAGGCTACATCATACTAGTTTATCAATTTTATTCACTTTCTGCTAACAAACCAAGCTAAAAATAGGATGAGTATCAACCTATCACCACAGCTTACCTACATGCAAATTTTCAACTACATATTGCAAATGCATTTACTTCATGAGATATTGTTTGTCATAAAAAAGAGTTATTGATAATCACATAGTCAGTTAGCAAACCAGTTGTCCAATTAGTTCACTTTGACAATATTTAAAGAAAAAATAACTATGATCACACGTGATACGCACAGCTCGTAACAATTTCATTAACTTCTACTGTTCTAATCAAGAATAATATCAGTCTCGACTCTTGACATAAAACTTTTACCAGGAAATTAAAAAAGTGACAAACATGTATCTGTTATAAAAGTTTGCCACAAAAACAGTTTGCAATGCACAAAATCACAGAAAAGAGATGAACTATTAATGCAAAATTAATTTGGCAGCAGGTATACTGAAAACGCCGAGATTGCTGTAAAACGCAGACACATACTTTGGCACAGCTCACAAATGCTGAACAACATCATGCAATTGTGTGTTCTAGTAACATTCCAGTCATTAGTAGTTAATACAGACAACGGGTTATCAAGTGCGACATATAAACCCAATGCTATGTAGCAAATCATGCAACATAAAAAATTAAACAAACGTAAAAATTCAGTTTCAGCATGACAGATTTCTAAGAGGAATGGCAATGTTCAATTACAAAATGTCACAAAAATGGTGAATAAAATGTAAACAAAATGACTGTTGGACTTGTCTGATGGAGTGTTCCTTTCTTACAAGCAACAGTTTCATCTTTTTCTGGATTTACCACATCGAATTACCACAGTTTCATACTCACTATTATTGTAGAACTCTTTTGCAACTTCTTCTAATTACTGCTACTAAGGTATCTTCACTACGTGCAGACAGAAACTATAAAGCATTCTAATTAAAATCCACAAATATACAGCTGTAGTCTGGGCTACATTATTACACAATCTTTTAAAATAAATAAGCAATTATTTCACACTATTCACAATATATGCACAAAACATATTCAAAAGTAGGGCAAAACAGACACATTTCATTTGCAGGCACATAGAAAACTGTTAAAAAACAAAATCTATATACTGACAGTGAATCACTTGTTAATTTGCAACATAATAATGTAGTCATAATTTATTATGCAAATGATTATGCAACTGACAAAGTAAAACAAACATACAGACACAGACAAAACAACAATACCACATTGCAGTGATGGTTCAATAAGGGGCTCATACGTTGCCAATTAACTGGACTGCGTCTGTTGTAACTTCAAAACCTGCACAATATGCCAATAACCAGTACAAAATCAGTGCAAGATCACTGTAATAACCCCCATCATCAACTAAATATTTATGAATAACAAGAAAAAATCAGTCAGAAGCACAGTAAATGGCTACATGGCAACAGATAAGAATGTGGTTTAGAAAAGCTATGAAGCAGCATCATCATGATCACAAATGTCAAACAATCAAGTAAATGCTAGGCAGGCTGGAACTCAATTTACCTACAGCGGAAAGATGGAAGGCTAAGTTGACCGGAGTTGTTGGTTACTGATGGATGAAACTTAAAACACTTGCAAGATTAATATGAATGGTACTTGACAGTTATCTAATGCGACAATTTGACTTCTATGTTAAGACTTCATATTTAATGCTGTATGCCTGCTGTATGCCATAAAAACTGTTGCTAGATTTTACAAGGTACAGTACAAACATATGAAATGAAATGTGGTGGGCTGTGAATTTGTGTTAGTTTCATATTTCTTGGGGTGCATTTCTGCCAAATTGGGAAAATTGAATAACACCTGACTAACAACTATAAGTGTCATTTTTGGGACACAATGTAGATGACAACAAAGACACTTTACAAAGCGTTAGTAAAAAAAAGTTCAAGTTGTGTCACCAGCGGCGTCATGGTTTCAAAGTTTTGTGCGACAGAAAGCTGCAATTTTCTGATGGAAGGGACACAGGTGTTCAAGATTTCAATTCTGCCACTAAATTCTGCCAAATAGATAGACTTACAGTCCCAAATTTTGTATCTTTTTATGAATTTTCAAACAAGCTAAAATTTGAGTGGGGCACACCAACGCAGTTGCCCCCACCACTTATCCCTGCATGCTAGTGCCTGCTACAACTGTAGACAAACCTTCAGTAGAGGCAGGAACCCTGGAGTACAGTGGTGAGGGGTGAACGGGTTGTGATACTGAGGAGATGGGACTGGAGTAGACGGGTTGGCGATCACGACCTGCTAGCAGCAGAGGCATGCGATCAGCCACAGCTTCCTGTGACATCTGCAACGACCCGGTACTACTGCTGCTGCCACCTAGCAACGTCAACACGTACTAATCTGTATTAATCAGGGTGGTCTTAAGGTTGGACACAAAAAATTCACCATGTTTTTTGCAGGCTTTTCCAGAGCCATAAACTTACTGTTCCATGTGTCATTATAACAAAAACTAATGTTAATCTTGGTGATAACTATAATTTTCTCAGCAAGGTCTGAGGCAGAGCCCTGGCTGCAAACATATTTTACAGCACTTTTGCACCCCGAAAACTGCATCTGGTGACACTATTTTGTTTGTCTCAATTTTTCCTGTAGGTTGCACAAAATTCCCTGACAACTCCTTGATTTTCTTGGGGTTTTCCAGGTTCAGAAAATTCTCTAAGTATTCCAAGTTTTCCAGGTTTTTGACTACCCTAACTGACCCACCCTGTACTGCCAAGTGGCAGCAAGAAATAACTGTTGCTGGTTTTATCTCTAAGCTTGTAAAACACTGGTCACTGTGTGTAGATGATTGTTACCATACTTGATTGAAACTAATTGTATCACAGCTACTAACTAGTTTTAACATTGATAGGCATATAGCCACTCATCCTAAAGGTCTCCAAGGTTGGAGAAATCATCCATGAAAACTGACTAGTATTTTCTTCTGCAAAGCAAGCATTCAGAAAGGCTAACAGAGCAGCTCATGGATGACTTAAACAGAGTTACTTAACATTATTAGAAAAAAGGAATTGAAAACAAAAAAAAACTTAAAATCAGAAACTTCGTATACTGTCATAAACCAGCTTAATGAACATGTAACCAAAGACAGATAGACAGTATTGAACTATTCCTGATGCCAGACTGACTGAACATCATACAGTCAGCGTCCGGAAAGTTTACACAAACACACAAGAGCGATAAGAGCAGAGAACGGACAAATGCAAGCAAAGACGAACCAACTGTTCGTTGAAGCACGACTTCACTGTACATCGGCAGAGAATTGTCCACAGCTTGTGAGTACCGACATCCGCCGGCACCAACGCTTGATTCTGTATACACATGCAAAATATCTCACACGTTACAGAACAGACATATGAGAATTAAATTTCTATTAGTGTCTTATTAACAGTAGCACTATTTCAGCAATATATAAAGTCTGGATTACACTTACTGCTTACAAAAAGAGATTTACTTAAACTATTTGAAGTTGGTCAATTCTTATACAAAAGCAAACAAGAAAATGCAGTTAGTCACAAAGTACCACACTCTCAACACTCATTCTTTAGCAGGTCCTTACAGCACAGGTGCTAGGTGTTCACACATTGAGATCTAAAATAACAAAAACTAACAAAAATAATAACTAGATAATTAAAAAATGTTACTAAGAAAAAAAGAACAAGAATGTAATTGACCATTAACAACGTCGCTGAATGTGTAGTAGCATTTCTCTGAGAATGAAGACTTGTTGACTGTGTGTCGAATGTAACCGGCTTTTAGCAGCCCAGCAGCATATGACTTGGCCTCATGACGAGAAGATAAACCACCAACATGACCCAATAACCAGCTTACTAGGTCACAACCTGACATAGAAACAGACATCAGTAATTAGATCATCCCATCACAAAACAATAACAAACTGGAAAACAGCAATAGCTAGGGTATTGATATCATTATCAAACTTCTGTTAAAGTTATTTTTTAATTGCGATTATATTTCTGTAATGTGCTGCATTAATGCAGTTACTTGTCACTATTTCCATTTTTACAGAATTCCACCTTCACTAAACTCTGCAAAAGATCGCATAAACACACACACACTGCAAGCCCAAAAAGTTTAGAGTTTGCCAAACATTCAACAACTTTCAGCATTTTTTTCATCAGCACAATCTCTAGAAAATATGCAGTCCTTTGCACACCTAAAATGTGCTGCTACACTACCTTGTAAAATTATGTTATGACAAAAACTTGGCGGTCTACTCTTTCAACATACAGCAAATTATGTACAGATTTCAGAATCACATCTTTTTAAAAAAATACAAGCAGAACTAATATTGGAATATAATGTTTTGAGACTGGTAAAGCTATAATATGCAGGCAAGCATCAGCAACAGACCGATAAATGCACGAGGAATAGTGATCTTTAGCCAGGTTCGGTTGCAGACTTTGAGACCGGAACTCGGTGAAGCGACGGCTCGAGCAATTGTCAGTGCGTTTGTGATAACAGACAGACTGGAAGCAGCTGTCACACAAAAACAACACAAACCATGGAATATTATGAAAAACGTTAAAGACCAAATCGCACCAAAAAACGATATTTGCTAAATATGTGTAGAATGCAACATTAATCAATAATACGCTGATCCAATGAAATAAAAACATCACTTTAAAGTTATTTTCAAAGAAATATGTTGTGCAGCCGAATGCACCCGAACATGCCACAGCACTGATGACGTCACTCATAGGATGCTTTGTTGCTAAACTGCATTGAAAACATAGTAAACCCATCGGTTTTATCCAGAATAATGTGGCATTTATCGTACAAGTAATGATTCATAGGTGACATCAGAAATGACATCACTGTTTATTTGTTCACTACTGGAGGTGTGCGGTTAGTAAAATTAATGAAGTGCTGGAATATTGCGGTTTTTTAGTGGGTTAACTACTGATAAAAATATTTGGCTTTTTGAGGCTATTTGGCTGTACATTAAGCTGCATTTGACCTCAGGGCAATAAAGCTAGTTAGCAACCCTCCTGCAGATGACATCACAGTTCTGAACATGGCCAAAGTAGTGAAAAGAGAAAAGTTGAGTACTTTGTACTACGGTTCGAATGATACTGGCATTGGGATATTGGGTACTGCCCAATATTTGCTAGTACTGGGTTGTATTGGGTACTGGGCAATATTTTTCAGGGTGTGGTATCCAATACCGATACCGCCCAATGAGTTCTAAGTAGTGCAATACACAAAGTTTTTTTATACCATATGTAACAAGAAATTTGAGCTAATGCTCACGGGATGCGCGAAAGCCTATAGCAGTTCCTACCTGCAGGCAGTCACCCATCGCAGTACTAACCGGGCCCGGCGTAGAGTAACTTCGTTTCAGCCGAAACACGTTAACAACTACGCCACGCCACTAACGCCAGTACCGTGGCGCCGCCTTGTGAATGATATAGGCTTGTCCAGCGCCAAAAAAGATCCACAAAACACCCTATTTTACCGTTCAAGGTCATCCAAGGTCATTGAATTCGGCGCCAATCGAAAGCCAGCATACGATTTCCTATTAGTGATTAAGTAACCTAGGCCTCATCTCGCACCGTTACTGAGATACAGCGAGTTAATGGCCAAAAATCACAAATTTTGCCCACCCCCCTTTCATTTAGGGCCCTCGTTCGGGGTGACCCTCTTCGAATTTATGGAAAAGTTTTACAGTTCCTGAAACTAGAGTCTTCCAGGCAGCCAACGGTGAAGATTTGGTGATCCTAGCTTGCACTGTTTTTGACTGATCCACTCGTGTGACAGACGGATGGACAGACAGAATTGCGACGGCTAAGACGTGCTGAAAGCAGTAACTGCTTTCGCGCGTAAAAATTGGCAGGATACTATTTAGAAATTTTGTTGGTATTTTAGCAAGTAAGTGTATGAAAGTTCTGCACATTGTTTATGTTGAAGCTCCATTGAATTCATCAACTAACCAGGATTTTTATTTTCCAGGACTTTGCAGGAGGCGTGAAAACCCTGTGTAAACTATATAATTAGTTGATCAGCGAACAGTCATACATGTCCGCCCCTTTGTAGCCAACCACTGTACCACTACTGGCTCACTAGCATGTGAGGCAGACTGTAGGCACCTGTGCTGCATGATGTAATTTGACAACACATTACTCCGGCCACTGCCATGACCCTGTAGCGAGGACCAAACATGGCTGTCTCTTATTCCTGGTACAGCACGGCCACAGGCTGAGAGGCAATGGACACAGAGTGAAAGGACATTGCACCCTTAAATGGTGGGCTGAATGCAGGTGCTGGCAAAGTAGACCAAACATATCCTAATGCTTAGTTAACACCATTTGGCTAGCACGGTTAACACAACACACTTTACTTCTCATGTCTAGCTCTAGCAGGAAACATGGCAGAAAGCGGATATTGATATTGACATTGGGTATTGGCATCGGCAGGACCCAATAATATTGGGTATTGGGTGGCTTTTTGGTAGCATTCTAACCCTACTTTGTACCTTATTTTTAAGGTATTAAGATGTATTAGCAATCAGAAAATTAATAAATATTGCCAATTAGCATTTGATAAAGCCAACTAGTGCCTTATAACAGTTACGTAAACCGGTGCGACTTGGCCTTTAATAAAAAATGCATAAGAAAACTGGCGTGCAGCACCATCACTGTCAATAATGTTGTCATATCGTCATTATCATCATTCTGAAGTCAAAAGAGTCTGAAAGTAAAAGATGAATGTTTTGGAATGCATCATTTTTATATGACCCATTGCTATAGCATAGCATGGGACAGATTATAAAATCACTTCTGTCACACTGTATGTCTGTCTGTAAACACTCCTATGGCTGCAATTTTGATTTGATTTTGATGAAATTTTGCACTGTGATTCGGGGCCTGAAAAGTAAGATTGAGTTTGTTTGGAATAAAAATCTGATAACTCCTTCCCCTATTTTACCAATTTTTAACCCCTGTAATGCATTTTCAATGGGAAGGTTCTTGCACGACAGTAGAAAATCTTGTGGGCATACAGTGGCGCTTAACAGCTCAAAAAGCATGTCTCGGTGGCCGCTATAGGCATGGAAAAGAAAAATAATCTAATCCCCCATTTTGAGCCCTCAGCCCCAAAATTGTGATCACTGCATTTTCAATGGAAATAAGTTCATCAGTTACAGCTGTGTCACAAACGATTAACGTTTTGTGACATAAAGTCGCTTCTGTGCAGATTATTTCAACAAAACAGCTGAATTAGTATTCGTTACAGTATTTAATTTACACGTGTATAAAAAAATAACAAAATGCCAGTAATTTGGAAAAATAGATGATCTCCGACAGGTAAATGAAAGGTCAATCTCAAATTATATCTGTGTTTGCCAAAGAGTGCTACCTTTTTATATTAAATTTGTTAAGCTACTGTGTGTGCTGTTATTTTACATTTGCATACGTAGACCTACATTTTAAGTCTATACCACAAATACGATAGGATTTCTTTGCGTTTGTGAACTTCTGTGTAGTTAATCGTGACCTTACAGATTGCTGACACCACAATTGTAAATATCTACGCTTAACTAGTTACACTGTACGCTGGCCTTGCGGACGTGCACCATAAAGTAAGAGCGTGATACCCCGTTTACACGGTCAAGCAATCATCAAGCAAACATCGAGCAAATGTCAAGCAAGTATGAAGCATGCATAAAGCATAGCCTACACGAAGCAAACATCAAGCAAACATTGAAGAATTAGAGCACACGTCGTGCAAGTGTATTTTGAATGCATTTGCTGGATGTTTGCTCAATGATTGCTCGATGTATGCTTGATCATGTAAATGGGGTATAATGCTGAAACGCGACAGCTACAGTATGGCAATGGGACAGATACCTCGTTCCACAGAACGTATTTCTAGTTATAATTTAATTTCTCAAGAGCAGCAGAAAACCCACAAAACTGGATAAAATGTCCAATCAAAAATAACATTCAGTTAGCATGATACAAAATATTAGTGATGCAATACAATAAACAGTTTTCCCTGACAGTTTCCAAACAATTTCTTGAGCTTTGGACAAATCCCTGACTTTTCCAGAACAGATGTCAAATTCACTGAGGCTTCCAGGTCACTACATACTGTGGGGTGGATAAAGGCCAGGAGTTTAAATCAATCATCCAGGCAGCAAAGCCATAACAAAAGTCAAACCTGTAACCTCTTGATCACGAGTCCAATGCTCTAACCACTACATCCAGTGCCCTACCCACTATGCTGCCAAGATACATACCAGACACACAGCCTAGAAAGAAGCTAGCTAAAACGTAGGAAATGCATACATGATGGTGAAGGCGAAGGCCTAGAGTGGCAGGCAGCAGTCATCCAAGGAGAAAACATCGGCTGCTGATAGTGCGGGTCAAGACAAGAAGCTGGCAGTGTCACATCACTGGTGCCAGTGTACAGTTGAAGCTGTTGCAGCTGCCAAGGCACTTCACTGCCATACAATGATGATGACACATGACTGTGCCTCGTTGAGTCTTGTACAAAGTCTTCACCGAAAGGGCGCTTGGCCACTGATAACGTCACCTGACTATATGCACAGCCATAGCACGCTCTACTTACAGTTGATAGTAAATAGATAGGAACACCTTCATAACATCGGCGTAAAAATGTACAAAGAGATACAAGCAAAACAATAACCAATGCTTTACTAGTTTAGACACACAAGTATAAAATAACTAATTAGTTCAGTAAAAGCATTCAAGGCAACAAACGGAAAAAACCGAATACTAAAACAGATGAAAAGACATAGCCAGACTTGGATATGATTGATATAAAGTTGTTATAATAATGCACTTGTAATATAGTAATTATCATAATGAATGCAATGATTAATCACAGCACAGTCATATTCTTCTAGCAGAGCACTAATGTAAGTCCAGAGTAAGTCACTTCACAGCTGAAACTGTTTTGAGGCCTGAATCCACTCCATAGGTTTATTGTTGTTATTTTTAGCACATGGTGATAAATCATGCAGTTGAAATAATTACCTGCATTTTCTGACAGCATCACGCAGTGTGCTGATAGCTTCAGCATCTGACATGGACTCCAGGCTAATGTCATTTACATCAACAATCACATCTCCTACACTGATACGACCGTCCAGTGCTGCCGGCGAGCTAAACGCAGACAGATACATGGTGACGAATACAAAAACGGACACTCAGAGAGATAGAGACAAACACACGAAGAGACTGACACAGAGAGACTCACAGTGTTGAGAGTTCTATAATGACGTCACTTACAGTGTCATTTTCCCACAGATTCTGTTTTAGAGTACATAATATCTAACAACATAAAATGCTCACACAGCCTTATTCACATGGTGTCACCTAAAATGTAATTGTTTTTAAATTCACAATACATTGCATGAATCTAAATACACTGCATGTCAACATCAATGCAGCTACTAATCAGAGTAACACCAGATGTGCATTAATCACCCATCAACGACCGAGCCGACACAGATGCCTCCAATGTTACGTGTCTGACACTGTGCAGGATCGGCAAGTCCGACGCCCAGATAACCAGATGGACCTATAGCAACAACGAGGTCATGATATACTTTAAAAACAGAGGATAACCTCTCTAACAAAATAAAGCATGCCATCCCCATCTAGAGCATAGGTGGGATGCTCATCTCCCTGTCAAGGCCACTGAGCCTTAGATGGACAGACCCTCCAAGTCAGTGATGCATGGCCAGTGCGACGCTAGACCTACACTTACCTTCCCAACAGCAGAGCATCATCGCCTCTTGGATGGCACCAAAATTACAAAGGTACATACATGTGAATAACTTGCCCAGAGTTGTTACTGGATCGGAAGTCAAACTAATGATCACTTGATTGAAAGTATGATGCCCTAACCAGTAACCAATATACCACCAAGACAGCCCACCAATTCTGACTAGCAGAAAAAGAAACACTGAGAATAATGAAATAACTGCAATGGCCAGAATAAGTAAACATTACTAAGTTTAGCTGCAGCAGACGTTACTGTTTTATGTCTCACAAAAAAAAATTTTTCGTTTTTTTATCATCTTATACTTAATGCCATGTCACCCATGTTACATTTGGCTAAATTATTTGGGCAATCATAAGCACAGTTCTGCCTGGTTGTTTAGCCAGCATTACTGCCTCATTTTGATGCTACATCCGGGTTGGTGGCATGACATAGCGGTAACGCGTCTGGTCAAATGCCGGACTGGGTTAGTACTTTGATGGGTGATTGCCTGCGGGCAGGTAAACCATCTTGGTATGTAACCAGCCACTTCGGTAAACTCAACCTTCCATCCCTCCAGGGTAGGTAAATTGAGTACTAGCCTATCTGGCTGGGGTTAAGGTGGGGCACGTTCACCTCTCTCAAGTGACAGGTATCACTGTGTGATCCCATACAGCAGGTGAAGCTCCATAGCTCTGAGATGGACTTCCCATTAACAGCTATATCACCACCTTTAACCTTTTACGTGTACCAGCTTTAGTGAATTAAATGATGATGATGATGATAATGATGAAATACACATTGGGCGACTTCACTTTTTGACTTAAGACTTTCGCTGAGACTTTCACTGAGCCAAAACTTCAGTCTAAGTACCTACTAAGTCAAAAAGTGAAGTGATTTCGCTGAGCGAAAACATGGCAACTATACAGTCCTATACGTACAGATAGTTTAGTAAATTAACCGTTTAATGGTCACACACGAAATCTGTTAACCCAACGTGCTCAGCATAGAAACATTTGATGACACTGACCTAACGCAGAAATACCCCAAGTTAGAAGGTTGCCTGTTTTGCCTATTTATGTTATATATCTATGTTCGCGTACGAGAACGCTGACCACTTCACCGACTAAAGACTTAACTTATGGTATTGACCCTAATGTAACACGGATTTGCATCATGTTTCAAGCAACTGAAATAATAACGAGTCTGAACATGAAACAACAAACGTCCTACATGTATAACTCAAAACGAAAATTGCCTGTCATATAAAATCTTACCGAAAAGTGTCACTAAAAACTGCGCTACATGTGTGTCATAATATAATAATCGCCTAATAGTCATCAACTGAACAGGGTGTTATGTACATGAGTGGTAGTCCTCAAAACACTTCGTTCCGCGATCGCTGTGTAGACGTGCATCACATTTCAAGCAACCTTTCTTCGTATTTTTCTTGCAGACTCTGCATCGACCTTCAGTGAAGGCACTTGAAGTGTGACCGACTCTATCAAAGTGGACGTCGTTTGGTAAGTCGACTCTGTGACCACCGGAGGCATTAGTTGCTTCTGGCGAATCAATCTTCATCAGACACATGACAATGTCCCTGCAGAAGCTAAGGTGATCCATGTCTGCACCATGCAGGTTGTGGTACACCTTCCAGGCAGCCACCACAGACAGGCTAATGACATTCAAAAACAGCGGCCACCACCACTTCTTGCCTCTGAGCATAGGACGGTACGACGACAGTAGACGATCCATGACGTCTACGTCACCCATGCCAATGTTATACTGGTGAATGATGTGTGGCTGGACAACAGACTGGTTTGGATTGGGCTTGACGTATTGACGAACAACATGTGTGGGTTCGTGTGAGAGACTGTTATTAGCAATGCAGACTGTCGAGTTGTCCATCCACTGGACAATGCAAATACGACCATCACAAGCGGAGTCGTAGTAGCCGCGCTCTTTTTTCTTCATGTCCTTAGACGTCATCAGAACAGTGTGGGCTCCAACAGTGCGATTTTCGCGGATGGTGCCTGTTGCACACATGCCTCTGTCTCGCAGTGCAGACAGTAAATTATAGCTAGTGAAGAAGTTGTCAAAGTATATGTGATGCGCATTCAAAGACGAGTTACGTTCAACCACATTCACCATCTTGGTAACCACCCGTTCACCTAGCGGCCCCACGGCTGTCGAATCTTTGCCACAGTATATATCCATGTGGTATGGATATCCACTACTGCTGCACAACGCCTAAAGCTTAAATCCGAAACGTATCGGTTTTCCGCGTATGAATTGTTTTATTGAGTTCTTCCCATAGTACGGCACCATGCTTTCGTCGATACTAAGGCTGGAATACCAGATTCCAAACTGCTTCAGATTTTCATTAAGCTTCTGGTACAGTGGAGCAACTTTAGCTGTTTTGTCATCAGCTGGAACAGACTGATTATCTGCCAAATGCAAGTAAGCCATTCTGTGCCATTATGGCAAGACACGTGCAGACGTGTACAAGAGGCTGTTCCAAGTGCTTTGGTTTGGAGCAAAGATCGGGCAAAGTGATGGCGGTTTGACACCAACCTACGTTTTCCCGCACGACCTTCGAGATGCAATCCGCAAACGGTTCGACGACGCACCGCCGAGTGGACATGATGAGAAGTATGAAGTCATTGGCTACAAGATTTCTTGGGCGGAGATGATGCAAGCGAAGTGGCCGCAGCCGCCGAAGTCCTGCGCTCTGTGTCATCAGAAATAAAGAAAATATTGACAATACTGTACCGCTTTGGCAATGGAATAAATGGAATAAAATGTTGGTTTCAGCCACGGATCACTTGCTTAGCACACTTGACTGCATAATTGTTATTATTTACAACAACACTAAGCATTACGTTGTACATGTTCTCGTACGCGAACATTGGCCATCTCATGCTGACGTTAAAAATGTTCTCATACGAGAACACTCCACATTTAGAAGCCCGTCATTTCTGCTGTCTGACGATTTTCAATACTTGGTAGCTAGCATCGCATCTCCCATAAACCTCGCATGTGTGTCACAATATGTCTGAGAGAAACTTACACCCGCTAATTTTATATGAAATTTTCACTGAAATGATTCGAAAAATCGAAAATGTAGGATTCTTCGCAGTGGCTATAATCGCTCTATAATAGTTGTAAAATTACGTTCATTGCACATATCACTTAACAGACGTCACAACTACACGACACAAGATGAGCTTCGTGGAAATTAGTGTTTTTCTGGCTCGTGCGTGCAACACATTGACATGTTCTCGTAGGCGAACACCGGCCATTAAACGGTTAAGAACAGTAGACGGTTGCTGCTGCTGCTTATCGTTAAGAAAACAATTTTTTGTCGCTTGATGTACTTAATGTTTGACTACACATGCTTAATCGCCACACCAGCAATCAATGATCGACATGGGTATATACAGTGTGCGCAAATTTTTAAAAAACCACAAACAAATATAACTAATAATTTCGATGTATTTTAATTTATAACGCATTTTTTAAAGTTTATTTTCAGAAAAAAGTGCCGTTTTGTTGCAAATTTTATTGTTTTATTTTTCGTTGTTTAGTAGTAACACAACTGACAATAAAGTTTTTGTGGTATTCGGTGAAGATTTAGTTTTGGTATGGTTGTAGAACGGATATTTTTTTCGGGGGGATTATGTCCAGGCGATTTCATCCGTTCCCCATTTTCTTGAAAATTGATTTGATGGCCGGAGTTACGCATTCAATCGGCCATTATCAGCTGGCTATCGAGGATCTTCGCTTTGGCGGCATCTCGCTATAGTGAGATGCATTACCACTAACATTTACTTAAGCAGAACACCAATAAATAACGACAAAATTAAGAAAATGTGACAAAAATGTTAAGCCCTAGAAATTAAACAGTTTGCCTATCAGCGAAGCACATTAAACACCGCGACTCTGTTCTTCAACCCAACGAGCAGTTGTCCAGTGCGTTCCATGTAGCATAGACGCCACGGCTCCTCGTCGTTCAGCTGATCTTCATCGATGATGACTCGACGTAGCTTCAGCTGAGCGTTGAGCAGCAGAATGCGACGAATGTAATTGTCCGCTACAAGAATGTTACCGTGAGAGTCGACGGCGACGTGTAAAGGCCAGCGGAATGTTGTTGATGAACGTAAATCACTGAACTGACGCAACACTTCACCTCTCGTGTTGACTTCACTGACCTGATTCTGGTTCAGTTGATTGTTGTAGTGACGGACGATGAACGTACCGGTCGGTGACTTGACGGCGTGATGTGGTATCATGTAGTCCGGCAGTTGAACACGTCTGAGTTCATTGCCACGAGAGTCCAACTGCATCAGTTGATTGGTGTTTTGTGGCGTTACCAGCAGGCGAGTTGATGTCACTGACAGTGACCATGGAATGAACCACCACCAGCGCCTTATGTCAGCGCCGTCTGCCGACACTCGCCAGATACACTTGCTGTTATGGTCAGGGATATAGAGCTGAGACGTTTGCTCGCAGGCTGCGATGTCACGTGGCCATCTCAAATCCTTGACGTTGATGTCTGGCAGTCGTTGATGTGTTGTAGCGTTCAAGATTGATGAGGAATAATAACAGACCACGTAGACAATGTCATGTAACTGAGTCACACCGTACACGTCTACAGCACACAGCACAACACGCTTATCTGCATCAGTCAAAATGAACAAACATCACAAAGCTTAAGTTGCTTCTTCTGGACGTGGACGACGCCAAGGAATAAACATTATCATAAATATTATATTCTGCGCATTTCGAAGAAATTAATTTTTATTTTTTATGTTATTTTTGTTTATCTGATATAGTTGGTAGTTAGTACAAAATATACAGTCAGATTGTCTCTGGAGACGTTTTATTGCGCACGGAGTGCTAGTGTATTCGGTGCATTAGAAGCTGTTGCCAGAAAAACGCCATATAAATTTACATTTTACTACTCAAAATGATAGTAATATAATAACTTGTACGACTAAAACGACAGTGCGGTTATACTTTATTTTACAAATAGCTCCGAAAATCTACTTTTATAAGAACATAACCAGGTCGTTCATCCCCCCTAACGCCAGGAGGCAACTTTTCCCCAACTTAGATGCCTTTTCCTTTTTCCCCCTTTCCTTCCTCCCTTTCCCGTTCTTTCCTATTTTTCATTCCCTTCCCGTTTGTTAATCCTTTTCCCCTTCTGTCTTTTTCTGTGTATTTTTTCTCTTTCTTCTCTCCCTCCCGTTAAAAGTACAACTTTTGGAGGCACCGCCCCCTTAAAATTTGGGAGGGCAAAAAACGTGCAAAAATCGGTGCGATTTACGACAACTTTCGAGTTTGAGCGCAAATATCTCTGGAACCGATGAAGATAGCGACAAGTGTAAACGGCGTTGACGAAAGCGGTCTTTTTGGCGTTGAACAAAAAAATTTGTGAAATTCGGTCCACAACGAACAAAGTTATAGGCGCTCATGTTGACCTACCCTAAGTCGGCAATGCGCGTTCGGCGTATGCCAATGCACTTGAGTTCGGGCCACGTGACATTGATGCCGGGGAAATTTCCCCCCTGATTTTCCCCAATCGGACTTAGGGCGCCGGGCGGACTCTCGTTAGGCTTTGCCCCAAATTTCTATTTTTTGTTGTTTTTTAGTCGAATTTTGTCCAAATTTTTGGTAGTTGATTTTATGATAATAAATTTATTTACTGTTTTCAGGGTGGGCAAAGGAAGTTGGTGCAAGGAAAAAATTATGTGTGATGTAATAATGTCTGCTGCAGCCAATTTCGTCTTTGAATAAGAACGGTTAGTTGCCATGGCCACAGGGGTTGTCATGGGACAAATTTAAATGACACCATCGGATAGCCCGGGCGCGATAATAGGAGGGTACATGTAGGTGCAAATAGCGCGCAATTATCCTTCACGGGCGCCGAGTTATAACCAATTTTGTCCCAAAATTCGTTGCCATGGCAACGGGGGTCGGCAGGGAAAAAATTTAAGTGACACCATCGGATAGCCGGGGCCCAAAAATAGACGGGTAGGTGCAAACAGCGCGCAATTATCTTTTACGGGTACCGAGTTATGCCGCTTTGAAGTCCCCATAGGCTGTAATGCAAATGTTCAACATTTTTTAAAAATTGGGGCACAAGAAAAGGTAAATTTTTTTTTAAAAAAATTAATCGAAAACATATAAGGAATGTGTCCGACGTCAGGACGCTTCGTTTGAGCCATTAGCGGCGTCGGTCGGTCCAACGGTCTGGTCTGTAGCCGTGTGCAAGAAAGAAGAAAAATAGACGCCTAACGGCGAATTTTGCGCATGCGCAGCCACGCCCCCTTTAAACCGATTGTAAACGAATTTTGCGTGTGGGGTCAGGTGGGCGATGTGATCACTGATGCCAAATTTTATGGAAATCGGTTAAGGGGTTTTGGAGTTACAGGACCCCCCCAAACGCCATTTCCTATACTTAACGTTCATCGCCTTTACAACAGTGTCAGCACTACCGTGCTGCACTGTAATAGAGTGGACGCCCCTAAACCTACTACATAGTTATGTTTAGGGG
>Ga0209367_1002452_pt1 | contig 24499 bp, 14 predicted proteins | sample WorMetLIZISLAND2_FD_187412 | JGI IMG/M metagenome (GOLD analysis project Ga0209367, IMG submission 187412) | Marine gutless worms symbiont microbial communities from Max Planck institute for Marine Microbiology, Germany - Olavius geniculatus... ... | reverse complement strand
GGTGCTGGTGATGAACACTTCGAACATTTGCAGTGGCAATGGAATTCTGGCATTTGATCATTATTTAACTGTGTTGTTTCAACGATGTTATGAAATTGGTGTTGTAGCATGATCATTTTTGAATGCCGAAAAATCGGTAGGCGGTCATGTTAAAAAATCTATAACTTCGTCGTTTTTCAACAGAATCACATTTTATTTGGCTGTTAGATGTAGAAGGTTTCAGTAAATAAAGCTGTAAAATTTCGTATTAAAATCCCAAACGGTTGCTGAGAAAACGGCAAAAAATTTTAGGGGTCCACTTTTTCTGCCGCACCCTGTAGTATTTCGTGACAAAATATTATGCCGCTGGGTAAGGGGGTCCCCTCGAACGAGGGGGAGAAAGAGGAGCACCCCATAAAAGATGTTATTTCGCCGCTATTGGCTTGTCTAACGTGAAATGGTTGCAGTTAAGCACATACACGCTGCTTATCATAACAAGAACTGGTGATGACCTTCTTAGTGGTATCAACATCGATGACCTTGAATGACCTTTTACCCATCAAAATAGGGAGTTTAAGTGAATTTTTCACGATTTTGGGCTGCAACACAGATTTTAAGAGTGAACTGCGCCGAAATGGCTGGAGACAGACCAAGACAACCTGCGTACAAAATTTTCAGCATTAAATGTAGATTTAAGCAGTTTAAGTCCTAACCACTTACGTTCAACAAGGCATGCGCACGCAGGTGTCAAAGATGGGTACCCCCTAGAAAGTGGTTATTTTTCTGCTATTGGCTTGTCTAGCATGAAAACGCTTGCAGATAGGCACAGACATGCTGTGGTATCAAAACTGACGCCCATGAATGACCTTGAACCCCCAAAATAAAGGTTACTAGTGATTTTTTCAAGATTTTCGGCTGCAGAAGATTGAACTGCGACGAAATGGATGGACATAGACCAAAACAACCTGTGAAGAGGAATTGCCATAGGCTTTCGTACGCCTCATGAGCATTTGCTCAGATTTCTTGCCTAATTTAACAGTTGGACAACAGGGATGTAGTCTTGAGACCCCAGTCTTTGTCACAAAGCGGAGAACTGTACATTGCCCACAATAAGCTTCATACTGGTTTTGGTCTCAAAAGCCAATACAGTTTGGTCTTAATAACGGACCGGTGTTCTCACACTCTTGTCCTGATCTCCGTGCCCAGGTTTTGGTAACTTCACGAAAAATATTCAGACCAAATGTGTTTTTTTTCTGTATGACAACAATCACTTATAACCTTTGGTGAATGAACAGCCATTAAGAACACACTGACGCCCACATATGGTCATATATGTGGTGGCTAACTGTAGTGGTTAGCACGATGAACATCGGGCGAAGTTACTACTTGGTTCAGTGACTGTCTGCAGAGAGGTAAACCATCTCGGTCTATAGCCAACCGGCCAGGGGTCAACTCAGCCTTCTGTCCCGCTGGAACAGAAAAATTGAGTACTGGCCTGTCTGACTGGGATTACGGCAGGGTTCATTCACCTGTGTCAGTTGGCAGATAACACTGTGTGATCCCACATGGCAGGAGACGCTCCATAGCTATGAAATGGGTGCTACTCAACACATCCTCAACCTTATGAACCTTTTTTGTACAGTACAAATTCGGACAAGTACATTTCGGACAAGTGATCAGCCAATGAAAACGCACCGAGGCCGACGTGTGGCAGAGGTGTCATGGAGTCTATGTATTTCACGAGTTGAACACGCTGCTTGTGAAGACCGAACTGAAACAAGATGTTGGCGTATATATGCTTGAATGCATCACAGTCAAACTCCGACGACGAATCCAGCAAACTACACAGCACACTAATACTCAGCTTAATGCTGGAAAACGTGTCATGCTAGAAAATGATAAAAAAAACTAACCACAACACTGATACTACCACTTTCTATTTTACGTTCAGCCATCCAATGTTTCCGCAGTTATTTCGAGTTAGTCTGTAGGAGAACTTTTGGGAAGAACAAAGTCACAAAGCGAGACAAAAGTGCCAAAGCATGGAGATCAACAAATGAACAAATGACAGCACAGCTAATAATTAAAAAATCTGACCACTTATGCAAATGACGAAAAAACTTTCCATCAAAAAAATCAAAAATCTCCATGTTTACCTACGCTAAAGATGTAGTGTGGTTAGCACTAAGCAGCTATATGAGAAGATGCCTATTGCCTATGCATATTCTACAATCTTGGAGCTAATTGCCTCCAGTCAGGAGGCCATTTCTGGGTCTGTCAGTTCGCTGCAGGATACCTGAAAAATTATAAACGAATTTTGTTGAAATTTTAAAGGGAATAAACATAGAAGTAGAGATAACATTTTGATGGTGATTCAGATTCTTTACCACTAAAACATAAAGCATAAATTAAAACTCTGTTATTGCAGAGGTTTCAGTTACACAGTAAACCAGTGCCAGCAGAACAGACACAAAACTCACCAGATCTTGTCATGTGCATCTTTGTCGGCATCTCGGCTGCCCTCGGCTGGTTCTGTGTGGCTTTCCTCAGCAACAGCAAAATCCTCATATGCCTCGGACCAACTGTTGGACCGCCGCATCTTGATCACAGCTACATCAGATGACAGCCATCGCAGTCATTCAAGCAATACCTGACTTCTGTCACAGCCATATGTGAACATAAGAAATTATTTTCAGCAGTTCTACGTTTCCTTTGATAGGGTGGCCACAAAGCAGGAGAAAAAAATTTCCATGCTTTACAGGAATTCCCAGAGCCATAACATGCAATATGAGGGGCCCGGGGGCAAAGCCACAAACATATTTCAGAGCATTCTGCACCATAAAAACCACATCTGGTGACACTATTTCGTTGGTTACAATTTTTCCCTGAGGCTGCGCAGAATTCCCTGATAATTCCCTAACTATTCCAGGTTTTCCTGGTTTGTGGCCACCCCATTTGAACTCTTACAAGACTGCTCTTGGGCCAATCGCTTCGCCACTTGGCCTCTCACAGACTTTCACAGAGAGGCCCTTCAAACCTCTGGGGCTCAATGTAACTGGATACCGCTGGGCTCAAAACATGGCGCCAAATGAATATTCTCGTCTTATTAACTATGACAATTACTAAGTACTAAATTTGACGTGATGTGCTGTTGCAACAAGTATGGCAGCCAGACTTGCCCTAAAACGTTGTGCCAGTAATGATAGCACATTCATACACCCACTCGTAGGTTTTCCTTCAATTATGTGGTACACACCAAAGTCAATACAGCTTTTGGGTAAGGGCTACATGAAAATTCTGGAAGCCTAATGTCATCTTCAGGCTGACTGCATGAAAAAAAAACATCAAACAAGTAAATAATCCATTAAATTCTTAATGAAAATATTTATTAAATAATAAAAACTATTTAACGTCAACCATTAATGAAACGAAACTGAGCCAACAAAACACGCCAACCAATTTAACACAAACTGTCAAGAAAAATTATACAATACTATATTTCACTGGAGTCCTAGTTCTATTAATGTTACTATTAAAGCCACAAACAAAAAGGATACAGGTAGTGCACAAATACCATAACAGCACGCATATCATGCAATCATACAGAACTAAGGCAACACTTAACAATGCATTGGATAATCAGGCTACTGAATAGCTAATGGTCTATTAAGATGGCCAGAGTTAAAGTCAGGGTTAGCTGAGCTTTCTTTCAATGTTATGCCACATGGCAGCTTCGTGAAATTGAGAGTATAAAAATCAGCAGTGCCGGAAATAAATTATAATTAATCAAATATAATTATTTCAGTTTAAAGCACTGCAGAGTATATGCCAATTACAATAAGATTAAAAGACAGTCCAGTAGTGCATTAAACACAAGCAGAAAAGTGGAAAATTGGAAATGACAAAAAGCAACATGCAAGCAATTTAAGACAACCAACATGCAATCTATAGTGAAGATCTTGATAACACAAAGAATAGACAGAGGAATTACACACGGTGACCACACGAGTGGTCATCCTGATCTTAGCAATAAATAAGCTAAACTGGTGTCTCCATTAGTTGATAGGGTCAATGTCAAACAACAGCAACAGTAGCATCATCTACTACTACTACTAAAAGTTTTACACATGGACCAAGTTCTGTTGCACAAAAACTCGTCCCCTTAGCAGAACATTGACAGTGTCTTGACTATATATTTAAAAAACGATTAGACTGAGTTTGCTTGGCTGGCTTGGTCGAATAAAAAGATGATATGTCCATAAATCTCGGAACTAACCAGGCTCAACATAAAAAAAACTTTGCTGATGCAACCAACGATGTTAATACTGTCACCACAGTAATGCTGCTGCTGGCACTACTACTACTACTAATACTAATACTAATACACCAGCCCATCATCGCCATTGATACTACTTTTGATATTTGTTTAAATAGCCAAATCTTCCAGACTTACTCAAGTTGGGCCCAAACTGTAATAAGCAAAGTGTCGGATACAGCAACGGCTTAATGCTGTGAGTTAACCGTTAATCTGCTAGTGACCACATCCACAACCACTGGCAGGGTAAATAAAACAGATTTAACAGTTTAGCCATTCACTTGAACTACAAACTTGTCGTAGGACTATTCTAACCACCACTGGACTATTTGTACCACTCGTGTAGTGTGTTTTTAGAGATATCTGTTGCCATAAGGCTACTGGCTGATGCAACTAAGCACCGCATAACTGTGGTTTATAGCGCAGCAAACAACAGCATATTACTGTAAAATTCCTTAAAATTCCACCACAGGCTAGCCGATGTAGTAAAAACTTACAACTGATGTGGTTACATTTTGCACCACAGGTTATCCTCTCAAACTATAGCTCAATTTTTTTGTGGTTTTGGCGATAAAATAAATGGCAAAAATAGTACAGTGATGGCACGATGGTACAAATCATCCGTGGTTCGAACAGTCCACGGTATGAAAAGTCCAGTTACAATTTACTGCAACAGCAGAGAATCACATCGCATGTCAGTCACAACACTAAAGCCGCCTTAACTATGACAAGTGCAACAAAACACTTGAATCGCGATACCGGACAGACCAAACAGTGACAACCGACTCTAGCTGCTATAGCCGCAGGGCGTCAACTGAACACACACACGCACTTACTGTAGGTCCAGCCCTTGAGTGATGTGTCCGACGGGTGGATAGTATGATACGCATTATACTGTCAATACAAGCAGCCAAATACAATGCAAATGTCGTCTCGACCAGCAACTGAAAATACTTCCGAAGAAGAAAGACAGCAGCATACATACATCAGTCACACGACATCGGCTACCAGCAGAGTGACAAAAAAACGCTGATTTTTCAGCTAAGACATATTACTACATCTAACTCTTTATTTTTATCTGTGAAAAACTCGACTGTGATTGACTGTGATGAACTTGATTGACAAATAAACTTCCTGACACATCAAAATAGCGAACTATTTCTTGCAAAAAGATAAAAACAGACATTAATAATTACCTCTTTTTCTTGCCAAAAATTTAAGCCAAAATTTAATTTTAGAAAATTTCGCTGAACAATTAGAAAATCTGGAACGCTTTGCTACAGCTGGTAGCCTTATGCAAGAACAACAGAATAAGACAGCCAAGCAGCTTCAAAATGCCACATCCCAAGATATATTATCCTGCAATAATAAATATGCATAGAAAGAGATAAGAGAGCAGGCTGTGGTTAGCAAGAGGCAGATGCTTTGATGGCAAAGAGACTTACGTGGAGGACTAGATGGCTCAGTAACAATGGCTGTCAGTAAGGCAAGAGGAAGCTCTGTCTGGAATGATAACCATTAGCAAAACATCACAAACAGCAATAGGAGATCATTGTGAACTGAACAATTAATAACAGCTGATGCAAGCCAAGCATGTTCTATATTTCTACATCTAAGCTTGCATGTTCTCAGAAAAATAAAATGTCGGCGTTTCAAATATTCAACACTGAAGACCAACATACTAACGCATTTGAAATGCTAATGCATTTTCACATTTTTACTGGGCATTTCAAATGCATAAGCTGCAATTCATCATCGTATTCCAAGCTGTCATCGTCAATTCATCACCAACAGTAAATAGTAAACAGTGTGTGGAACAGTCTACTGGCATCCATTCGCGACCCGCCACTGACACTCGCTGTTTTCAGCAACAGACTCAAAGACCCATCTCTTCGAACAGTGGCTGTGGCATCTGTAATTTTGAACAGACACCTTCAAATGTTCTAACTAACTAACTAACTAACTAACTAGTGGTAAGGAACCTTGCATGATCCAGAATCTGAAAAAGAACACGGATTGCCACCAAAACCTAATCACTTCCTTCTCGGGCCACGCAAAACCAATCCGAAAAATTTCATCAAATCTGTTGACAACTTTTATCCTGCATACAAACTGTCAGATCCAAAAACGAACTGCCTCGACGATAGTAAAAATAAATGCAATATATAAACATTGGACAAATGTAACAGAATAGAGACGTACGTTAATGGGCATGAGATCGGTGTTAGTATTTGTTGGGCTCTGAGGCACAATTCGACGCCGCTCAGCCTGCGGTGACGACATCAACTCCAGTTTTGATGTCGTTGTCAGTCGGCGTTTCGAGCTGGCAAACACACAGCTCAGCATCGCCAGCGTCTGAATGTCATACAGGCCACTGTAGTGTGAAAGCCTGAGTCACACACATTCACATATAGGCCTTTAGTAATGGCAACTAATTACAGCACTTCTACACTGACCGAAAGTTCACTTGATTAAAGTCCACCTTGGTGAAAGACAGTTACACTGGTGCACCCCTTCAATGAAGAGCCAGGGACACTCGTCTCAATTTTATCTGAAGCAACCAATTTCTGAGTGTTATCCAGCAAAAATAGGAGGTTGAGACGACATGGGTGGTTGGTTATACACCAAGAGAGTGTTTCTGTCTGCGTACAATCGTAGAACACAACCGAAGCTATCACTTAGCAGAATGAGAACTTACAGCATCTGTACAAGTTGTTGTCCAAAGCAGTGGTGAGACCAAGGCAAGCTCTGACTGACGTCAGCTTCAGATGTAAGCAGAGCTTGTTCACAACACAGCCCGGCCACGGACCACGTCTAACAGACACATCAACATACAGAGTGCAGCAAAATAAACTAGCCCCCTGAAGTTTATCGCTGTTTTCTTAGCAACCATCCCAAATTTTAATTAAAATTTTTACAGATTTATTTTCTGCAACATTCCACATCCAACTGCCAAGTAAAATGCGATTCTGTTGAAAAACAACGAAGTTACAGACTTTCTAACATAAACGCTTACCAATTTTTTAGCACTAAAATGTTTAAGCTAAAAATGCTATTTAATTTTCAAAAACCTGTTACCAAGTTACTGCTGATGATGTCACAGCGATGTTTTGAGAAAGATGAAAAAAAGCATGTATTACATTGGCCACCTGCATCCAAATCTCATCAAAGATTGCAAGCATCTGCTGCCCACCGGATTCATCTTCCAGCAGGATGGTGCGTTAGCACAAACTGCGCGCAGTGCACAGAGTCAGACAGCACACAGAACTGGCTGCAAGCCAACTGTCCAGATTTCATCACAAAGAACCAGTGGCCTCCAAGTTCACCAGATCTAAACTCAGTGGTGGACTATCACATAAGGATGCAATGTTGGAGGCTTACCGCAAGCTTAAAACAAAGCCGAAAACAATTGCCAAACTCAAGGAGGTGCTTCAAGTTATCTGATGCAACCTGCCACAAGAACTAATCAACAGGGCTGTGAAAGACTTCTCAAATTAAGCAACTGAAGGCTTGTGCTAGCACTTGGAGCTGGTGGTGGACACTTCGAACATTCACAGTGACAATGGAATTCTGGCATCTAATTATCAGTTAACTGTGTTGTTTCAACAATGTTATTGAATTAATGCTGTAGTTTAAACATTTTAATGCTAAAAATCGCTAGGCTATAACTCACGACACATTAGCTGCATTTTGGATGACCTAACATGTTATGTGTACCATAGATAAATATATTATAAATATGCTAATGGTAGTAATACTTTTAATATTTTAAATCTTTTTAGCTAATAGCTTTAGTTTCTGCTAACGGCACAACGAACAAAAAATTCGAAAGAGTTTTGTTTTGTTGTATTGAGATAATATACTAGTAAATTTGTTCTATTATGCTCCAGCATAGACTATTTAATTTGACACCTAACATGTTAAAAGCCATCCAAAACGCAGCTATTATGATGGTATCCTTACCTCACGAGTAGCAAAGAATATTTAACCACAAGCCATATTTTGTTGAAATATTTTAAATTAGTATCTCTTTGGCTACAAATGCTAAAAATTTCATGTAAACTGATCATCATTTGAGTGAATTATGAAAAAGAGGAAAAGGGATTCTTTTTTATAAAACACCATGTACAGTATCCACATCAGGTTTTACCTGTACGAGGTCTGAGCGATTTAGTGCAGCAGCCACAGCAGCATTCTTCTGACACATTGACACTGGGTCATCAGCATTAAACCTATGCATCAGTCAGCCGAGTGCTTAAACTAATGAAAAAAATAAGAAAGTGAGTGTGCAAGGAAGTAAGTAGGCAGGCAATAAGTTAGCCACAGCAATAAAGGTGATCAAACTAAACAGAACTTAATATTTACATGTAAATCATTTCAGGAAGTAGTTAACAAGTAGACAAATATTACCAAATATCCGCTAATGCGGTTCCTACAGAAACAAAACAGATCCATGTCAACTGCAAACCAAAACTCAAGTTTTTTTAACGAAACCAAACCCAAGAAAATTCTGAACTGAAAACCGTAATTATTTCTTAAAACAGAAACTGAACAGCATTCTTCTGACGCACCAATAGTAGGTCATCAGCATCCAACCTATGTATGCATCGGCAGACAAATCAATGTTAAGCTAAGTGCTAAAATCAATGAAACTAAAAATTTGGGGCAAAGCCCAATATGAGTATTCCTAGCACCCTATGTCTGATTGGAGAAATTCAGGGAGTTGAATATCACCGGTAGCAAAGTCACGTGACTTTAAGTCAAATACATTAGCATACGCAGAACACGCATTGTCAACCTAAAATAGGTAAACATTAGCTGCAAGATCTATAGTGTTAGCAGACTAAAGTTCACCAATTTTTTTGTTCAACATGGGAGGGATTGCAGTTTATAACGCCATTTACCACTTGTTGATATCTCTATCCAGTCCAAAGATATTCGCAGTCAATATCGAAAGTTGTCATAAAACGTACTAAATTTTTGACATTTTTTGTCCTCCCAAATTTTCAGGGAGTGGTGCCCCCCAAAAGTTGTACCTGGGTTATCACCCCCACCTAGCAGCATGTCATGTGGTAAAGTTTCATGAAGCTACTCCACCTTGTGCCAAAGTTCTTGCAGCTAATACACTGAATTTTAAACCAATTTATGACTCCCTTTGAATAAAATTGTAATGGGGACCCCCGTCCCTGGTGCAGAATGCAATAGCAAAACTTGGTCATTCTCTAGTGCATGTAAAAATATGGGAGTGCAGCACCTCTTAGGGGCCAAAATATGACCTCCCAAAAAACTCGATTTAGGTGGGTATGATTATACCTCTACAACTCCAAAGTTACTGGACCAAGGTTCACCTAACTTTTTTCATCTAACGCGGTAGGAATCGTGGTAGAAAATGTACTTGTCCTATTTTGAATATCTTCATCCATTCCGGAGATATTTGCCATCGAATTTTGAAGTTGTCCCAAATCACTCCAAATTTTGCATGTTTTAGCCTCTAACATTTTTTGGAAGAGGGTCCCCAAAATTTTGGACTGACATTATAAAATTCGGCCTACTGCTGACTACGTTGCAAAATTTCATGGTGACTGGCCGATGGAGCTTGGAGATCTTGCATTTCAAATAAAAAATAAAAAAACATCTGCGGCAAAATGTAAGTCTATCCGAAAAATATCGTTTCCGGGCGGATTAACAAAGCAAGTATGCTCAGTTGTTCAGTACAGTTATCCATTCATCTACCCATTTCCTAACTTGCTGATCAGACAGAATGACAACAGATTATCAGCACCAAAGCTAAACATCAACAGTGGACAATCAATCAATACACTGATGCACTCAAACCTTCATGTATAATTTCCACCTTTTACCAAGGTCGTTTTTTGTAAATTCTTGTAACGTGTTCTAGTGTTGTGAGCATGTTCACAGACGTGTGTTCAATAAATGACTTGCTTTTTCCCACAACACCTAGTTACACTATAATCAAAAACAAGAAACCCAGCTCGACAGCTAAGGTGGGGCCAACCATACTGGGTGTCACTAACCTTGAAGGAGAACCAAGGTTGATGATATTTATTTCATCTGAAAGGGCGTGTGCCACTTTCTATTAGTGATCAATAGTAACCTAGGCCATATCTTGCACTGTTTAGCTACAGTACATCTGTAACATACGGATGACAGACGAACAGGTTAACGGTTAGCTCAATAAACACAAAGTATACAAACTTATACACTGATAAAATGTCGATGAAACATGCATACACATAGTTGGCAGCCAGATGCTTGTCTATGGGCAGTAAGCAGAGGATGTTGTAGATGACAACAGGCCCGGTGACTAGCTGCTGTTTCTTGCTCACATCCTGCTGGTCTCTGTGAGTGCTCGTGTCAGTGACAAGTGTTCTAGCGCTGGTCATGTCTGCGCCGGACCGAGTTGTACGAATACGAACCCGTGGCTGTGCTGATCTCTGCTGCACATGCAGAGTGATAATGATAATAGATGATAATAGTAATAATAGTAATAGGAATAACCACAAGATGCATCATCGTAGCAGTGCACTTCAACTACAAGAGTTCACCCAGTTCATTTGACGAATGCAGCACTGGCTCCAAGCTGCCGCTAACCTTTAGACCAGGCTAATCGGCCTGAACCTCAGATCTGCCTAAATTGGCAGCAATAGTACTACACACGCCATCGCCATTTAGTACTACTCAGCCCGAAAGCTGATACTCATTTTACTATCGCACCCGAGCAGAAGACTGAGTCAACCTAGCAAGTACTAACTGGACCCAATGTAGAATAACTTTGTTGGTTCAACTCAACATGTTACCGCTACACAATGCCTATACACAGCTCGCAGCTAGAAGCAATCGCATCTATTTCAAACCAAGTCCACAGAAGAACGAAGCTTCTTCACATTTTCCACGTAGATGCAGTGCACTGTCGATACCACATGCTATGCTCCTACCTCGTGGACTACAGCAACCTAAATAAACTACATTGGTCCTCCCTTCCCAAAGTTCACCAAGACTTCTATGAAATTTTTTTAGCCAACCAGAATACTGTGGATGTGCACCAAACCCATTATGATAATCTCCAGTACTAAGCACATGAAATGCAAAATGAATGCTGTAAAACATTATTCGACTAATCATATATGGTGCCACCAATTTGCAGTACCTGATAGCTGTAGTTATAATACTGAGATATGGAGGGGATAGTGGTGTCAGATGGTAGACTGCGAGCTAACACACTAGCACTAGCGAGGGCCTCATATCCACGCATGGACGTCGGCGCAAGCTGCGATGGAGGTCGAGACAATGCTGACATTGATCTAACATACACACACAGCAAAATATATATATGACGTAAATAATTCTACCAACTAGACAACAGCAACTACTAATACAACAAAACAACAACACTCAAACTAACACACTGGCACTAGCAACTCAAACAGATGAGAGGTCTATCTGTGAACAATGGTCCAAGTTGTGGCAAGAGATCATAAACACAGAAAAGATCACAGGCATAGCCAGCAATTGGATCTGAAAGGGGGCAGTTCATACAAGGCCACCTCCCCACCAGCTGATGGCCTGGGCGAGCATTGTGAGCTTCCCAGTGGGGTCACAAACATATTACATGTATTGGGCATAAAAAAATGCACGAAGCGGTATAAATTTTGTTAGTTTTGTAGCACAAATTTGCATTTTAGAGCAGTTGCCCATGCCACCCCCGGCTATAGGCATAGGCTGTTCTGCAGACTATGTGTTAGAATTATTAATGAAATCACTGTATACTAATGACTAATGACTAATATTAATGAAATGACTGTATACTAAAAGAATAATCAGACGTGTTGATAGGTCCATTTGAAATACATGTATTTGAATTATTAATTGAAGTACGAACATGTTCTTTTTGGTTACAACATACCTCAGATATAACGTACTAATTTTTCCGGTCCCTAGAAGTACATTATAACGAAGTTTTACTGTATGTGCAGCAACACAAATATGATCCAATTTCATAAAACACAAAACAATAACAACAGCACTACAGCTAAAACACTGTTATTATGTGCATACATTACTATACAACTTTCATAATAAATGAATAAATACACAAATGAATAAATGGATGGATCGATCAACGAAATCAATCAGAATATAGAAAGGTAGATAAATAAATGACAACAATGATCAGATGACACAACGAAACTAAATGCTAGTACAAACCGTGGAGTCGGAGCAAGGTCAATGGCTGAAGGTGACCGACGCATTGGATCACCCTGCACCTCTATGATACGTCGTGTGAAGCAAACCAGATAACCTGACAGGACAACACAATCAATGACATCAACAAAATTCTCTCTTGCAACAGCTAGTTTAAACTTTCATTCGTACTTTACTACAAAAAGCCCAGCTGTCACTAGGGAAGGCCAACTGTACTGCCTATATCTGAAGGCCAACATCTGACTTCTGGTCGCGAAGAGAAAGCGATTACCCTGTGGTGACCACAGTTCTATACATGCTACTTCAAAGCTGTTCTAGAACAGTATGATCAATGCTAGTATAACAAACGTCACACACGATCATCTTGCCAGCCACTACATCATATTAATTATAAATAAATTGAAGCCCATTTAAAACAGTGGGAGATTACAAAGGAAATCTGACTTGGTCCCACAAAGTAGCCATCAGGCAATCCTATTTACTTGTTTGAACAGCTTTCCAGTAAAATGCACCACCTAGCCACAATACATGAGTTACAGACAACAGACACAACCTTATGCTCAGCCTAAAATGAAAAGCTCTTGTAGAGCACAAACTAATGCCAAGATTACTCATTTTCCACAACACTTATGACGCAAAAAACTCTCTATGCTGAAAGCAAACTACAAGCTTCTGTGCAACAATAAATAGCAGCAAATGTTGAAGAGATTTGGCTTTTCAGAAACATATACACACCGGCTCCACAAAATCGAGCACCAGATGTCCGTGGAAATGGGACGGACTCATTGTGTAGGACTTCCAGTGAACAGACGGAGAGAAAGCTCGGTGTTCTCAGTGTGACCGAATGGCGCTGAGTGGAACGCGAACTGTACGGAGGACTTTCACAGCTGCTGGCTTGTTCCGACGCCTCGTCCTACGTACATAACAGCAACAAAATTACATATCCAACACTGATTATGTAGTCACTGCTGCTACAAAAACAGCCAACGTCATTAGGCATTGAGACATTTAGGTAGCATCACTGTGGCACCCATGCCAGTTTATCTGCAACTGATATACGCCAGTCTTAACCAACAAAGTCACTCTATGCCAAACCTACTTAATACTTTGATGAATGACTGCAGACAGGTAAACCTTTTCAGTAAGTAACAGTCGAACAGGTAGATACAGTCTTCCAACATCCTTGAGATGGTAAAATGAATAACAGCTTCTGAGCTGAGCAGTAGAAAATGTTGATTGGGGGTCCTAATCCCCGAATCTCACTATCCCATGGTGGGACCACGCCTCTGTCCAATTTTCAAAACCCCCACAAATGTCCCTGGTGAATAACATCTCCTTCCGACAGCTTTGGCTGGGTGCACAAATGTGACATACTGAGAAACAGGGCATGCCACAGTAGTAATAACAAGCAACATCACTTAACAACAGCATCACAACTGTGCTACGAAAAAAACATGGATAAGCACAAGTTACAAAGTACTATGACGATGAAAATAGGTCAACACTTTATTCTGACGTAGGAGACAGTTCAGCCTGACACATTCACGACTACCTTGAGTGAGTCAAGATAGATGATGAGTTGCCTGACGCAGGGCTCAATGCACGATCGATTGTGACGCACATGCTGTAATGCTGTATTCTGCAACACCTGTGCTCACACCACCACTACAGACCATGACACTAAAGCTATACTTATATGTACATTCTACACGACACCTAATTGAATCAACAATACAGTCTACCCTTAAATGGCTGTACAGGCTTGACCATATTGGTCAATTTATCCTTCAGTGATATTATTAATTCCTGTTTGGTTGACGTAGTTCAAAATATGAAGAAATCTAACCACTGCCTCCATGAACTGCAATAAATGAACACAAAAAACTAGCAAAATTGACAACTCAGCAAAGAGGAACCACAGCACATACAGACTAATCACAATGCACTAATAGAATTTTTTTTCTAATCTGATACATACCAAATGATTTAAGTACACAGTAACTTTGAACATAATAGTACACAAATTCCTCAAGTGCTGTCGGAAAAATAGCGAAAACGCACTGACCTTGATAAGCTTTGACTGCGTGGCATCATCAACGGTCGTATCACGGTGAAGCACAAAAGTCGGCGCTGAATTGTTTGGATAATTGTCCGGGAAATGCATGGACAGATTAACCTCAAACACTCCACAAACTGCCGTCACTTCACACGACCGACGCTCCACATCCATCTACAACGGAAAAACACAAGATGCACATCAAATCCCAAGCATACTTGCAGCACAAGATATCTATCGAAACGCAACAACTAATGGTTAAAACAAATACAGCAAACAGTCACTGACAGTCAGCTAATTAATTACTCTAATGAACATACAATATCGAACACAAAGACGAGATCTCTCGAACTGCACAGTAATGTACTAACCAGTATGGTGTAAAATCACATCCATAGCTTGCAACTTTATTAAGCAGAAGCAAGTATTCAATCTTAGCAGAAACAAATCAGCAAACCTGATTATGCCCACAGATCAAATAAAATGTAAACATAGCCAAACAGATGCTAATGGCTTAAAACCTGGCTCTTCAGAAGATCATGTTCTGAACTATTTTCGCAGTTCACTGTCAACTTTGTAGTAACTCTTGTTATCAATTCGTTCACTAAAAGCAAAGCATGTTCCAATGCAACAAGGCTGTTACTATTTGCTCATATCATTACAACTAACAGATCAACTACTGTACATACGCCATGAATTGTGACGTTTGGAATATCCAGATTCAGGAGGGTGAATTCCTGGTCCAAAGACTTTGGACGCTGTTGACCTGCCATCGAAATCTGCGAAACTCGACTTGACGCAGCTCCGGTGCTAAGCGCTTCGTGGGACAACATCGGTGTTACAACTGATGGGATTGAACTGGTGTGAATACCAGCCGAGCTGGGTGCATTTGTGACTATCAGCTCAGCACTGCGAGATAACATGTCCCAAGGTGGTGGTGGTTCCGGAGTCCGAGTCAATGTGATGATATCTGGTTTCAGCTGCGAGACAAGAGAGCTAGCATCACGTGACGGCATGCTGTTGACTCGGTCACGTGACACCGAGTCTACGGGGATAACCGTGTCACCGCATAGCTCCACCGCATCACTGCACAGCTGCATCACATTACGTTACATGTACACAGTTATCTGTAAAACCCCGAATTGAAGCCGGGTCACAAATAAATGCTGGGTCTTTATAGATCCCACCACACCATAAATGCATTTCTACATTACCTTGTAAAATATCAATGAAATATTCATACATAACAATAATAACAAACAAACATTTTGGTAAAATTAAAAAAAAACACTTCAGACCAACATTGCAGTGAATGGTCTGTAGGCCTATGACACTACACTGTGTGGGTATAACACAGTCTAGTGTCATACGAATCATTCATCGCAATGTTGGTCTAAAGCAGATTTTTTACATTTACCTAACTTTTGTTATTATCATGTCAGTTTTTGCTTACATTTATATTTCACAAGCTAGTGTAGAAATGCATTTACCGTGTGGTGGGATATATAATAATCATATTATTGCAAATTGTCTGCAGAGTGTGCCAGTGAAAGAAATCTGAAAAGTAAAGTGGCACGTTTTTATGGCCCACGGTGTACTTAGTAGCATTAGTAACTTGTACTGACAGAAACCAGGTCGTGTTCAAAAGCCGAGTCCCAGACACAGGCCACGCTGCCACGAGTCAAAGCTACAGAAGCGATAAGTTTCAAAGTATCTGTGGTAAGCTAAGTACGATGAAATAAAACAGCAAACTGCTTCTGTATTATATGACACAGAATATACTGCGACTGTGTCCACAGAAATCCATGACATAGCCGCAGACAGCATGAAAGTTCACCTTAAATTACATTACATGTACAGCTATCTCTGCTATGGCAAATACCACAAAATGGCAAGATGACGATGCCTGGGGAATGCCCATTAAGTAGAAATTGATCTTACAACTGATTTATGCTGCTGGCTAAAACCCAGCTCTGGAAATAAGAGCCACACTACAAAGATCATCCAATAGTCAGCCACACTAATTTTTCACAAATGACAAAAGATATCAATTATTTCAAATAACAAACTAGACTGCGACTGACACATAAAAGAAATATTTGGTGAGTCAATAGTTACCCGTCTAAGAGAGTGATTAATGGACCACATGTGTAGTGTCTGATCACGTGACCAAGCAACAATGTCATGCTCTGAACATGCAACAAAATCATGCAATTCTTTACACTTTTTGCAACATAATCACCCAACTCTTTATGCCACATACACTACAGGTCATGTTCACGCTTCACGGAACAATAATAATAGCAAAACATTTGTACAGCACCATAGTGCCATAACTTTAAAAGCACTGGTGGAGTAGGCAAGTTAGTTTTATATGCAGTATTGAACAAGCAAGCTTTTAATCTAGATTTAAATACAAAGTGTCACAGAGTTCCAAGGTGCATTTGCAGTGCAGCCAAATGATCATTTATCGATGTCTGTCCATCTGAAAGGCACATCGAGAAATGAAACATCCAACGATCACAGTGACTGAGTTCCACTAAGTGCCCTGACTTACGATTCATCAGCAACAAAATGTAGAAAATTAGATTAAATTTCCTCCTGACATACAACTGACAAAACAAGAAGCCCATCTGTCGCTAAGAACACTGACCATACTGACAGTCAGTGACCTTCAAGGTTATCAAAGTTCGATGATTTCCATCTCATCTGAGAAGGCGTATGCGATTTTCTATTAGTGATCAATAGCAATCTTGGCCCGATATCTCACCTTTTCCATGATACAGCCACTTATAGCTTAAAACTTTCCATTGAAAACTGCGGCCAAACTGCTGAAGATGAAGACATGGTTACTATTGACAGCCTATAGGAAGTCGCCAGTGCCCTATCCAATGGTACCTTATGACTTACCGCTTAGCCACAATACATCCATGCAGACAAATGACAAACATATCAAAAGCTCAACCGTTACCTAAGTATGGTCAGCTAATAATGAAAGACAAACAAAGAACCAAAAACTAAAAAGTTTAAAAACCAAAAAACTGATGAATCACAAAGTAACGTTCATGTAGAAGCAGTCGCCGACCTCCTTTGCCTGTTGGTCTCCAGTGAAAATCGAGCAAGATGTCGGTGAATCCTGTGAACTCATGTACCGGCTGCTTGTGCTTGGCACTGATGTTGTTGTTGTTGCTGCTGTTGTTGTTGTTAGTAGTAGTATTAGAAAGACTCCAGATAACCAAACTGCTATCACTGTGTCGTAGCTGTGGTAAAACTATCGTCATCAGACTCCGACCGAATGGCTGAAAACACAGACCATGTTTCCAAAACTGTTAACTTCGTCTACTCAGAAACAGCTAGTGACACAGACACCAATGTAAAACCATTTGTCAACACAGTTAAAATGGCATCGACAACAAGCGTTGGCATGGCATGTCGACATCACTACCCGACGAAAGTCTGTCCAGCACAACAGCTGCAAACGACTCCATATCTCCCCTCCCTCAGTTTTCTCGTATCGTCTCCAGCATTGTCAAGTGTAACTTCCTGAACCTTGATGATGTGTGACAAGCAAATAAAACAAACAACTATACAGCTAAACATGTACAGTAACTAGCAAAAACACAAAAACATATGATACTACAAGAATAACGCAGATATTTTTACCGTGTATTTAGCACGCCAAACAGGTGCCACTGTCTTGAGTTTATCAGTGCACTGCTTCGCTTGACTTACATCCCAAAACTACAATTAACAACATTGTCATTTTACAGCCACTGCAACACATGTAGGGTGCACGATATTGCAAGGTACAATAAAAGCAGAGTTTCTGTTAATTAGTTCCAGTTCAGTTGGCCAGTTCAAGGTATAAAAGCAAATTTCACAAGACTATCATGGCATAACTTCCAACTGCTGGTTGCTTTTCCTGAGCTGTCCAATCAACAACAGCAAACACTAAATGATCTGTAAATGTATAAAGTGGCATTTTTAAAAAATATGTTTCATACTCTTGTTCTCTGTAACTCCAGCTAACCAAATCTTTCTCAGATATCTCCTCTGTTTAGTTAGCTTAATCTCCAACATGATACATCACTGAACCCAATTAGTTAATTCCATCAATTAAGAGTTTTTTAGTTCAACATATCCAAGCCATCTTTTATAGTCAACAAATATCCAACAATTCTATGACCTTTGCATTTCTCTATATACTTTCTATTATTCTATTATTCTACCAGAAACTGGTGTAAACAAGACTTTTTCAAGACCAAATAATCCAAAATTGAAGACAAAAAATTCAGTATTGGTCATGAGTAAGACTGACTTTTCTTGTCTTTGAGGCACCTAAAGAAATGCACTGCTATCAGCATGATCTGTTAGTCTGTTTCTGTTATCCATCGCCTTGCACAGTTTCACTTATACAGCTATCAACACTAATAATGCCGACATTACAAACCTGCGACACTGCAACATAGCAACATACCTTAACACAACAGTCGTGTGCACATGTGGCAAAATGGCTGTCATTAAATGGAAACCAATCAATGCCGTTGATTTTGCTCATGTGACCTGATATGTAGTGTACAGCAGACGAACCTTTCTACAACCACAAACACAGTGGTATCAAAAGCACATAACCTACGAGGGTCAGCCCAAAAGTTTCAGGCCTCGACATATTAGACAATAATATTTTCCACAATCTATACATCAGTGAAACATGCATTCTTTACAAACTCTAACAAGTCGGTTGTGAATATGACGTCGTTGCAATTTATGATGACATAGAGCTCTAAACTGAAACGATTTGGAGTGCTAACGCAAAAAGCTTAGAATCAGGCTCACTGTTGCATGGCAATTTTCAAGTCTGTAGCTAGGTTTACCAAAGTGGAGCCCGTGACATCTGATTTTGTGAAAGCCCTAACAAATACCTTTGTGAATTTCTCATTTGCATATGTGAATATACAACAATCTATATTTGCGTTAGCCGCAAATAAGAGCATTCGAGTCAATCACGACTTCATGCAAGTACGACAGGCATTCAAAAAGTTCTGAGCTTCAATATACTGGACAAAAACTTTATATTGTCTATATATCAGTAAAAAGTACCTGCCTTGTGTATTCGTGTGAGCAGATTGTGAAAGTGACGTCATTGTAATTTATGAATTCATGGAGCATTAAGATGAAATGATTTGGTGCACTAACGCAAACAGCGTTTGAATCAGGCTGGTAGTTGCATGAAACTTTTTCAGTCTGTAGCTCGACTTACCAAAGTGGGGCTCCATGGCATCTGATTTTATGAAAGCCCTGACAATTATGTTAATGAAATATAAGTTTTTAATTTGTGTCTGTAAATATATATTTGCCTAATTTGTGGGGCCACAAATAAGGGCATTTCAGCAAAAATACGATAAAATGCCAATATTTGACAATATCAAAAAAATCTGATTTAAAATTTAACTGTTAATTATATCAGTTGTGTTATTAAAAGAAAAAGCAAAATTTGTGAGTAGTTACATGGGCCCCTGATGAACAGGGGTCTGGGAGAAAGCCCTATGCACACTCCCCTAATTTCAGCACTGCAGTCCAGTCTAAAGTCTACAGTTACTCAGCTGGCAGTTCACGACTGTGACTTTGTACGCTAAGACCACTCTGCACTCAGCAATGACCTGACCTTCAGTGACTATTATCTGTTTTAGAATTTGAAATCTGGTCATGATGGTGTAAGCTATCCACAATGATGAATAACTCAAGCCTCATTTGTTGACACTAAAAATTGTTTCTATTTAATTCTCTGTGACATCATAAATTACAAAGACGTCATATCCACAGCAGACTCATACGATTCAGTAAAGAATGCACGTTTCACCGATGTGTAGACTGTGAAAAATATCGTTGTCCAATATGTCAAAGCCGGAAACTTTTGGGATGACCCTCGTACCATTACTAATACTAACCATTTTATTATAATCACTGTCATTATTAGAAGGAATGCTTTACACAATTATACACGGTGTTTCATAAAAAGGCACTCTTTTTGTTTCTTTTACAACTCAATCAAATGGTGATCAATTAGCATAAAATTTTTACCAGATGTAGCTGAAGAAATACTAATTCAAAATATTTCAACAAAATGTGGCCGTTAGTTAAATATAGTTAAATATTCTTTGCTAGTCATGATGTAATGCTGACGTCATAATGTGTCGCATGTACAAACTGGCTTGTCTCAATTGGTTCTGTCTGCTTCGATGATGAACTTTATCTTGTTTACTGATGAAAAATGTTCATCGTACCAGCACTAAGCAACAGGGGGCATAAAATCAGGCATCTTGCAATCCAAAAACTTAACCATCTCGCAAGTGGCGCGTGCTGGTGCACTGTCTTGCTGGAAGGTGTAAAAGTTAAACTATCTGCACAAGTGTATGAAAGTGATCGTTTTGGGCATTTTTGTGGCTGAAACATTTCAACATTTTCTCATCAATAAACCAGATAAAGTTTGCCATCGACGCAGGGCAGCGATTCAGCAAATCTGTCAGCACCGGTTGCAACAAGCCAATTTGTACTCACGGCACACTATGATGTCAGCATTACATCACGACTAGCAAAGAACATTTAACTAACAACCACATTTTGTCTAAACAGTTTGAATTAGTATTTCCTTAGCTACATCTGGTAAAAATTTCGTGCAAATTGATCAGCATTTGACTGAATTATGAAAAAAAGGGTACCTTTTTTATGAAACACAGTGTAGACTGACACACTGACAAAAACTGTTGCAAAAATAGCCGTGGATCTTTAGCATTACCGTTAGCAGCAGCAAAAGCACAAGCAGTGGTTTTACTCAAAAGTTAACACACAAACGTCACATACTCGAGGATCCCAGATCCGAATGTCACTGTCGTGAGCAGTAGCCAACAAGTTGGATTTACTCCACTTCACACGAGATGCACCCACTGTCCAGACACACAGACATTAATGTATTAATGACCTCTACAGTAACAACATTATCAACCATTAACAATTGAGGCACAAAGACAGCCAAACTGCTAACAGAGAACTTGCCTAATAAACCATGCAAATTATTACTGAAGTTAATAATAAACAATGTCATTAGCTGTTAAAAAAACAGTAAACACTAGTAATATAAGCAAAGCTCATGTGATATGCGACAGCATCGGTCCTACCATCTGGGCAACAAGTGTACAATACATATTCAGTGTACAGTGTGCTGTGTACTGCATCTTGAAGAAGTACCCAAATTCAAGGCCTCCGCACGGAAGACTCCTTGAACCTAAGAGGTCGGAACGAACTCCTCAGATGGCTAAAAATGTATGTTCTATGCTAAAAAAACTGCAAAAAATTCATTAAAACCCCTTTTGAGGGGGTTCAAGGTCGTTCAAGGTCATCGATCTTCATAAATCTAAAAATCCTGTCACCAGTGCTTGTTATAATGAGCAGCATGTCTGTACTTATTTGCAACTGTTTTCACAGTAGACAAGCCAATAATGGCAAAATAACGCCTTTTTAGAGGGGGTTCCCCTCTTTGACGTCCTCGTTCAAGAGAAACCCCCTCACACAGGGGCACAAAATTTTGTCACAAAAAACTAGACTCCTTGTGGCAGCCTACAGTGACAATTTCATGATTCTAGCTTGCACCATTTTAATAGGCTCAAGGGACAGACAAACAAACAGACGTCTAGACAATGGCTAAGACGTGCGAAGCATTACATGCTGTTGCACGTAATAAAAAAGTTAATTGACAAATTCTGAGTAAACATTTGCTCCATAAATGTGAATGACTTAGGCTAAGCTAGACACAATGTTGACAACTTAACAAACATTAATCACCGTCTTCTTCAGAGCGCATGAACCTATCTTACCTTAACTTAATCTGGAGTGGGCAGGCTGAGAAACCTGCACAGTGCTGAGATCATAAACATGAACCTACAAGACTAAATAATAAACAGTCAGTAACTGTGTTTCATTCTGTAATCTAAGCTGTCATTAAACAGCAAAAATCAACAAAACAAAAACATATAATAATGTGCCTGCACATGAAAAAAACTGCCAATTTTTATTCTTCTGCTGACAAAACAGCATTCTGGAAGCCACCCAATAAAAAACTGAACAGTGTTGCAAAAATTTAACTTTTACTTACTTACTTGATAACTTACTAGAAAAATAAAATTTTTCATTTTAAAACAACTTCCGCACAATCCGCAGATTACAGAGCTGTAAAACATCACAACAAATGACTGATAAACAGACAAGCAAACGGACAAACTCACCAACTGAACGCAGCGACACAGCTGGCCTTCTTAAATCACTACATATCGCACAATGAACAAAACTATCAAGACCTGCTCAAGACTGGCCAAGCACTGCCGCAGGCAGCACCAGTTGGTTCTGCGGGCAGTAATAAGCAGAGCCATCTAGCAAATGATAACCTCTGGCAAATAATATGATCCCATAAACCACGGGCATGACGCAAGTTGGGTGTATTTTGTGAAGCACGTTAAGTAAGCAAGCAAGTGAAATTCATGGTGTACTATGGGATCAATACAACTCCAACAATTGCTGCACAGCAACTACTACTACTACAGCAACAACCGCTACTTTTAAACTTTGTTCAGCCAACCAACTTTTCCAGAGATACATCATATTAGAGTGAGCTCCATAACCATAAGTAAACTTTTGGATTTTTTAAAGCACAAATTTCTGCATGCCATACACACTTCTAGTCATGTAACAAACAGCACCAATACACCAAAAAAAACTGTTCTTTACTACTGTTAATATACTGTTCTTAACACAAAAGATAGCAAACAAAGCTGACCGAATGTCCCACAGATAGGTAAAAGCATCCATTGCGCAGGTGGCTGCAACACTGGGCTCCGTATTTGACCAGTCCAAACCTCTGAAAATATCATCAACAACATACAGTAATCAAACTGTTTGCCATCCATATGTACAATACTTTTCCCCTGATTCTTTGCAGTGCTCATTCTCACCTTGCAATTTCTCTTTTCATGCAAACTGAAAAAGCTACAGTAACAGCACAATAATACAGTGACAATCAATGCAATGTTGATAATTAAGGATGTTGGTTTATAGCAGAGAATTTTCTTAAAATATCCGGAACATTTTGAGGTAAAATAACTTCATCTTCATAACATTAGCAATGAAGAGTTTTTATTTGCCTAATTTTCTCTGGCTACACAACGTTTTCACCACATACAATACATAATTTTGTTCACTGTGGAGTAATGCAGTCATAATATAGGTTAAATGTGACTGATAAATTCTATCCTGAAACCATAACTACATACCTGACTTTTGGGGTATCTAATATTCCCCTGCTAGCTGATAAATTCTCTGATATTTCTGGGCTGTGCAGAAAAGTTGTCCCCTGGATTGTAAGCAATCATCATGCAGGTAATTAGCTACCAGAACTTCAACTGTTCAACTGCAAACACCTGCGATGTGTCCTTGAGGACGTGGCCTAGTCCTCGAAGTGCCTCGAAAACAAACAGCAGTGCCAAAAATTTCAGTATATAATTAATAAACTTAAGTGGCACTGACAAAAGAGATTTGCCATCAACTGCAGCAGTACATAGACAAAATGTGTATTTATTAGAGCTGTCACAGTTGACGTGTTAATTAACGCATTAATGCGTTAATAAATTAACGCGCATTAAAAAAATTAACGCGCGTTAAAAAAATTAATGCACATGCGTAAAAAACACGTGATAGTTGAGGACAGGAGGCTGAGTTGACCTGAGCTGTTTGCTTAGTGTTGCCTGCTGTGAGCGAATGTGGAATCCATAGCAATTTTTCGGCTACTTAGAGGATTCCGATGCTGTACCACAGTAGGCCACCGCTATAGACCATTGCACCAAGCGACCAACATTTAACTGCAAGGATCTTTCTGTAAC
>Ga0209367_1002451_pt1 | contig 24508 bp, 10 predicted proteins | sample WorMetLIZISLAND2_FD_187412 | JGI IMG/M metagenome (GOLD analysis project Ga0209367, IMG submission 187412) | Marine gutless worms symbiont microbial communities from Max Planck institute for Marine Microbiology, Germany - Olavius geniculatus... ... | reverse complement strand
GACAAATATCTGGGGCAATTCATTTAATCACCAAAGTGCAATAAAATATTATTTATGAACAACAAAAACAAATTTGCCTTCATATGAAATCCTTAACACAAAATATGCCGAGTGGGATAAGTGAGTGTCAAATGAACTCATGCACTCCAAGCAGTGTTTTAACTGACACACTTGTTCCTCACTGGTTGGCAGTCAGTCGTATTGTTTGTTTGGTTATGCTTGAATGCACTCGTGGATTTATCTACCCCTTATACTATTGCGCAGCCCCCTGTCCTCCAATAGACAGCATTATCACATTGATGTCTGTCTGGAGGATAGCAGGTCAGATTATTAGAACAACTATTATGTTAATTACATATGCACGCGTATAATGGAGTTTTTACAATTTTAGGTTTAGCTTTTTTTGTATCTTGTGTTTTGTGTTTCTGTAAAGGTTAAACTTACTGTTCCGTTATTATGTGTTTGTGTGCATTCTGCCTGAAAAGGCCGTCCCTGAAATGACCTATACTGTGTCTGGTGGGACGTTAAACCCTACTCACTCACTCACTCACTTATACTACTGCGGACATAGTGTTGCAGATAGAGAGTAAAAGTGCGACCGGGTTTCATTCATTTGCTTATGTTGCTCTGTGATACTGTGTGTGTGGTCTTTGATAGCAATTTAAAGTTGGTTTTTGTCATGCGATGTCATATAATCAATCATATTGTGGTGTTGGGACAGAAATGCCATTCTCAGTAGAGACAAGATTCGGTGATTGTTATGCTGTGCAGCTGAATTTATCGTATTATACAACTTTTCGCTGAGAATTTTTGATCGACAAATAGCTGATAAGTTTACTAGTGAATTAAATTTTCCGCAGAATTGCAGAATTCATGCATTTGTACTTACTACTGGAACCCAGCAGATTTGTATGCGGCAAAACTGTGTCGTAATAAATGTTGTTGCTTTTTGATCTCAGACGGCACATGATGTCACCATGTTATCTTATATTTGGAAATTTTTGATCCCCGGATTGTTTGCCGTATAAGTTCGGCATTGCAATTGAGCATTTTTTTTTGTTTTCTGTTGTCACATGTTTGATGCATTGTTTATGATAAACAAGAATGTAGCTGACTTATTCGTTGCTAGGGTAGATCTGCTTCTTTAGGTTGGGGTTTCTGTGCACTTTTTGCATGTTTTGTTGCCTAGGACCAGTTTGTTCTATTCTCCACATTTGGTTTGTGTATTTTTCTGCTTCTGTATTTGACTGTCAGCAACATTGATTACATGAAAGATTTTTTCTGAAGTGGCTTTATTATATCCGGTCAGTTGGGATGTAAAGTGGATAGTGGGTCGTGTTTGTTTCGGATATAAAAACTCAATTTATGCGACTGCTGTGTTCGTAATTCTTTATTGTTTAACATTCATCATCATCATCATCATTTATTTGGTAGAAAGCAGAAGACACGCAATAGTAGTTGCAAAAGACACACAGGAAACACAAGGCTAGGTAGCTAGCACTTACAGTGACCCTTAATAAAACAAAGACAATCTAAAACATACATTCATTTAGTCAGTTTTAAAAATCGGAATCTAACTGCTGTTTAGCTGTGCACCATTCGCATCTACATAACACCCAGCATTAACTACATAAAACGTCTATAGACAGCAGTTTTTTTTGCCGATGTGCAGTTACGACTTAATGTGGTGGAAGATCGGTGGCGTCTTGCATTACATCAGCATAAAGGTGTGTTTAAAGCGATAAAAATAAACTGAACTGAAATGACATGAAATAGTTCTGCTGTTGTAATGTATGCTGCAGCTTGCATTTAAGTTTAATCTGTTTCGTTTTTGTCGCTTTGAACACACCTTAAAGCTCAATAACAGATCTGTGTGTTGGGCATTGGTTGTTTCTGTTCATTCTTATTCACTGCAATATCCACTGTGATGAAAGCTGTTTGTTTATGTTTAAAATGAATGATTATTTTGATGATGCTGTGTTGTGGTGATACTCAGTGAACTTGGTTGTTGCGGCTTATGCTTGCTGTCTGTTTTATGACTGATAGTTACCAAATATTAGCATACAAAAGCGTTAAATTTGTAAGAAATACTGCACAGATTGTTATGAATTGATAATCAGGCCCTTAGCTAGGGGGTACTTTGGGAGTTTGAAGAGCTTTTAATGTCCAAAACGTCCACAAATTTCATTGCACTAATTCATTTTTTTCCTACTGTCACGCATCTGTCCCTTTCTCTCCAAACAAAACTGCGGTAGTTTGTTGATTTATTTCAGTTGTTTTTTGTTGCCTTTGCAACAGCTTTTTAGACTTTGTTTGGCTTTGTTCATAGTGTTAATTTTTCTGTTTTTGTGTAGGTAAAAATGTGCTTACAGACGTTTAGTTTCAGAAAATTTACTGGGGTGATATTTCCGGACACGTCGGATGTTCATTCTATCCGTGGTTTTATCTATGTCTTGTGTAAGCTGTTAGTGTTGGTGATAGCCACTGGTTGTAGTGTTGCCGACGGTAATGTGTGTCACGAGCTATTCTCCGAATATTTAACTTATGTTGCCAGGTCTTTCTACATTTTGTATACTTGCAGTCTTACAGAGCTGGAATCATTATACGGTGACGTTCTGAGCAGTTGTTGTTCTATTTTCTCTTCACATAGGTTTAACTTGCGCACAGAGTGACGTAACTGTACGGAACTGAATTGACACGGTTTAGTTTTCGATGAACTGACCAATTCGCAAAGAGGGCGATTCTATCAGTCATTGGTCTACGGCGTTTTTGACGCGTACGTGAGCGTTGTCATCTAGGTAACCGACGCCGTTAGGCGATACCTATTGTAATGCATTACTGCTTGCCCATTGGTCAGTTCGTCAAAAACTGAACCGTACCAGTTTTATTCACTTGTTGCTTCAGTCAATTACGTCGTACAAGTACAATAGTAGCGTCGTGGTATGCGGGTTGCTGTCCCCTATAAATTTCTCCTTGTAAAATGCAAACTTTGTTTTTGGAAAATTTATAGGGGCAAAATTGAAATTTTGGAGAAAAAAAACGATATTTCCTCTTTTGTCAGAAATTTGTAGCTGTCTGTTGGAAAATTGTAACTTCTTGTACCTAATCTTTTTACCCACAATGCTACTGGACTCTGTAAAAGGTCAACTTAAGACTTGATATGCATCGAATTTAACTAGAAGCAAATTGTACTTCTACGATTTACTCTTTTTGCGTACACGTTGTGAAAATAAAAAAAATATTTTTTTCTCACAAAATTATTGGAGTAACAGTAATGCACAGTAACCAGAACGCACAGGATTTGTTTGAAACTATGGAAACGGGCATATGGCCAGGAGAATGGACAAGCTCCATGTTTATAACTCTCCCCAAGAAAGGAGATTTGAAGCAGTGTAAAATTGACCGTACAATCGCACTACTGTTTCATGCCAGCAAAATTATCCTGCAAATAATTGTGGAGTGAATCGGAAAGAAAACAAGAGGCAGAAGTTGCATTTGAGCAAGCTTGATTCCGCAAAGGTCAAAGAACAAGGGACCGGATGTGTAATTTGAGGATTCTTATGGAGAAGTCCTGAGCGCATCAGCAACCCCTCTGCTTGTTTTTTTATTTTCACAAAGCGTTTGATTCAGTACCATACGACAAGCTGGATCACGATGTTAGAAATGGGTTATTCAGTCCACCTGGTAGATCTGTAAAAACAGTCTGCCATGGTGCGTGCGGTTAAAATTTAAATTTTGCACACAACTCCGTTATTACTGCACGAAACTTTACCAAATTTTTCGAGGAGGTACTGCGCCGCTATTGGGAATGGGGCAGTGTTGACACAAAATGTCGTTTTTACTAAGTTGGACGATTATGTAATTATTGTGTAAGTCGGAATATGGTATGCTCTGAAGAATTCTTAACTGGTTATGGGCCTACTCACAAACCCATTATTTCCGCATAAAACTTTTCGAGGGAGGACCCCACTCCTATTAGGGAGAAGGACACCCTTCCCCAGTTCCAAAGCCCCTGGGCTAATTACAACATCACGGAGCCGCTGTGTGCCAGTATGCCGAGTTGGCTCTGACTCTGACTGAGGCGGGCGCTCTTGCGTTCGGCGATGACGAGTTGGTGCAGCACGGCCGCCACTCCGCGGTTGCCGTACTTTGCCAGCGCCTTGCAGAACTCGCGCAGACCCCACGGCCCCAGACTGATCATGTGCTCCGCCAGACAGATCATCTTCACAGATACAGACAGCAGACCCGTCGAGAGTCACAGTAGGCGACTTATTGGCTGAAAATCGCAAATTTTCCTTACCCCCTTCTCATTTATCGCCCGGCTCGCGATGACCCTGTTCGAATTTATGGAAAATCTCTGCGGATCCTGAAACTAAAATCTTCCGGCTGGCGATGATAAAAATTTGGTGATCCTAGCTTGCACCGTTTTTGACTGATCCACCGGTGTGACGGACAGACTGACAGACGGACGGACAGACAGAATTGCGATGGCTAAGACGCGCTAAAACAGTAGCTGCTTTTGCGCATAAAAAAAACTAGAAATTTGCTTCCGACAGAATTCCGACAGACAGTTGTCATTTTCCGACATGGAGATTGTGGTCTCCAAAATGGGGTTTTTCGGCCCCGAATTTAGCATTTTTGGACGCACATTTTGTAACATGAAGGTATTCAGACGATTCTCCGACAGCCAAAAATTTAGGGGAGAAGAGCAGTTGTCTCCTTCTCTCCTCTTGCCCTCTTCCGTTTTCCCTCGCGACGCCACGCCACTGACCTTTTTGGGTCGGTTGGGGCGGCTGATGATGTCAGTCAAGATGTGATCGTTGATCACTCGACGTGCTTTGAGCTCGTGGAGGAAGGCCAGGTCGATGTCGAGGTTGTCGATGAGGGTCAGGATCGTGCGCTCAATCACCGAGAGGTTGTTTGTTCTCGCCTGACTCGGCTCAGTCTCCTGTTCCTCCTCTTCATCAGCTTCGTCGTCTGCTGTGTCCTCTTCCTTTGATCTGATGCGCTGCGTCGCCAGCTCCACCGCTGCAACGCAGTACGGACAATTACCCGGAATGGTGATCTCGTGGACAGCTCGAAAACAAAAAAAATCGTGATCCTGGGGCCTTAGCCTCAAAGACCGAAGGCCTTATAGTCACTTGTAGGCCTTAACGAATGTGCTCTGTGCAATGTAAACACTGGAATTTGTTTGATAATGGCTTATCCACTGGAACACTGGAACTATGTTTGTCTGGTCATTTTTACGGTTTATCACGGCTTTTGATGCTCAGTATAAAACTGTCATACTAATTTCACTTACTTACACTCTTTTAGTGATTATGGCCTTGGTCTTAGATGCTGGCTTCAAACCCATCCTTGACAACTAGGCTTACAGAGTGGCGCATAAAAAACTAGAACATGCATGCTTGACGTAGATTAAGCACTCGAATTGGCCTATAGTCTAAAATAGGTGGGCGAAAAGCCATGCACGCTGGCAAATCGGCCACCACTCCAGACATTTCGCCCAAATAGATATTTTTAATATTTTCTTACGACGGAACAGTTAAGAAAAAATAATTCTACGTGCATCTGAAAATGTGCTAAAGCTCACCGACGGCAATGTACGGTAACAAAAATTTTCCCGGGGTTGACACTGCGGAGTGTGGACCCCGCTTCAAGGGTAAAGGGACTGGAAGGAAAAAGGAAAAGAAAGGCAGTAAGGACTGACTGGGAAAAGATGATGGGGGAGAAGGAGGAAAGAAAAAAATGGTCATCGTCCACCTACCAGTGGCGGTAGTCAGTGGCGGATTCAGTGAGCGGGAGCGGCGGTCCGCAAATCCTAGTGACTGGATCCAAGTACAAATTTTGCACAAATGCATTATTTCATTTCATTTCTGCATAAAATGTTAAAAAAATTCTGAAGATGGGGCGCAACTCGCTCATGGACCACATCCCACACCCTTCCGCCCCTCACCTTTATTCAAAAATACTGCACCCGCCACTGGTCTTGGCATTAAAGTACGTTGCACTGATACCTGATACCTCTTTTACGACATGAAAATTATCGACCTTGGATGACCTTGAAGGTCACTGACAACAGGTACAGGTGGCTATCCTAGCGAATGCTGGGCTTCTTGTCTTTCTTGTCTTTCTTCGCGTCACGATGATGATGATGATACCTGCGCGATCTGCGGCGGCGGCATCTTCTAGCAGGTCGAGAAGATAGAAGGCCTCGTTCGACTGCATGTTGATGAGCGCTTTTTGAAGCTGACGATAGAACGCCGCGCATTTCAGCGCCTTGAACTTCTCCTTCACCACACAGCATCACGAATAAGCGATCACGCTATAGCTGCATTTATGTTTGTTTATTAGATAATAATTGACAAAAACCGCAAAAGATTTTGTCTGTTTCAGTCCACCTGTTTAGAGAATTTTTGTAAAAATTTACATGCATTTTAATTTGTGGTCTGTAGCTATATCATATAAAATGTCAATTATGCCATCTGGCAATAGTTAAGAATTCTTCAATTCTGTCCCGTATCCTGGTGTTGATCTAGATTGAAACTGAAATGTTACTAACACTTAGATGGAAAAAGCTAACATTTTTTTCTGGAAATTTTAGGCAAATCGTTCACGTAGCTTTATTTGTAATCTTGTCCACAGTGGCAAAAATCCGAAGATCCCTTTCTACATTCTGACGCCTATTACGGTCACCACCAAAATTTTGAAAACGCTGATTTGGGCCAACTTTCAGTGCAGCTAGGGGGCCTAAGTGCAGCGGTTCATAAGTGATCGTGTTGACAAACTGAGCTGAACATTTCAAAAGCACGACAAAACTAAAAGTAGGCCTACGTATAATAGACTATACACATCTCAAAACAAATAGCAGACAGACAAACAGCCGGACATACGTACTACACTGCGGTAACATTAGTCGCCGAAGCTTTCAACGGTGCCGACGAATAAATCGTCTAAAAGCTCTAAAATGAAAGAAATAAGTTTATTTTTTATTGCATCAAACTGATTTCACGAATATTTCGATTTGCTTGCAATTTGCGGTTTCATTTATAGCCGACCGTACTTAAGTAACGGTCGAGCTATTGTCATGGTTGTCGTTCGTCTGTCTGTCTGTAACGGATGTACTGTGGCTAACAAGTTGAGTGTACGGAAAAGAACCTTTTACACGAGTAATTAGCTATGTGTCCTAAACTCGAGCATGCAAAATTTCAGCCGTCGACTCCAAGATAAACATTTTCAAATTGGGGTTAAATGAAGGAAAGTGAGAAAAATGTGCGTTTTTCCATTGAAAAACGCACATTTTTCAAAACGCGCGTTTTTCAATGGAAAACTGGTCATATCTCATAAACGGTAAAAAATACGACCTAGGTTACTATCAATCACTAATAGAAAGTGGCATACGCTCTGTCAGATTAAATAAAAATCATTGACCTTGGATGACCTTGAATGCCGTTACGCGCTATTGTGACAAAACGGTGCGAGATAAGGCCTAGGTTGTTGTTGTTGTTGTTCATTGATAGGAAGGCACATATTGGATATCAAATGACATGAAAATTATCGACCTTGGATGACCTTGAAGGTCACTGACAACAAGTACGGTTGGCTATCCTAGCGACTGCTGGGCTTCTTGTCTTTCTAGTTTCAGTTATCGCTATTTCCACTTTTAAAACCTTTTTTAAATTTCATATTTCTATCTCTTCGATATAAGGGTCTGTTTTATGATTTTTTTTTGTTACATATAAAAGTACTTTCTATTTCAGTTTGTTTCCTGTCCTTCTGTTTTAACAGCTTTAGTTTTTTTTTCAGTTTACTTGCCAAATTAAACTGACAAGTGCCTGCCAGTTTTAGTGCAAACCATTTATCGTCTATTTCTTGCAACTAATAAGCGGTGATAAAAACAAATAACACGTTTTTCTAGACCAAAACCAAGACTTTTATTTCTAGACCCAAAGCAAAAGTCTACTTTTTGTGCTCGATGCGTTTTGACACCTAAACTTTGGTCTCGAAGACTAGGCATACATCATTACTAACAAGAAAGCCCGGCTGTCGCTAGGGAAGACGCGCTACAACATATACAGTTCCTTTTGCAGTAGTGACCTTCAAGGTCATCCAAGGTCAATAATTTTTATTTCATCTAAAAGGGTGTATGTCACTTCGTAATAGTGATTGATAGAAATCTTGACCGTATCTTGCACCGTTTCCGAGATATGGCCAGTTTTCCGTTGAAAAATGCATATATTCCTACTCTCTCTATTCAACCCCGAATTTGAAAATGTTTGCTTTGCTCTAGATCGCTGAAATTTTGCACGTCTTGGTTTAGCACACGAAACTAATTAGTCGTGTAAAAAGTTTTTTTCTACGTCCTACCGTTTAGCCACAATACATCCGTTACAGACAGACAGACGACACGCGTCAATAAGTCAGACTCACGTTGTAGCAGAGATCAATAAGCTTCGCGGTTTTGACGGCATTGGAGTCGGCGCCGATGTTGATGTTCGGGCGCAGGTTTGGCTTGGCGGAATAGATCTGTCTCAGAATGTCTTCAATCGAGTCTTCCAGCGCCAGCTGAAGATGCTTTCGCACGTATCCCGTCGACTTCTTCACGTCCTTAACGCACCTACAAGTACATACAAAACATATATCTTAAAACAATAATGTGCAAATTAAAAAAAAATAAAAAAACATGTTTTCACTTTTATAGAAAAAAACACGTAAAACATACATAAAAACACTTAACTACATTTAGCACAGTAACATGTTAATAAGAACAAAAACTCGGCGTTAGAAAAAAAAACAAAAAGACACAAAAACATTAGAAAAATTATTTTTAAATACATTCAAAAACATGTTTTTAAACTTTTATAAAAAAACAAAAAAAATGTTTTTAACATTTATGATACAAAAGCGGCGTGTGCGATAAAAAGTTGAGAATCGATGAAGTAATATTATTTTCCGACAGACAGCCGCATCAGGACTAGCCTATAGCGTAAAATCTCAGTGAGTTTTATTTGGTACGTATCATATTCATAGATTGTGGATGCTTTTTTCAATTTTGTCCACAAATTCTCCAACGTTTTTAATTCCAAATTTAGTATTTTTGGAACAAAATGTTTCCACAAAAACCCTCGAATCGGATCAAGATGAGACATAATCCTTATCCGCCTTTATATCGACGTTTTGGTGCTTCACTTTCAACAGCAAGATCCTCGATTCCGGACTCTTTGCGTCGACTATTACGTCAAAACGTACGCCGGCGTCTTGCGCGTTAGGCATATGTTGCGTGTGGTGCGTTTGGTGGAAGCTGTAGGCTCTGCGCAGTTGCAGCGATTAATATCGCGTTTACTCGATCGAGAAAACATAGAGCAAAAGTCGAACAAATGTATTCAAAATACACGTGCTAATTGTTCGACGTTTGCTCGATGTCTGCTTGATGTTTGCTCAAACGCGTAAACGGGAAATAAAGCAGCAAATTTTGTGGATGTGAGTTGCCAAAAAAGGCAAAGTGGGTAAAGTTCATTCATTTTGCCATTATAATTATGCCCTTAACAACTATCAACTAACTATACATAACTAAGGTACTAACACCTAAAATACCTACTAAATGGATAGAGCTAAAGGGGGCGGTGGGAGCGGTAGGGGGGCTGTCTGGTGTCTTGGGGAGTTTTTGGGAGAAATCATTCCTACGACTACCAAATAGTTAATAGCAATTTACTTCATTACTGGGACTATTGTTGTTGTTTTTTTTATTTGTTTCTGTTTAGATATTATTTTTTTCAAACATTTTCGCATGTGTTGCATATTTCGCTACTCATGTATCACTGTATTATTCAGCTACTCAGCTTTCGAGCTGCAAGTGTGCTTTAATAAACTCAGTTCAGTTCAGTTAAGGTCCGTCGTAACTTCGAAGCCTCAGCCGCTAGGAAAGTTTAATGCAGTTCTGTAGGACAGGTCTGCTTAAGGTAGGCCTATGAGTTATAGATATGCAAACCAACTAAGCAGCTTATGATCATAAATCCAGCATAAGACGGACCTATGATGTGATGCATCTTTATTAGCTTTTGAGCTCAAAGTCGGCCGGGCTGCATTTATTACCTCCGCCAAAGAGGTAATGTTTTTGCCGGACTTTGTCTGTTTGTTTGTCTGTCTGTGTGTCCGCAAGACAACTCAAAAAATTCTGGACGGATCTTTCTGAAATTTTGAGGGTGTGTCGGGAATGGCACAAACTACCAAAGATTCAATTTTGGGGGTGATCCGATTTTCGTTACCATTGCTTTCAATGGGGCATAAGGGAAACCGCTGCGAAACCGAAGATAGTGCTGCCACCTAGCGAACAACATTGCCTTGGCGGAAGTGTGCGGGCTTTTACTGCTTTCTAGTTGCTGTTGCAACGTTGTAGTTTGGACAGCAATTACTGCTTCCCCTGCTGTAGGCCTACAGGTCTCGCCGCCTATGGCTTTACCAGTGTACGTCGACCGCTGATGCGGTAATGTCGAGCTCGTTAATGCAAGGTCCTCGCTGACGCATCATCTCAGCCTCTTCCTGTCTGTCGTCGTCCTCGTCCTGTTCCAGCAGGGACGCCACGTTCCAGTCGTCCTAAGTAAGCAAGTAAGTAATGTTTAATCAGTGTAAAAATGCACGCAAACAACCTGAACAATTACAAATACACAGACTAGGAAGCAAATAGTGGCAGCAAGACTGTAGAAATAAAGATAACGAACAAAGAAACCTGTAGAAACAACTAACAACGAACGAATGTTTATTTATGTAGGCCTAGTTCAGTACAACATTGAGGCAAGACGTAACCTTAATTGTTTACGAGATATAAAGGTCTACAAAGTGTAACAGTTTAGCTGGTGGCATGGCGTAGCGGTAACGCGTTTCATCCGATCAACGAAGTCACTCTACGCTGGGCTGGGTTAGTACTTTGATGGGTGACTGTCTGCAGGCAGGTAAACCATCTCGGTATGTAACCAGCCGCCTAGGTCAACTCAGCCTTCCATTTCTCCGGGGTAGGTAAATCGAGTACCAGCCTATTTGGCTGGTGTTAAAGCGGGGCGCGTTCACCTGTGTCGGGTGGCAGATAACACTGTGTGGTCCCATATGGTAGGTGACGCTCCGCAGCTCTGAGATGGGCTTCCCAAAAAGAGCTATATCACCACCTTTAAACCTTTAACTTTTTAGTAGCTTAGTATAACCTACAAATCGGCAGCAAATATTCCAAGCAAGATTCGTATTTTTGCACTTTTGAAAATGTATCAAGACATCAGCTCCACCAGCAACAATATAAGTATAAGCGTTGGGAGAAAGATATGCGGGCTTCTTCAATTAACCTCCACGCCGGTGGCTTTTAAGCCAAACTTTAATATATTGCTAAAATTTACAGTAAAAATATCCCGACCATGCCAGTAAAGCATATGGTAAATGTAAAGGTAGAGGTAACCCATACTTGATAATGAGCGTAGGGACGGGAGCTGATCCCGGTTTCCCGGCAGTCAGCGCGCATATGACAGCATAAACCCGGTGGTGTTTTCCAGGCTTGACTACGACTCCACAACACTTGCCGGCCTTCCGAAGTAACTCATGGACAGGCTTCAGTCTGTGCAGAACGCCGCTACACGGCTGATCTTTAATGCTTGTCGTCAGGACCACATTCAGCCGTTACTGCGCAAATTGCACTGGCTTCGGATGGCAAAACGCGTATCGTTCCGGCTGGCAGTGCTTGTGTATCGCTGCCTCCACGGCTCTGCACCTGGCTACCTGGCTTCAGATCTTCAGCGCGTGTCACACCTCAACGCACGTCGACGACTGCGCTCTTCGACTACATCAGCGCTGGTCTCTCCACGCACGGTGCGTTCTACCATTGGCGATCGCACCTTTTCAGCGACTGCTGCATCGGTCTGGAACAGTTTGCCGGAGTCAGTCCGGTCATCGCCGTCGTTGCAAGTTTTCCGCAGCAGACTGAAAACCGAACTTTTTTCCCGGTCTTACAGACATGACTAAGAACGTCTCATTGCACTGACTACTATTACTGTTTAAGCTTATTGTTACGTGTCCTTGTAGTCTTAGGACTTAACGCCACGCTAAAGTTGATTCGTCCTTCGTTATCATCATCATCATTACTTTCCACCAAGCCCACGATTATCTTCCCAGCCACAGAGCGTCGCCTCGCTTTGACCGATACCAAATTATACTGCCTAGTGAACAGAAACATCTTGTGTGTGAACAACTTGCCCAGAGTCGTTACCTGGCAGTGCACCGGGCGAGAGTCGAACCGGACACCTCGCGGTCACCAGTTCGGCACGCTACCTCTACACCACTAAGCCGCCCCGCATATAACGAAGACGTAAGAAAAGTGAACGCATTGAGTATAACCACAGGGTATAACCTCGTCGCCGAGGAAGAATGGCGGCGGCACGTTGCCTGACTCGTCGAACTCTTGCGGCAGCAAGCTTGAGACTTTCTCCATCGACTTGGAGAACAGAGTCGACGCAGACGGTTCCTGTGTATCATAGCATAGCATAGCATACCAACGCAGCCGATGACGTGTGCGTCGTGGCTACATGCAGGCTATTTTCTCGTCCGAGATGTTGACCGAGCTTTTCGGACGAGAAAATACACGTCGAAAGACACGTCAAACGACGCGTCAGAAGACACATCAGATTTCTTCGCTCGAGGTTATGATGAGCGTTTTTGGCTGGCAGGCAAAAAACCTCCTCCGAAAATATCGGAAAGAACGAGCACGATTTCTTCGGCTGAGGTTGTTAAACCTCGGAAGGCTCGGCGACGTCGGACAACACCTCGAACGAGGAAATCGATGCGTGCAGCCACGGCACTATACGTTAGTAAACCATACTGAAATATTCGCGAATTACCAAAACAGTGCTGTTAACACATATCTACGGACTTTGAAAATAATAACGTCACAAAAATAGGAAATAATTCTTGCAAAACAACTAAGCAAAGAACTACTTTGTCCAGCCAAAATTATTACTAAATTCACAACACACAAGCAAAATTTAGGAAACGCGCCTTTACCAACGTGTGCAAATTATAATTTGTCATAAAGATATACGCCAGTATAAGTTTTTTTTTCATCGGACATTCGATGCAGCTAAAATGTTTTGGTAAGGTTGTAGGCTAGGCCTATAATATTCTAGCCTATATTATGCATGGAACCACGGTCGCCACGACCGTAGGCCTACCTGCAATTAACTCGTAAGATGAATATGATGATCATCGGTAAAGTTAGCATCACAAAACGATCAATGCAAAGCTTGCGTTGATTTGATTGTTTTTGACTAGCAGCTTACCTGAACCGTCTTGGAGCCTTGCTGACTAGTGATCTTCGAATCCGATGCATTCTTTGACTACAATAATTAAATAATCAACAAAAACGCTGCAGTAAACTCCTTGATTATGGGTCATGGCAAGAGCAGAGACGTCCGCTGGGGAAAATGGCTTGTTAGCGTTTGGCGCTGAGGGAAATGGATGCCCTTTCGTAAAAAAACTAACTGTTCGTGGATGCACGTTGTAGCCGTTCAGGTTTACGTTAAGATGAGCACAGACCGACGTAACTGAACTGAACTGGCGTGGCTTAGTTTTTGACGAACTTACCAATAGACAAGCAGTAACGCATTACAGTTGGCAGCGTCTCGGCGTCGGTGGCTTGCGTGACTACGCTCACGTACGCGTCAACCAATGACCAATGAGCTCGCCCTGTTCGTTCATTAGTCAGTTCGTCAAAATCCAAACCGTTTCGGTTCAGTTCAGTTTAGTTCAGTTACGTAGCTCTGCGCTCGCCTTTACATTTTGTAGTTGCATTGTTATGACAAACGACAATAGTACAAAAGGTTTCCAAAACTAGTTTATTTATAATGATGGTCATTTGTCAGTTCGTGAAGTGTCTATAACCACAATTATGATAATGCAGAGAAACACTTCGGACAACAATTTTATTAGCCTCACAGAATAAAATAGTAGTTTTTGCATGTTTATATACATTATGAAAGAATGCGTTGAATTGTTAAGTAAAAAAGTGTGCACAGGCTATTAGGCCTACAGCATGAGCCTGAAAATTTTACCCCCCCCCCTCTTTAACGTGTTTATTTTTTTTCAGATTGAAAAAAATAAGCGATATTTTACACACGTATTAGGGTTTAAATATACGCTGCTATACAGAGCTTTATTTAATTATTCCTTAATTTGACAAAGTTACACCATATTATGCTTGCGTGGTCACCTATAAAATTACACCGCGACAGCAGAATAATTTTTTTGCGTCCTGCAGCCCTATCAAAACGATGTAAGCTAGGATCTTTACCGTGAATTGCCACAAAGACTATTTTTGTGTGACAAAATTTCGTGCCGCTGGGTTAAGGGCTTCCCCTAGAATGAGGGTGTCAAACAAGAGCACATCCCTTTAAAAGACGTTAATTCACCGCTATTCCCTTGTTTGGCGTAAAAAAACAGTTGCAGATAGTTTACACAACTGCTGCTTATCATAACAAGCGTTGGTGACGAACTTTTAGGAGTACCGTATTAACATCGATGACCTTGAACGACCGCGAATCCCCAAAACAGAAGTTTCTACTATTTGTTTTCGATTTTTGGCTGCAGTTCACACATTTAGAGTGAACTGTAACGAAATGAACGAAGATAGAGCAAAACAACCTTCGAACAGGAACTGCTATAGGCTGTCGCGCGTTTCATGCGCATTAGCTCATATTTTGATGACTGATCCACCCGTATGATGGACAAACAGACGAACGGAATTGCGATAGCGATTATTACAAGAAATTTGAGTTAATGCTCACGAGACGCGCGAAAGCCTATAGCAGTTCCGGTTCAAAAAATGGGGGGTTTTCACGCTAAGTTAATATACAAATACCAAATTGTCTATCTGGATCGCATAACGATAGTTCCGTGGCCCCACCTTGTGAATGATATAGACTTGTGTCTCAGCCCGAAATCGCCAAAAAATCTATAAAACCCTCTATTTTGGCGTTCAAGGTCATTTAATATACGATTTCCTATTAGTGATTAAATCGTAACCTAGGCCCGATCTCTCACCGTTTTAAGATACATCGACCTATTGGCTAAAATTGCAAATTTTGCCACCCTCCTCTCATTTAGCGCCCTTGTTCTGGGTGACCCCCTTTCGAATTAATGGAATAGCTTTACGGTTCCTGAAACTAGAGTCTTCCACGGAGCCGATGGTGAAGATTTGGTGATCGTAGCTTGTACCGTTTTTGACTGATCCACCCGTGTGACAGACAGACAGACAGACGGACAGAATTGCGATGGCTAAGACGCGCTGAAAGCCAAGCTATAGCTAGCGCATTGCGTTCAATCACTGATAGAGTTCATTGGGCCACGGTGCTAGTGACGGTAAACAGAACAACTCAACTTAGTTTTCACGTAGCTATAAGATTAAAGTGAGTGAATTCTGGGCACTTTTGTAAAACGGTTGTCACAGAACTGGGGTAAGACATTTTTTGACAATGAAAAAACTTTTATTGGAATTTGGAATTATCCAAATAATGGCGTACATATATTTAAACTTACGCTCTGTGTACGTTTACTTTTAGTTTACAAACGTTTACAATCTTTTTCCTAATAAACGCGTTTATTAACGTTTATTATAAGTTTTTTGACGTTTATCACATCTATGATACGTGCTGCATAATGTTATCACGAGTAACAACAGCTGTGCGAGACCGGTCGCTCCCTCTGGCGACTGTCGACGTAACGCCATAGTTCTAACCAGTCCAGATTGACCACGGTTCTATAGCATAGGCCTGAAGAAAACCGTTGAATATATAATCATAAAAGTTACTTTTACATAAAATAATAGCTGTCTTGCGGCCAAACGTTTATTGTCTTAAAGACTTTCGATGTCAAAGAAAGTTGGAAAAACTTATTCGTTACTGTTGTCATAAATCCGTTGACAAGGCAGACTAAAAAATATTGCAAGAAAAAACACCATTGCAAAGGTGAGAAAATTTTTTTCAAGTACGAGCGTTCGTCGTTTTACTGCAATTCTACCGTTTTACTGGTAGTACCTTATGACAGCGTATTGTTGCTCGGTAGTAAACTAATGGCGTTAGTATTACGAGGGTCATCCCAAGAGTATTCATCCTCGACATAATAGACAATAATATTATCTACAATGTAGTCCTATACATCAGTGAAACGTACACCCTTTACGAACTCTAATGAGTTGGTTGCGGATATGACGTCGTTGTAATATATGACGTCATGCAAACAGCATAGAATCAGGCTTACTGTTGCATGACAATTTTCTAGTCTATAGCTAGGTTTAGCAAAGTGAAGCCCCGTGGCATCTGATTTTGTGAAAGCCCTTACAAACACGTTTCTGAATTTCTCATTTGCACATGTGAATATATAATAGCCTACATTTACGCTAGCCGCAAATAATAGCATTTGAGTCAATTACGACTTCATGCAAATACAAGGGGCATTCAAAAAGTTTTGAGCCTCAATATATTGGACAAATTTTTTTATTGTTTATATATGAGTAAAAAGTACCTAGTACCTACCTTGCGTATTCGTGTGAGCAGATTGTGAAAGTAACGTTATTGTAATTTATGACGTCAGAGCATTAAGCTGATACGATTTGGTGCACTAACCCAAGCAGCATTCAAATCAGGCTGATTGTTGCATGAAAATTTTTCAGTCTGTAGCTGGATTTACCAAACTTGGGCTCATTGGCATCTGATTCAACGAAAACCGTGACATCTACGTTTATGAATTTTTGATTTGGGTCTGTGAATATACTATAGCATAATCTGTGGTTGCCGCAAATCAAAACACTCTAGCCAAAGTACTACTCAATACCAATATCTGAACATAAAATTTTTTGCAAAATTTTGCATTACAGCCAATGGAGATTTCAAAGCGGTATAACTCGGTCCCCGTAAAAGATAATTGCGCGCTGTTTGCATCTACCCCCCTATTTCCGGGTTCGGGCTGTCCGATGATGTCGTTAAAATTTCTCCCTTGCCGACTCCTGTTACCATGACAACCAACAGTTTTTATTCAAAGACAAAATTGGCTGCAGACTCAAACGCTGAAACGCAGCTATATGTTCAGTTTCAGAAAAAAATTAACAAGATGTTAATAATATTAATATGAATATTAATATTTCTTGAAAAAAGGTGATATCGGATGTTCAAAATGTTCACCGGCTATAGCGCATGCATTAGGTCCTTAGGAAGATATCGCAAAAGTCTGCAGCAAGTCATCCCATAGGCCTATCTGCTGTAGCGCACGTTTTCGCTTCAGAATGGTCTTCAACTTTGGATTAAGTTTGTGAATGTTTTCAGCATTGCACTAGTGATGATTTGATATCAGGATTTCAATTTCGATACGACATCGATACGATATTTTTAAAATATCGCGATATTGATATCGATATTGATATTTTCAAAATGATAAGTATGTAAATCTTATACAAGCACAAGAACAAGACGTGAACGTTCAGCAAGGCAGTTTGCTTTACGTAGATACTAAAATGTGTCAGTGAACTTAAAAATTAACTATAGAATGTCGTAAGTGTCGTTAAATTACGACACTATAGTAAATTTGCTTCGGCTAGTTTGTCGTTTTCTCCGACGTTAATTCTCGCTATTTTCATAATGCAGTAATAAAAATATAAGCTTCTGGCGTAAAATATAGCGATTTATCGAAAATATCGTGACATATAAAAGATATCGCAATATATAGAAAAAATTCGATATTCTTTTCGACGATGCGATACGATACGATATATCGATATCGAAAACAATATATCGATATTTTCGATATGTCGAATCATCACTACATTGCACCCAAGACATTAGTAGTTAAGTGGCTTAAAGTCTGGTAAATTTGGTGGCCATTCATACTTTCGATGCGGTCCGTACAGTAAGCTTTCAAGTTGAATGTAAAAATCCTGTAAGCGATCGAATGAATAATTTAAAGAAACTTTGCAGTTTGGCGTAGATTTAAACGCAGAATATACGTGTGAAATATAGCTTTATAATTTTCAGTCTTTGAAAAACAATTGTCAGAACACGCCAGAGGGTGAAACTTTTTGACTCGCACTGTAGACGTAGCCTACATAATTACAACGAATTCGCCTTCACGGCAGTGTGTGATCCAACATCGCCGACCTGTGAAGTCGCCATATCTCTCTGCGCCATCTACGTTTGCCACCGTCCGGTCCGCCTAAACACCGCACATCGCCGCAGATCAACTGCAAAACAACCATAGATCGCAAAAGTTGCTTACGTTAAGGCGCGTACAAAGCGACGTAACTGAATTGAACTGAACTGAACTGAACTGGCATGGTTTAGTTTTTGTCCAACTGGCCAATGGGCAAGCATTGCAGTAGGCACCGTTTAACGGCGTCGGTGGCCTACGTGACTACGCTTACGTGCGCGTCAACCAATGAGCACTGGGCTCACCTTGCTTGCTCATTGGTCAGTTCGTTAAAAACTAAACCGTGGGGATTCAGTTCAATTCAGTTACCTCGCTTCTTTAGTGGCCGAATACTAGTAACTGTTCTATCTACGAACCACAGATCGCCAAAGATCAGCCCAAGTCATAGAAATTTAGTGATCTGCTGTAATCTGCTGTGAAAAAAGCTAATCTGCGGTCACAAAAACAGCAATTTCTGAGATTTGAGCTGACCTATATGGTGGGTGATCTGCTGTGTTCAGACAAATTCACACAGTCTTGTTTTTGTCATCTGCCTGCGAAATGCGTGCCCACGTTGGCGAAAAGAAGATGTTAATAATATTAATATGATGATGATGTTATCCGCTGAACTACGGCTGCGCAGGCTCCGTTGTTGCTATGGCAACATGTAAAGACGTCACTAAATTTTGTATTCACTTTAATTACAAAGACCAATGTCATCTGGCAGAGAACAGAATCGCTCGTTTGTATTCGCTGGGTAGCAGCATATAGGACTGACGGTTTGGCCGCAGCTTGCAATTGCACGTTTTGGCTCGTTCGGGGCAAGGACGTCGAAAGCCACCACAGGACAACATTCTCGCGGGGTTCATCCGGGGGAAAAAATTAAATTTTGCTTTTTAATATGGTGCATTCTGGTGTAGTTTGTATTTTTGAGCGACGATGGCGTCCCCAAACGTCGCCCTTTATCTCGACGGGCACAAAAAGAGTGAATCCCAGATTTTTTTTCCTTTCAATTGGGGTCAAGCACCCCATCTAACACTGTGTCATTTGATCTCACAGTAGTGCTTTATGTAACAGTATCGTCTCTATTTCTGGCTTATAAATAGTTTTTTGTGTTTGTTGTTTAAATCTATTAAATAAAAATAACGAAAAATGCACGTAATTGCTTCTGTCCACTAATATTTCAATGCACTCGTTAGCCTAGCAAATGATCAGTTGTGCGGAAAATTAGGAACAAGCGCGACTGAACTATCTCAAGCGTAGCTGCGGTCAAGTCTCGTACGAAACGAAGATCTAGAGCTGCTTAGGCCTATTCGAACCATATCGACCAATCGACGAGCGTCTTGAGTGCAGGAGAGAGATAGCAAAAGAGTTTAGAATGTGTTCTTGAGAACGATAAGGCTGAAGCTCCACTACTTCGATTTGACGTAGATTTGCTGGACAGCAAGTTAATTGTACAAGAAGCTGGACAACATCTTGTCATTGTTGAGATGTTGTGGATTTATTGTAGGCTTTCAAGCATTATATGGAAAAGGGGGATATAACAAATGCTCAACAACCAGAGGCAAATAGCGGAAAATGACAAAATGTACAAATAAAAATATTTATTTTATTACAAAATAAAACAAGGAGGCCAATTGTCGCCAGGTGGGCCGACCGTACTCAAGCGTACCTGCTACACATATATTCGAAGGCCACTGTCCGACTTCAGGTCGCGGAAAGAATGCGATTTCCCAGAGTGAGTATTCTTCGCGGTGCTTTGTAGCGTTCGATATAGCAGCGTCACTCAGAGTGACGCTGCAATATCGAACGCTACAAAGCACCGCGAAGAAAAAAAATATGGTGCAAAATTAAGTTTCGCTTGATGGTCTCGAAATGTCAGCGTCGACAGTGTTTTGCCAGTCTGCTCTGGAAATGGAGTATGGGCCTGCTGGGAACGCTAACCAAACTGCCTCTCGACGAGTAACGAGACAGGAACGATCGTGCACTAGCGCAATTATTAGTCTCTGCTCTCATTCTAATTAATTACTGGTTCAACAAACGCGTACGTCACTTGGACGCTGGGTCAAATTATTGTCATCGGCGGTGGCGGAACAAGAAAAAGTTTCAGAGAGAGCACATGTGGGCGGAGCAAGCAATCACAATGCAGGTAAAAACGAATACTGATAGCCTACGTATGCGGTGGGTACGTATTTGCCAATATGCCACGTAGATTTGAACCGGATTTGCCTTTCCAGGGTCTGTCTGAGGTGGCGGGTTAGCGAATTCATAAGCTTGCGATTTCTAAGAATAATACCAACCTTTATTTACCGAAAAGCATGCACGGTAGAACCGTAGGTACACAAACAGAATGACCGATATACAATCAAAAAAGGAAAAAAAATGAAAACACACATATGCAAGCACGTAGCACGAGACATAAGATTAACTTACCTGCAAGAAGATGCCTAATTGGACAACAATTGTCGCTTCTGAAGTCTATACGTCACACGTCACATAACGGTGAAAATCTCTCGCATGCAAATCTTTTTCCGGTACAGTAATAATGACGAAAACCAACTGCAGATAGCGTTTTACAAACTACACTATTTGCCAATATCGAACATATTACGCTGCGATTATCGTGCCGTCAAATTCAGCGGCTTTTGTAAAAGTACTCTCCTAACAGGACAGAAAAAAAACTGAAACGAATAGAACCGCACGCAAGGTAACCCGCGAACAGTCAATTATTAATATAGCCAGTTTGTTAATTTTCTGGGCAAGTATTATAGAACCAGTGAACTGCGTAGCGAGAGTACGAAAGAGCTTAATTGGTGGCGCCACAGCTATAAGTTGACTACTGGTTTGGTGTATCATCTTGTCGAAGTCGTCAGTCATTGAAGAACACTTGTCATAATTATTGTTCTAGAATGCCGAGACGCGAGTACACGTGTGCGACTGGCACTCGACAGAGGTCGCTGCAGTGGGCGACGTACAGAGCAGTACACTAAGTACACTGAGTACAGTGTGTATCCAGTACACGTAGGCTACGCGTCTGGAACATTATACAAAGTGGTGCATAAAAACGGAACATGATGCTTTGCGTGAATCAAGCAATCACGAAGTTTTTTTTCACACGATGATGCCCCGTTTAGGCTACACGAGGAAGCAAACATGAAGTAAAACATGAAGTACACATGCTGGAGCAAACGTCATGCAAACATTAAGCATACATGAAGCATAGCTACCTACACGAAGCAAATGTGATGCAAATGTGATGCAAACGTGAAGCAAAAATGAAGCAAAATTAAAGCACACGTCGTGCACGTGTGTATTGAATACGTTTGCTTCATCTTTGCTTCATGTTTGCTTCATCGTGTAAACGGGATATTAGACTCATCGCCAAATTTCACAGCTGCGTTTCTTTACAACCAATGCAGCTGTTGACATGAGGACACGGACAGCGTTCGAGAAGTACGCGTTCTTCGACTGCGGTCCAAATATGGATTTAGTTCCCTCCCCACATCTGGGAACTCTCTTAAAGCTCCCAAGACTCGTTTTTTTTCTCGCAAACAATCCTATGCACTCTAGGTTTTATTGAAGAATATAGGGCACTACAAGATTTACGATTACGTAGCTTATACCAATAACTTCAGTGAACAGCGATCACGTCGAAGACATTTTTCGATTCGCTGTACAAGTGCCGTCCATATGCCGCGTGCCTTTGACACGCAGTACGTCTGGTCTGGATGCATGCAGACCGGGAATGAAAAATGTCACTGCATTTTGGGCCACGCTGTATTATTCGGTCAGTGCCGCGACGCGACCCTACCTGTTCGGGTGGCTGGCGTTGAGCGCCAAACATCGACGAGCAAGCATCGAAGCGCCCGCGTGCAATCCTGCGGTAGGCCTACAGCAGAACGTCATATAACTTTTACGCACAGCGTCTGAACCGATCGTCTACGACGAATAATTACGACGAATTTCGATAGCGCAGTATATTATCGTCCGTTGCAAGAAAAGTTAGTCGCTAGAAACGGTAGGCTGCGGCTGCTGTAGGCAGACTCCGCGCAAAATTATCATGACGACCACTACGACGAATATAATAATGAAGATGATGCCGACTTTTCTATTCATCATCATCATCAGCAGCAACAGCAATAGCAGCAGCAGCAGCATCTAAATGACCGGTTGATACATACATCTTTCTCTGCCAGTTATTAAAGGTCTAGTCACCTTTAAAAGTGAATGTCAGTAGGCCTACTATAGCACTGATTAAGCACACGAGTTAAAGCTGACTGGACGAGCGCTCGATCTAAACAGGTATGGGACTCGAAACTGACCATGCCTAAGAGCTTTACAGTTTCAGAAGTGGCGACCCCATGATTGGCACGAGCTAATGGTAAGCGTGGATTAGCACAATTTGGTTTCGGACGCGTCGACGACTGAGCTTGTGGTAATCTCAAGATGTTGCTGGCTAGTGGTCTCTGTGCTCAAAGGCCGGCAGTGTTCCTGCTAGTACTGTGTTTGCTGGTCCAATCTACGAAGCCAGCCATCAGGCGAAAGCAACGTCGTCGGTACGGTGCGTCAGCAACTGTGTCTTATTTTCTTCCACGAATGGTTTCTGATTTGCGTAGTTGCGAGTATTTTGCTTGTATTTTCTGTCGTTCGCAGTTGGTTTCTCCGTTACACCGTTTTGTGCTTGATGTCTGTTTAGGTCCAAAAAGTTCCTGTGCTTTTGGTTGCAGCTGGCAAAAAAATAAGGACCGTTGCGAAAACATTTTTTTCCGTGTCTTTGTCTATCCCTTTTTAGCGGGAGTGTCTAGGCTATCTCTCGTAGTCTCTCAGTTTCCACTGTATAGTCTGTATAGTCTGTATGATCCTTTATTCTCAGTACATGTCCCAGCCACGTGTTTTTTTTTCTTTAATGGTGTGCTGTAATGTTTCCAACCCGACCCTTTTTGTTGTGATGTTCCCATTTCTCACTTTGCTTTTCTCATGTGATTCTTAACAGACATTTTGGAACTTGCTTCAAATGTCTATATCTATGTGAGCGGTAATGGCCGTATCTCTGCAGTTTGCGCCATATTTTAAATTCTGAAAATTTTCAACCGTTGGCTTTTTCTTAGACCTTAATTTAGCCCACATCCCGATGAATGCATTGCTTGATTTTTACTGGCAGATTATAAGCCTAGTAATGGCAGTATTTCAATGGTAAATTTGACTGTTGTTCAGGGCCGGATTTAGAGGGGGCCGTGGGGCCCGGGTAATTCGATAGCCAATCCCTTTCTGAAATCCCAAATACGCCACTGGGCCCAGGCCTCCCATCAGGAGCCCCAGGCCTCCCACCAGCTAAATCCGGCCCTGCTGTTGTTCTGCATACTGTGACGTAGGGTTGGGCTGCGAGCCGGTGCGTTTGGAGATGTGTCGTGCAGTCATGCCGTACAGTCGGACTCGCCTGCCTAATCTACTTCACCACACGACTCAGCGTAACGCGCGGCTCGTACTGGATCAGTACCGGTCCTTGATTGACACGCGGTGTGGGGTCCCGACCACCGGCACAAACACTCATCGACACAAGCAGGTAGACTCGAGCCAGATTTTTCGCATTTCGGGTGAGGACAAAAAATGGCAAAACGTCCCATTTGCTGTCGATGGCATTTCGAGAAAATCTATGCTTTTGCAGAAAGTTTCGGCGGCTTTTCGGTTATCCGTAAAATTTTTCGGCATTTTTCGGCTACTACTGTAATAAACATCAGTCGACTTAAGTGCATCTACACAACTGCTGATGAAATTGTTTCACAGCGGTTCGTTGATATTTACACAAATGTTGTGTCATATTTAGTGTCAAGCCTGTGTCGATGACAATATAGGAGTCGTATATAAAAATTCTTGGCAAAATTCGTGGACAATAGGCCTAAAAGTTTGGTGCATGCTCTGTAAGAACCGGAAGTGAACCGAACGCTTTTGTCTGTCTTTACACTTTGTTGCATTGTTTCCGTTTTTTGTCTGTCTGTTTCTTTGCTTGTTCGTCTGTTGTCATTTAATGACGAATAAAGTTGAAAATAAAATACGATTTGGTGGACAAATTTGTGGAGTAATATCTTTCGTTTAATCCCCAACTCTAACCCTAGGCCTAGCCTAACCCTAAACCGGTTAAAACTTTAGCCATAACCCTACAGGGCCGGATTTAGCTGGTGGGAGGCTTGGGGCGTATTTGGTAGCAAAAGTTATGCAAGCCAGGATTGGCGATCGAATTACGGGGTTTAAAAAATTGAGGGGTTTGGTGGGAGACCCCCTGTTGGTGGGAGGCCTGGGGCCCGGGGCC
>Ga0209367_1002450_pt1 | contig 24519 bp, 20 predicted proteins | sample WorMetLIZISLAND2_FD_187412 | JGI IMG/M metagenome (GOLD analysis project Ga0209367, IMG submission 187412) | Marine gutless worms symbiont microbial communities from Max Planck institute for Marine Microbiology, Germany - Olavius geniculatus... ... | reverse complement strand
TGATGGGTAAAATAACGCGAGAGGACAGAATTGTTATAAAGGCGTTACGGGTGGAAAAGAACTGGAGTTCTCGCCGCTTTCTGAAGGAATTTGCCAGCAAAGCTTGTGCAGATCAAGCCTTGACCGACTCATCAAAAAATCGATGCTGGATTTCTTAAAATTTGCATCACACCACTTCTTGTTGTATGCAGTTTACACTTGCAAAAGTCATTCAATTTTACCTATGCATTCAAATGTTACCAGTAAATGTAAGTTGGCTTCACTTTAGCTGGACCACCCTGTATACTATTTTGCTTTGCAGATCGTTATTTTTCTTCATATTTGTTTTATATTATATTCTATTATTTTGTGCTGGTTAGTCGTTTAGAATGATTTGGTCCGAAGGTTGGCAGCTGCCTGACGCTGTTCCTCATTATTCAAACGAACTGGCTGAATGCTTGCAACCTCCCATCCCTTACCTTACCTTACCTTCGGGGTGGCAAGCTCTTAGACCTGCCCAGCGCTGAGGCCGTATTAGTGCGGCCCAATGCGCATCCCCAAATGTAACCATAAGGTTACTGGTAACAGCTATAAAGCCATAGCTGGCTGTGAAGCTGTAAATAAACGGCTGTGAAGCTGTAGTCGGCTGTGAAGCCGAAACCAGCACAAAAGCACTGGTAACATGTAGCAAATCTGCTCTCACAGGTTTGGTCAGCTCTTAGTTAGCTCCTACCCTCCAGGTTTTAGAAATCTTTTGGGTCATCAGTGCAAAGCCCCACCACCATGACACGGTGGGGAATGGCAGTGTCGTGATGATATAAACATTGTTGTGCCAAAAGTAATGCTATTGTAGCTATGCTTATACATTGTAGTTAAATGGTACGCCTGTTGAGAACCTGTCTGTGGTGGAGGCAAGGAAACAAATAGACAAATCTAAAGACAAGCTGCAGTTAGTTATAGCACATCGTGGCAGCTTTCAGACAAAGTCTCATTCCAGTCCGTCATTTTTCCAGCAGAACGATCAGCCTGGTAAACTTAATCACTGACAGTATTATTTAGTAATGGAGAACATTTGAATTTTTTTTGTGTTGTATTGTTGAATTGCTGTTAATTACTTTATATCAGGATTAATTATTCAATAGTGAAAAGGATACCTGGCAATGGTGTGCACATTAGTGGCAGTAACCAAGAAACTTTCCTATGACTGAGAGTTAGATGCATATGATGGTTTTTGATGTACAACTGTCTTCATATCTCATCTTCATCACCATTGCCAGGACCAGCAAGAAAAACCATTTTAAAAATACATGTATGACAGCAAGACTGTTTATGTCACATATTAACAATAAATTTGAGCTAATGTTCACGAGACGTACGTAAGGCTATAGCAGTTCCTGTTCACAAACTGTCAGTTTATCTCCAGCCATTTCAACACAGTTCATTCTTAGAGTGTGCGCTGCAGTCAAAGATCGCAAAAATCTATAAAAACCCCTTATTTTGGAAGCTCAGGGTCTTTTAAAGTCATCAGTGTTGATGCGACTGAAAAGCTCGTCACTAGTGCTTGTTGTGATAGGCAGCATGTCCAAGCCTATCTGCAACTGTTTTCACGAAAGACTGGCCAACAATGGTAAAGTAATGACTTTTATGGGGGGGACCGTTTTTACGCGCGAAGCATTCTGCTTTCGCGCGTCTTTGCCATCGTCTGGGCGTCTGTCTGTCTGTCTGTCTTTCTGTCTGTCTGTCACACTCGTGAATTGTATCGAAACGGTGCAAGCTAGGATCACGAAATCTTCACTGTGGGCTGCCCCAACGTCTCTAGTTTATCGTGACAAAATTTTGTGCCACTGGGTGCAGGGGTTCCCCTCGAACGAGGGCGTCAAAGAGGGGTACCCCCTAAAAAAGACGTGATTTTGCCGTTATTGGCTCGAATAATGTGAAAACGGTTGCAGATAGGTGCATACATGCTGCTTATCATAACAAGCACTGGTGACAGGCTTTTTGGATTTATTAACATCGATGACCTTGAACGATTTTGAACCTCTCAAAAAGAGGTTTTTAGTGAATTTTTCGCAATTTTTGGATGCAGCGCACATTTCAACACCGAATCGTGACGAAATGGCTGGCGAAAGACCAAGACAATCTGCATATGAAATTTTCAGCATTCAACGTAGATTTTAGCAGTTCAAGTCCCTACCCCCTAGGTTTAAGGAGGCCAGCACAGGCAGGCGTCAAAGACAGCTACCCGCTAAAAAGTGGTTATTTTATCGCAGTTATCTCGTGTAGCGCGAACATGGTTGCAGATAGGCACAGACAAGCTGCTTACCGTAACAAGCACTGGTGACAGGCTTTTTAAATTTATCAACATCGATGACCTTGAATGACCTTGAACCCTAAAAATATTGATTTAACGTGATTTTTTGGCGATTTTTGGCTGCAAAAGAGTGAATTACTACGAAATGGATGGAGATAGACTACGATTACCTACGAACAGGAACTGTTATAGGCTTTTGCACGTCTCGTGAGCTTTGCTCAAATTACTTGTTTGATGCCTTCGTATGCAGGTTTTAATCGAGACTTGGATTGTTGAAATCTACGTTCAGTGCTGAAAATTTCATAAGCAACTTGTCCATGTCTATCTCAATTGGTTTCAGCTCAATTCGCTCTTGAAATGTGTCTTGCAGCCTGAATTCGCCAAAAAAATTTATAAAAACCTTTATTTTAGCAGTCAAGATCATCCAAGGTCATTGAATTCAGTGGCAATCAAGAGCCAGTGTACGACTTCCTATTAGTGATTAATAGTAACTTAGGCCCTATGTCGCACTGTTATTGATACAGTGACTTATTGGCTGAAAATCGCAAATTTTTTCCACCCCCTCTCATTTAGCGCCCTCGTTCGGGGTGACCCCTTTCGAATTTATGGAAAAGCTTTACGGTTCCTGAAACTAGAGGCTTCCAGGCAGCCGACAGTGAAGATTTGGTAATCCTAGCTTCCAGCGTTTTTGACTGATTTACCGGTGTGACAAGACGGACGGACAGACAGATGGATGGACAGACAGACAGACAGGCAGAATTGCAATGGCTAAGACGTGCTGAAAGTAGTAGCTGCTTTCGCGCATTTGAATTGTGTGTGAAACAAGCTAAGGTGTTGATCCAGCTATATGAACTTGCTTACTGCACTGCACAATTCTAGTGCTAACCGTTTGACTTTCTGATCAAAAACTGCCAGCCAGTTACTCTTTTGCTCTTTAGAACATTTATACCAATTATGGTTTTTTACACTTCTTTGTTTTTGAACTAGGATCCAGAATTGATGGATGGACTGATAAAACTGGTAATGCAGTTTGTTAGGTTGGCCATAAAGCCACTGCAGAATAACGCATGTACCTGTTGGGTTTACAGTTGTACCTCTGTCGAAGCCAGTTGCTGAATTGTTCAGTCCTTCAGATGTCCACACTGACCCAGTCGTGCCTTCAAGTCGATCAAATTCTGAATCCATCACAAGACCTCCAATATCCAGCTACATCGATGAACCGTATGAACACTCACAAGATCCTGAAAGACTGTATTATGATGCTGGGCCTCCTCGACCTCCACTACCCAATCAGCTATCTTCTGGTATGCCTTGTTATACGGTGTTTTCACTGCGTTTCAGACGTTTTAAATCACAACTTAGAATGCTGTTTAGTATGTATGATAGTGATGATGATGATGGTGACAATAATGCTGGCCAGAATGAGAAATAGTTTCTTAGCACAACTGAGGCTCTACATTGAAAAAAATGCATTATCTGATAGTTTAATTATAAGTAACATTTGTGTCAAATAATATCTTCTCAAGTATAGTGAGTTTGTAGTTGAAAGTTAGCTTATAGGTAGAATATGGTGGAAAATTGATGCCCATGCCCACTTTCTTGCCCAGGATGAGTATCCCACTAAATAATGCAACTTTGCTTGTAATAATAATGAACAGACATTTTTATTCATGTACAGATAACAGTGAAAGATGCAGAATTGTGACAACATAGGCAAACAGAGCAGTGTCTTCAATAAACATTTCAGCTCCTGATAGTCTGCTGTATTCTGTGTGATGTACAGATGACACTGTAGCCATCACTCTTAGTTTTCAGGCATTGTCTTGAAACCTTTTTATTTTGATGTTGATATGAGACTTATCTGACATTTTACTGTCATTGTTATAGAGATAGTGTATATTATTTAGGCCACGTTAAATTCTCTGTGATGATGGTGATGATGATGAAGATGTAATAATGTTGACTGCGGCAGATGTCTATTCACGCTTGCACAGTTCACTGCCGGTCAATTCACTGGACTACGTAAATGCTGCACCTGAAAAGCCGTATAGTGAGAGTTACGGACCTTCACCAGCATTCGGTGATGTCAGTGGCAGTCCTAGGAGACTTAGGTATATCGTTTAATCAGTCTTTGTGCACAGTGATGATTAATTGTCATGCATGATAAGTTACTTCTTATAGTTTATGAAACTGTGTGTTTGTTTGCGCAGTTTTGAATGCATTGGGAGCCGCCATTTGTGACTGTTGATGTTAAAGATTAAGTCAGTTTTCAAGCATGGTTAGATGTTGTAAATGTGATAAAATTTTTAAAGGATTAATTGCATCATTATATTTATATTTGTTGTAATTTTTATATACCTATAAGAAAGCATTGGCATGTACTGGTCATTCTGTTTAGTTTGGCATTTGTTATTAGGCTGGAACCTCGTTACGTATCGTTTCGTAAGGAAGGTGGTGTCGGCATTCGCATATCAGGTGGCAACCGAACCGGAGTCTTTGTGGCTAAGGTTGCTCCTCAGACACCGGCTGAACTTCGTGGACTTCGTGAAGGCGACATGATCTTGAAGGTTACATTACTGTTTAGTTTCAAATATTAGTTGTTTTCTGATGCTGTTCTACATAAGTATGTAGCGATGTTGTGTATTGGTAATGTATAGGTCTTGATCAACAAAGTCACTTAATGCTGGACCGAGTTTGTGAATAGACAAGTGACTAGACAAATGACTGTCTGAGAGTAGATGAGTCATCTTGGTCAACTTTACCGGAGCGTTTTTTTGTGGGTAGATGCATTAAGTACTAGTGAAAGCTGGGGTATAAACGGGCATACAACATGATGCACTACCCTGATGTTGGTGGTCTGTCAGTATGAGCTGGTGCCAAGCTGAGTGTTAAAGAAACAGAGATCAGCACTGTTCTATAGGCCTTGAAAAGGCTTTTCAGGTTATACTTGTGTATAAATAAACAATGACACAGTGACACTGATGCAGTTTGTTTAGTGTTAATGATAATAATAAGTGTGTTTGCTGTTTGTAGGTGAATGACATCGACATGTATGGTAAGACTCGCGAGGAGGCAGTTTTGATCCTTCTCGGTCTTCGAGAACATGTTTCTCTTTTTGTCCAGCATCGGCGTCCAGGTCTGTTTCACATTTGCATTTTTAAGCTTCATTTTGAAGCAACACAGATGTATAGTCAGCACGTGTGTGATGAACCAATTAGTTTTAATATATGTTAGTTGTAATGTCGAGTTCACAAATTTTGATGGCTTGGAATTAGTTGCCTTGAGGATTAGGAGTAGTGGTAGATTAAGATGGTTTGGATGTGTTTAGCATAGAGATGCTGCTGATGTTGATAGGGTGATGTGTAACAGCTAAGATATATTGAACGTGACAAGACTCTGATGCCTGAACAAGACATGGTAGGGTAGTGTCCTTAGGGTTAGGAAAAGTTTTGGCTTTTATCAAGGAAATGCTTGGATTAGGAGTAGGCGAATTATGGGAACAATTGGTTTGGTTTGCCCAGTCTTTCTGGAAATTGCTACTGTCGTGGTAGTTGAAATTATTGCCTTATCACACACTGCGCCAGCACTGTTGTAAGGGTGACCAGCCATTTCAATGGGAGACTTCCTTACCTTACCTTACCTTACCTCCGGGGTGGACAGGCTCTTACACCTGCCCAGCGCTGAGGTCGTATCAGCTCGGCCCAATGCGCGTCCCTGAATGTAACCAGAAGGTTACAGGTAACGGCCATAAAGCCGTAAGCAGCTGTGAAGCCGTAAGTAGACGGCTGTAAAGCCGTGAGTATTTGGCTATAAAGCCATAGTCGGCTGTGAAGCTGAAACCAGCACAAGAGCACTGGTAACATGTAGCAATCTGCCTACACGAGTTTGGTCAGCGCTTAGTTGCTCCTCGCTTCCAGATTTTAGAAATCTTTCGGGTCATCGGTGCTAAGCCCCACCACCATGGCAAGGTGGCTGACCACGGTGGGGATCGGAGACTTCAAATTTTTATTATTGATTGAAACAGTCAGAATGTTGTGAGTTGTGTACTGTTTTTGCAGAATATGACAAACTGATGGCGGAAGGTGGAACAGGCGACTATTTCTTTATTCGGTATGTGCTGGTAGTTATTTTTTGGTTGCATGCAGTTAGTTCTGTGCAGTCGAGCAGACTTTCTTAGTTTTGAAAAGTAATAAACATCCGTTGAAAATGTGAAATAGCAGGTAAGATTATAATCTTGTCAAGATGAAAGCTAGAGTAAACATAAACATGCCCATTATTTATGTATGAAAGTCCGTGCTTGCACATCTTGTACTGCTTGCAATGAAAAGAATAGTCTTAAAATTATAAAATTTGTCTTGATTTGTTGACCACTCTGTTATTAGCATAGTAAAAGTTGGTTTATTTATTTGAATGTTAATTCATAATGCATAACGTGGTGTCTTTTTTTCTTAGTGATCTGAATAATTTAAGTAATCATATAACATAAACATGATGGTTTAGATTTAATTTTGAATGTATTGGTAGAATGAATTTTGTAAAGTTTTCTGACCGAAATCTGACTGTGTGTAGGACTCACTTCAACTATGATGTGGCTGAGCGTGGGGAGATGTCGTTCAAGCGTGGTGATGTCTTCCTTGTGGTTGACACTCTGCACAGTGGAGTCGTAGGATCGTGGCAGGCTGCTCGCATTGTTCGCAGTTCCCCACATGATGCCAAGAAAGGCGTCATTCCAAACCTCAGTCGGTACGGTCATATCACTTACTCTTTGGTCTTGTGCACGAGCAACACTGCAGGTTTTGCCTATCATCTGTTTGTTTGTCTGTTTGTCGAGTCTTGCTATGCCTTTGTCCCTCTTTATGTCTGAGGATGTCTAAGGTCACCAACATGGACACCAAGGATGTTCGCACGGATTCATCTTTTGCATCCTATATAACACAATTTGTATTGGCTGTAATCCTGTTCATTGTTTGATATTCTGTTATGTATGGGCTCCTAACTTGAAAACAAAAAGGCTACGGATACCAAAATTTTTGTGTTTCCTCATGCAGAAATAACTATTCTGTCAGTTTTCATTTGAAAAGGTCAAAGGTCAGGAACTCTGGGTAAGGGTTGTACAATGCATCGGGTGAATAAATATAGCTAGGTGCTGGTAGGTGGATGGCTCCATATAATGTCAGCACAAGGTCAACATTTTTACTTGTTTATGTTTTGTATGTCATCGTATGAAATAAATGGAGGTACATCTAATATTGCCTGTGCTTGTATAAAAATGTTCACAAAAAGCTTGTATAAAAAAGACAAATGTTATGTTTGTTTGATTGGTTGCCACTATTTATTAATTACAATTCGTTGTAGAGCTCAGCAGATATCACTGACACAGTATGCCGACAAAGAAAACCTTCCAGCGACCAGCAACAAAGGTCAGCAGGGCAGCGGCGGAAGTTTCTTTCGCAAGAAGAATGCAATGCGCAGTAAATCCCTCGGCAAAGACCACTGGGACACTGCTATATTCGGTATTATGTGATTACTGCACTGATTTCAACGTGTTTGGTGGTAGAGTGTTGTTTAACAGGCTGTGTATGATGAAGCATGGCTGTTTGTTTGCATGGTTGTTAATCTGTCTTCATTTATGTGGTTTTTTGAGTTTTCCTTTTATAGTTTTTATTAGTAATATTAGAATTTGGTTGAATCTAGGTCTGCAGAGCGAGGGTGGAGATGAAAAACGAGGTTGGTTTTCAGTGGTTTGTAGCTAGCTTCTGCACGAGCTTAATTTGTTTTAGTCACTGAAGTTATTTGATATGAAACCATTATGTACAAGCATTTTACTCTGTCATGTGGCTTTCTGCATGGCTGAGTTGTGACTGGTTGCTTCTAAAATGCTTCGGCCATGTGCTTTATTGATAAGCTGTAATTGAATCATAATATTGCTGTTTTACGCGTTATTGCTCTTGTTCTTAAATTTTTTCAGTTCTGTATATTTATGTATGCGTCAGCTTTGATTGAATCCATCATTTTATATCAGCTGCTCTTTTTTCAGTGATGCATGCGCTTAATTATTCACTCATTTACTTGATGTAATTTTGCACTGAGCTTGACATTTTCTGATATCCCAGTATTGTATGAAATGTAAGCGATTGTGATGGAATTTTGCTGCATTCTTTTGCATTATTTTTCTATACTTTTGGTGAATGCATGTTTGAATTTATTTACTAGTTTATATTTAAGTGTATTTTGCATGTAGAGAATTATATGCATGTTTGGCTGCTATATGTAATTATTAGAGCTGTTGAAAGGTTAATTTTTTTAATGCATTAATTAATGCACCCAGGCCCATTGAAAGGGAGCGTAGTAGGGGAAGGGGTAAGTTACCCCAGGTCCCGCGACATTTGAAGGCCCCACCTGTAAAATATAGAAAGTTAACAACACATTTTAAAGATATAATCAACAGTAACTGTCATCACAGCTAGCATAGAAATCCATCACCTGTCGTCAAAGTAATTATTTATTTACAGTAGTGATAGAATGGCAACTACAGTTTAGTTACTTGAATTCATTCAATTGTCAAATAACTGCAGTTTAACGGAATATTGGAACTTGTGCATTAATTATTTTAACGTACATTAATTGTTCTAACGAGCGTTAATTTGACAGCTCTAGTAATTATATAGACTGAGATGTGATAATCTATATAATTTGCCAAGTATATTGTTAAATTGATTGGACAATTGCTGTGCATTGTAAATTGATGTTTGTTTACATCCTTCTTTTCCGATGCTTTGATGCTGGTTGTCATCCAGTGCAATCTGTAAAAAACTACTGGTACAACTATTCTTTCAACTTTGCAGCACTGGAATAATTTCCGAAAAATGGATCACTAAACAAAACGTGGTGTGAATAATGTGTGACTTAAGTTATCACTGTAGGCCTTCCGAATGCTCTAACACTATATTATTAATCATTACAAGGATTATTGTGATGATGCATTGTGTTACGTATACATTTTGCTTATTTCACTGTTTGAAATATTACGACAGGACATCACACGAAGTTTCCAGCATATGAAAGAGTGGTTCTGCGTGAACGTAAGTATAAAATAACTTATTTTATCAAGCAATTGAGAAATTGAATAAAATTATTTTTTTCAACTAGTGTATGATATTCTTTTTTCTAACTAAATGAAATTGGCTTAAACTAGACAACTGTTGGTTTATTGCTGACATATGCTGCCTTGGTATTTGTCAACAATTTAACGTGATCTGACGTAATTTAAGTTGAACGTTGTTGATTTTAATCTCTCACTGTTTGAACTAAATTGATGAATGTTTATGTCAGTTGTACACGGTGTTTCATAAAAAGGACCCTTTTTTTGTTTTTTCATAATTCACTCAAATGATGATCAATTTACATGAAATTTTTACCAGTTGTAGAATATTTTAACAAAATATGGCAGTTGATTAAATATTCTTTGCTAATCGTGATGTAACGCTGATGTCATAATGTGTCATGGGTAAAAACTTGCTAGCCTCAACTGGTGCTGTCAGTTGCTACCCTGCTCTGATGGTGAAAAATCTGGTTCGTTGGTGACAATTTTTTGAAGTTTTACAGTTGCAGCCACAAAAACGTGCAAAGTGATCGCATTTACGTGTCTGTGGGGATAGTTGGACTTTCACATGTTCGACCAAGACAGTGCAGTAGCACACCGAGCTTGCGAGATGGTTGAGTTTTTGGATCGCAAGACATCTGATTACATGTCGCCATGTTGCTCAGTGCTGACACGATAAACATTTTTCATTAGTGAACCAGATTAAATTCACCATCGAAGCAGGGTAGCAACTGACAGCACCAGTTGAGACAAGCAAGCTTGTACTCATGACGCGTTATGAAGTCAGCATTACGTCACGACTAGCAAAGAATATTTAATTAATTGCCCTATTTTGTTGGAATATTTTGACTTAGTATCTCTTTAGCTACAACTGGTAAAAATTTTATTTAAATTGATCATCATTTGAGTGAATTATGAAAAAAAGAAAAGGGGTCCTTTTATGAAATACTGTAGTTTTTCTATGCCTTTTTGTTTCAAGTTAGGTGCTCTTGTGCGAGAGATGAATAGACGGCAGAGAGATTGGACAGTAAGATGGGCATTCAGGCAAGATCCATATTGCAGCCTATGTGGCATACTAAGGCGGCCATAATACATATTACTTGTGCATGCTATTGATAGCTTGTCAGTATGCTTACGAATTAGCGAGTCACTTATCTTTGTGTATTTGCTGTCATCTTCAGCGACCTTCGTTCGTCCTGTGGTCATATTCGGTCCACTCTCTGATGTTGCCAGAGACAAACTTGTATCTGAACAACCAGACAGATTTGCATTTCCACGTATGTATCAAACTTTCATGCTGATTGATTGATTGCACTTTTGCATGCAATTAATATATCTTGCAGATGCAGTTTTGTGTGGTAGTTACGTACAAACATGCAGTTTTATAATAATGGTTGGGTTTGATGGTTATGAATAATTAGCTGTTAGACAAAAATTGAAAGTATTGGTAGTAGTGATGATGGTTTGTAGAGCCCACAGTTTTCTGCGGGCTACGGAATTTCAAGCCGAGCCGCAGAATTTGCCATTTTCTGCGGAATTTTGATATTGCCGTGGAATTTCGTGGAATTTTACAGAAGTTAAGAAATGACCGATGATTAGTACGATTGTCGACTTTAAACTAACTATATCACGGAGAAAAATCAAACCGAACTGCCTAAAACTGCAACCCTACTAATAATTATCATCATATACTGCACAATCATAGAGTAACACAATGCGACTAATTGACAAATTGCACTTTTGAAAAGAAAGAGATTGATAATTTCATTTGTATGTTGCTAGCATAACTGAGCGCCATGCCAGCATCCAAAAACTGAAGTTTTTTTCAAACAGAATAAAGCTTAGTTTATGCACAAACGTAAGGCCACGGAATTTGGACAGTTTTGCCACGGTGAGCCACGGACTTTTGCGAACTGGCCTGCGGAATTTGGCAAAATTTACCGCAGAAATCTGTGGGCCCTAATGATATGTTTAGGATGGCTGCGTTGTGAATTCAGGTTCGGAGTTTGCAGGAGACTCCGATAGAATGGCAAAGTCTGGAATCATTAAGCTGAGTGCCATCTGCGAAGTTGTTGACAAGGTGATCGGCATGAATTCTGTTTTTATTTTGCAATAGCTTGTGTTAGTACAATATAGAGAATTATTTGTATATATTACTCATTTTTTCCAAGCATTCACTCACGAAAGTGCTTACATTGATCAATCTTTGATTCTGTATCTTAGGTGTATGGGCAGTTGTAAACACTATTGGTTTTTTATCTTTCGAAACACTTTGCTTATTACTCTTTGTTGCTCATTACTCTGTGTATTGTATTGACATTGTTGTTTGATTATAATCATTAATATGTAGTCGGCGACGGCTGTAGCATCACCCTCCGAGTGTCTACATAACAAGGCTTGTCTCCATAGATCAGCAGGTGGAGTATTATGTCCCTACAAAGTTGGTCAAGCCATCTGCTTTTTGGGCACTCGGTATGACGTTTCCAGCTATGGTCAGGGGGACGACTGAGGGTCATATCGACGTGGCACAGGCACATTGTGCTAACGTGTAACTGATTGTATCTGAGAAATTATCAATAGTGATGATGATGATGATGATGTGATGTAGCGACGTCATTGTGTACTGGATGTAACACCGAACGCTGTCGATCGACTCAACTTTGCGCAGTACGCGCCGATCGTCGTGTTTCTGCGCACCGAGAGCAAACATTCGGTGAAGGAACTGCGACAGCGCTGGGCTAGACATTCAGTCAAAAGTCACCGCAAACTTTACGAACAAGCCATCCACCTCGAGAAATCTTACAATCATCTCTTCTCTTGTATGTCGTTTCTTCCTGATAGTATTGAGTTTTTTTAGATATATTGTTGGATTTTTGTAGATAGTTTTGGATTTTCATAAGTTGTTTGTTACTTTTGTGGCTTATTGCTTCCTATTTAGTCTCACTTAATGTTTTAGGTTAATATATCAATACTTTTTATTTTTTTTGTTTTCTGCCTGTGTAATTTATGGAGTTTTCTGAAGTTAGCAAGATTTTACAGGATTTTTTTGCAACAGCACTAAAGCGCGGTGTAATGCTCAGTTGATAAACTGTTCCATGTTTCAGTATGCTATAGCAGGTACTTCAGTGTAACACATGACTGTTAACTTTTTACAGTTATCTAACATAATACATGTAATTGTCAAATATTTGTTGTTTTTTGTGCTGTTTTGAAGTTACTATTCCACTGACAAATGGTGACACCTGGTACAAGAAGTTGAAAGAGGCAATCGAAAAATCTCAGATGGAACGGATATGGATGTCTGAAACAAAGGTATGTGCTGTACTGTAGTTGTCTGTAAGATGTTTTTTGTAGGGTTCCTAGGATGGCACTGATCTCTGTTTTCTTGGCACTCAGCCAGACACCAGCATACACTGCAAGACCACCAATATGGAGTTATTGGATTGTTTGGTGCCTGTTTTTGCCTGAGCTTTCACTGGTACATACTCATTGCACTTACTCACAAATGGATGGCCAGTTCCAGTGTCGATTAATTTTATTCGTTGAGGCTGGCATGTTAATAATCACTAGACTGAGCTGCCCCTTGATATAGCCATTTCTCAGCTGTTGATGGCTTATGGTTACATGCTGGAATGCACATTGGGCTGAACTGATATGGCCTCAGCGCTGGGCATGTGTAACAGCCACCCGGAGGTAAGGTAAGGTAAGGTAACGAACTAAGATTGAATTGTTATTTGATTTCAGTGGACACCCTGCTGGCATTGGAACTTGGAACTTTTTTAGTTGGTTTAAAGTGCTGCTGTTTGTGCCATGTCAGCCTGAGCTGGGTCGTGACGAATACATGTTTCGTCTGATGGGTCACCGGCTGAGTTTCATCTCGTCACCTGACAGTGACTATGACATTGCTGTCGGTCCTTCAACCGATCGAGCTACTGACAGCGCACCGGCTCAGTCCCGGCCTACGCGTGCTTCCTCGGACCCAAGCATCTCTGCAGCTGACAACATTCGCCCTCATCCCGTCGAACCGCCGCCTGCACTGCCAAGACATGACATGCAACCATATCAGCCTGCACATGATCCACGATATGTACGTGCCACTCACATTGTAGCAGCAGTCCCGTAGACTGTAAGAATTCGTGTGCTTTTTCAATGCTGGTTGAACTGCTTGGAATTTTCTTCCGAACACTTATCTCGCATACTTTTACTTCTCGTTGTATTTGCACACCATACATGTTTGAGGTTATTTACAGTTATGCTATGTATGCTATGTACTTAGTACTTACGTACAATCTTTGTTTAGTGTATTGTTGATGTTTAAGCGACTGCTGTTGCCTTTCTTACAACGATTTCTGTTTGCTTTTAGATGTCGCCAATTGCTGCAAACAGTTTGTTTTTGCGTCAGTAATGAGACCTAGTATCATTGAATAAACTCGTAGGTTAAAAGAGTAGCTAATAAGGCTTGCTATAACAGTTCTCTCTGTTTTACTATGCTATGCATAAACCGTTAGCATGTGATCACCCAGTCAGCCTTGTAGCAGTCGGTTGTCTTTGCTTTAACTAAATATGTTGAAGTGTTTGAAACATTGCTAGTTATAGATATGCACACCGTTGCTATATTGCTGTATTTAATTTTGGTTGTATGACCTTTAACTAATCTCCAAACTAAGCTGAATACTGTGGGTAGCTGCTGATGTTCCAATGAAACTTTTCTTAGTTATTATAATTGTAATGTAATTATAATAATAATTAATATTATAAGCAGCAGTGGCAGAAGTAGCAATGAAAAGCTGTGAAGAATTCATAATGCACTATGCAGTAATTTTGAATGTAAAAATAAGCTGGTTGTGAATATTTTAGGGTCTACCACCAGACTCACCAAGCTCAAGACCAGCGTACTATTCTAGAAGAGGTCCGGGCATGCTATCTGACGGTATGCAGGCACTTTGTCCCATTGTTTAGTGCCAACACATAATAATATTTCAGTGTTATTTGTTGTGCAGCTCTGTCTTTACACGATGCATCGGGGTTCTTACTTTTTATCTGTCTCTCCATCTGTCTGTCCCATTCTGGCTTAACACATAAAAAACCATAAATGGTGTAAACATTCCCCATAGCAGAAGTAATTGGGGGGGAGGGTGGTCAAATCTCTCAGTTGACAAATAAACCAATAAGAATTTATCAAATTAAAGTCTTCATTTACTGATCTGTTGATATTCTGCAACTGCTGTTGCCTTTGTTGGAATGATTTTTGTTCACTGCTAGATAAGCCGTGGTGAAAAATTTGTCATATACATAAGGAGGTCAGTAGGACCCCTCGTCTCAGTTAATGAAAATTATAATTTGGCGAATTCTTGTACTGACTTAGTTTCAGTTTCAAATTACATGTATGTGTTTACTGAAAGAGATGTGTATGTGGCAGTTGATGGTAGATATCCGGAGCATTACTATCCACAGTATGCTCAACACTCAAGTCCCAGTTGGCAACGAGGGCGCGGCATCTCTGATGCTAACTACCGTGCAGCGATAGATCCGTACGTTACACTGACACCAAGTGAACGTGCAAAGTTTCGACCACCAGATTCAGGTGATTTGAGTGTCGGCTGTGAGCTCTTGTCTCAGTTTTCTTTGCCTTCATAATGTCTGTGTATTAGTTCTGGTTAGTGTACTCTGTAAAACTTATGTCTGTCAGTGAAGTTTTTTTACAACTATTGAAAATTTGGTTTTAAGCAGAAATTGGCTATATAGTTGAACATCATTATTGAACGTATCAGAAATGCTTTTTATTATGTCTTCGTTTGTTATGATCATTGTCAAAAGTGCATCTAATCTAGTTATTTGGATGTATGTGCATTAGGGTGGCACTACTATGATGTTTTATTACAACATCATACTACTACCACTACTAATCAGAGACTTTCTTGTGTGGAAAATAACCTGAAATTTTAAAGTTATTATATACAGTACTATGAGTACATCTGTCTGCATAAAGACATTGACCTTTAATTGAAAATGCACTCAGATAGCCAACTCCGATTGATGAAGCAATGTAAAATAAAGATGATAAACTTTATTTTCACTGAAAAACTGATTTTTCTTTTCACACCGTGTTTAAAAAAAACTGTGCCGCTTTTATTTTTTTAACAACTCTGTGAAACATTGGCTGATTTTGATAATTTTTGGCACGCAAAATCACGAAACAACTTGACATAAGTATATGTAGTTTTGGCCATCTCACCTTAATAATGTTGCTACACTACCTTGTAAAATTCAGAAGTTGTAGTTTAGCCGTTGATAGCAATAAATTCATGATGGGTAGAGCATGCATCTGCTTAGAAATGATTAAATAAATAGCGACAAGCACGAGTAACAGTTATTATCTCTCAAAAGGTCACATGTGTCACATCACATAATCTTTATTATAGCATATGCGCAAAATGTCCTCAGATTCAGCCACTGGCTGACATTGTGCACTTTAAATATGCACATACTTACTTATGTCCTTCTCCAACAGGAATGCAAGCGGTGGACTTTGATGCCACTTGCCAACAGCATGTTCAGTAACTGCTGATCAACTGCTGCTCACCCGCTGTTGATGCATCATTTCACTTTGTTGGCTTACAGACTTGAAATAAATATGATTACTGATTAGTGTCAAATAAATTACACATTTTCAATGATTTTGAAGTCTCAGTGTTTTTCTGAACCGATGCATGCGTTAGCCAGTCTGAATGCCCTGTTGTAAACAACCAGACTGTGACTTCTGCATTTCACAAGGTAGTGTAGCAGCATTATAAGGGTGAGGTGGCAAAAACTATAGTCAATTATGCCAAGTTGTTTAATGATTTTGCGTGCCAAAAATTATTAAAATGAACCAATGTTTTACACTGTTATTTCAAAAATAAAAGTGGCACAGTTTTTTTGAGACACAGTGTAGTAGTAGTAATCGTAGTAATAGTAGTAGTAGTATTAATCATAGTCGAGAGCTCATTTTGTTATGCAGCTGTTCTGTGTGCTTCACGCCGTCGCTACTATGACACTGAGCCATATCCTGCATCACCTCAAGGTAGTCATCTGCAGCAGGCAGCATGGCCTCGTCCCATCATTAGAGGCAGGAGTGCTGGCGACCTGGTGAGACCAGCTTATCATACCGCAGGCTCCGCTGAGCTAGACCATCCACTGTATCCATACCGACCTGATGCAGGGCCATTTGGATATGAGAGAACTGTCTACGATCGATCGGTGTGTTTCATTTTTACACACGACAGCAACTACTGCTGTAGCGCATCTTAGCGATCGCAGTTCTGTCCATCTATCTGTCCACCTGTCTGTTCGTCTGTCACACAGGTGGATCAGTCAAAAATGGTGCAAGCCAGGATCACCATATCTTCACCATTGGCGGCCTGGAAGATTCTAGTTTCAGGATCAGTAGAGCTTTTCCATAAATACGAAAGGGGTCACCTTGAGCGAAGGTGCTAAATGAGAGGAGGGTGGGAAAAATTTGCAATTTTCAGCCAATACTGAAATTCATGCACTGGATATGGCATTAGGTGTCATCCGCCGTCGAGTCTAAATGAAACATCGTTGCGAGCTTATATTTCGTTTGCACTGGGCCTTCACACATGCATCGCTGTCGCGTGTTTTTTGTTGCATTAGCTGGGCTTTTCTTCTATTATGCAGTCAGCTTAATAGGCCACATTACGGATTTGCTTGTATGTCTCTCCGTCTACACAGGTTTCTAAGTTGAAAACAAGTAGACATTGTCAGTAAAGAATACCCAGAATTGGTGTAGATGTTTCTCAAGGCAAGAGTAACAGTGACTGGAGGGCCAGTTTTCAGTTTAAAGAGTCCAGGTTGTGTAGCTTTAGGTGGGCTGGCGGCACTGTGGGTGATGTGTATTTTTTCATCACCAGATGGCTGAAAACATTTCAAGTAAAAAGTAAGTAAAGTAAATGAGTAAAACTGCAATTTATGTAGCTAATAACGTTCAAAAATAACCTCTAATACACTAGTCTCACTAGTAAAAGCTTAATAATGAGATTTTTTTTAAAGAACTGTTTGAAGCTGGCGGATCTTTTAGTTATCTGGTTGTGAGTTAACCTATTTGTCATTTTAGGTCAGTTTGAATGGAACATTTGTGTAAACTTGCATTCAGTATATTTGTTGTACAGTTGCAGCAAGTGCCGGCAGCAGCATTGCAGTCGTCGGTGCCTGCAGCGAGTCTAATGTCCTCCTGTCAGCTAGAACACTACCCGCCAGCAGTACTAGCCAGTGATCAGTACTGGGCACGAGGACTCGGCTCTGAGCATCCATACCACAGCTCTCATGGCCAGCCAGCCATGCCCAGGTACCACAGGTATGACCCATCTTTTTGTTGCTGATTGCTTCTGTCAGCTTGGTTTTTTAAGAATATCAGCATCCAGATTAATTGTGCTGTCTACTACTGCTGCTGCTGTTGCTGTTATTACTATTTTACATTGTTGTTTAACTGGTTATTTTTTGCATCTACACCTGTCAACTTAGGCTAAATTCCTGAAAGTGAGCTTTTAGTAATTGCCCATCTTGTTATATAACCAACTACTTAGGTTAACTCAGTCTTTTATCCTTTTATGGTAGGTAAATAAGTACTGGCCGATCTGCTTTGCTGGGGTTAAGGGCGGCGGGGCATGTTCACTTGAATCAGGTGGCAGGTGTGATCCCATATGGCAGGTGATGTGTTCCCGCATAGAGCTGTGGATGGATATCTTTAACTCGTTACTATCTAACAGTATGAAAGCACAGATGGGATGTCAATGCTGAAAAGAAATGATATTTCCTCATTGATTTGATGCAACAGGGAGGGTGACCGTCATGGACCTGTCGGAAGCCGGGATCCTGTCGACTATTTGTTCAAGAGACAGGCTGAGCCCCAGAGCATCAGTCATATGCAGCTGCAGCATCTGCAACCGTCTCAGCTTAGCGTCAACACTGCTCCTTCACTGTCATCTACAGTCTCTGATGCTGCTGCTACTTATCACTATCCATCCAAACTAGTGCACACAGATCAGCCTGTCAACTCAGCAGACTCGTGCAGGCTGTACCCAGCCCATGCCACCCAGGATGACCAGCAACGACTGTACGTAATAATTATATTGTTGATTTTGCAGTTAAGTCATCATGCGTTTATTGATAATGTGTATCACTGTTAGGCCATGTTTCCAAACAGTCTTGACAAAGTGGAGCTTTCTGGACTTGCTACAACATGATTTTTGCTGTATGCATGTTTTTCCTATAATACTGGGCAGGTACACTATGCAATCCAAGCCACTTAACGGTATTTGTAACAATATTTTCACCATAATAAGTTTGAATATTTTTGTCCAAATATCATGAAGATTTTAATGCTGTAAATATGTTGTATCATTTAGATTTAAATCGATGTTTTACTTTATTTTTTTGTTTCTGTTTGTAGTGAGTAATTTTTCTCAGTTTTGTGTTGTTGCTTAGCTCAACTGTGATATGGTGGAATTCGTTTATACAGGGCTGAGTCACCATCAGAGCGTAGTACAATATCTGAGAAGAAGTCGACGAATATAACTGCATCAAGAGCTGCACCATTACAAGCTCGCATTGACCAGCCTGTGACTGCTGACGTCTACTCAAGGCCTCTAGTCGACGGTCGGCATGTTGTGCAGGAAAATGGAAAATTAGAGACGGTTTGGCAGCAGAATTTCCACACTGATACAGAACGTGAAAAGAGGTACAGAAATGCTTGTTTATTATCATTTCATTTCATCACTACCTCATTGTTGTGCTCTGTATTCCGACATAACACGTTATTTGTAAACGACTATTGTGTTGATGTTTTATGGGTAATGTTTATCTTTTGTTGCTTCTGTTCTGTTGGTATGGCATATGGCAGTTGGTAAGAAGTACTGTCACAGCAATTTGTAGCGTAAATGTTTTGCATAGTTGCAGTAATGAAGTTGATGAGACATTTTGTTGCTGTTCAGCTGGCTGGCTAATGCAAGATGTTACATCAGTAATATTCTATGTGAAATGTTGCAACGTGAACAACGTGTGCGAAATGTGAATCGGGGGCAAACGTGACCCATTTAAATAGGTTTAAATAGGTCAACTCGGCTTGGCCATTCCTTCGTGGGTAGGCAGAATGAGTATCAGTGGTGGTTACAGCCACCACACTAGGGAAGAAACAGCAAGTTCTGCATAACAGTAGTGCATTTGAGGGCTACTTACCAGGACTGCAGTGCTGGCATAAGTACCTAGTTGTCAAAATGCTAGCCTTTATCAGAGCTGGCCATCTGGTCAGTGAGTTATGTGCTAGCTTGATTGGGTTCAGCCCTTCCGGCTCAAAGTTCCGCAAAGGGGATAATCTCCCACACAACACGTGTCAGTTATGAACCTATGTCTTTTGTGTTTGCAGTGATCAGAGTGAGTTGCGGAATAGTGCGTTTGAGTCGTACAAGAAACCTTCGTCGCGATCAGCCAGTCAGACAGACCTCGATCATTCTGACGAGCAGCTTCAACGGTTTGTTCTACTGCAGTGTTGTTTATACTTTGTCTACACGAAACTAGTTTTTTTATCTTTGCTTTTTTTGCTGCTTGTCATGGTAACTATTTTATCTGTGTTGATTGGTAATGCAGAGAAAATCCGATTAGTTTAACCAGCTTTGTCAAAGGTTTCACTTTAGCACGTCTTATGTGTGGCTTTTCATTAACGTCCAGTTTTGAGTGGTTAAAGGTTTTGTGTTGTGTGTAAGAAAGGAGTTCGCACTAACTCAGTTTTGTGCAGAAGTTGCCAGAAATGTGCTGATAAGCGATGTAGTGATGTTACGGTAAGAGAATTTTGTATGGAGCAACCCCGTCATTCGGTTGCGCAAGTTGTACAGCAGCTACCAACCTTTGGACTAAGCCAGTCAGCTTGGGCTGCAGATCTGCCTCCATACTTCTCGTCGTTTATTACTGAGCTGCAAGCACTGCTGATACCCATTGTAACATTCCATGAGGGCTGGAAGGCTGAGTCATTCTGGGTGGTTGGTTGGTTATATGTTAAGATGGTTTACTTGCCTGCAGACAGCCACTCATTCAGGTATTAATCAGGCCCAACGTTGAGTAACTTCAGTGATGGGACACGTATTAATTATTAGGCTGTGCCACTATGCCATTTGATTGTTCAGTTCAGTGCGATATTTTATTTCTGCCTGATTCTGATAGCGATTGCTTTCACGAACATGCTGGTTTACGCTGGCTTTGCAAAATATTTCAGTTTTTAGCTGGCATGTTTTTGTTTGACTGTTTATGTTAACACGATGCTGCAAATATTGCTAGTGAGATATATTCACAGTGTTGGTGCAGCATAGATGTGTTGATGTATTGTTCAGAGCCAGTTCTTCTGAGTCAGATGATGCACATTCAGTCATAGCCACTGCACGTGGCGTGTTCAACAGCAAAGGTGGCATGCTGGAGTCCAAAGAAACAGGTCGGCTGAAGTATAATGTGATATGATTGACTAATTTTAATGTTGATTTAACTGGCCAACTTTTTGAATCACATGTGTGTTAGACGGTCATTTGGAGTGGATAAGTGAGTGTTCAAAGAATTTGTTTGCTCTAGAAAGTGATGTGTATCGCTTTGTTGCTTTCTCCGTCGACCACCTTGGCACGGTCTGATTGCAGTTGTATTTTATGAATTTATATAGCTTAATGGTTACTGTTACAGCTAATGAGTTTATTGAGAGATATCTTACATATATGTTTTTTGGGGCAGTGGAGAGTGCTGGCTTACCAGGTTGTTGACATGTCTGTGGCTTGTGGCTTGTTCACTGAATACTTTTTATTTGTTGTCTCATTTCCAGTCAGCGGGCTGGGTCATCGCTTCAATCTTCTCTAGAAAACTCCGCAGGCGTTGTGGATTGGTTGAAATTTGGAGGTCTGGCTATGTCTCTCTCCGAGCCTGGTCGTGAGCCAGACACTGGAAGACCAGCTGTTTGGTCATTTTTGTGTTTGGCCATTTTTGCATGCTATATGCAGTGTAGTGGGTGAGTGGTTGATGGCCTCATACGTGACGGTACAAGACATGGCAGTATCTTTCCTTGTTAATGCAGGAGTGACCATCATCATCCCGGCCGGTGCAATCGCTGATGGTGTGGAGCAGGAAGTCTACTTCAAAGTTTGTCAGGATAACAGCATTTTGCCTCCGCTTGACAAGGACAAAGGTAGATTCCCACTGTACATCATTGACAGTTGTCATATGAGTGATACATTTGTCTTGATTGTAAAACACCTGAAAATGCTCTGTCGTTTTGTTAATGCCAATTGCTTGCCATATTTTTACCATTTAGCCCAGTCTCATTTTCCAATTTGAACGGCCTTGAATCTTAAATATAGAGACGTTTAGTGAATTTTTTGGTGATTTTGGGCTGTGATGCACATTTCAAGAGTGAATTGCGCTAAAATGGCTGGAGACCTGCATATGAAATTTTCGGCGTTAAACGTAGACTTTAAAGGTGAATGGTCACTGTCAAACTCACTCACGCAATTTATGTAGCTCTTAGAGTGCGTTGCACTAATGTCGTTCATGATCTTGTTTCAACTGAACTTAGATCAAGAGTTGAACCGAGTTCATGTTGAATTACATTGCACCAAGTTGAACTTGGATCAGCTGATCCCGTTCAGTAGAACGGCCGTGGTTATATTGTGGATGACACTGATTGGTCAACCATGCTCGGCCTACGGGCCAACTACAATGACGTCATCATCACATGCAATGCTTACGAAACAGTCTGGTGTAGAGTGGCGGTAATTTGTTCAAATTTTAAGTTTCCCTGAAGTTATTACACAATTTTCGCATTAACAGTTGCATAGTAAGAGTTTTGAAAATACGCATTTTGTGTTTCAGTAGTTATTTTTTATTATTCTACGTTTGTTGTCAAGATTATGTTTGCCGTAGCTACTGCATAACAACAGCGCATCGACACGCTGAAATGCTGTTTATCCATTAGTTAATTTATCCAGCAGAAAGGCCACAGAAAACAGATATAGCACAAATATAAGATAGCTAGATCACAAGTATAATTGAATTAGATGCTTTATAAATTGATACGAATGAGTTTTTTTGCTGTGGTTAGGGTTCGATCGTATGTTTATTGTAGCAGCGAGACATCGCCACCGAAAAATGCGATTTATTCATCTATTTGTTAATTTGTCATGTACAAAGAGAACATAAAACGAATATAGTGGAAATCTAACATATCCAGATGATCAGCATAATTGCATTTGAACTCTTATAATTCGATATGAAGAAGTTTTTTGGACAGGATAGGATTCAAATCGGACCATTTTTTGCAGCAATAGTATCCCGGCATTCATCACTTGAACCGAGATCTGTGGTCAGACGGCGGTTCAGAATTGAACTGAGATGAACGCTTGAACTGCTTTGGTGCAGCGCAAATTACGGTTGAACTAGGCTCAAATTCAGATTTGACCCGGGTTCAAAGTTGAACGACGTTGGTACAACATGCCCTTAACTAGACATTTCACCTTGCATATATAGTAGGTTGATTTAAACTCTATAAATATATGAAATGAATGTTTGATTGTAACGAAAATATGGTTTTACGTTACATTATGCCAAAAAATTCAAGAGACAAGCACAACTATTGACGTCATCGGCGTGACCCATCAACATCATGAATATTAATGGCCTAGCCAGTGACGTCATTAGATAAGGCTAGGCCATTAATATTCATGATGTTGATGGGCCGCCCCGATGGCATCCGCGGTTATGCAGCCTAGTTAAAATGGCATCACGTTTTTTAGATGATGTTTGTAAATCATCATCTTTGAATGTAAGTTTACCTGTGTTGGCAAAATGCTGGGCGCTGATATTACTGTCAGAATTATCAGACAATTATGCAATTTTAGGAAAATGAATAAAATTTATATGTTAATTTTGGTGTCCATGGACCTTTAACAGTCCAAGTTTCGACCCCCTAGATTCATGGAATTCATATGGGGGCATGAAATTTGGGTAACACCTTCAAAATGCATTATAATTATTGTACACTGATTCAAGAGGTGACAGCACCGGTATTGTTACACATCTCATGCATGTGCATTAGCTTAAATTTCTTGTAGATTTTTATAGTATCCAGTACAGTGTTTTTCATTGTAATCTGTGCTGCCCTCTAGCATGATAAATGATTGGTTAATTGATTGATTGACACAGGTGAGACACTGTTGAGTCCGCTGGTGATGTGTGGTCCTCATGGACTCAAGTTTCTGCGTCCCGTTGAATTGAGACTGCCTCATCGCGCTTCAGTCAACCCGGAGAGTTGGTCATTTGCACTCAAGTCAAGTGACTCGCCAACCGGTCTGCTTGTTTATTCTTTCTCTCTGCCTTTTGTATTTCATGCTTTGATCACTTTTTTATACTTTTTTCAAGTGTTTGAAGAATCCATGGGTCCAATTGACAGACATTATCGTGTTTTGTGAATTAGGCCCCACTTTTGCTTATTTGTTTTTCAGTACAGATGAGTAGTATTAAAATTTTTATTTTGTCCATCGTTGACACAGTATTGACCAAATATCTCTATACCAATGCAGTATTAATTAATACATTCTAGGCAAGTAAGCATTGTTATCTTGTCCATCTCATAAAATACTGTATATTGTATATTGCGGGTTATTATGCAATTATGTGCAGTAAAAATTAGAGCTGTCAAGGCGTTAATTTTTTTAACGCATTAGCGCAGTCTCCGTCGATGGACACCCCGTGGAGGTCACCGATAAGTTCGTCTACTTGGGCAGCACTGTCGACTCCACTGGATACTCCAACACTGACATTCTTCGACGATTCGGCTTCGCATCATCGGTGATGGGCCAGTTGGACCGAGTTTGGCGCCAGAATTGGCTGAGCCTTGCTACTAAGCTGAGGATTTACACTACATGTGTTCTGGCTGTAGGCCTCCATGGTGCTGAAACCTGGACACTGTTGAAGGAAGACTCACGCAGGCTGCAGGTATTCCACATGACATGCCAAAGACGTATTCTTGGTGTTAGGTGGAATGACTTCGTCACCAACAGGGCTGTAGCTGACAGTACGAATCTGCCAAGTATACTCAGTACCATAG
>Ga0209367_1002449_pt1 | contig 24522 bp, 20 predicted proteins | sample WorMetLIZISLAND2_FD_187412 | JGI IMG/M metagenome (GOLD analysis project Ga0209367, IMG submission 187412) | Marine gutless worms symbiont microbial communities from Max Planck institute for Marine Microbiology, Germany - Olavius geniculatus... ... | reverse complement strand
GGGGAGGGGTGTCCCCCACAGAAGGAGAGGTCAGGCTACCAGAAAAATTTCAATATTTTAATGTCAAAATGGCATACATGTTTCCGTGTGATATTTCATGCTAAATTTTAAGTTTTCTTTACGACCAAAAGCACTCAAAATATATCTGAAATGCACAGATTACCATCTAGATTGCACATGTGAATGTAATTAAGACTGTTATTTATAGTTACTTACAATTTTTGCTTACAGTTTACTGTTACATTAAATGCAAAATTACACTGTAGTTGTGCGGACAGTGGGTTTATGCTTGCATTCATCGTAACTGCAAGACTATAATGCACTAGAGACAAGGAAAAGCAAAAACATCTCTCTCTTTGAATCCAATCAAGCAAGCAAGCAAGCAATCACTCAGAAGTGCCCTGAATAGCAGAGTTACTTGAAATTAACGTAAACTGAGGATAAGATGATGACATCTGGGCTGATTTTGGAAACAGTCAAATTTGAGATGCCAGCGGTCACTTTAAACACTGTACAGGTTGTTTAGGCTTTAAGATAGTTGGCTGAGCAGCGAAGTTTGAACAAGTCTTCTCCTCCTACCTTCAACTTAACACTTAGATGAGTTACCAGTAATCTCAAGTATTAGACATAAATTCACATAATTAAATTTGCACTACTGGTTTGCCTCTATACCTCTCTTTACAAAAATGGAGGCCATCATAATGTACACTGCCACAGAATTCACATACCCTGAATACCGCAGTGCCGGCAGGCTGCTGTAGCCGTACCTCATTACCAGCAGCGGTCGGCACAGCTTGTGGTTGACCGGTCATCAACATTACCTGGCCTTGGTCATTGCGTAGAAAGAACATGTTTGGAGCGACCTGTATGCCGCCTGGTAATACATTCTACAACACATGCAAATACAAGCCGTTACTAGAAAAACATGGCAGTCGGGTTCAACGTTTTTCTTGCACTTTGTATCACCCACTTTGCAGCATGTACAGTACACAGCATCTCAAAAAAGCCCACTCTGCAGTCATTTATAATTGCAACGTGTGTCGGCCAATTTCGATATTTTTTGTAAACACATTGCAGAAATTTGCAACAATGCACAGACAGTACAATCCAGACAGTTAACTGTATCTATACAACTCACTTCACACACTCAGTGTAACTTGGTAAAAAGTTGATAAATTTGGCCATGTTGACTGCCACACTATTGCCAGTAAACCTGTATATTATAAGCACAATTATAGAAACAATTTCTGGAAGTTTTCATACTGGTGACAGAAATAACACAACAGCACAGATACAACAGACGTTCATCCACTTTAGAAGCTGTAAGTCCAAATCACTTGACTACGCAAAATTCACCTTATTCCTAGCCAAAAATATGGGACAAAGTATCAAATAAAAACAAATGGGCAAGTGAAATATATACATATATATATATATATATATCATTATGGAATAGCAACCCTTAAATATTACTTAACCGATCAAAATCATTACAAAGCCAAACTGATAACTGGAGTGTTAATACCAATTAGCAATGTACATTACCAGCATAGTCTAAAACACACACTTTCAAAAAACAAAAACAACAAAAAGTTATATAATACAGCAATTAGTGTCATAAAATGTTAATGGTACGGCCAAGTCTGCTGGATATATAAAATGTGACAGTTAAATAGACTTCAGTGATGTCGTGGTTAAAAAATAGGTGGGTCAAAACTCTAGAACTTAGGAAGTTGCAATTTTCTGACAAACAGCTACAAATGTCTGACAGAGGAAATTATGGGTACTCAAAATTTTAATTTTCCACTTGAACTTCCACAAAATAGTAGTTTTCAACCCGAAATAAACAAAAAATTTTCTGACAATATTCCGACAATCCAAAATTTGACTGCCACAATGCCAAGTCTGATGGATATATAAAATGTGACAGCCAATGAAAATGCCCGAACCCGTGGAACAGTCGTGGCTTGATTCCTAACTGGCAGAATCAGCTGTTGTGATGGTATCGTCTGCGTAGTGACATTCCCCGGTGCAGTCTGAACTCGTAGTACTGTTGTTGCTGGTGACATGCTGGGCACGATACGTGGTGCAAGTGTCCTCGGGGCCGCAGATGGTGCCACAGCAGCAGGCAGCACCATATTCACCGTGACAGCCGTGGTGTTAGTTCGTATAGCCGGCACAGATTCACCTTGCGGAGCACCTGTTTCTGTTGATTGCACTGATATTACGCCCTTCACCGTAGACACACTCTGGGAAGCAACATTAAACGACGTTTCGCTTGCATTCGACACCACCGCGACAGACGTCTGCTGCGAAACAGCACCAGGATCTGTATTGTTTACATTAGCACCGGCGGCCACCGGCGGCGCGCCGGCCTCAGTTCGGCCTGTATCCACGTTCGTCGCACTGACAACAAGCTCCGAAGAACTGATCGACTGTAAATCGCTCGACGGCAGTTTGGTGACGGAGTTTAGTGCGCCGACATGATTGCACAGTGATGAACTGCTGCTGGCACATGTGAGCTCTACATATTCAGCAGGCACGCAGGCGTCGCCCGGTGGCTTCGATGTAACGTCGTCAGCGCCGCCAATCAACGAGCAAATCGAATTGTTTTCGACGACATCGGCCTGCGAGCTACCGGTCGACGGTTCTCGAGCGTCCAAGTGTATTCCGGCGCCAGTTTTCGTCGCCGTTAAATGCTGATTTGCGGCATCCAAGTCAATATCTTTCCCCGCAACCTCCTGCGGATTTTCAACAGCCGCCATCTTACTAACTTGCATTTGGGACATTTCATTGCGCATGCGTGGGAAATAGGTCTAGTTAAGAGGTCAACCACGCCCACTTTTGCAATGCTGCGTTCTTTTGAACGAAATCTTGAAACGTTTAACAACTTTTAGGTAATGATATGACATTGCGTTTTTGCTTGACAAGTTGGCTAGAGACTACAGTACCAAAACAACTAAACTCAGACTCAGTAGTAAAACTAGTAACAAAGTAACATCTGTCGAGCTCCTTGACACCAATGGCACGACGTAAAAATTCATTTGGTTCCACTAAAACTTTTAATATTATTGACAAGTTTTTAGACCGAAAGTCTGAGACGAGACCCAAAACGCACAGTTCCGCAACCGAGACGAGATCGAGACGAAACTTTAGTAGTTAGTAGTTTAGTACCTCTCCTCTAGAGTCTAGAGTCCATGCTAGATAGAGTCTAGACTACAGATACCGGAATAAGTCTACCGTTAAGAACCTAGACGTCGACACCAAGACTGTATCCCTGGAGTTTTGTCAAAGTGTATAGAAAATTTTCTATACACTTTATAGTCTTGTGGGTTTGCCTGCTTCCAGATATTCATTGATGTCTGAGCTGCTTAGCTTATCCCGGCGTTTAGTGTGAGCATTAATAGGGTCCATTTTTGCGATTGAAAACAAAAAAGTTGTTGACGTTTTGTCTGTGTAGAGTCTTTCTGGCACATTACGCAACTTAGAAGGCAGAATGAGTCAAGGCACTCCTTATTTGGGCAGCAAAATCAGCTTGATATCAAAGGCTGAGATTCGATATGAAGGCATATTGTACACAATCGACCCACAGGAGTCAACCGTTGCTTTAGCAAAAGGTGTGTGTTCAAAAAGAATATTAAATATCCGTACTTCCAGCTGTGAAGAATGTGAATTTTTACGCTTTTGCAGTTTATTCAAACAGAAAGTTTAAACAAACAGTACTGCGTTAATTTCCGTCATCTCAAGATGCTCATACATTCTGTTTTCTTTGTTGTAATTTTTTTCTGCTATTTCTCACGTAATTCAGTGTTGATATCGGGATGCATTGTATATTTTATGGTGTCACTAGTGTGCATGGCATAGAATTGTATTTAGTGCTGTTATGGCGTTAATTTTTTAACGGCGTTGACACATGCATTTATTTTTAATGCATGTGTTAGCACATTGATTAATGCATCTTTATAATTGTTGAAGTTGTACATGGACTACATCAAGAGGGTGGCTGGAATGATGACCGACAAACTTGTGGCTGTGTCGTATGATCACAAGAGTAGTGATGGATTGGCAACAAAACAATTTTTAATTACTTATTATTTAATTATCAAATAGCTGCAGTTCAATGGAATACTGGAACTTCTGCTTCACTGAATGTAGTAAATTCACGTATGTGTGCTAATTTGTTAATGTGTGTTGATTTTTTTAATGCACGCTGTAACACGTTAACGCGTTAATTGGACAGGTCTAGTTGTATTCATTCGTCACAACTTCTGTATGTTTTCAGTACGTTCATTCGGAACTGAAGACAGACCAACTGAGCGGCCTGTGCCCCCAAGAGATGAAGTGTTTGAATACATTATATTCCGAGGAACTGACATTAAAGATCTCCATGTTTGTGAGCCTCCGCAACCAACCACATTGCACCAGGACCCAGCTATTGTGAAGGTAGTTATTGTTAACATTGTGAGGTCAAGGTTTGCTAAGATTTTAGTTTAAGACTAAAGTCTTAAACCAAAGTCCGTCATTTAACATGCTTGCCTTGGAATTTCCAAAGTTTGTTTTAAGACTGGTGGTCTTGGGCTAAAGTTTTAGTAAAACTTGATTTCACCCATTTTGTATCGTTAGTGTAACATTGTAATGGCGAAGACTTGTTTTGCAAGTGATATCTGCGTGTGCCATTGTGGTGATGCTGAAAGATGTTGACTATTGTGTTGCTCACTGGTTGTACCAACTCACTGATGTGAAATTATGTCAGTTTTCAATGCATTACATTGTTAGTGTGAAGATCATTTTGTGACATTGCATATGAACTACATTCAGTTATTTTTTCCTAAGTATTTGTTTAGCTGATAGCTTTGCTGAGGCAGTTGTTAATGTACTCTTTTTTTGATTGTTAGTTGATCAGTGAGTGACTAATGGTAAAGGTAAAGGTAAAATACTTGCTGTACCATTGCTTCAATCAGTCAGACTTGCGTCAAAAGTGCTTTACAATTTCTCAATTGGCAGCTGATTTTCGTGAGCTAATGATGTCGTGCAGAGATATGTGGATGCAAGCATTTTGCGGAGGCAGTTGCGCGGACGCAGTTTTTGATATATTTGTGGACGTGGATGCTCCCTTGTATTTTAAGCATTATCACTGTTGCTGACAGTGCGAATGCAGACGCAAGACAGCTGAGGTTTGCGGATGCGGACCCAAAGTTTCAGGATTCACACATCTCTGATACAGTGGCAGTCATCGTTTGCCATGTGCACGTGCCATTGTAAACATTTGCACCCAGCCAGCAATCATACCATCACCCCGATCTAGTTTCCGATTCTGCTGAGAGTAATAGGCTGAGTTAACTGAGCTCACAGCAGTTAGCAACTTGCTCAAAGTTTCTTGCAAATGACCTGTGGTAAGATTCAAATTTCAAACTGGAACTTATGACTCCAGTACTCCAGCCACTTGCAAGTTGCGATGCAGTGCTCAATACTCATCTCTTTTTCTCAAGTTTTTAGCAAGCATTGAGCTTTGGCTCAGCTTTGTGGATGTTAAAACACATCTCTACCATAATCTGATGTTACATTCCCAGTTTTTGCACCGATTGCAAATTATGCACCTTGGTAACAGAGGCATGTGTGTGGAAAACTTGCCTAGAATGCTCAGTGACTTTGGCTGGGATTGAAATCTATCTGTTAGTGTGATCTGTTGTTTGTCTGATGTGTCACTTTGCTAGACTGTCAGCGTATATAATTGTTTGCTATTACTGTATGTAATAATGTGTGCACAGTCATCACAGCCGGTGATGAGCAATGCAGCTGTCGGCTCTGCACCACATCCGTCATCTCTACCACAGAGCAACTTGCCCATAGCATCGGCACAGGCTGCCCCACCTCCTGGTCTTCCTGCCACTCAGCAGATGCCACAGCCTAGGCCTCCGGCTTCTTTAGAAGGTAACCTTCTTACTCATTGTCTCACTTCCTTCTGGTAAAGTTTTTTATAGCGAGTGAGGTGGTTATGTGTTGCATATCAGTGTCAGCTTCCACTTGGGAAAGCTGCATGTTTTGAGTGAGATTTTATGCGAAACTGCATGTCTAAAAGTCAAAAAAAATTTTGAGGTCCGTGTTTATTTTGTGTTTATTAATGGTTTATTGACTCCCAGTGACTGATTGTCAAGTCTGCTGCTTTGTAACTTTGCACGCTAGCAGCCATTTATGATTGCATTCCTATTTGTGTTTATCAAGTTACCTTGTTGCATTTTTTCACAGCTTATTGGATTATAAATCACGGCAGTGCATTGTGTAATATGAAGCTAAACATTACTTGTGTTGTGTGTGTAAGGTGGTAGTGATCACAGATCAGAATCGGAGCAGCAGCGTATTGGTCATATAGGTCAGCAGAACTTTGTCGGTCGTGGCGGGCCTCGCGGCGGCGGTCGAGACAGTGGCAGAGGCAGTGTGGGTGGAGGGGGTGGCGGTGATGCTGTCAGTCGAAGGGACCAACAGTATCATCCGTCAAACATGTCCGATCGCGGCCGTCAACAACGTCAGTTCCCAGTTAATTTAAACTCCCGTGTGACTAAGTCGTTTTTTGCTAATGCAGTTTGTTTTAATTATTGTTTAGTATATTGTATTTGTGTGACAAAAATCTGAGCATTGCAAAATCTTAAAGTTTTGCTGATCCAGTTCAGCTTATCTGATTCTGATTTGGATAAAGAAAAATGCAAAACAATAATTATGAATATGGATTCAGTAGGACAGTTTTAAAAGCAAAAACTGAAAAATTTAGAACATTAGTAAAAAGCATTTTACACACACAATAAAAGTGTGGTTTTTTAGTGAATTTTTATTATGCATTGTATTACTGTTTTACAGTGGCTTTTATTCCTGACAAATCTGGAAACGAAATCAGGTGCAACTTCCCCCCAGTTTTGGGCTCAGGTTTCCCTCCCAATTTCTGACTCAAGTTTTCCCCTCCATTTTGGGCTTCGTTCTCTTTCTAGAGAGGAAGTTTTGTTAAGGGTGTAGTTTCCTGGTGAAAATAGGGGGAAAGTTTTGATCTACAATTTTAACAAATTTTCTCCCTTTATTTTTCGCTGGGTGCAAGCTGCGCCCACCAGATATAGGGATAGAAGCCACTGCTGTTTTATCGCCCTCATTTAGCATCAGTTTGAGTAAGATATTTTGTGCCATGTGTACAATTTGCTTTTAAACAAATTTGCACTTGAGAGAAGTTATTTTTAAACCGCGCATTGTCATTGTGTATTATCTGTTGTAGAAAGCCGTGCTGGTCACAGAGGCATGGCTCGTGGAAGCGCTAGCCGGCCGCAGGGCTCTGCGCTGCATTTTGATGGCGAGTTTGATTTTGAAACGTCAAATGCACAATTTGACAAGGTGCAGATTGAAAAAGAGCTGAAAGAGAAGCTGACATTAGGTATTTTGACTTCTGATGTCAGAGGAATATTTCAACATTATTGTGATAGCGTTGAAATGTTGGGTAATGAACTGAATTAGAAAAGCTGAATTGCGGGAGTGGTGTATGCACTGTAGTGAGTAGACATTATACTGTTGGCAGTCATTTCACTTGTCCTATAAGTCTTATATTTTTTAAAAGAGTCCTATATTTTGACTAAATGTCCTATAAATGCTATATTTTGACAGTTTACATTTCACGCAACAAAAACATGACATTTGATGTCACCAGATGTGGTTTCTGTGGTGCAAAAATGCTCTAAAATACGTTCTCAGCAGGGGCTTTGCCCGGGACCCCATTGGGTAGCTATGACCGCTCCTCTAGACCCCATCAGACTCATCGAAATGGGGGAAGTTGGGGAAGTTTCCCCAGGCCCTGCGACATTTTAGGGTCTTGACGTCGCTGAAAAAATAAAACAAATTGTCTGTCTGTTTCATTAATCAACAAAAACTTCACTGTCAGATATGGAAGCCATGCAGTTTATGTGTTCATAATGTCAGATGCTAAATACTAAAATGTGCATGTGTCCTGTAATGTCCTATATTTTTATTTTATGTCCTATACTTTTTGGCCTGTGTCCTGTAAAAACTTGCCACTGCAGTGGGATGACTGTGTTGGTCTTAGAGTGTTTAAAAACTGTTGGGGATTGGCCGGACCATCCAGCGTGTTAAATTCTGTTCAAGCTAAAATTTTGAAGTGCAACTCCTTATCGGACTTTTTGTTTGTCTAAGTTTGAACTATATTCCGATGTCGTTAGCTTCACAGAAAACATAAAATTTTGCCAGGAAAAATTGGCAAAACGATCATGAAAACTGCCACATTTACAGCTCTTTTATGGCATTGTATTTGTTTGGCCAACTTGAGTACATTTGAAAACTAGCCATGTTGATGTTTGATGCTTTTGATGGTACTTTTTCTGCGCTTTCTTGTTGATTCTGTCTGTCTCTGTCACTACGGCCCAGTTTCTGATTCTAACTGGCCAGTTAAGTTAGATGCTAACTGACAGATTTGCATAACTCCCATTTCCCGTAACATTAACCAACGGTCAAAATGGCCAAAAATTCACCTGGCCAAAGTCGGCCAGTTAGCTAATCGTCAATCGTAATAATCGTATTTAACGCAATTTTTGTACCATTTTGCAAGCAGTTGATCGAAGAATGTGATACTACAGAACGATTTTACCGCATAGCTCTGCATTCAAAACGCTTGATGAGACATTTGCTACTAAGTATTTTACTACAATATCCATTGATGAATGAACAAAATGGCCATTCACAATCACTTGGCTGGCTCGTGGACTGGCTGACGTGCATTTGCGCTCATTAATATTCATGATGCCCGCCTGCGCTAGGCGGAAATGATTAGCGCTGTGCGCATCATTGCTAAGCAGCTATAGTTTACCATTCAGTTAGCTTATGACCAGTTAAGTTTTTGTTCAGTTTTTGCGCACAAACTTAACTAGTTTGTTGAAATTTACAGATGGTTTACTAACTGAGTAGTTAACTAAAAGAACTGGAAACTGGGCCTAAGTCTAACTAATCTAATTTGGTTTGGGTTACTCTGGTCCCCAGTAGTGAACTCTTGTGAATTGTTGTATCAGTGTTTAGAGAATGGTTGTTTAGAGTCGGCAACTGCTTCGTCTGTCTGTAAGCGCATTAGAGGTTAATTTAACATTATGTGCTATATAAATTTGCATTTTACTTACTTACTTACTTAATGTGGCTGTAGATAAGAAGAGCTCGACCCACAGTGAGGATCCGTCTGATGATGAAGTAGAGTATGATGACGAAGACGACCATGGGCCCTCATTCTACGACAAGTCCAAGTCGTTCTTTGACAACATCAGCTGCGATGCCACGGAAAAAGCTCAGGGGTATGGTAGCGTGACTTGCGCATGTTTTGCCGATTGTGACAGTTGCAGTCTGCATTAATGGGGGTGCATGCTGCTGATAGAGCACTTTTTGAATTAATCTGTAAATACCTGCAACAGCTGAAATCATTTCTATTCTCCGATGCTTTTAACATAGACTGCATCATCTAACTTTATGATGGTGATTTTTTCTAATCTTTCTTTGAGGTGTTGATGTTGCAGTTCACCCATGGACCATGCTGTTCCTCAATGTGTGGGCTACCAGTTTTGCACATTACAATGATGGTAAACATGATGATGGCAATGACGGTGAGTGATTCTTTAGAACTGTGCTGCAGCATGATTGGTTGTATTAATGATGAGCTGCAGTAATAAAATCATGCTCGATATGAAGAAGTATGATATCTGTTTGTGCAATATAATAATGATAGTCACTTTAGACTTTTCTTTTCAACCCTTGAGGTGTTTAATACTGGGGAAATTAAATAATAATACCAGTAATATTAATCTAGCTTATAGACTGTTGTCCCTTGTGCTTCAGAATGACAATGACATTAGAGGCGCTGTCATTTTGTAATAAGTACATAGGTAAGAAAACTCAAAAGATGCAGATTTCACCAGAGATGTAGTACTTGGTACTTGTACTTGTACTCAAGTAGTATTTGAGTACCATTTCAAAGTACTTGTACTTGTACTTGAGGGTCAGGTACTTGTCGACATGTGGCAAGTACTTTATTTTTATTTTGTAATATTTAAACCATGCCTTGTGATTAAGTCCAATACCTGAAACAGTCTAGAAAATTGTGGAAAAATAAACATAGATATAGGCAACATTGTAGTGAAATCCTTTTACTAGGTGGTAATTTAATTACATAGTGACATTGCTATCAACGAATAAAGAACATGTCTCCATTTCTATGTTTGTATAATGGGCCAACATTTTTTGTAGATATTTGAAAAATGGACAACTGGATAAGCTAGCCAAAGCAATGAAAATGTAGACAAAATGTGTTTTTGTGTGTGATTTTCATTAAGTAATAATACGTAATAATAAGTAATACTCTCTTTGATAAAAATGCTACATTTTGTTGGTTCTTTTTTCCCAGGTAATGCAACAGCAAACACTGGGCGAGGTGGGAAACTGAACAGTCATTTGATGGCGAGTTGTGTCAGAAATATTCGTACCAAAAACTATCAATAACAATGGCATTTTATGTTCCAAGTTTAGTGGGCCTTAGCTATAGTGGGTACTTGGGCAGGGAGTTATGCAGAATTACTCATTTGGAGGGGGCATCAGATCCAAGTTGGAGGGTGCAAGTTCTTGAGTAGGGGACGGGGGCTCTGGGGCCTTGTCCCCAGTGGGGTCCAGCGGCATAGCCCCTGGTCAAGTGGACTAGGGGGCGAAAAGGGTCAAGAGGCAAAGCTTCTCTGAAGCTGGAGCACTTTTTGCTTTTAGACGTTCAATGGATACCGCAAATTTGCCCTCTTTTCTAAAACTAGGAAACAACAAAATCAGATTTTTCGGCTGTTTTGCAAAAAAGTACAGTTTAATAAACCGTAGTTTGTCACAGTATACTGTGAATTAATGAAAAGTAATATCATAGGAATAACATAGGTTTTACTGAATACTTTTTGTTTCAACAAAATATATATCTGGTATCTTTTTCGTTGGGAGTGTCAAGATATTAATGGGGATGTAAACCCCCACAGGGGGGCTAGATAATTTCCTGTACTCAGTGTACTTGGGTTGTACTTGATAGCTAGTTTTGAGTACTTGTACGCGTACTTGTACCTGAGGGTCAGGTACCTGTACTTGTGCCTCCAGTACTTGCAACATTTCTGGATTAATAATGCATCACGGTGCTCCACAATCTTGACAACCGAAGAAAAATGTCGAATTATTAGTTGGCTGAAATATTCAAGTGATACTGTTATTGTGTTACTGTTCAGTGGTGGTCGCGGAATTCGACGAGATGAGAGGAAGGTGAACTCGGAAACGTTTGGCATCAATCCCAACTATGGCGGTCGACGTGGCGGTGGTTACCGTGGCTACCGAGGGAACAACGCACCTAGAGGAGGGCGTGGCTACAGCTACGGCTATGGCGGTGGTTACGGAAGTGGTTATGGTGGTGGTGGGAGGGGTGCCTGGGGGTTTAGCAGCAATAGGTTCAGAGGTATGCTCAGCTTGTTTATTTCCTGTCTCTGCCGATTGATTTGATCTTATCTTTAATTTGCCATCTCCACTGTGTACCACTGTGTGATGGACCCTTCTTTCACTTTGCATTTTATCAAAGAACTGCAGTTTTTGCAGGGTGGGGTAAAATTAGTGACGGTTAATCGTGGAAGAATTGCATTGATAGCGAAGTTGGAATAGTTAAGATTTAGTTAGTATTTTACTGCTAATGCTGATGTACTCCTTTGCACATGGGCTAAGAAAACAGCACTTTCTTTCTTACAAAACTGTTTTTATAGCTCTAACTTTTGGTGATTGAAAAATTTTCATGATTGAACGCTTTCTTAGTTTTGATTTTATAATAATTCTGTACCATTAATGCAGTAATGCTGCATATAGTTATTAGCTGTTGTACTCATGAAACAAAGCCTTGAAGTGTGATATGTTGTACGATATGTATATCAGAACTGGCTATGTTGAAATAGTCAAATATCACTCAATCATAGTTAGCAAATAATTAATATTTAATTTCTGGAAATTCCCGGCATAAAATAGATAAAATCAGTAGCCTAAAGTAAGAATAAATGACTACCGGTACATAAAATTAACCAAACAGTACAGTGAAAAAGATTGCACAATGTCAGCAAGAAGCTTGCCAGATTAGTGGTTTTTTAGCTGACCATACTTTAGTTACGGTCGAGTTGTTGTCGTTGTCTGTCAATCTGTTTGTCCGTCCGTCGGATGTATTGTGGCTAAATGGTGCAAGATAGGCCTAGGTTGCTCTTGATCATTGATAGGAATTTGCCTATTGGCTTTCAAATGAAATGAAAGTCATCAACCTTGAATAGCCTTGAAGGTCACTGACAACCAGTACAGTCGGCTATCTTAGCAACAGCTGGGTTTCTTGTTCTTGTCACCTGTGATATTACTGATATTAGTTGCAGTGCTGGACAGTGCTTAAGTGTTTATCATGTTGTCATGTTGTTGACTTGAGAATGCGGATTGTTTCAGACAACAACAACTGGGGCTTCTCGCGTGGTCCCGGCCGTGGCAGACCTCGGGGTGAGTTTGGAGGGGGTGACGCCGCCAACAGACGCAACGTTTCCGAAATGGTAAATACCTCAGATTTGCTTGTCTCTACTTAGTGTGTCTGTGTCCTAGCGTTTGTCCCGAACTGGAAATTTGAAGGGATTTCCGACTCCCAAATAAACCAAAAAATTTTCTGATAGAAAGATTTTCTGATGGCCTAAAATTTGGCCCCCTGCCACACCGCTTCCGTTTGATGCAGTAATTCGGTGAGTTGATGATGCATTTGGGTTGTTCCAACATTTATTGTCAACCTGGGAGTCACTCGCTCACAGCGGCAGTATCACACATGGTCTTGTAAGTGATTTCAGTGGTGTTTTTTTTTCAGATTTGTTGAATAGTTGCTGGCTATTCGGCAATTTTCAGCATGCATTAAGATTTTCTGTAAACTTTCATTAGTGGTCAGATCAACAGAAATGCTTGGCTTGGCTAAAGAATTTTACAGCTTAGCTGTTGTGGCTCTGGCTCTGAGGCGTAAAAAATTTATCATCTTCGCCAAGTGTGAACGGAGTGAACATTGAAGGAGATTATGAGATTGGTCTTTCTGTCTGTCGTTGTGTGTGTGTATCTGTCTGTGTACATGTCTTTGCGGCACCATATCTCCATAATGGTGCCAGATAGACGCATGGTCACAATGGACCTCTCATAGGAAGTTGACCACCACGAGTCAAATGGTCATGTGACCGATGTCATCACGTGACCCCGAAAGGTCAAGGTCGTGACCCCATTATCTTTGAGATGCCATATTTCCATAACGGTGCCAGATAGACATGGGGTCACAATGTAGTAGGTGTAGTTGTTGTTGTTGTTGTTGTAATGTTTAAATTACTTCACTTGGCAGAGATATGCACTCGCCTTCTAGTTGTGCAGTTTTTTTGCGGAATCTGGGTGTTTATGTTTACGTTTGTGAATGTTGTGTTGCAGACTGCGAGATCTTAGTGGTTAAACACAGACGTACGATGCAACGTGACAGACGATCGGCTTCAGTCGTTATCCCTCTTGGGATTCTGTCGCGATCGGCCGATATAAACTGACGTTCGGACGAAACTGAAACATGTTGCTTCGTCGTAGCGTATTTGTTTTGGTGATGATGTGTGGCTGGAAGGTTATAGATTGAGGCTGTTGGCTTTAAGCCAGCTAGCTTGACTGAACATAGTGGAGCCTAAATGTCTATCGATTATTCAGTTGATAAATACTATGAGCTTGAGCTGTGCAGAAATCACTCACAGAACGGCAAAGAATAAGATATGAATTTGTTTATATGGACGTTTACGTGAAGACTTGTTTCCTACCGTCATGTAGACCGTTCGTGGGAGATCTGTTTGGTTTTCTGTTATCAGTAGTTTTGAGTTAAGTTTATGTTTCATTTTATTTGACTGGAAGGAATGCATTTTGGTTCTTGAATTTTACAATTTGTTGCGTGGTTAACATTTTGTTTTGTATGTAAACAGACCTTTGAGTCCATTACAGGCTCTGCTTGGTGGCAGAACGCTGATTACCACTGTCACAATATGCTGAATGTTAGACTCTCAACAGAAATGTTACTGATATGATAGCATATTTATAATTTGTATGTTACTGCATGCAGAGAAGAGAAAAACTAAGAAATAAATGAACTAAAGTGGAAAAGCCAGTGAGGTTTATAATCCGATCTAATAGTCTAATGATAGCAGTGTATACATCTAGCATGGTTAGATTATTGCATGATCTCGCAAATAAACACGAGTGTCAAATATGATTAGAATTATTTTGTTATTTACGTACTACAAGTGCTGCATTTGATAAATAAGTTACAAAACAGCGACATCCTGTTAGTTTTCCGAATATGAAGAAATCCGAAATATACATTTGGTAGGGAATTCAATTGTGAATACCAGCTGTGACTTATTATGATTATTTCACTGTGATGTCATTTATAAACATTAGATGTGGCGACGTTGCCGTTGAAATTGTCCTGTAAGAAACAGTGTGCCATCATTCGTTTTTATGGGCAAAACATTTAATGCAAATGAGATTTGCTTTGAGTGTAGAATGTGTTCTGTGAACAGATGACATCACAATAACGACGTCATCATCAAAAACATTTCTACATATGTTCAAAGTATGATTTCCTACATGTATATTTCGGATTTTTCCTATTTTGAGAACAGATAGAATGGCGCCATTTTGCAGCTTATTTCTGGAACAATCTTCCTACATAGCTTAGTAAACTTAACTGATAATATGGAAGTTATTTATTTACACAAGCATGTAATCTGCTGGTGGTGATTATTATTTTTAACCCCCGATAGTAAAGGTTCCAGGGAGTTAAAAACAAAGTGTCAGAGTGACTAGAGGTCTGGTGCATCGTCAGCTTCAACAAAGGTCTCGCTGATCAGAATAGCGTTAAATTGCTGTAGTAGAACAGAAATGCGTTGCCAAAGAAAAGTCGTGTCGCGTGGGTCCCCCGTGACTGTGATTGATCGACCACCCACAGCATTCAAGAAGTCTCTTGCAGATGAGTGAGTTGTGCCGTGGGTTTCAAAGATGTGAGTGGCTGGCAGATCGGAGTACTTGGAAGTTTTCCTGCTCGCCGCAGCCTCGGCCGCTCCACCAGCAGACTGAGATGACATGTGGACATACGAGTCTGCCAGTGTGCTGACTACCGTGACGTCCCAAGTCAGCGGCTGACCGGCTTGCCAAGGAGTCAGGGTAAATCCGTCAGTTCTTGTCAAGCCGCATGGCTCTTTTGTCACTAGAACACCGGCTGTGGTCAGAGACCGTGCTATGACGTCATTGATAGCATGATGATGTCTGATTATCCTGCTTGGTGCTTGTTTACAGACCAAGCCATGAAGGCCGTGAATGTCTACCGGCGATCCGCAATGACAAGTATATGAGCTACACAGACGCTGCAACCAAGACGCAAAGCGACTGCCACACGGACTGCGTCGTCAGAAAGTTTCAGTCCGCAGCTAGAGATGGGCAGTGCTAAAAGCCAGTCTCCGCTGTGAGGTGTGGCAGCGGCAAGGAAGCGGGCTGTCTGTTGTGGCTCAGAATAGTGTGACTCTACCTGGGCTCGAGCAGATTGAAAGCCGGGTTGGTCCCAAAATGACTGCTTATCCGGTAAAGCTACCGGGAGTGAAGGCGAGTCGTGGGCATTCTGCCAAGCTGCCACGTAGGTCTCAAAGAACGTATCGGAAGGGCAAGCAGCCGACAACAAGATCTGTGTCTGGAGGTCCGAGGTGCTCGCTGCTGAGGCCCAAAAGGTGGGAAGTGCGAGCGAGTGCACTTGTCTGATACCCAGACCACCTTGTCGAATTGGCAAGCTTGCTTGCAACCACTGGATGTCTGATATGTCCGTGTTGGAAATCTGGCTCAAAGCAGACCTGAGAGTTGCATCAAAAGACGCGAGACCGAAATGGTCAACAGGTGGAGAGCATCTCAACAAATGCTGACCGTTCTGCTTCTGCAGCTCGTTACTGTATTGTCACCAGTCTCCTTAAAATAGCACTCTTACCTTTTGCATAGTAAATTCAATGAATCACTGGTCACTATCATTTATACACAGTGTCCGGATACAAAGTAACCCCCAATTCGTTATACAATAGAAATGTCAAATCGGAACGAATTTAAATAAAATTTTACACACATATTTCCCAATAAATTGCTGAAACGATTGCCAAATGTCGTTGAAAGATAATATTTCTTAGCAGAGTTAATAGCTGGTGTATTGTAATGATACAAAACAAAATGTGGGCAGCTCATTTAATCAATTCTCGTAGTGCAGTGTCTCCAAAATTAATCACGACAGTGGTTCACTATTCACGTAACAGATAGAATTTTCTAGGACAGCTTCTTTACAGGATTGCCGTCTGTTACATCTGACACACATGCACATTATTGTTTTCTTTTACCCTTCGCTTGTTACCAGATTTTATTTGCCGATTTAATCAATAAATGGGCGCCTTCTGCATCACTGACGAATATTACGGGCCTATGGATGTGTTTGCACTGCTGTCAATCAGTGGCGTAGCCAGACTATGTCTTCGGAGGAGGGGTGGGTGGGTTGCTAAGTTTCCCCAAAGAGAGTTTGCACAAATTTTAACAGCCCTTTCCAACACGTTGCCAGTAGTCTCCTCTGCAAGTCTTCACACCAAACGGCATTTCGATTTTTAGTCGCCTACATTTAACGCCGGACGCACAGACGGACCGCGATACGGTAAAAACTGTAGGGATATGCGGCTTGGGCGATGCCGCCTAATATCAATGCCACTGCCAATAATATGAAAATTAAGACACTCGCAGTCTGCTAAACACAAAATGCGATTAGCGACGGTTCAGTTGTAATGCACTAAAACGTGAAATAAATCGTATCGTCATTTTTCGTATTTTTTTCATTGGAAAAGATGAAACTTCAGCAGGCGCCTTATATTCCGTTTGCACGATCTAGCAGTCATCCAGCAATCGTCGAGCAAACATCAAGCAGGCCTGATGGAATCCCGCCCCTCTGGATCAAATGTAGGCTTATAGGCTTAGCCAATTACAACCCACCCTCCCTCATAATTAGCATGCTAATTACCATAGCTCGTTGAGCTAGCTCGATGTTTGCTCGATCGTGTAAACGGGGTATTACGGTATTACCCACTGCGGTCCGCCCCTCCCTTTCCCCCTCTGGCTGCGCTACTGATGGCAGTAGCATATTATGGCCAATTTACACCTACGACGCCGACGCAACTCGACTTAACTCAACTGCTCAGGCAGGCTAGCAAACAAAGCGTGGTCTGTGCACAGCAGCGTGACGTCACAATGCTAATGACGTTATTTCAAATTGTCACCCACAGTTACGACAGTTGAGTTGAGTTGAGTTGCGTCGTATACTGTGAATTGTCCATTATTATTAGGCCTACTCTGCAACTAGTGAAGCTGCTATCTTGACTGAATTTATAGACGTAAAGGTAAGGCTCGTCAGAGAGACATAACTGAACTGAACTGACAAGGTTTAGCTTTTGACAAAATGACCAATGGGCAAGCAGTAATTCATTACAGTAGGCACCGTCTAACGCGTCGGTGGCCTACGTGACTATGCTAACGTACACGTCAACCAATGACCAGTGGGCTCGCTCTGCTTACCTATGGGTCAGTTCGTCAAAAACTAAACCGTGCCAGTTCAGTTCAGTTTAGTTACGTCGCTCTGTACGCGTCTTTACACGCAAGTGCATCAGTATCGGCGGCTCCAAGTGACGCTCTGGCGGTGCGAGTGGAGGGTGGGCGCCGAGTAGCCGCGCGCTCGTCGACGTTCTCCCGCCGCGAACTCGTCGTCCGCCGCCGACCAACAGCACCGCGGACGACGGCAGACGAGGCGCTGGAACGCGGCACGGAAATCCGCCTTGAAAACCGTGTAGAGGATCGGATTAACGGCCGAGTTGGCGTAGCCGAGCCAGAAGAAGACGGCGTAGAGTCGGCGTCCGACTCCACACGACGCGCACCAGCCGTCGACCACGTACAGCACGAAGAACCCCAGCCACGTGCCACACAGTACAGCCACGATGATCGCCGTTCTGATGGTCGCCCTCGTCTCCAGATGTTCGGCGTAACTCGACCGTCGCTTCCTATGCACAAGTAAAACAAGAAGCTCAGCTATCGCTTGGACAACCAGGCGTCAGCTTAGTGCTTTCGTCGTACAGTAAAGCGCTACTCGCAACAATTTAGAGGAGCATCCAACAGAATACAAAGACTCCGTTTTATAGGAATGCTACAACGCATAAACCTGCCACCCGCTCAAACCGTGTTTTTTGGTTTAGCAAAAAAGTTATAGACCTTACATTTACCAAATTTTCAGGAGTTGTAGGGGAGATCAAGGGCTAGTGCTCTGTGAAATTTTGGGGAAATCTGACAAACGGGGGTTGTGAAGGAAAGGGGAAAAGAAAAACTTTTAACCTCTCATATCTCCCCCACTAGAAGAGATAAGGGCACGAAAATTTTTCTCGCAGATGGGGCACTACCGGGCCCGTATGCAAGTAAAATTTCAGACCCCCAACGTTTACGTGGGGTGGGAAAAAATGTTTAAAAAATTTCCTTCTTTCCCAGGGTCAAATGCGCCCTGCAGCAGATCTCAGAATCTGTAGGTGATATCAATCCGTTTTTTGTGCCAGGTTGTTGGCTATAGCCTAGGTCAGTAATGTCAATGCGGGGGTAAAAATTTTAAAAATTGGGTCTATTTCCAACAAATCGCCCCCCCCCCAAATAAAACCCAATTTTTTGACGATTTTTGACAGAAGTTTTCAAAAATCGTAATTAATTCAAAGGATGGCCCAGAAAGTTCTAGGTGTGTATGTGGGCCAAAGTTTATGATCGCTAATATATTCGACCGAAATGCTGACCCTGACCCCCATCCCCTAAATTTTTTTTGGGGGGGGTCAACATTTTTCATTATTTTTTCACTTTTGGCTTCACAAAATTTAAACCAGTGGTTCTTATAATAGAATTATTTTTGACAAGTCAAAATTTAACAAAAGATAGCAAGTTATTATTAGTTTGCAGCGAGGTACAGAAGTTTGGGGTGGTCAAAACATATCTGGGTATTGTAACCCGCCAAATTGACCCACCCGATTTTTTTGCCAATTTTGACCAAATTTTCCAAAAAATTGTCATTAATTTAGGGAATGGCCCAGAAAGTTCTACGTGTGTACGTGGACCAAAGTTCAGGGTCTTTACCACATTCAATCGAGATACCTGCCCTACCGCCCCCACACTCTTAAATTTTAGGGGGTAAAAATTTTTGTCATGTTTTTACTTTTTGCAAGCAAACTCTGGAATGAACTAGGCTTATGACTACATCTTACAAAAGCTGTCACAAGTCTCGTATACGAAGACGCTGCGAGAACTATACGAATGCGAAGATTTTAACGCGCGCTTTGGCTTACTACCGCACGGAACAAACAGGAAATTAACAGATACAAACGTGAATAAATAGCAGAATTTCAGCTCAAACACGTACGTCTTTAAATAGTCCAGTAGGCTAATCCGCAAAGACCGTCAGATAACGGCCCCGCTGAGGTCTATTAAGCCTCGAGGCTAAATGAAAGAGTGAAGGGGTGACGGATGGCGAAAATGGGAATGGTCAGCTGACATGTGCATAAAGACGTTAATCACGACGAAGACAGATAGGATGAGGCTGCATGGCGAAATGAATCAGGAAATGCGATAGGCATGGCCGTCTTAGAGCGTGCGACAAGGACTCGTGACGTCACTAGCAGAATATTAGCACCGGTATAATAGCGGACACGTATTGCGCATTACCAGCTGCAGCTCGGCTCGTAATCGTGTCGTATTATGACAGCGACGGAAATATTGCCCGTGGAGAAGAGGCAAACCATGACATCAAACTTTTGTCCTAAATGTCAATCGATTTTTCACTACTCTTTTACCAGTACACTCTGTCGACAATTTGTGACGAAATTATAGGCCTACTATTGATGACCGCATCACACCCAAGCTGTGTCGCAGACTGTCGCCATACTCTCTTGTGAAGTATTTTTTTCTTCAAATATTGGACCAATAAAAGCAATGGCATGAACTATAGAAAATGCGATCATGGTAAACGAGCTGGTCTGGTACTAAGCCAGCCACAAATTTATGGTTCAGTACACTAAGCAGCAATGACCTTAGTTTAAACTGTTTTCAGAGGACATCTGAAAAACGGACTGAAGCAAAGTGTTATTCGATACATAATTGCTCAAAACTATTGATGACTGGTGTTATTTTCATTTGGCTTAGTAACGAAATGCTGTTCCCAGTGGCTGCCTAAAAATTTGAGAATGGCGTCTGATGCAGCAAAAACAAAAAGCCCAGCTGTTGCTGGGATAGCCGACCGTACTGGTTGTCAATGACCTTCAAGGTCATCCAAAGTCAATGATTCGCATGTTATCTAAGAGGGCGTATGGCACTTTCTATCAGTGATTAATAGTAACCTTGGCCGCATCTCTCACCGTTTTCGAGACATGGTCAGCTTTCCGTTAAAAACGCACATTTTTCCTACCCCCGTCCATTCAATCCCGAATGTGAAAATGTTCCTTTTGCATTAGATCGCAAAAATTATGCACGACAAATTTATGACACAGAGCTAATTACTCGTGTACAAAATTTCCCCTAAGACCTACCGCTTAGCCACGGTACATCCGTTACAGACGACGACAGACGACGACGGACGGACGACAACCATGCCATAAGCTCGACCGTTACTTCAGTACGGTCGGTTAAAAATAAAACGTTGAAGCAAAAACGCTTTTTTCAAGCAAGAATGACAGTGACTAATTAGTCGCTAATGGTGACAGACAGCGTTGAAACTGAACTACGCTAGTGTGATGTGCGTCGACCTCGGAGTTCAAATTGACGAAACCTAACTTAATTCTTTTACCACAGCGCACAAAAGACACGCTATTGTGTACAGCACTCGTGTTTCACAAGGTAGCGTAGCCACGCGTTTAAAGTAGGCGGTATTTTTAATGACAGTTTAATCGCAAATTGTCCGCATAAGTGTGTGCCACTAAAAAATTAAAATCGATCAATATTTAGCAAAAATGTGGACAAAAGATTAAGTATAAAATCGAGCAAAGTGATACAACTGCGCAATAAGTTGTTCTTGAAGAAAGCTGGTTAACGTATTTTTATTCCACTTGGAACGAATATATCCTAATTGTTGCATTTGAACGGTACGGCGACACTTCATCGCGCGACACTTCATCGGGCGAGCAGTCGACTAATTCAGTTACGTCGCTTTGAATGTGTCATTAGGTTGGTCACACATGACTGCCTAGTAATTATATCGACACGTTATTTCTCAGTAGACACTCTGATAGACACAGGCATAGTACAGTATCATTGAAGCAATATATTATATACAGTCCCTGTACCATTTACCTGTACTAGTATATGTCAGAACAGTCATGGATCTTGTATTCGGTACTAGTAGTAAAAACAAACCAACTGTTATTTATCGTAATTTTAAATACACCAAGGAGCGCGAGAATCGCTGCAGAACGACGTCATGGCGTTGTCAGAAGTTTCAGAGTATGCACTGTAAAGCGCGATTGGTTACCTCAGGCGATCGTGTTGAGTAATTTTGTGCTTTAGTTTAAGAAGAATAATCGTTTTTTCGATTGAGTTTTTGTCATTTTGTCATCAGGCCCGATTAACTGTCGCGTTATTAAGTGTCGCGCGATGAAGTGTCATGGAACCCATTTGAACGGAAAAAATGTTGATGACGTAGCCTACGGTACACTGTGCCCGACGAAAATGTGTTACATTTTTTAGGTAAAATTTGGCATTTGTAACCCCCGTTTAATAAATAATAATTGCTTTACTTTTGCATTTAGTCAAATTCAAGGCCGGTTACTTCGTTTTATTGTCTGTTAATCTGAGTAAACTATTGCATCGAAGAATCATTTAAGTCATTCAATCTGTTGTCCAGAAATTATATATAATATTTGATAAAATTTTTAGACAACCGACTAAATGACTAAGATAATTTTTCGATGTCATTAGTTCAGTCAGATTATCAGACATAATATTTTGTTTTAACACTGACCCAACATTACAAAAAACTTAGTTAGTTCATCTATTCTTGGAACAAAAAAATATACGCGATATTTTGTTAAAAATCAACAGGCTGTTCAAGAGATATGAAGTCACAAAGTTTTGCACATTTTACACAAGAACCTTGTAGCGACATTGGCCTTTGCTCATCGACCTTTATAATTACCAATTATATCTTGGCTTCAACTACAAAATGTTAACTAAAATTTGGTAATTTTTTTGGTTTGTGCTAAACAACTGTTTTATACTCACTAACGTTTTTCTTCTATTATTGGTGTACCGGTACTGACGCTGTAATGAACCAATTGTCGTTTTATGTAGTTTAACGAGGACACAATATTCACATGTGATATGATAATATAACATAATGACAGCTCGAAAACAGAATACCTATGCTAAAATTCAGACAGAGACACGAAAATAAAATTAAAATCATTAGCTACACATCACCATATAAAACAACTAAAATATACTTGAGAAATATGAATAAAAAAACTGTGAACGAATGAAAATGTAGAATCAAGCACGGTCTGCCGATCTGTCGTCCTGGAAAAATGCATTTCAACAGAAAATAGACGAGACTTGACGACGTGTGTTGGGAAGTCGGACGAGGGCACGACACGTCTTCGAGAACACCTGCCACTCAATCACTCACAGCAAGGTGTTACAAGTGCCTGACGACAAATAGCGTTGACCAGGCAGCCAGCATATTATATAGCCTACAGCCGAAACTCCATTTATGCTTTGATCTGTTGTAGATCTGTTGTACGTACATCATGCTAAACAACACGTCCACATTCCACACGCATTCCGACTTTTTCTGTGGTTAATGTAAGCTCATTTGCTTAACTTACTTAAGTAGCGAATCTACACTGCGTCCCACATTCATTCGCGACATCTAAAAGTGTTTGTGCTTTTATTAACTGATTGTACAACAAATACATGCAAATCGAAGGCCTGCAATACATCCACACTGTCTTGACATGTCAAAGCGTTGTGCAGCTTGTTCTACGGCGTGTTGTTGTCCAACGACAGATTCTAGAAGTTGAGCTTAATCTCGACGATAAACGGCACGAGACGACCGGTCATCACTACACCCTCGTTGACGGCTGCAATGACGTCACATCAGACGCCTACAGTGAGTTCTGGCACGGTGTTGATTCCCTGTATAGACTGTGGACTCTCGCCGTTCTGGCCATGACTCTCCGCCATGACTTCGCATATTTCACCTCCCTTCCCTAGATAGTAAAAAAGTCAAAGTCCGGTACCTGCTATAGCTTTTCTTACATGAGACGGACTGATGGCCAGAAGCGATTTACAATATCGGAAGTGGCAGCTGACTGGCATCAGCTAATGATACCGCAGCGCACTATGCGGCCATCCGTTGCCCGCGGTTTGCAGCAAGCAGACATACCACCGCCCAGTCAGCTTATTCCGTGGACTGGTTTTGGTTCTCAGATAAAAAGTTTGTCTTCTGTATAAAAACCAACGTTTTCGTCCCGATCTTGGTCTCAAGTTAGTCCTGTTTGCATCATCGATTTCGATAGAACGGATCTGCTCTATACTTCGTGGAAAAGATCGAGAAGTTCTCAGTGGCGAGAAAAGAACAATAATTATTTTAATGGCAGGTGCTCCAGCGACCTTCATTGAGGCTTAGTTACTTAGCGCAGCTGAGTGAGTAAGCGAGTGCCTGATGCTGATGTAATTAAGATGGACGCAAATTAAATTCACATAATTGCTACAGCTTAGTGTCGAAGGTCTTCGTCGCATTATGCATTAGAACTCTGGCGTTGTAGCTAACATGCCGTAGCCTAGTAGCTGTACAGATTGTACTCAAAGCTGTAGGCCTACTTCTACCTTCTGGCACGTTAAGTGCATTTCCCTAAAATTATTCATTTTTCGGATATAAATAATAAGTATTTTAAAGTCATATCTTTCGTTAAAAAGGTCATAAAACGTCGCCTTTTAGTGTGGCATAAAAGCCACATATGCGGTGCTGTCGGAGCTCCTTTCAAATACGTAAAGTAATAATTGCTATAGAATAAGTTATATTATGACAATGGCGGTCATGTGATACTGATAGGCAGCCTAGGCCCTTTTGGCCGGTTCCGGCAGTATAAAAAACGAAGCGCAGTGATGACAACTGATCAGTTTGATCGAGCGCTCGGATAGAGCACGTTGACTGACAAGGTGCTGAGCCTTTGCCTTCCCAAACGAAGCAACGAAAACCAACGAAGCACCCTTCGTCCAAACGAAATCCACTGTTCAATAATAACTATATCTCTATCCATTCACGGTCATTTCACGAAGCCCCTGTCAAGCTGCGTTGTGTCTTAGTAAGATGTGGCCGAGATGTGTGTATGACGC